>JAANMX010001776.1_pt1 | contig 23503 bp, 18 predicted proteins | sample 7279681 | NCBI WGS metagenome assembly JAANMX01 (sample SAMN14094542, study PRJNA606508) | bioreactor metagenome | isolation source: A lab-scale SPAN reactor treating ammonium-rich wastewater day 351 | place: Ireland: Galway | collected 2018-01-01
AGCATGCCCACGCCACACACCAGCCCCATCAGCACATAGGTGTGGCGCCAGCCAATCGAATCGATGCCGTGCTGCACGATGGGCGGCCACAGCGCCCCCGCGATGTAGTTGCCGCTGGCGCAGATCGCCACCGCAATGCCGCGCCGCCGGTTCCACCACAGCGCCGTGTCGGCCAGCAGCGGCGCAAACGTGGCCGACGCGCCAATCAGCCCCATCAACCCGTGGGCCAGCCCAAACCCCCAGATGCTGCCCGACAGCCCCGCCCACACAAAGCCGCCGCACACCCCCACCGCCCCCACGCACAGCACCGGCATCAGCCCATGCCGGTCGGCCATGCGCCCCGTCCACAGCCCGCCAATCCCCAGGCACACCATCATCAGCGTGTAGGGCAGCGATGCGTCCGCCCGGCCCACGCCAAACTCGGCCTGCACGGCGGGCAGCACGACCGACACCACATACATGCTGCTGTTGCCCAGCACGACGAGGCCCAGAGTGATCAGTAGACGCCAGGCGGCTTGGGGGGAGTCGATGAGGGATGCCGGGGCGGCGGCATAAGTGGATGCGGGGGCGTTGGGCATGCGGGGCAATTTACCTGAAGGGCAGCAAGGGCGGGCGCGTTGGCACGGCCCGGTGCAAGTTGCCGCGATCATGTGCATCAGTCGATATGGTTTTTATAGCTGCTCGCGCTTGATGGACAAGCGCTTGAGGCCAATTTTGGCAAGAGTATTGGGCGATTGCACGCTGACGCAAAGCCGCTGGCTCCTGGCTGAAACACACCGCCCTTGACCACCGTGGGTTGCGCCATTGCCGTTCCCCTCCTAGAGTGCGTTGCAAATGCATACACATAAAGGGAGGCTGGCGGAGACATGGCCACATTGATTCCCGCACTGAGCGCATGCGTGTCGCGCATGACAAGTGGCGAACGGCGCCTGGCCGAGCGGCTGGAGCAAAAGCTCGACGCCGACTACCTGCTCTGGTACGACGTGCCTGTGGGCCCGCAGCAACTGCACCCCGACTTCATCGTGCTGCACCCCAGCCGGGGCCTGCTGATCTTGGAGGTGAAGGACTTTCGGCTCGCGACCATCGTGCAGGCCGACAAAGAGCAGTGGGCCATCATCGACCACGCCAGCGGCGTGCCCAAACACATCCAGTCCCCCTTTGCCCAGGCCCGCAACTACGCCCACACCGTGCTCGACGCCCTGCGCGCAGACAAGCGTCTGGTGCACCCCGAAGGCCGCCGCCAGGGTGAAGTGGTGTTTGCCTGGAGCTACGGCGTGGCGCTGCCCAACATCACGCGCAAGCAGTTCACCGAATCACAGTTGGACCAGGCCATCGCAGCCCACCGCGTCATTTGCAGCGACGAGATGACCGAAAGCGTGGGCGCGGAAGCTTTCCAGAGCCGCCTGTGGGACATGTTTCCCTATGAGCGCTACCAAACGCTCACCCTGCCGCAAATCGACCGCGTGCGCTGGATTCTCTTTCCGCAGGTGCGCATCCCCGACCAGGCCAGCCTGTTTGACGAAGCCGCCATGCAGGCCGAAGTGCCCGACATGCTGCGCGTGATGGACCTGCAACAAGAGCAACTGGCCCGCAGCCTGGGCGACGGCCACCGCGTCATCCACGGCGTGGCGGGCTCAGGCAAAACCATGGTGCTGGGCTACCGCGCCGAATACCTGGCCCGCGCCCACGCCGCAGGCAAGCCCGTGCTGGTGCTTTGCTACAACGAGCCCTTGGCCGTCAAGCTCGCCGCCACCATGGCCGCCAAGGGCCTGAGCGAGCGCGTGCACTGCGTTCACTTCCACAAATGGGCCCGCGCCCAACTGGTCACCTACGGGCAGACCCTTCCGGCGAACAACCCGTCGCAAGACGCTTTCTTTGCCGACATGGTCCAGCGCGTCATCACCGGCGTAGACCGCGGCCACATCCCCACCGGCCAATACCTGGCCGTGCTCATCGACGAAGGCCACGACTTCGCGCCCCAGTGGCTCAAGCTCGTCACCCAAATGGTGGACCCCACCACCAACAGCCTGCTGGTGCTGTACGACGACGCCCAAAGCATCTATGAGCGAGGCCGCAAGAAGAATTTCAGCTTCAAAAGCGTGGGGATTCAGGCCCAGGGGCGCACCACCATCCTCAAGATCAACTACCGCAACACGCGGCAGATTCTGCAAACCGCCAACGCCATTGCGGGCGACTTGCTCACCGCCGAAGACCGCGACGACGACGGCATCCCCCTCGTCAAACCCGTGAGCTGCGGCCGCGACGGCCCCGAGCCCATCGTCATCAACCTGCCCACCCTGCCTGAACAGGCCGCCAAGATTGCCGAGCTGCTGCAGGGTGCGCACGCTGATGGCTTTGCTTGGGGTGACATGGCCGTGCTGTGCCGCGACGTCAAGACGCGTGACCTGTGCGCCAGCACCCTTGCCAAACGCGGCGTGCCTGTGCAAAACCGCCTGGGGCCGGGCGACTACGACCCGCTCGCCAACAGCGTGAAGGTGATGACCATGAAGGTCAGTAAGGGGCTGGAATTTCCCGTGGTGGCGATACCGGGAATGGAGCGGCTGGGGGCTCAGGCTACCGATGGGGAATACGGTGCGCAGGCGCTGTCAGAGGCCGAGGCGCAGGCGCGCAGGGAGGCGGCGCGGGTGCTGTATGTGGCGGCGACCAGGGCCACGCTGAGGCTGGTGTTGGGAACTTACTAGCCCTCTTGAGTCTTGCAAGTGGTTGGGGCTGAGCCTGTGATGCATATCCTCAGGCCCAGCCCCAAGAATTGGATGAATCAGGGTTGATCCAGCTGTTCAATCAATTCCGTCAACTTTTCCTGGTTCAGCTTGGTCTGAAACGTGACGGGCACCCCACTATCCCTCAATGCCTCAAAGAACTGTTCGGCCGATCTGATCTTGAGTTTCTCCTTTGTCGCAATGGCGCTGTCCTGATCGTATCCCTTGGTTTCTACAACCAAATACAAAGCCTGAGCTTTGCCATTCCGTTGCACTACATAGCCAAAGTCGGGGTTGTATTCCCCCGCTGGCGTGGGGATGCGAATGCGCGGCAACTTGGCAAAAACCTGCACATCCTTGTGGTGGCTCTCGTCCACTGTGATGCGTTCAATCGTGCTGTCCAAGGCCATCTGGGGTTCTGCGTACAGGGATCGCTCTTTCACCGCTGGATTGGCGATGGCATAAAGCTCTTTACCCATCTCGCTCACAGCCACCTCGGGCAAAAGGTTGCCCTTGGCGTCTGTCAGCCCGGTCTTGATGCGTACCTCGCGCAACTCGTAGCTCAGCTTGTTGATGATGGTGTCGTACACACAGTGCAGACAAATATCCTTGAGTGCAGCCAGGGCACGGTTTTCATTCTTCGCGATCAGCGCAAACTTGTCGGCGGGCATGCGCTGCAGTACCGCGCATACGGTGGCCATAGACAGCTTGGTTCCTTGGCTCAACTCCCGCACAAACTCGCTCAACGAATAAATCGTGTGCGGCTTCATCGTGTAGCTGGCCTGTGTACTGCGCGCCAAAGTAACCTCTTGCGCGTGCTCAGTGCGGGTGACATCCAGCGTCAACGCCCGCACGCCGAAGTTTTGGGCAATCGCCGCCACGATGTTGTCAATCAAGAGCGGTGTATTGAGTTCGTACTTCAGCACCGCCTCGCGGTTCAGCTCTTGCCACAGGTGCTTGAACCTGGCGAACTGGTCAGCACGTGGCGTTAGTACCTGCACCGGGCGCTTGGCTTTGTACTTGATGCGGCCATTGCTACCGAAATACTGGTCGAAATACTCCAGCACTCTGCTTGCATGCGCTGCGGTCATGCCTGCCACCTGCATGCACTCGGCCTTGAGCCTGTCGCGCTGCGCTGCAAACTCAGCTTCGGTCCATCGCAAAGTGGCTTGGCCCGACACCTGGTCCAAATCGATGACTTTCATTTCCACCAGCAGGTCCAGCACCTTGACCGCCACCCGCGTACTTGGCGCAGCACCAAACTGCTGGAATTTCACATCGTCAAACTCTGCAGCCACTCCCCCCACGCTGTGCTCTTTGATCTCGTCCTGAATCGACTTGACGAAATCACCCTCACTCTGGGGCACCACCACCACCAGCTCATTCACTTCGTCAAACGTGGAGTCATCGCTCTCAATGCGCTCTAGCTGCTGGTTCACCGCCAAGCGCAGCCCACGCCCAATTTGCTGCAGCTTTGTAATGCTGGAATCGCTGGGGGCCAGCTTGCACAGCGTGAAGATGTTGGGGTTGTCCCACCCCTCTTGCAGCGCCCACATCGAAAAGATAAAGCGCAAATCCGCATCAAACGACAGCAGCCGCTCCTTGTCCTTCAAGATGAGCTGCACCGCTTCTTCCTGGCCCTTCTCGGTCAGCGAGCGGGCGAAGTAGCCCTTGTGCACATCCTGCACGCGGCTTTGTGTGCGCTCCAGGTAGGCGCGGTAATCCGTATCCAAGGCCTCTTTTGCCAGCACCTGGGTCAACTGCGCTGTGTACTCACGCTCAAACAAATCGCGCAGCACGGCAGGCTTTGTTCCTTCGGGCAAATACTTGCCCACCGAGTCGATGAAAAACAAGCTCAGTGCCTTGATACCGCGTTTGAACAGCACCTCTTCGCGCTCAAAATGGTTGGCAATGGTGGTCCGGATGATGAGCTGCTGCACCTCATCGGCCAGCACACCGTAGTGGGTTGCCTCGTTCAGCAGCACTGAAAAGCCGTTGGTAAAACGCAGCTCCTTGGCCGTTACTGCCTCCACCACATGGCCGCGCAAATAGCCCAGCGCTGTTTTCTCGCCCAGGTTGTCGCCTTTGGCCAGCTCCACACTGGCCGTTTTGCCATCGGGCCGTTGGTACGAGAGGTGCGCCAGGCGGGCGCTGGTCGTGCCGCTCACCCGGCTGAGCACCAGCGCGTGCATTGCGGCCTGCCCAGCGCCCACGGTGTCCACAGTAATGCCCTTGACCAAGCGCTTGCGAAATGCCTGCACGCTGTCCAGCGCGTACACCAGGTTTTTGTATTCCTTGTTCTTGAAAGTTGCTCCAAACCGAATGGTCAGCAGCGGATTGAACTTGGGCAAATACTCCTGGGTTTTCTCGCCCTCAGCGCGGTGCGGCTCGTCAATGATGAGCACCGGGCGCAACGCGGCCAGCCCTTCCATGTAGCTTTTGGCATGGCCAAAAAGATTGGCTTCTACGCCACGTTTGTTGATGACGTTCTTTTGCTTGTTGAACGAGCCGAACGTAGCCACCAGCACGCTGATGCCCGCATTGGCCGCATTCACAAACCCGGCCACCGTGCGTTCGGAGTAGTCGAACACATTGATCTTCTGGTTGTTGTACTCGCGTGCAAAAAATGCCGCCGTAGTCTGCAAACTCTTAAGCGTGCCTTGGCGAATAGCATTGGTGGGCACCAACACAATGAATTTGGACAGCTTGTAGCGCTGGTGCAGCCGGTGCATCGTTTCGATGAACGTGAACGTCTTGCCCGTGCCTGTCTCCATCAGCACATCCAGGTTCAGTGCCGGCGTTGCTGTGTACGGCACCGTCACCACCCCGGCCGTCACCTGGTTGCCAGACCGGATGCTGCGCAGGTTGGCCTCGATGGTGTCACCCGCGCGGGCGGGCACCCAGGTGGGGTTGGCATGGCTGGCAGTCGCAGCCACGAAAGACACGTTTTCAAACACCCTGGCAATGCTGTCTACTGCCTGGGTTTGGTGTTCGAGCCGGGTGTACTGAAACTGGGGTGTCAGGGTTGTTTTCGCCACGTTCATCACCCCCGCAGCCGCAAGCGATCAGCGCTGAAGCCCTCGGCCTCCAGCAAGGTTTGCACGCCTTGCAAAAAGTTGTCGTCGTGTACCCACGGTGCGTACACGCTGACATGGTGCACGGGGGTGCCCGCCGCCTTGCGCTGGCGCAGCAGGTCCACCAAAGCGCCCAGCGGCACAGCGTCCAGCACCAGCAAAGTGTCTTGCGCTTGCCACAGGGCATCCGCCACGCCGCCTGCCGCCAGGGGCGTGAGCGTGGCCGACAGGGGCAGGCCCTCGGTCAGCAGCAGGTTGGCCAGCACCACGGGGCGCTGTTCGGGCTGGGGGGTGGCAATGGCCGTTTGCAGCGCCGCCACATCGGCTTGAGTAGCCTCGTCCAGCCGGGTGCGGTGCACCAGGGCATGCGGGTCGTCGGCCAGCGCGTAGACACGAAAGCCCGCGTCCACCTCGGGCTTGCCTTTGGTCCGTTGAGCGGCGTTGATCTTGTCGCCCGCACGGCGCAGGCGCTCGGCGGTGATCTCGAATATCGTCGCCTCAGGCTTGCCCAGCGTTTGCGTCACAAAGCTGTGGGCTTCTTTTTGCTTCTTGGGGTCGATGGGCTGGGGGATTTGAACCAGGATGAACTGGCGATTGCCGCCGTCTTCGGCATTGAGGCGCATGACGGCTTCGCCTGTGGTGCCACTGCCCGCGAAGAAGTCGAGGGCGATAGCCTGCTTGTCACCTGGACTGGTGTAGCCCAGTAAGCGCGCCACTTCATCCACGTCTTTGGGGTTGTTGAACACGTTTTTCCCCAACAACTCCCGCAGGTGGCGAACTGCCACTTGAGATTGTTTGTAGAAGTAGCTGCCCCGCACCTGGGTGGCCAGTTCATCGTCTCCGCCCTCGTCCTCATCGCCCTCGGGGGAGGCATCCAGCTCATCGGCAATTGGTCGAATGTGCGCCTTGCGAAAGGGGGGCTCGGTGTGGTCCTCTCGAAACACCACCAAGCCGAGTGCAATCTGCCGTTGCATTTCGTTTGGATCGCTGTAAATCCATCCTCGCTCCGGTACTACGCAAGCTTCATTTGTTTTCGGGTGATCCACTCTGTAGCGCGGTCCGCCACCTCCAGGCCACGAAATATCCCGGTCACGCCACGGTCCGTTGCTGTCCACTCGCTTGTAGCGACTCCACTTTTTCGCGGGATGAGTTTTAGGCAGTTCTGAGAACCAACGCTGCAAGTCAGACTCGATGGCAATATCGTCGTCACCATGGGTCTGGCGCAGCGTGAGGTAGTAATCCCAAATGTCCCGTGCCCCAGGCTTCTCTTCTCGCCACAGCGTGTTCTGTTGCCGCAGGTAGTGCTGCGCTTTGGCATAGACCAGCATGTATTCATGGCCGTTAGAAAACAGCTTGGCGTCATTTTTACGGCCTTTTTCCCACACCAAATTGGCCACAAAGTTTTCCTGCCCAAACACCTCATCACACAACAACTTCAACTGCGCCTGCTCGTTGTCGTCAATGCTGATAAAGATCACCCCATCGTCGCGTAGCAGGTCTTTGGCCAGCAGCAGGCGCGGGTACATGAACGACAGCCAGCCGCTGTGCGTGCGGGCGCCATAGATGTTCTGGATGTACTCCACGTTGTCGGCGCTGTAGCCCAGCTGGGCCAGGATGTCGGTCTGGCGGGCGGTGAAGTCGTCGCGGTAGATGAACTCGTCGCTCTTGGTGTTGTAGGGCGGGTCGATGTAGATGAGCTTGACCTGGCCAAAGTAGCTCTGGCGCAGGAGCTTCAGGGCATCCAGGTTGTCGCCCTTGATGAGCAGATTGCCCGTGCTGTCCCAGGCTTTGCTATCGCCCGGTGCGGGGGCCACGATTTTGTCGGTGCGCGCAAAGGCGGTGTGGTAGGCCTCTTGCTTGCCCACCCAGCGCAGTTCGTACCCGGTTTCTTCGACCCGGATGCCTTGGGCGTTGGTAGGGTCCAGCGCACGCTGGATTTGCGCGGCATCCACCCGCACGCTGCCGTCAGGGTCGGTTTGCACCGCTTGGGGGAAGATTTGGCGCAGTAACTCCAGCTTGTGTGCGGCAGGGCTGGGGGTGTGGAGCAGGGGGGTGGAAAGCGGCTTTTCAGACATGGCGCAAGTGTATTCGTCGGCCCTCTGGATTGATGTGCTGCAAATTCGCCAGGCTTTGATGCTGTTTGTTGGGCACTATCTCCCCCCATCCTCGGCCTCAGCCACCTCACCTTCATCGTGCGCGATGTAGACCGCACCCGCCCACCTGTTCTGCGAAGGCCTGGGCGCGCAAGAGGTGTACGACAGCCAGGGGCGCAACTTCTCCCTCTCGCGCGAAAAGTTTTTTGTGCTGGGCGGGCTGTGGCTGGCGTTCATGGAGGGCGAGCCACCCGCAGAGCGCACCTACCGCCATGTGGCCTTTGCGGTGGCCGATGAAGATTTGCCCGCCTGCGAGGCGCGGCTGCGGGCGCTGGGGGCGGAGGTGAAGTCGCCCCGCCCAAGGGTGGAGGGAGAGGGGCAGTCGCTGTACTTTTACGACTTTGACAACCACCTGTTTGAACTGCACACCGGCACGCTCGCGCAGCGGCTGGCTCGGTACGCGCAGGGGTAGGCGGTGGGGGCCTGCGGCGTTGCCGTCAGGGAGGTGTGTTGCTTCTAATCGCCGCGTTTTGTGCGGTGAATGCCGCCGCAATCGGCTCAAGCGCGCTTGCCCAGAGTCTTTGGGTTTTCAAGCCTACGGCAAATACTGCTCCAACAGCACCTGCACCGCATCGGCCTGCAACACGTCCCGCCGCCGCTTCAGTGGATCACGGTCGGGCTGCCCCGCCATCCACCGCTTGAACGCCACAAACGTGGCCGGGTGCACGGTGTCCATGCGGGCCATGGTGCCGTTGGTGGCGACGATGACGGCAGAGAAACCCGGTGAGTCCAGCAGCATGCTGGCGCGGCGGGCCTGGGCTACCCAGAAGTCTTCATCCGTCTCGCTGAGCTTGACGGGGTGGGGGGCGGCATCGGTGCGCTCGCGGCGGATGATGCCCACCTCAAAGCCGTCTTTGTTGACGGCGGTGTACTTTTGGCCCTGTCTGATGCGAAAGGTGGGGTCTACCTTTTTGAGCGCCCCCAGCATGGAGCTGTCCACCCGGGCGAGCTGGGTGGCGAAGGTGATGCGTTTGCGGGTGTCCCACAGCAAGTCAATGTCGCGTGTGGCCAGTGCGTCAGCGTCCAGCCGCACCCCGGCGGCGGCCTCGTAGGCGTAGAGGGCGTGGGTGCCCACCACGCGAAAATGCTCACTGAGGTGGGTGCTGGCCAGGCGGTTGAGCAGCGCCACCACCAGCGGGTCTACCCTGCCAACCCGCAGGGCGCGGTTCAGGCGCTGGTGCTGCTCCAGCGCGGCTTTCAGGCCGGTGAGCCGTTCGGCGCTGGCCTGCTTTCTTTGCATGAATTTGTCGTAGATGGCCTGCGTCTCGGGTGTGCGCGGGCCGAGGCTGGTTTGCGCGCCAGCAGGCGAGGTGCGTACCAGGTACTTTGATTCTGGCGACGAGGCTGGCCCCGCGTGCCAGTACATGCCGCCGCGCACTTGGGCGGCTTCTTCGGTGGCTTCGGCCAGCGCATCGAACACGGCAACGGCGTCGATGTACTGGCGGGTGATGGCGGGGCTGAGTTCGCGCATTTCGGTATATTTCTGTTTTTCTAGATTTTTTACCGAAAAATTAATAATGACAATGAGTTAAGTAAAATTTAAAAGTCTGTTTTGCGCGGTATGCGCAGGGGTGAGCGGGCGGGTTGACCTGCGGCGTTGCCGACTGGGAGATGCGTCGCTTCTCATCGCCGCAAATTGCGCGGTGAATAAACGGGCCTTTCACCGCATGAACCTCAAGCGCTGGGTCGCATTTCCCATTAGACGTGTTAACGACGCCCTGCGGGTGGCTTCGACATGCTCAGCCAGAACGGATAGGGGCACTTCTGACACACGTAGCCAGGCTGGCAGGCACTCTCGTTTTGATAGCTGCTGGCGCTTACCCCATAAGCGCTAGCGGCCAATTTTGCTCCAAACCTAGCGCTAGACCCCGGCCTCAAGCTGGCTGCGCACGGCCAGCACGAACGCCGTGTCCAGGGCCTCTATGTAGTGGTACAGCGCCACGTAGCTGCGCGCGGCGTGGCCGATCACCAGTTTGCGCTCGCCGCCTTGCACGGGGCGGCCGATCTGATAGATCCGACAGCGCCTGGCACGTGAATGCCCGTTTGCAAGGCAAGGGTGGTATCGCCTGGCAAGTGCCCGTCGCTACAGGCGGGTTACAGTGCCCGGCGGCGCAAAAGCCGGCACGAACCTGGCGCTTCCAACCCAGTGCACACGAACCTGGCAGCCCTTGGCCCCTCGGCGCGACAGGGCCCCTGGCTTTTTCCCTTTCCCACACTCACCGGACCACCCCATGACCAGCCCCATGTACTCCCACTCGGTTCCCGTCTTCAAGCAGATGCTGACAGCCTTGAAAACCATTCTTGCGCAGGCGAGCGACTACGCAGCCGCCAAGTCGATCGAGCCCGACGCCTTGCTGCAGGCGCGGCTGGCGCCCGACATGTTTCCGCTGATCAAGCAGGTGCAGACTGCCGCCGACTTTTCACGCGGCATCGCGGCGCGACTGGCGGAGGTGGATGTGCCGGTCTTTGCAGGCGACGAGAAAAGCTTTGCCGATCTGGATGCGCTGTTGGCGCAGACCTTGGCCTTTTTGGACAGCGTGAACGCAGCGCAATTTGAAGGCAAGGAAGGCGTTGAGATCGTCTTGCGCCCCGGCACGCCGAAAGAGAAAAAACTCAGTGGGCAGGCCTATCTGGCGAACTATGGTCTGCCGCAGTTCTTCTTTCATGTGACGACGGCCTACGCAATCTTGCGCCACAACGGTTTGCCCATTGGCAAGCGCGACTACATGGGCGCCTATTGACCTGAACAGGGTGCTTGCTGCCGCGCCACGGAGCCCTGCCAGGCGTCCACGATCTCCAGCTCCAGCACGCCGGTGGATTTGCGGCGAAGCAGGTAGCTGCCGTGCAGAAGGCCAGGCGTTGCTGAATCCGCCTCCGCCTCGGGCCACAGCTGCGGGAACATAAAGCGCAGTGCATGCTGCGGCAAGCCCAAGCGCACCTTGCCTTGTGGCGAGGCGGACTTGAGCACGCCGCGCTGTGACGCGCGCTATGGGTTGCGGCCATCGGAGTTTGCTGCGTGGATGGCGCAGGCTGCAGCTTGAACAAAATTTTTGCCAGCTGCCCGCGCGCTGGAGCCAGTACAGTCTGGCGTGTGGTGCACGCGCTCAACGCGGCCTCAATTCGCCCCTACGGGCTTTCAAGGAGACAGAGAAATGTTCAGTCATGTGATGGTCGGTGTGAATGACCTGGAGCGGTCGAGAAAGTTTTACGACGCGCTGTTTGCCACGATGGGCATCGGCCCCGGGGTGGCCAACCGGAACCGCTATTTCTACCGTGGCCCCCACGGCACGTTTGGCATCACCACGCCCATCAATGGCGAGCCGGCCTGCGTGGGCAATGGCGGCACCATCGGTTTTGCCATGCAGTCGCCCGAGCAGACCGATGCCTTCCACGCGGCTGGTGTGGCCAACGGTGGCACCACCTGCGAAGACCCGCCGGGCCTGCGCGAGGCCCCGGGGGGCAAGCTGTACCTGGCGTACCTGCGCGACCCGGACGGCCACAAGCTCTGCGCCCTGCACCGCCCCCCTCAGTAAGTCGACGCGACGGCAGCCGTCAGAGTGCCTGCGCCTCGCCGTCCACAAACACCTTGAGCGTTTGCGGGGCGAAGGCGTGCCAGGTTTCGTTGCGCGTCAGGGGTGCGGTGACGATGATGGCCACGCGGTCGGTGGGGGCTGTCTGGGTGGCAAAGTCCACCTGCAGGTCTTCGTCGGACAGGTGCGCCTGGGCAAAGGGGTGGCGGCGTTCGACGTAATACAGGTGGGTGGAGGCATGGGCCCACAGCGCCTGGCCGTTCGATAGCAAAAAGTTGAAGGTGCCGTGCGGCGCAATGCGCGCAGCCAGGTCGCGCAGCGTGATCGTCAGTTCGGCAATGCTGGGCACGCCGGCGTGGGATTTGGCCAGCTCCTGCATGATCCAGCAGAAGGCGTGTTCGCTGTCGGTGGTTCCCACGGGCCTGAAGTGGCTGTGCAGCCGGGGGCGAAAGTCTTTCAGGTCGCCGTTGTGCGCAAACACCCAGTAGCGGCCCCACAGCTCGCGCACAAACGGGTGGCAGTTCTGCAGCCCGACCACGCCTTGCGTGGCCTTGCGGATGTGCGATATGACATTGCAGCTTTTGATGGGGTAGCGGCGGATAAGCTCGGCAATGGGCGAGTCCACGGCGCGCTCGTGGTCCACAAAGTGGCGCACCCCTTTGTCTTCAAAGAAGGCAATGCCCCAGCCGTCGCAATGGTCGCCCGTGTGGCCCGCGCGCTGGGCAAAACCCGTGAAGCTGAAGGTCACGTCGGTGGGGGTGTTGCAATTCATTCCGAGCAGTTGGCACATGGTTGCACTCTCGTATCCAGTTCAGGCCGCAGGGGCGGAAGGGGCGCGCGGCGCGTCGCGCAACTGCCAGGCGGCGACCAGCGCCAGCACACACAGCGCCGCCAGCATGAGGAACGACTCGCTGAACGCCGCGATGCGTGCCGGGCTGCTGCCACTGCTGGCCAGCGACACGCCGTGCGCCGCCAGGCGCCATTCGAGCACGATGCCGCACAGGCTGACACCGGCCGCGCCGCCCAGCATGCGCAGGAAGCCGATGGTGCTGGAGCCCTGGGAGATGAGCGATTTGTCCAGCGGCCGCATGGCGCCCAGGTTGAGCGAAGGCAGGATGAAACCCAGCCCGATGCGGCCCAGGATGGCAAAGGCCACCAGCCACCACAGGGGCGACTCCAGCCCGATCAGCACCATGAGCGCGAACGACAGCGCCAGCAGAAACAGCCCGATGCTCACCAGCAGATGGGTGGGCTGGCGGTCGGCCAGGCGGCCCACCAGCGGGATGGTGAGCGCCAGCACCGCGCCTGCAGGCAGCAAAATGGTGCCCACATGCGAGGCCGACAGTTGCAGCCCCATCTGCATGAACACCGGCAGCAGGTAGGTGGAGCCAAACAGCGCCGTGCCATAGATAAACGCCACGATGCTGCCCATGGCAAACGTACGGTAGCGAAACAGGCCCAGCTCCATCAGCGGCGAGCGCCCCTGGCGCGACAGGCGGCGCTGCCAGCCGACGAACAGCAGCGCACACAGGGCCGCCAGCACCAGCAGCACAAGGGCCTGCAGCAGCGGGCCGCTGCGCAATTCGACCAGGCCGTTGAGCAGGCACAGCGTGCCCGCGCCGCCCAGCAGCAGCCCGCGCCAGTCCAGCGACTGGCTCTGCCGGTTGGCCGCCAGGCCGCCCGGCGCGGTGTTGGGCACGAGCTTGTAGGCCAGCCACAGCGAGACGATGCACAGCGGCACCACCATGAAGAAGATGGAGCGCCAGCCAAACCAGTCCACCAGCAGGCCGCCGATGCTGGGGCCCAGCGCGGGTGCCAGCACCACGCCCATGCCAAAAATGCCGCTGGCGCGCCCCTGCTCGTGCGGTTGGAAGGCATACAGGATGATGATGGCCGGAATGGGCTGCACGATGCCTGCGGCCAGCCCCTCGGCCACGCGCGCGGCCAGCACCAGGCCGTAGTGGCTGGACAGCCCGCCCACCATGCCACCCAAAAGCAGCAGCAGCATCGAGCCCGCATAGGTGGCGCGGTAGCCGTAGCGCGACAGCAGCCAGGGCGTGGTGAGCATGGACACCGTCATGGCCACCATGAAGCCCGAGGCCACCCACTGCGCGCGCTCCTGGCCCAGCGCAAAGTGCTGGCTCATGTCGGGAATGGCGACGTTGACCACGGTCGATGACATGACCGACGCCATGGTGCCCACCATCACGGCCAGCAGCACCAGCCAGCGGTAGCGTTCGCCGTACCTGGCGCGCAGCGCCTGCAGGGATCCGGAACCGCTCATGCAGCGGCAGTGCTCAGCTGCGCTCGGACCACAGGCGCCCGCCGGTGGCCCAGTTCTCGCGCTTCACGTCGGTGATCAGGATGTCCACCATCTCGGGCGTTCCGCCCAGCACCTCGACGGAGACGCGGGTGATTTCCTCGACAAGTTTCTTCTTCTGTTCGACCGTGCGGCCTTCGATCATTTCAATGTGGTAGGTCGGCATGGGGGGGCTCCAGGGGCAAAAAATCGATCATAAAGGCGCGGGCTGTTGCGCTGGCGCGGCCACCGGCGCCGGATCGGACTCGCGGGCACAGACGGGGCAGATGCAGCGCTGGCCGCGCTCCTGCGCAGGCAGACGGGCAAGCGCCGCCCGGGACACCGGGGTCTGCATGCACCAGCAGCCCTGCGGGTCGGCGCCGCCCGCCATGGCGCACTGGTTGGGCTGGCCGCAGGCGGGGCAGGTGTTCGGGGAGGAATGGGACGAGGGGTTCATGAAAAAGAGGGGCGGGCGGGGCCTGGAGTGTAGGCCAAGGCCCCGCACAACGGCCCCCAAAGGCACCAGCAAACTTTAGATGAAAACAGGCCATAAAGCCCACCCTGAAAGCGTCAATAGCTATTGAATTTATAGCGTCCTGCGAGGCATGCACTGACTGTCTAGACGGCCGGTGACGATCGATGGATGCACGCCGTGCAGGGAATTCCCCAGCGGTTCGACTGTTTTTTGTGCCCGAGCTCCGGCGCACCGGCGGTACAGTCACCGGTCACGCCGTTGATGTGCGTCCTGTCCGCCCTGCCGCGTCCACCAGCGGCACCGTCGCAGTCGCCCGGCAACGCAGAGGCGCAAAGATCACCAGACACTCAACCCGCCTGCGCACGATGGTGAGCACCGCTTGCCGCAGCGATGAGAGCGACGCACACCATCGCACCCGGCGGCAAAGCCGGGGTCAAAGACAACCAAAGGGAGAACCGTGCTGTTACTCATCGTTTTGCTTCCGCTTTTCCTGGGCACCGCTGCCACGTTCTGGCTGGGTTCGCGGTCGCGCTGGCTCACTGCGCTGGCAGCCGGAGCTGTGACGGCGGCGAGCCTGGGCCTGCTGCTGAGCCACGCGCCAGCGGTGATGGCAGGCGAGGTCATCCTGAACGCCTGGAACTGGGTGCCCGAGATCGGCCTGAACCTCACCTTTCGGCTGGACGGCCTGTCGATGATGTTTGCCGGGCTGATTCTGTTCATCGGGTTGATGATCGTCATCTACGCGCACTACTACCTGAGCCCCAAGGACTCGGTGGGCAAGTTCTACAGCGAGATGATGCTGTTCATGGCCGCCATGCTGGGTGTGGTGCTGTCAGACAACCTGTTGCTGCTGGTGGTGTTCTGGGAACTCACCAGCCTGTCTTCGTTCCTGCTGGTGGGCTACTGGAGCCACCGGGCCGACGCGCGCGCCGGTGCCCGCCAGGCGCTGGCCGTGACCGGCGGCGGCGGCCTGGCCATGCTCGGGGGCTTTGTGCTGCTGGGCCAGATCGCAGGCACCTATGAACTGAGCGCCATGCTGGGCAAGGTGGCCGCCATCCAGGCCGACCCGATGTTTGTGCCCGCGTTGTTGCTGATCCTGATCGGCGCCTTCACCAAGAGCGCGCAGTTTCCGTTCCATTTCTGGCTGCCCGACGCCATGGCCGCCCCCACGCCGGTGTCGGCCTACCTGCACTCGGCCACCATGGTGAAGGCCGGCGTTTTTCTGCTCATGCGCATGTACCCGGTGCTGGCGGGCTCGGGCTGGTTCGAGGCAATCGTGACCACCGTGGGCCTGATCACGGTGCTGTTTGCGGCCTTCATCGCCATCTTCAAGCACGACCTCAAGGGGCTGCTGGCGTACTCCACCGTAAGCCACCTGGGCCTCATCACCTTTCTGGTGGGGCTGGGCTCGCCACTGGCGGCCGTGGCCGCGGTGTTCCACGTGCTGAACCACGCCACGTTCAAGGCCTCGCTGTTCATGATCGCCGGGATTGTGGACCACGAAACCCACAGCCGCGACATGCGCAAGCTGGGTGGCCTGTGGGCGCTGATGCCCTGGACGGCCACCCTGTCCATGGTGGCGGCGGCGTCCATGGCCGGTGTGCCGCTGACCAACGGCTTTTTGTCCAAGGAGATGTTCTTCACCGAAGCGGTGGTGGGCACCACCGGGGTGTGGGCCTGGCTGGTGCCGGCGGCGGTGACACTGGCCGGCATTTGCAGCGTGGCGTATTCGCTGCGCTTTGTGCACGACACGTATTTCAACGGGCCGCTGGGCGATGTGCCCAACACCCACCCGCACGAGCCCCCGCTGGGCATGAAGCTGCCCGCCATGCTGCTGGTGGCGATGTGCATCGCGGTCGGCCTGCTGCCCGCCATCACCTTCGGCCCGCTGGTGGACGTGGCGGCCACGGCCCTGGCCGGCAAGCCATTGCCCGCGTACCACCTGGCCCTCTGGCACGGGTTCAACCTGCCGCTGCTCATGAGCGCCATCGCCCTGGTGGCGGGGGTGGGCCTGTACCTGCTGCTGGCAGCCCACAAGCGGCTGCACCGCATCGAGTCCGAGGCCTGGTTTGGCGCGGCCACCGGGCGCCAGATCTTCGACCGCCTGATCGACGGGCTGTTCGGCCTGGCGGGGCGCATCTCGGAGCGGCTGGAAAGCGGCTCGCTGCAGCATTACCTGGCCTGGACGCTGGGCGCCGCCATTGCGGTGGTGGCCGTGACCGTGCTGGGCAGTGGCAGCCCCATGGGCACCGGGCCACGCGCGCTGCTACCGGCGTCGCCGCTGGCCATTGCCATCTGGCTGCTGCTGGCGGCCACCACATTGACGCTGGTGGCGACGCACCACCAGCGGTTCCAGTCGGTGGTGCTGGTGGGCGTGGTGGGGCTGGTCACGTCGCTGACCTTTGTCAGCCTGTCTGCACCCGACCTGGCGCTGACCCAGTTGTCGGTGGAGGTGGTGTCCACCGTGCTGCTGCTCATGGGCCTGGCCTTGCTGCCCCAGCACTCGCCGCGCGAGTCCGGCAGCCTGCGCCGCATGCGCGACGGCGCACTGGCGCTGGCCGGGGGGGCGGGCATGTCGTGGCTGGCCTGGGTGCTGCTCACCCGCGACCACGACTCCATTTCCTGGTACTTCCTGGACAAGTCCATGCCGGTGGGCGGCGGCACCAACGTGGTCAACGTGATCCTGGTGGACTTCCGGGGCTACGACACGTTTGGAGAAATCACCGTGCTGGGCATTGCCGCCATTGGCGTGCTGGCGCTCATGGAAGGCATGCGCACGCGCCGCTCCACGGCCGACACCGAGGGCCGCCGCTGGACCTTTGCCGCGCAGCCCCTGTTGCTGCGCGTGGCAGCGGCGGTGGTGTTGCCGGTGGCGCTGGTGTTCACGCTCTACATCTTCATGCGCGGCCACAACCTGCCGGGCGGCGGCTTCATTGCCGGCCTGATCACGGCCGTGGCGCTGGTGCTGCAGTTCATGTCGATGGGACAGGTCAAGGCCGAATTGCTGCTGCGCGGCCAGGGTGGGCGCCGCTTCGTGAAATGGATTGGTGCCGGTCTGGGCATTGCCGGACTCACCGGCGTGGGCGCATTCGTGTTCGGCCGCCCCTTCCTGACCAGCGCCCATGGCCACCCCCATGTGCCCCTGCTGGGCGAGCTGCCGCTGGCGTCGGCTGCGCTGTTTGACCTGGGCGTCTACCTTGTGGTGGTGGGCGCCACGCTGCTGACCATCTCGGTGCTGGGCACCGTGAGCCGCGAGAGCCCGCAACCCGCCGCCCCGCGGCCACCGGAGCCTGCCGCATGAACGCCGCAGGCCCCCGTCACCCCTCGCCCGCCGTGCGACACACCAAGGAACCCACATGAGCATGGAATTTTTGCTGGCCACCGGCATCGGCTTTGTCACTGCCTGCGCCATTTACCTGATGCTGCGCGGGCGCACCTTTCCCGTGGTGCTGGGCCTGTCGCTGCTGGGCTATGCGGTGAACGTTTTCATTTTTGCCATGGGCCGCCTGTGGTCCAACGCCCAGCCCATCCTGGTGGGTGATGGCCCCGTGGCCGACCCCCTGCCCCAGGCGCTGGTGCTCACCGCCATCGTGATCGGCTTTGCCACCACCGGCTTTGTGATCGAACTGGCCCTGCGCAGCCGCCATGAGAGCGGCAGCGACCACGTGGACGGGCACGAGCCCGGCCACGCCCCGGGTTACCGCAGCGCCGCACAGGCACCTGCGGGCAAGAGTGGAGGTCAGGCCTGATGTGGGATGTGATCTCTGCTTTCTGGCTGCAGCACGCCCCGGTGCTGTCGGTGCTGTTGCCGGTGTTCACGGCCGTGGGCCTGTTGCTGATCGGTGATTCGGCCAGCTCCGGCGGCACCGGTGCGGACGGCCGCCAGCGCTGGGGCGCACGGCTGTCCATGGCGTCGGTGTTGCTGGGCCTGTTCATGGCCGTTCAGCTGGTGCGCCACGCCAGCGGCGGCGAGCTGCTGGTGTACCAGCTGGGTGAATGGCCCGCGCCGTTTGGCATCGTGCTGGTGCTCGACCGCCTGTCGGCCCTCATGGTGCTGCTGACCTACCTGGTGGCGGTGCCGGTGCTCTGGTATGCCACCGGTGGCTGGGACACACGGGGCCGCCACTTTCATGCCCTGTTCCAGTTCCAGCTGATGGGCCTGTGCGGCGCCTTCCTGACCGGTGACCTGTTCAACCTGTTCGTGTTCTTCGAGGTGCTGCTGATCGCCTCTTACGTGCTGCTGGTGCACGGCCAGGGCCGCGAGCGGTTCCGCATGGGCGTGCACTATGTGGTGCTCAACCTCGCGGCCTCGGGGTTGTTCCTGATCGGGCTGGCGCTGATGTACGCCATCACCGGCACGCTCAACATGACCGACGTGGCCCTGCGCGTGGGCCAGCTCACGGGCGACAGCGCCGTGCTGGCGCGGGCAGCGGCGCTGGTGCTGCTGGTGGTGTTTGGCCTGAAGGCGGCGCTGGTGCCGCTGTACTTCTGGCTGCCGGGCACCTACGCGTCGGCCAGCGCGCCGGTGGCCGCGCTGTTTGCCATCATGACCAAGGTGGGCGTGTACAGCATCATCCGCGTGCACTGGGGCATTTTTGGCGCCGAGGCCGGTGAGGCCGCCTTTGCGGCCCAGGCCTGGCTGCTGCCGCTGGCCCTGACCACCAGCGTGCTCGGCGTGCTGGGTGCGCTGGCCGCGCACAGCATGGGCCGGCTCGTGGCCTACCTCACCGTGTCGTCGGTGGGCACCATTCTGGCGGGCGTGGGGCTGTACTCCCCTGAAACCCTGTCGGCTTCGCTGTACTACACGCTGCACAGCACGGTGGTGATTGCGGGCCTGTTCCTGCTGGTCGAGCTGATGGCCGCCCAGCGCGGTGAGGCACTGGACAAACTGCGGCCTGCTGCGGCGGTGCGCGAGCCGGTGCTGCTGGGCTTGATGATGATTTTTGGCGCGGCCTCGGCTGCGGGCCTGCCCCCCCTGCCGGGTTTTCTGGGCAAGCTGATGATTCTGGAGAGCTCGTCGGGCCTGCCCGCCCAGGCCTGGGTCTGGGCGGTGGTGCTCAGCGTGGGCTTCTTCACCATCGTGGGCCTGGCGCGTGCCGGAGTCATCGTGTTCTGGCACATCCAGCCCGACGAAGGCCGGGGCGAGCCCAGCTCGGGCTCCAGCGTCAAGTTGTTATCGGCCGTGTGGTCCTTCATGGCGCTGACGCTGGCCATGGCGGTCCTGGCGTCCCCCGTGAAGCGCTACACCGACGCCACTGCCCGACAGCTGGCCCACCAGGCCGCCTACGCCCGCGCCGTGCTGGGCGTGACCGGCGCCCCCACCACCCGGCCCTATGACGGCCAACGCACACCGGCCGCAGCCCCACCCGAGGAGAACCGATGAACCCCAGCACCTCGCCCCCCGCCAATCCGGCGCGCAAGCCGGGCTGGCTCAGCCATCCGTTGCTGTCCCTGCTGCTGGGCGCCAGCTGGCTCGCGCTTTCGCACAGCCTGGAGCCCGTGCACCTGCTGTCGGCGCTGCTGATTGCCCTGATCGTGCCGCGCCTGCTGCACCCGTTTCTGGGCGAACACTCCAGCATCCACTGGGGGGCCGCCGTGCGGCTGACCGCCGTGGTGCTCAAGGACATTGTGCTGGCCAACATCACCGTGGCCCGGCTGGTGCTGGGCCCCCTGCCGCGCATGCAGCCCGCCTGGCTGCCCGTGCCGCTGGCCTGCGACCACCCGCGCGTGAATGCCTTGTTTGCCACCATCATCACCACCACGCCCGGCACGGTGTCGTGCGTGGTGGACGAGCAGCGCCATGAAATTCTGGTGCATGCCCTGACCTGCGACGACGCGCAGGCCATGATCGACGACATGAAGACGCGCTACGAGGCGCCTTTGCTCCAGATTTTTCGCCAGCAGCCGCGCACCGCAGCGCCCGGCGCTGGCGCCACCACCGGGAGGGCCGCATGAACGTTCTGGACATCGCATTGAACATGGGCGTGGCTGCCGTGACGGTGGCCGTGGTGCTGTGTGCCTGGCGCCTGCTGCGCGGGCCCGAAATGACCGACCGCCTGCTGGCACTGGACACGCTCTACATGAATGCCGTGGCGCTGATCGTGCTGCTGGGCATCCGCTGGAACACCGCGCTGCTGTTCGAGGCCGCCCTGCTGGTGGCCATGCTGGGCTTTGCCTCCACCGTGGCGCTGGCGCGCTACCTGAGCCGTGGCGACGTCGTGGAATAAACCCGGGAAACAGGAGCGAACATGCACCCCCTGATCGAATGGTCCGCCGCCGCCCTGATCGTGATTGCGGCCTTCTTCCTGCTGGTGGGCGCCATTGGCCTGGCCCGTCTGCCCGACTTCTTCATGCGCCTGCACGCGCCCACCAAGGCGTCCACCCTGGGTGTGGGCGGGGTGCTCATTGCCTCCATGCTGGTGGCGTTCAGCCAGGGCCGCCCCGGCATTGCCGAGCTGCTGATCACGCTGTTCGTGTTCGTCACGGCGCCGGTGTCGGCCAACCTCATGGCCCAGGCGGCGCTGCACCTCCAGCTGGCATCGCGCGCGCGCGTGCCCGACGACGCAGTGCCCGAGCGCCGCCAGGGCTGAGGAGAGGCGGGGAGGTTGCCATCCCTGCCCGCCTTGCACGCCATACACGGTCAGAGCCTTCGCCTGTGCACCACGAAAAACGGCACCCGGAGGTGCCGTTTATTTTCAGATCAAAACAGCCTGCAACGCTTGTCTATCAAGCGCCAGTAGCTATTGAATTGGTAGCAATCAGCTGATTAAGCCGCTGCCTTGAGCTTCAGGCGCCAGGCGTGCAGCAGGGGCTCGGTGTAGCCGCTGGGCTGCTCCAGGCCCTTGAAGACCAGGTCGCAAGCGGCCTGGTAGGCCATGCTGGTGGCAAAGTTGCTGGCCATGGGGCGGTACAGCGGGTCGCCTTCGTTCTGCTTGTCCACCTTGGCAGCCATGCGTTCGAAAGTCTCGCGCACCTGCGCTTCGGTCACCACGCCGTGGTGCAGCCAGTTGGCCATGTGCTGGCTGCTGATGCGCAGCGTGGCGCGGTCTTCCATCAGGCCGATGTCATTGATGTCGGGCACCTTGGAGCAGCCCACGCCCTGGTCCACCCAGCGCACCACGTAGCCCAGGATGCCCTGGGCGTTGTTGTCCAGCTCCTGCTGCTTCTCGGCGTCGCTCCAGTTCGGGTTGGCAGAGACGGGGATGGTCAGCAGGCCGGTCAGCAGGTTGTCGCGCTCGGCGTTGGCGTCGATCTTTTCCAGTTCGATCTGGATGTCGCTCACCTTCACCTGGTGGTAGTGCAGCGCGTGCAGCGTGGCACCGGTGGGGCTGGGCACCCAGGCCGTGTTGGCGCCGGCCTTGGGGTGGGCGATCTTCTGCTTGAGCATCTCGGCCATCAGGTCGGGCATGGCCCACATGCCCTTGCCGATCTGCGCCTTGCCGCGCAGGCCACAGCTCAGGCCCACCAGTACGTTGTTCTTTTCGTACGACTGGATCCAGGCGCTGGTCTTCATGTCGCCCTTGCGCACCATGGGGCCGGCGTGCATGGCGGTGTGCATCTCGTCGCCGGTGCGGTCCAGGAAGCCGGTGTTGATGAACGCCACGCGGCTCGATGCGGCGGCGATGCAGGCCTTGAGGTTGACGGACGTACGACGCTCTTCGTCCATGATGCCCAGCTTGACGGTGCTGTCCGGCAAGCCCAGGAGCTTTTCGACGCGGCCGAACAGCTCGGCGGCAAAGGCCACTTCGGTGGGGCCGTGCATCTTGGGCTTGACGATGTAGACCGAGCCCTTGCGCGAGTTGCGCAGTCCGTTGGCGCCATGGCCTTGCAGGTCGTGCACGGCGATGGCGGTGGTGACCACGGCGTCCATGATGCCTTCGGGAATCTCGCGTTGCAGGCCCTGGGCATCCTTCCACAGAATGGCCGGGTTGGTCATCAGGTGGCCCACGTTGCGCAGGAACATGAGCGAGCGGCCATGCAGGCGCACTTCGCCGCCGCTCGGCGCTACGTAGACGCGGTCGGCGTTGAGGCCGCGCGTGAGCTGCTTGCCGCCCTTGTCGAACGATTCGGTCAGCGTGCCCTTGATGATGCCCAGCCAGTTGCTGTAGCCCAGCAGCTTGTCTTCGGCATCCACGGCGGCCACGGAGTCTTCGAGGTCGAGGATGGTGGAGAGCGCGGCTTCGAGCACCACGTCGCTCACGCCGGCGGCGTCAGACTGGCCGATGGGCGTGGCGCGGTTGATCTGGATATCGAGGTGCAGACCGTTGTGCTGCAGCAGCACCGACGACGGCGCGGCCGCATCACCCTGGTAGCCCTTGAACTGGCTGGCGTCCTTCAGGCCGGTGCTGCCACTGGCGAGCTGCACCACGAGCTGGCCGCCTTCGACGCGGTAGCCGGTGGCATCCTTGTGCGAGCCGCTGGCCAGGGGGGCGGACTGGTCGAGCACGTCGCGGGCGAAAGCGATCACCTTGGCGCCGCGCACCGGGTTGTAGCCCTTGCCTTTTTCAGCGCCATCGGTCTCGGGGATGGCGTCGGTGCCATACAGGGCGTCGTACAAAGAGCCCCAGCGGGCGTTGGCGGCATTCAGCGCATAGCGGGCGTTGAGGATGGGCACCACGAGTTGCGGGCCGGCCTGCGTGGCCAGCTCGTCGTCCACGTTGGCCGTGGTGGTCTGCACGTTGGCGGGCTGGGGCACCAGGTAACCGATCTTTTCGAGGAAGCCGCGGTAGGCCACCATGTCCTTGATGGGGCCGGGGTTGGCCTTGTGCCAGGTGTCCAGCTCGGTCTGCAGGCGGTCGCGCTCGGCCAGCAAGGCGATGTTGCGCGGGGCCAGGTCGGACACGATGGCGTCGAAGCCTTTCCAGAACGTGGCGCCGTCGATGCCGGTGCCGGGCAGCACCTGGTCTTCGACAAAGCGGAACAGCGGGGTGGCCACTTGCAGGCCGTGGACGGTGGTGCGGTCGGTCATGGGAGTTGCCTTTGGTAATGGAGATAAACGGCGGCCTACCGGGTACGGAGGGCCATGTCAGCACTTTATTGCAAATATTGAAAGACATAAATAGCCTGAAAAGCGCAAAACCAGTGACTTTTTTGCAAAAGTGGTAGTCGCACGGATAGCCCGCTACCGGAGTGAGCGCTACGCTGCCCGGCACGCACCACCCCCGCTTCACCCATGACACACCCCACCGACAACATGCTCGCTCCCCTGGCCCAGGCCGTGCGGGTGAGCCACAAGAACAAGATCGTGGGCGC
>JAANMX010001780.1_pt1 | contig 23463 bp, 21 predicted proteins | sample 7279681 | NCBI WGS metagenome assembly JAANMX01 (sample SAMN14094542, study PRJNA606508) | bioreactor metagenome | isolation source: A lab-scale SPAN reactor treating ammonium-rich wastewater day 351 | place: Ireland: Galway | collected 2018-01-01
AATGAAAAGAATATTTTTACTGCTCACATTCATGCTGAGCTTTGTACAGTTGAGAGCCGATGAAGGGATGTGGCTGATGACGATGATTAAAAGACTTAACGGAGTGGATCTTAAAAAACAAGGTCTGAAACTTTCACCGGAAGAAATTTATTCCGTGAACAACTCCAGCCTGAAAGACGCAATTGTGCAGTTTGGTGGTGGGTGTACCGCAGAAATGGTATCTAAAGAAGGTTTATTATTTACCAATCACCACTGTGGATATGGCAACATTGCAGCACTTTCCACACCTGAAAAAGATCATTTGACTAACGGGTTCTGGGCAATGAAAAAAAGCGAAGAACTTCCTGCAAAAGGCCTTTCAGTTAGATTTTTAGTAAGAATGGATGACGTTACCAAACGCATCAACGCTAAACTAAATAATAGCATGTCTGCAGACGAGAGAAAAGCAGTAATCGATGCTGAATATAAAGCAGTACAAGCCGAAAATTCAGAAAACGGAAAATACAATGTTGTCGTAAGAGACTTCTTTAACGGAAACGAATTCTATTATTTTGTATATCAGGATTTTAAAGATGTAAGATTGGTAGGTACGCCTCCAAATGCTTTAGGTAAATTCGGTGGTGATACCGATAACTGGGAATGGCCAAGACATACTGCAGATTTTTCTGTATTCAGAGTGTATGCTGATTCTAACGGAAACCCGGCAGAATATTCTCCGAACAACGTCCCTATGAAGCCTAAACATGCGCTTCCTATTTCTCTTAAGGGATACAAACCTGGCGATTTTGCGATGATTGTTGGCTTCCCTGGAAGAACCAACAGATACCTTACTTCTTTCGGGATCGAGCAAATGGTGAATAAAGACTATCCGGCTTGGGTAGAAGCCTCTAAAGTAGCAATGGATGTAATGAAGAAACATATGGATGCTGACCAGGCAACCAAATTAGATTATGCTTCGCAGTACGCATCTGTCGCAAACTACTGGAAAAACAGACAGGGAACTATCGACGCTGTCAATAAAAATGGAACCATCGCTGACAAAAAAGCGTTGGAAGCAAAATACATGACTTGGGCTCTTCTTCCCGAAAACCAGACAATGTATTCAGGAGTTTTAACTGATATTAAAGCGAATTATGCACAGTTTTCTGCCAGAAACGTTGAGAGAAACTATTCTTCCCAGCTTCAGAGAAATGCCAAATATATCCCGGTAGCATATCAGTTGGGTTCACTATTGAAAACATATGCAGATCAGGATGCCAACGGTAAAGCTGCAATGAAAACTAAGGTTACTGATGCTATCGACAGAATGTATGACGGATTTAATGTTAAACTGGAAGGCGAAATGCTTAATTCCATGGTAAACCTTTACCAACAGAGAGTAAGCAAAGGCGATTCTTCACCAACACTATTGGCTGCAGATGCTAAAAATCTTTCAACTATGGCATACTCATCAATTTTCGCAACGAAGGAATCGGCAATGCATTTTGTTGAAAATCCAGACCGTCTTAAAATTGATGCAGATCCATTGCTTAAGCTGGCTAACGGATTTGTTGAAGATCAGAAATTGGGTGCAGAAAAGTACTCTAAAGTTGACGAAGCATTCGCTAAAAACAGCAGAATCTTTTTAGATGGTTTAAGAAAATCACAGCCTGAAAAAGCATTCTATCCGGATGCGAACTCTACGATGAGACTTACAACCGGTTCTATTTCTACATTACCTGTAAGAAGCGACCGTAATTACGCAGGAATAAAAGCGAAAAACAATTATTACACAGAAATCAACGGAATGGTAGCCAAATACAAAAAAGGCGACGAAGAATTTGATCTTCCACAGGATTTCCTTGATTTGGTGAAAAGAAAAGATTTCGGTCAGTATGCCGACAAGAAAGGCTTTATGCCGGTAAACTTCCTCTCAAATAACGATATTACCGGTGGTAATTCAGGTTCACCGATTTTAGACGGACAAGGTAACCTTCTTGGTCTTGCATTCGACGGGAATAGTGAAGCTCTTAGCGGAGACATCATTTTTGATGAAAAACTTCAGAAAACAATCAATGTTGACGTAAGAATGGTTCTTTGGATCATCGAAAAGTACGGTAAAGCAGGTCACCTTATCAGTGAAATGACTTTAGTGAAATAAAAACATCATAGCAAATTTTAAAGCCCGCTGATTTCAGCGGGCTTTATTTTTTAAACGGAGAATTATTTCTGCCTTTTTATTCGGTTTCCGGTTCCAACATTCCAAGTTCACCGTAATGTTTTTTGAACTTTGCAATTTTTGGTCCTACCACTGCACTGCAATAAGGTTGGGTTGGATTATTGTTGTAATAACCCTGATGGTACTGTTCTGCTGGCCAGAACTTTTCGAATTTCGCCAGTTCTGTCACATATTTTCCGTTCCATCTTCCGGAAGTTTCTGATGCTTTTAACGCGGCTTCAGCTTTCTGTTTTTCGGCATCGTCTTTATAGAAAATCACGGACCGATATTGGGTTCCGATATCATTTCCTTGCCTGTTCAATTGTGTGGGATCATGAAGGAAAAAGAACACATCCATCAACTGTTCGTAAGAAATTATTTTAGGATCGTAAGCGATTTCTACCACTTCAGCATGGCCGGTTTCGCCCGTGCATACTTCTTCATAGGTCGGGTAAGCTTTATGTCCTCCGGAATATCCTGAAATTGCTGCATCCACCCCTTTCAGCATATTGAAACAACTTTCAACACACCAAAAACATCCGCCGCCGAAGGTGATATATTCTAAATTCTGTTTATCCATTTTTTGATTATTTATTAAAGGTTTCTTTGTCTCCTGACCGTTGCAGGAGGTCATCATTAGACCCATCAAAAATACTAAAATCTTATTCATTTTTTAATAACGCTTTTCTATGATGAAAATTTTAAATCATAATGATATTTTAATGGCGAATTACGGTCAACAGGCTCAAATTCCAGATATGCCCCCTTCAAACATGAACCTTCTAACCCCAAAAATGAGGCTTTGAACCCCAAAGATGAGCCTTGGAACCTCAAATTTTCGGTAAACAACCTAAACCATGGGCGCTGGAACCTCAAAAGATTAGTTTGGTAAATCCAAATAAAAAAACATCCCGATAGTGAGATGTTCTTTTATTTATCAATAACATAGAATTAATTCATTTGAATATTTGTGAACCAAATTACAGTTTTAATGTCTTCGTGCATCCTAATTAATGAAAGAATAAACACATTTCTCTTTTCGAGATTGAATGCGAAATATTCTTCTTTAGATTGCTCCTCCCTAACCACAGTAAAGTTACCACCATCCGTTACAAAATCGAAAGAACTTATAGCCCGAACGTCTTTTTTATCGGTGTAAACCACAGTGTAATTTTTATAAAAATTATCGTAAGTAACTATCGCGTCGTGACCCGCAGGCACTTTTTGATTCTGCCCATTTTTTTTGTTTTCAAACATAAAGTACACATACTTAAAAGAGTATTCTGTTTTTTGTTGCGAAAAGATGACTAGAGAGGCAAAAGTAAAGAGTACTATAATTATTTTTTTCATCAAAAGTTTTTATATGTTAAGGAGGATTGTAAAAAGATTATTATGTGGATTTAAGTAGAAAAATAAACTTTTAATATTTACCTAAAGTAAGTTGGTCATTTTTCCCAAACCAACGCGCTTGCACCAAGGATAGCGGCATCTGCTTCGTCTAATTCACTGAAAACCAGTCTTACTTTGTTTCTGAAAATCGGTAAAAGGTTGCGCTCCATGTGTAGTTTTGTCGGTTTCAGAATGAAATCTCCTGCTTTAATCACACCGCCGAAAAGCAGGATCGCTTCCGGTGAAGAAAACATCACAAAATTCGCCAACGCTTCACCTAATTTTTGGCCGGTATATCTGAACACTTCAATGGCTGTGGGATCGCCTTTCTTGGCGCATTCGTGTACTACTTTAGAATTAATTTCCTCTTCAGGATAATCATTAAGCATGGAATCGGGAAATTCTGCACGCATTTTCTTTGCGGTAATGGCAATTCCGGTAGCTGAAGCATAAGCTTCCAGAGAGCCTTCGGAACCTGTGCTCCAGTGTTTTCTTCCGCCAGGTTTTATGATAGTATGACCAAGTTCTCCTGCGAATCCGTCTTGACCGTAAATCAGGTTACCACCGGAAATTATTCCGCTTCCAACGCCGGTACCAAGGGTAATCATGATGAAGTCTTTCATGCCACGAGCCGCACCGAACATCATTTCGCCTAAAGCTGCAGCATTGGCATCATTGGTCATTGTGCAGGGCAAACCGAATTTTTTAGTCATCAGTTCAGCGAAAGGAATAACGCCTTTCCAACGGAGGTTAGGGGCATGTTCTATCGTTCCGGTATAGTAGTTTGCATTGGGAGCGCCCACGCCAATTCCATCAATCTGTCTTTGGGTGCAGTGCTTTTTCATGAGTGGAGATATGGTGGTGTAGAGTGCATCGATGAAGTCTTCTACCTTTTCGTAATCATTGGTTTTAATGCTTCCTTTTTCCAGGATTTCGCCACGGTGATTTACAAAACCGTATTTGGTGTTGGTTCCACCAATATCAATTCCTAATGCAACCTGTTTAGACAAATCTATTAATGCCATTAATAATAATTTAGACATTAAAAATACAACAAATTCACATTAGGTTAACAAAAAAACTTCCTCAATAATGAAGAAGTTTAATGATATTATTCAGTATAAACTGTTATGCCGGGATCTCGCCTTTGTACAAAAATGATACAATTTCTTTGTTCACTTTTTCTACCATTTCGCTGAAAAGATAGAAAGATTCCTGCTTATAAATTACCAATGGATCTTTCTGTTCGTAAACAGCACCTTGAGAAGAACGTCTTAAATCATCCATTTCTCTGAGGTGAAGTTTCCAGTTTTCATCGATAATAGCGAGTGAAATGTTTTTCTCGAAATCATTGATCAAAGAATCACATTTTGTTTCGTATGCTTCTTTTAAGTCGGTAACGATGGTCATGGTTTTTACCCCGTCTGTAAAAGGAACCTGAATCATCTTAAACATAGAGCCCTGATTCTGGTACACATTCTCGATGATTGGGAATGATTTTTCTTTAAGAAGTTCCAGTTTCATTCTGTAATCTTCCGTAGCGGCTTTGAAAAGAATATTGGTAAGTTCTGCAACCTGTTTTGTTTTGAATTCGTTCTCGGAAACCGGAGCTTCCATGGTGAAATGCTTGATGATTTCGTACTCAAATTCTTTATAATCGTTTTCAAGCTTAGTCTTGCTCACGATCACCTGTGAAACATCGAAAATCATGTTTGAAATGTCATATTTCAAGTGATCACCGAAGAGTGCATTCTTTCTTCTTTTGTAGATTACATCACGCTGTTTGTTCATTACGTCATCGTACTCCAAAAGTCTTTTTCTTATTCCGAAGTTGTTTTCCTCTACTTTTTTCTGAGCTCTTTCAATGGATTTTGAGATCATTCCGTGCTGAATTACTTCACCTTCTTTATGACCCATTCTGTCCATCATCTTCGCGATTCTTTCAGAACCGAAAAGACGCATCAGATTGTCTTCCAGAGAAACATAGAACTGAGAACTTCCAGGATCTCCCTGACGGCCGGCTCTACCTCTTAACTGGCGGTCAACTCGGCGCGAATCGTGTCTTTCGGTTCCGATAATTGCCAGACCCCCGTTCTGTTTTACTTCGCCCTGAAGTTTAATGTCGGTCCCTCTACCCGCCATGTTGGTTGCGATTGTTACAACGCCAGGTCCACCAGCTGATGCTACAATTTCCGCTTCCCGGGCGTGGAGTTTCGCGTTAAGTACGTTGTGCTGAATTTTTCTTAACTGCAGCGCTCTTGATAATAATTGAGAAATCTCAACCGAAGTTGTTCCCACCAATACCGGTCTTCCGGCGGCGGTTAATCTTTCAATTTCTTCGATTACTGCGTTATATTTTTCGCGGTTGGTTTTGAAAACCAAATCCTGTCTGTCGTCTCGCTGAATAGGTCTGTTGGTAGGAATTACCACTACATCCAGTTTATAAATCTGCCAAAGTTCGCTCGCTTCAGTTTCTGCGGTTCCGGTCATCCCCGCAAGTTTGTTGTACATACGGAAATAATTCTGAAGCGTGATGGTTGCAAAAGTTTGGGTTGCAGCCTCGATTTTTACATTTTCTTTAGCCTCGATCGCCTGGTGAAGTCCGTCGGAATAACGTCTTCCTTCCATGATACGTCCGGTTTGCTCATCTACGATTTTTACTTCGCCATCGATTACTACATATTCGTCATCTTTTTCGAATAAAGTGTAAGCTTTCAGTAACTGACTTAACGTATGAACTCTTTCCGATTTTACCGCAAACTCGCTGAAAAGTTTTTCCTTCGCTTCGAATTCTTCTTCTTTGGTCAGGTTTTTTGATTCAAGTTCTGCGATTTCAGTTCCGATATCATTTAAAACGAAGAAATCTTTGTCTTCGTTTCCGGCGGACATATATTCTACCCCTTTATCGGTAAGATCGATCTGGTTGTTTTTTTCGTCGATAACGAAGTAAAGGTCTTTATCAACCTTTGGCATATCTCTGTTGTTATCGGCCATATACTGTCCTTCCGTCTTTTGAAGAAGGGCTTTATTTCCGCTTTCGGAAAGGAATTTAATTAATGGTCTTGATTTAGGTAAGCCTCTGTAAGCCTGAAGTAATTTGAAACCGCCGTCTTTTGTATTACCGTTGGCGATAAGTTTTTTCGCTTCGTTAAAGATTGCGGAAACGGTTTTTTTCTGAATTTCAACGATTCTGTCGACCGAAGGTTTCAATACATCAAATTCCTGACGGTCTCCCTGTGGAACTGGTCCGGAAATAATCAGCGGAGTTCTGGCATCGTCTACCAAAACAGAATCTACCTCATCAACAATCGCGAAGTTGAGTTCGCCCTGTACAAGTTCTGTAGGCGAAGTAACCATGTTATCTCTAAGGTAATCGAAACCGAATTCGTTATTGGTACCGTAAGTAATGCTCGATTGATAAGCTTTTCTTCTTGAGTCAGAATTTGGCTGATGAAGATCGATACAATCGATGGTTAGGCCATGAAACTGATAGAGGGGTCCCATCCATGCAGAGTCACGTTTTGCAAGGTAATCATTCACGGTAACTACGTGAACACCTCTTCCTGGCAGCGCATTTAAGTAAATCGGTAAGGTTCCTACTAATGTTTTACCTTCACCGGTTGCCATTTCGGCAATTTTACCGCTGTGAAGTACAACACCACCAATAAACTGCACATCGTAATGTACCATATCCCAAACTACTGGGGTTCCGGCAGCATCCCACTTGTTCTTCCAAATCGCAATGTCGCCCTGTACTTCAACGAAGTCTTTCGTTGCGGCAAGTTCACGGTCGAGATCGGTTGCTGTTACGCGGATTTCGCCGTTTTGGGCAAGTCTGCGCGAGGTTTCTTTAATTAAGGCAAATGCTTCCGGAAGGATTTCACTCAGAACTTTTTCTTCAACCTGGTAAGAATCTTTTTTAAGCTGCTCTACCTTTGTAAAGAGTTCTTCTTTCTCATCAACATTGGTAGCGTTTTTAATCTGCTCCTTAACTTCTTCGATCTGTGAAGTAATATTGGCTGTGGCAGTTTTTATTTTTTCTTTGAATTCTGCGGTTTTGTCGCGTAAACCGTCATCAGTAAGTTCCTGAATTTTTGGCTCTACTGCCTTTATTTTACCAACCACTTTTTTTACTTCTTTCAGGTCGGTCGTATTTTTATCACCAAGAAAACCTTTAAGAACTTTGTCTATAAAACCCATAGTATTTGCTTTCGGCTGCATGCACGGGCATTCAGCCATTTTAAGATTTTAACTTTTAGAATTTTTCTAAAATATAAAAACCGGCTGCAGACAGCCGGCTGCGTTTTTTAATATTCGTCTTCGTTCCAGAGATAGTCATCATCTGTAGGATAATCGCTCCAAATCTCGTCAATAGCGTCATAAACCTCTCCTTCATCTTCGATGGCCTGAAGATTCTCTACCACCTCCATTGGTGCGCCGGTTCTAATTGCGTAGTCAATAAGTTCAGACTTGGTCATCGGCCAAGGTGCGTCGCTTAAATATGAAGCCAGTTCTAATGTCCAATACATATAATAATTTTTTGCAAAAGTATAAAATTAGGCGACATAAAAAAGGTTTTTGTCGCTGAGTTTCAATAAACTTTGATTTTTATTTCAAAATTTTTTCATCAACCATTTCTCAAAAACCATTCCACAAACTTTTTTATGCCATTTTGGAAATGAGTGGTGGGATGATAGCCTAATAAAGCCCTTGCTTTGGTAATATCTGCATTGGTTTTGTCTACATCGCCGGGTTGTGGTGGCAGTATTTTCTTTGTTGATTTTTTTTCTAAATGCTCCTCAATAGTAGCGACCATTTCGTCGAGGCTAATGACTTCGTTTTCACCAAGATTGATGATTTCATAAACCTCTTTGTTTCGGTGCAAATATTGAATTGATTTCATGATTCCATCGATAATATCATCGATATAAGTATAGTCTCTGGAGGTAGATCCATCACCATAAAACGGAATCTCCATGTTGTCATTAATCAATTTTGTAAACTTGTGAATCGCCAAATCCGGTCGCTGTCTTGGCCCATACACAGTGAAAAACCTGAGCTGTATCATATCGATTCCGTAAAGATTATGATATACATGACCCAGAATTTCAGTACATTTTTTGGTTGCTGCGTATGGTGAAATGGGTTTATCTACATTGTCGGTTTCAGAAAATGGAATTTTACTATTGTTTCCGTAAATGCTTGAACTGGAAGCATTAATGAATTTTTTTATTTGATATTCCCGGCAGAGTTCCCACAGATTCATCGTGCCTTTAACATTTACTTCTTCATAGTCCCATGGTCTTTCTATAGACGGTCGAACGCCGGCCAGGGCTGCCAAATGAATTACAGCATCAATTTTGTGCTCGGCAAATATTTTTTCAAGACCGTGGTTATCGCGAATGTCCTGATAGTAAATGTGATACTGTTTCTTTGAAGTTTCGAAAACGAGTTTTTCAATGTCGTGCTCCTTATTATGAAACGAAAATTCGAAAGGTGTCCCTACGGACTCCAAAGTATTTCTGATTTTTATCCTGTAATCATAAAAATCATCAAAATTGTCAATATTAATGACAGAATGTCTGTTTTTCAGTAAATGTTCTACCAGATGCGAACCAATAAAGCCGCTTCCACCGGTAACTAAATATTTCATCTTTGTTTTTTAGTTCTACAAATTTAATTAAATTCAAATCATTATTTTTACTGAAATATTCAAATATGCAGTTCTCCGGACAAATCCTGAAAATGACAACGCAAAACGCGAAACCCATTCAATATTTCCTGAATCTTTCCCATGACCTTATTAATATGAATCAGCTCATCGGGAAAACTCTAAAATTAAAACATACCGGTTACCAATGCGTAAACTGCGGCAGCGAAGAAAAGATTTACCGCATGGGATTTTGTAAGAAATGCTTTTTTGAAAGTCCATATGCAAGTGATACGATCATCCGTCCGGAACTTTCTACTGCGCATTTGGGTATTGGTGAGCGTGATTTGGCAGTAGAAGAAGCAATTCAGTTACAGCCACATATTGTTTATCTTGCCTATACAGGAGATGTAAAAGTAGGAGTTACCCGCCATTCCCAAATTCCGACCCGGTGGATTGACCAGGGTGCTACTTTCGCGCTTCCGATCGCTAAAACCGACAACCGCTACGAAGCGGGAATGATTGAAGTGGCTCTTAAGGAGCATTTGGCAGACAAAACCAACTGGCGTAAAATGCTGGAAGACGATTTCGAAGACGATTTGGATCTTGCCGACTTCCGCGAGAAGATCAAAGATTATTTCCCGGATAATTTCAAAAACTTCTATTCAATGGAACATGAAATGCTCCGGCTCGATTATCCTTATGAGGCTCCTGAAAAAATAAACTCATTCACGCTCGACAAAAGACCTGAATTCGAAGGGGTTTTAAAAGGGATCAAAGGACAGTATCTGTCTTTTGAGGGCGGCAATTTTATAAATGTTAGAGGGCACGAAGGGTATGTGATTGATTTGGAAATTTAAGATTACAGTTTTTTAAATTTCCTTTGTTTATCTGACAAGCTGATTGGCACAGAATTTAATCTTCAAAAAAATGAAGAAAAACTACTTTAGAATTTTACTCAAAGTTTTAGCAATTCTGTTTCTGCTTATTTTAGTGGTGAACTTCGGTATGAATTTCTGGCTGAAAAGCAAACTGCCAGGCTACATTAAAAATAATTCCGATTACAAAATTTCTTACGAGTCGCTTGACGTGGATTTAGGTACCGGAAATATTTTTGCTACGGGAATTACGGTCAACAATAAAAATCCTGAAAATCAAAATGTAATAAGAATACAGGGAACGGTCGATACGTTATCGGTTTCCAGGCTGGGGATTTATGACGCGCTGTTGCGAAAACGCATCAACAGTTCTAATCTGCTGCTTCGAAACCCTAATCTCAACATCATTCTCGCCAAACCAATTAATGATAAAACAGGGAAAAAACGCAATCCTGTAGTTTTTGAAAATCTTAAAATCAGTGGCGGCACCCTGCAGGTGTTCAAACATACCAAACAGAAATTTATATCGGTTCATGATCTCAACCTGAATGTAGAAAACCTGCAGATGACCGAAGAAGCTGTTGAGAACAAATTGCCTGTGGTTTTCGACCAGTACGATATCAGCGGGAAGAACTTCTTTTTCCGCCCTGATCCTGTTTATGCAGTCACCGCGAAACATATCACAACTAAAGAGCGGAAAATGAGTCTTGTAGATTTTACGGTAACTCCGCTGCTTTCTCAAAGAGATTTTATAAGGTTTTACCCGACCAAAAAGAACCTTTATGATTTCAAGACTGCTGAAATGCAGTTCACAGATATCGCTCTGGAAGGCAATAAGGTAATGCTTGCCAATGCAGTTTTTAATAATCCCGAATTAAAAATATTCACCACGAACGCAAAAGCCGCTGTCAAGAAAGATTTCACCTTTGATGTTAATATGGAGCAGGTTTTAATGCAGAATGCAAAAATAACTGTTCTGAAACCCAATAGTAGTGAACTTTTAAATGCTGAAAATATCAGTCTGGATATCAATAAATTCCTTATGAATGGCGATACTTCTAAAGATCCGCTTCCATTTCAGTATGCAGATTTTAAAATTTCAGGAAAGAACATCGGTTTCTCTTCAGAAACTGAAAGTATGAAGATTGCGGCAGTTTCTCTAAGTCCGAAAGCGGTTGATCTCGGAAATATCTCGATAAAGCCAACTCAGTCAAAATCTGATAAAACACTGATGGATTTAAATGTGCGGAGAATTAATCTTAAGATCAATGAATTCAAATTTGTAGAAAATAAGCTTAAACTCAATGTAGAAAATGTTTTGGTAAGCACTCTAAACGGTAAGATTTCGGCTGCAGACAATCCTACAAAGAAGCAGGCAGATTTTAAGGGAATTCATTTTCCTTTGATTATTAAAAATATTGCGATTCAAAACTCCAATTTGGTTTACGATAAAGGTGGCCGTCCGTTGGTTTTTAATGATTTGAATGCGAAAATCCAAAACCTGGAAATAAACGCAAAGACTGCAAAAGAGGCATTTTCTTTCAAAACCGGTTTTTACAGCGCCACAACAAGAAACTTCAGTTACAGAACGCAGTTCTACAATTTATCAGCTTCGTTATTGAAATTCAGTAGGGACGGAGCGCAGATTTCTAATTTTGCGATGAAGCCGACGGTTTCCAGAGCACAATATATCCGGATGATTCCTACAGAAAAGGACTTATATAATCTACAAGTTGCGCAGATTTCGATGAATGGGAACTGGGATTTATGGTCAAAACAAAAATTCATCAATGCATCGCAGCTTACACTTACAGGAATGAATGCGAATATCTTCCGAAGTAAAATTCCCAAAGATGATTTAACTGAAAAACCGCTTTATTCCAAATTGCTGAGAAGCATAAAGTTTCCTTTATATATACAGAATACAGATATCAAAAATTCGGTACTGGAGTATGAGGAAGACACAAAAAAGTCTGATGGCCCGGGCAAACTTACTTTCAATAATTTCAACATGAACGTAAAAAATCTGAATTCAGGAAAGATGAAAGACAAACCGACTCAGATCCCGATAAACATAAGCTGTCTTTTTATGAACGCTTCGCCGATGAATGTGAAGTGGAATTTTGATACAGCAAATGTGAGCGACGTTTTTAGCATCGCAGGAAATATTGCCGATCTGCCGGCCTCGCGGGTGAATCCTTTTATTGAACCTTATCTGAAAATCCGTGCAACAGGATTGATTTCCGATTTGATCTTCAACTTTAAAGGGAACAACAAAGGTCTGAACGGAATTTTAAATATGAAACATCAGGATCTACGGGTTTCGGTATTGAAGGAAACGGGTGAGAAAGACAAAGTATTATCTGCAGTGGCCAATATTTTTGTGAAGACAGATTCGGGCAAATATCCCGATTCAGTTCCAGTTGACAACATTGTTAGGGATACCTCTAAATCATTTTTTAATCTCTTCTGGAAAGGTATAGAAGAAGGTCTAAAGAAAACGTTGATAGGGAAAAATGTTGAAAATACAGAGAAAACAGTGAAGACTACTGTTGAAAATACGAAAACGGCACTTGAACAGAATAAAGCCGATATTAAAGAAACAAAACAGGAAATAAAAGAAAAAGCGCAGCAAACGAAGGAAAAAATTAAGGAGAAAGGCGTTCTCCGAAATATTTTCAAGAAAAAATCCGAAAACTGATTTCGGATTGAATTTTAATCGATGTCAAAATCTTCACGTTCCTCCACCGGAATTTCTCTCAGAAAATTATCAAATTCTTCCCCTGAATAATTACTGTCAGCTCCGTAAGAGTCGATGATCAGGGATTGAATTCCATCTCTGTCCTGCGTTACATAAAGCACGGCATTGTCATCCGGGCTGCTGTCGCCTTCAAAACGGTAAGATTTTACGATGCATAAATCGCTGGGTTTGTAAATAGTATCTGTCCCTTCCAGAACAAATTGTTTTTGCTCATTCATGCAGATTTCTTTGGTGATTCCTCGTCCGCGCAGGATATTTAGCACCTGTGAAAGTGTTTTTAAATTGTGATTTGCCATAACGAATTGTATTTTTTTGTAAAAATAAAGTTACAAAATGTCTGCCGAAGCGTTTGGCATAAAACAAAAAACGCTGCAAATCAATGAAGATTAACAGCGTTTAAAGTACCTCGGACGGGACTTGAACCCGTACATCCTTGCGGATACAGGATTTTAAGTCCTGCGTGTCTACCAGTTCCACCACCAAGGCAGGTAGATTGTTGAGCGAAAAACGGGATTCGAACCCGCGACCCCGACCTTGGCAAGGTCGTGCTCTACCAGCTGAGCTATTTTCGCAATAAAAGTGCGGATGGAGGGACTCGAACCCACACGCCTCACAGCACCAGATCCTAAGTCTGGCATGGCTACCAATTACATCACATCCGCTAATTAACTTCTTCTCTTTTTTTGTGAGTGCAAATATATATACTTTTTCCCTTTTAATGCAAGAAAATTTTAGAAATTTTAATTTTTTTAAACTTTTTAAATCCCATCTTCTTTTTCTATCCTTTATTTATTACTTTTACACCTTTAACAATCAATTATGGAATTACAAGGGATTATAAAGAAACTAGGTGACGTTCAGACTTTTGCGAGCGGCTTTCAGAAAAGAGAAATGGTTATTGTAACCGAAGAGCAGTATCCGCAGCCAATCAGCATAGAATTTTTAAAAGAAAAAGGAGATTTGCTTAATGCCTATAAAGAAGGTGATAAAGTGAAGGTTTCTATCAATATCGGTGGAAGAGAATGGACTTCTCCACAAGGCGAGGTAAAATATTTCAATTCCATCACCGGCTGGAGAATCGAGAAAGTTGACGGAGCAGGTGATTTTAATGAACCGGTTCAGGCAAGAAATGCTGATGCAAAACCTGCAGCTTCCAATACAGATGTCTTCGCTGAAGATGATGACGATTTACCATTCTAAATTTTTACGGAATAAAAAATCTATAAAAATCCTGCTTTTTTCAAGAGCAGGATTTAATTTTGAAAAATGGTTTTACTCGACCCGCATGAAATTTCTTTTCCCGATCCGCAATTAACCGAGTCCGAAAGCGGTTTACTGGCCATCGGTGGCGATCTGTCCCCTGAGCGGCTTTTATTTGCCTATCAGCTCGGGCTTTTTCCGTGGTTTAATGAAGGCGAGGAAATTCTCTGGTGGTGTCCTGATCCCCGATTTGTGCTTTTCCCGGAAGAGGTGCGGATTTCAAAATCCATGAAAAAGATTTTAAGAGACGGCGTTTTTACCTTTACCGAAAACAAATGTTTCAGCGAAGTAATGACCCAGTGCAAAAACGCGTACAGAAAGGATCAGGATGGAACCTGGATTTCCGGTGAATTAATAAAATCTTTTACAATACTTCACGAATATGGCTTTGCCAAAAGTTTTGAAGTCTGGCAGAATGGTGAATTGGTAGGCGGGTTTTATGGGATGCAGATCGGTAAAGTTTTTTGCGGCGAAAGCATGTTTGCCAAAGTGAGCAACGCATCGAAAGCCGGATTTCTTAATTTCATCTTACAGAATGAGGATTTGGAGCTTGTCGACTGTCAGGTTCATTCCGAACATCTTGAAAGCCTGGGTGCGCGCATGATTCCTAAAAACGATTATTTACAAATTTTAAAAAGAAACAATGAATCCTGAAAAAGAAAAATGGATTTTACTCGTGCTGCTCTCCGTTATTTGGGGTTCATCTTTTATACTTATCAAGAAATCCCTCGAACATTTCAATCCTTACGAAGTTGGGGCGCTGCGGGTTTTAATTGCAGGAATTATTCTGCTTCCTTTTGCGCTAATGAATATCCGCAAGTTTCCGAAGAAACATTTGAAGTGGCTTATTTTGGCTGCAGTAACAGGAAACTTCATCCCGATGTTTCTTTTCCCGATTGCTGAAACAGAGGTCAGCAGCAGCATTGCGGGAATCATCAATTCGATGATGCCGATTTTTGTGATCATCGTGGGGGCGTTGCTTTGGAAATTTCAAACAACTAAAAGGCAGATTATTGGAGTCGTCATCAGTTTTAGCGGTGCGTGTATACTTGCGTTTTCCGGCGGCGAAGGCGGGCAGTTTAAACTTATCCCTATTTTGCTTCTGCTTCTTGCAACCTTATGTTATGCAGTTAGCACCACGACGGTGAAATCGAAGTTAAATGATATTCCTGCCAAAATCCTTTCTGCATTTGTATTTTCATTCGTTTTGATCATTCCGTCCATGGTCGCTTTAGTGTTTGCCGGATTTTTTAATAATCTGCAGATGAACACAAGTTTATGGGAAGGTTTGGGTTTTGTAAGCCTCCTTTCGATTTTTGGAACGGGTTTGGCGATGATGCTGAATTACAGGCTTTTGAGTGTTTCTACGCCGCTGTTTGCCTCTACTGTAACCTTATTAATGCCGGTTGTGGCGATCATCTGGGGGGTATTAGATGGCGAAAAACTCACAATGATGCAGGGGTTCGGAGCGGTGGTTATTTTGGCGGGATTAATTTTCCTTCGCCAGATGCCTGCAGTGAAAAAATAAAAAAACTGCAAAGCCCAATGGACAGTGCAGTTTGAAATAAATCTAATAAAAAGTAAAAATGAAAGGCGACAAAGATATATTTTTGTTTCCATACAAAGCAAACTATTTTTTAATAATCTTTAAAAATTTGAAAACAGCACTCGTTTTTTAATATTTTCCTAAATTAGCATCATGTTTATCAAAGATTACATTTCTAAAGATTATCCAGCTTTTAATTCCAGCGATTCGATCGATGATGCCAATGAAATGGCGAAGGAGTTTGGGTATTCTCATGTATTTGTAAAGAAAAAAGGTGTCTATCAGGGCGCGATTAGTCAGTCGTTTTTAGATGAAAGTCCGGAAGGAACATTAGGATCACTCGAAATTCATTTCGAAAATTTTGCAATTCTGGATGACGGTAATTTACTCGATTCCATCAAACTGTTTCACACGTTCAATTGCAATGTGGTTCCCGTGATCTCAAAAAACGAAAAATACTTAGGATATCTCTCCTGCGATGATATCTTCAATGAATTTTCAAAGTATCCGCTGTTCTCCGAAAATGGCGCTATAATGATTGTTCAGACGAACGGAAGACATTATTCAATGACTGAAGTCGCAAGGATTGTTGAGTCCAATAACGGCAAAATTTATGGCTGCTTTATCAATCTGATTACAGAGGATTATATACAGATTACACTGAAATTTCATAGTGATAATACGAGTTCTATAGATGAGACGTTCGAAAGATATGGCTACAGCGTAGTACATAAATATTATGATGACGAAAAAGAAGACCTGCTGAAAGACAGATTCGGTTTCTTCCAAAAATTTCTCGAATTTTAAATGATGAAGGCAGCAGTATATTCTCAAAAAAACGATTTAGATACTTTTCTGTACCTGAGTAAATTTGTTTCAGAACTCGAAAAAAGAGGGGTCAAGGCGGTTCTTTACGAAGAAATGGCCAACGCAATGCAATTCTCAAAGATTTTTGAAACCTTTTCCGGCAAAGAAGATTTAAAGGAGAAAAAAGTAGATCTTTTTTTTACCTTCGGAGGCGACGGTACTATTGTAAATTCCCTGCTTTTTGTGCAGGATCTCGAGATCCCTGTAGTGGGAGTAAATACCGGCAGACTGGGTTTTCTTGCCAGTTTCACGAAGGAAGAAGTATTTCTGGAACTCGATGAAATTCTCAAAGGAGAAGTGAAAATCAGCCGACGCTCTGTCATTGAAATCGTTTCGCCGGGTAAATCGATGTTTTTTCCCTACGCCTTAAACGACATTACGATTTCGCGCAAAGAAACCACCGCAATGATTACGGTAGAATCGTATATTAATGGCGAATTTCTCAATATTTTCTGGGGCGATGGCGTTATAGTGTCAACTCCCACCGGTTCTACGGCATACTCATTAAGTTGCGGCGGACCAATTATTACCCCGACCAATGCTAATTTTGTAATCACTCCGATTGCACCGCATAACCTAAACGTTAGGCCATTAATCGTAAACGATGATGTAGAAATACGCCTGAAAGTAGAAAGCCGGGTTCCTCAGTACTCTCTGTCTCTGGATTCCAGACTGATTCATATGGAAACCGATGTGGAAATTATCCTAAGAAAAGCCAAGTTCCAGATCCTGCTGATTCACCCTAATAACTTAAGTTTTTACGAAACAATCCGCCAGAAATTGCTCTGGGGAAAAGACAAAAGAAACTGATATCTTTCGCATAAAATTATTAACTTTACACACCTAAAATTCAGGTTAAAAATCTATTAAAAACTATATTATGAGCAGACGTTTTCCGGCAGGTGTTGCCACAGGTCAAATGGTTACCGACATTTTTGAATATGCTAAAGAAAATAATTTTGCGCTACCGGCAGTAAACGTTATTGGTTCCAGTAACGTAAATGCTGTTTTGGAAACTGCAGCAAAATTAAATTCTCCTGTAATTATTCAGTTTTCTAATGGTGGTGCCGCTTTTAATGCAGGAAAAGGTTTAACTAATGATGGGCAGAAAGCTGCAATTGCAGGTGCTGTAGCCGGTGCAAAACATATCCATACTTTGGCAGAAGCTTACGGCGCGACTGTAATTCTTCATACCGACCACTGCGCGAAGAAATTATTGCCTTGGATCGACGGATTGATGGAGGCTAACGAAGAATTCTATGCACAGACCGGAAAATCCCTGTACTCATCTCATATGTTGGATTTATCTGAAGAGCCGATAGAGGAGAATTTGGATGTTTCATGCAGATATTTCGAGAGAATGGCGAAAATGGGAATGACTTTAGAAATAGAACTGGGCGTTACCGGTGGGGAAGAAGATGGTGTTGACAATTCCGGAGTAGATTCTTCTAAACTGTACACTCAACCCGATGAGGTGGCTTACGCTTATGAAAGATTAAGCGCTATTTCTCCGAACTTTACGATCGCAGCAGCTTTTGGTAATGTACATGGTGTGTACAAACCGGGTAATGTAAAACTGACGCCGAAAATCTTAGATAATTCTCAGAAATACGTTCAGGAAAAATTCAATCTTGGTGAGAAGCCGGTAAACTTTGTATTCCACGGTGGATCGGGCTCTTCTGTTGAAGAAATCAGAGAAGCAATCAGCTACGGCGCAATAAAAATGAACATTGATACAGATCTTCAGTTCGCTTATACAGAAGGAATCAGAGATTATATGGTGACCAATGTGGAATATCTGAAAGCGCAGATTGGAAATCCGGATGGAGACGACAAACCGAACAAGAAATATTATGACCCAAGAGTTTGGGTTAGAAAAGGTGAAGAAACTTTCTCTACGAGATTGGTTCAGGCGTTTGAAGACCTTAACAACGTAAATACTTTATAAAAATAGAATTTTAAACCATGTATTATCCAATGGTAATACATGGTTTCTTTTCAAATAAATACTCAGCAAATGGCATTCGACTGGTTTAAAAGAAAAACAAAAAACATCACCACGTCTACAGAAGATAAAAAAGATGTGCCTAAAGGACTTTGGCATCAGACGCCGACAGGTAAAATCATTGAACATGAGGAACTTAAAGCTAATAATTACGTGTCTCCGGAAGACGGTTTTCATGTAAGAATCGGCAGTAACGAGTTTTTCTCCATTCTTTTTGATGACAATAAGTACCAGGAACTTAATGCGGATGTGGAAAGTGTGGATATGCTTAATTTTAAGGATACCAAATCTTACACAGACCGTTTGAAAGAGGTGAAATCCAAAACCAAATTAACCGATTCCATCCGGAATGCTGTCGGAACAGTAAACGGTGAAAAGATCGTGATTTCATGTATGGATTTTGCATTTATCGGCGGGTCATTAGGATCTGTGATGGGCGAAAAAATCCGTCGTGCTGTTGATTACTGCATTGAGCACCGACTTCCTTACATGATCATCTGCCAGTCAGGTGGGGCAAGAATGCAGGAGGCTACTTATTCCCTGATGCAGTTGGCCAAAGTACAGGCAAAATTGGCGCAGCTTTCTGAAGAAGGATTGTTGTATATCGCCTACCTATGCGATCCCACTTTTGGAGGAATTACCGCTTCTTTCGCAATGACTGCCGATATTATTATGGCTGAACCCGGAGCGCTGATCGGCTTTGCAGGTCCACGGGTAATCCGCGAAACGATTGGTAAAGATTTACCTGAAGGTTTCCAAACTTCTGAATTTTTACAGGAGAAAGGTTTCGTAGACTTTATTGTAAAGCGTAAAGAAATCAAAGAAAAGGTTTCAAAAACAGTGAAACTTCTGGTTCACTAAGTAATATTTTAAAAATAATAAAAATCTCTCCTCTTCAGGGGAGATTTCTATATGAAAAGGATAACTGTCATATTATTAAACACATTGCGGACACTGAGTTTCACAAAAGTTCTAAAACTTCTGAGGCTTACTGTACCGCATCCGTTGTTCTCTTTACTGGCTTTTTATGCAACGGTAAAAAGCTTCTCACTTGCACAGCAGCATTTTCCTAAAACCAACTCCAACAGCGGAATCGGAAATGCTTACCGCCATGCACTTTGGACGTGTTTAATCATGATGTATTGCTGCAAAATATCCTCTCCGGAAAAATCTTTGGATTTCTGCAAAAGGATGACCGACCTGCACGAAGAACTCTTCCCCAACAAGCCATTGGAAAAGAAAATGGATCTCCATAATAATCAAGTCGGAATGGATCTTTTCATGGAATTACTTCCGGGGATTCATCGACAATTCTTCGAAACTAATTTTTTCGTTGAGAAACTTTTCGTTAAAACCAAAACAGCCAAACTCCTTACCAGCTTAGAGGAGAATTTCGGACCGGAGCTCGTTTATTTAGAAAATTAAAAAACCCTGAGCAGAAGTCAGGGTTTTCTAATATTGAAAGTCTATCTATTTCTTTGAAATCCTGTAAAGTTTTCCGCTGTCGGAAACTGCATACAGATTTCCGTCCTGTCCGTTCAGTACGTCTCTTATTCTGTCATTTTTATCGGTAAGCAACCATTCTTCGCCAACTACTTTATTATTTTCGATCACGAGTCTGATGATTTTTTCTCCGCTGAGGCATCCAATCATCATATTGTTTTTCCACTCTTCGATATTGCCCGTGTAGAAAGTGATTCCGCTCATCGAAATTGAAGGATCCCAATAATACACAGGTTGCTCTGTGCCGGCTTTTTGTGTAGTTCCGTTATTGATTTTTTTGCCGCTGTACTCGATTCCGTAAGTTACATCACCCCAACCATAATTTTTTCCGGGCTGAATTAAGTTGATTTCGTCACCTCCGCGCGGTCCCATCTCTGCATCCCAAATCTGTCCTTTTACATCGATCGCCATTCCCTGAGGATTTCGGTGTCCTGTAGAATAAATCTCAGGTTTCCATCCCGCAATTTGTGGATTTCCGGGAGCAGGTTTGCCGTCTTTGGTAATTTTTAAAATTTTCCCTAAGTAAGAATCCTGTTTCTGCGCGTAAGGCCTCGTTTCCAGATCCGAACGTTCGCCCGTACTTACAAAAAGATGGCCGTCTTTATCGAACTCCAGGCGGCTCCCGTAATGCTTATCACCATCATAAGTTGGTGTCGCGCGGAATATCACAGAAGGGTTTTCAATCCGTTTCTCATCAGCAGAAAGTTTACCCTTTGCGACAGCGGTATGATTTCCGCCTGAAACGGGTTCCGAAAATGTCCAGTAAATCATTTTGTTATTTTGAAAATCAGGATCTAAAGCCACATCTAATAAACCTCCCTGACCTTTAGCATCAACTTTAGGCAGTCCCTCAACTCTTGAGATTGTTTTTCCGTCTGCGGACACAATGTTAAGGTGACCTGTTTTTGAGGTAATCAGAAATCTTCCGTCAGCTAAATTGATAATTCCCCATGGCTTTTGTAAATCTGAGTTGATCACTTCTACATGATATGCTGTAGAGGTTTTTACTCCCTGAACCCTTGTCTGCCCTTCGAAGGCAGGCTGATATTCCGGAGAATTTTTATCTGCGGTTTCGGGGTTTGCTAATGTTCCGTTGACGGAGGTTTCCTGTGCTGCTACCGTTGTTTTTGAATTCCCACTACACGAGACCAAGAGGATGGCACTCAGTAATGAAAGGGTTTTAATGGATAAATGTTTCATAATGGTGATGTTTGTTATTGTATTTTATGCTTCAAGATAAAGAATTACGCCTTCGAAATGGCTATTTCTGCCGCAGTTTAAAATCTACCGGTTTGAAAATTTCAGCGGTGTCACTCCGGAAAAAAATGCCGTTTTCCTTATCTGTAATCATCGGTTTGAAACCCAGAATCTTTCTGGATTGTGAAATCACGTTGATCCTATATTTTAATCCGACTTTATCGTCTGCCGAAATTTTCTGTTGAATTCTGTTAATAACGATGGAAGTTGCTGGAATAGAATCATGAGATAATCCGAAACTTACATCATAGCCTTTCTCACCCGCGGAATCATAAGACTGATACATTGGCTCAGTAACTTTTGGCAGCTGGTTTGCAGTACACGACATTGAAATTAGACCAGATATACTTATTAAAAGTGACGGGGTTAATATATTGATTTTCATATTTATCCGTTTAAGGTTTGACTCAAAAATATTAATAATAAAATAAATGAACACTAAGATATTATCAGGATTTGCCGTTGTCACTTTACTTCTTGTATCGTGCTCCCGCGATAACGATCCTGTACCCGCACCCAATACAGAAACGAATTCTGTAAATGATTTTGTATGGAAGGCCATGAATTCCTGGTATTATTGGCAACCCAATGTTCCTAAATTAGCAGATAACTTCAAAAACTCTGCCGAATATTTACCTTTTATCAACTCGAAAACTCCCGACGGATTATTCTACAGTCTGTTATACGATTACGGCAATACCGACCGTTTTTCGTGGATCGAAAATAATAATACGATCGTTCAGGCATCACGGGTTGCAGAGGTAGAGAAGATGTCGGGATTTGATTATGCTGTTTATCCGAAAGACAATACCAATACCTCCGCAGTAGCCCTCGTAAATTACGTAGTTCCCGGGTCTCCGGCGGCTAATGCAGGAATTATCCGTGGCGATATCATTACTAGAGTGAATGGCGCACCTTTAACATTGAGTAACTACTCGCAGCTTTCGCAGGATCAGTTTACGCTTACCAGAGCAGCAACTGCGGTGATGACATCTTCCGCTTTGGTAACCACAGACAGAGCGGAGAACATCACTATCACCAAAACAAATATTGATGAAAATCCGGTTGCTTTCTATAAAAAGTATAATTACGGCGGTAAAAACATAGGATACCTTGTTTACAACGGCTTTAAATCAGATTACAATGACGAACTGAACGCTGCTTTTGCGACAATGAAAGCAGACGGAATTACAGAATTGGTGCTGGATCTGCGCTACAATGGTGGTGGATCTCTGGAAACAGCCACAGCGCTGGCGCAGATGGTAAACGGTAACTATACTGGCCAACCTTACGTTTATCTGGATTTCAACGCGAAACATAATGATGAGGACGGAATGGATTATTTAACCAACACTGTAAAAACATATAATGTGGTCAACGGTCATCCCGAACAGACGGGGCAGCAAAACGTAAACAGTCTCAACCTGAGCAGAATTTATGTTTTGGTTTCTTTTCAAACTGCTTCAGCAAGTGAGCTTACGGTCATCAGTCTCAACAAATATGTTCCTGTGACTACCATCGGTAACGAAACTTACGGGAAATTTGTTGGTTCTATAACGCTGTATGATTCACCTGCATCAGATTACACATCTTACGCCACCAGAAATACTTCGCACAACTGGAAACTCCAGCCTATTACTTTTTCATACTACAACAAGGACAGAGACCCAAATCCATCGGGTGGAATTTTACCGACGTACGCCATAAATCCTTTCCAGGCCATTAATAATATTAAGGAATTCGGAAATGTCTCAGATCCCGAACTTAAAAAAGCTCTGGAACTGATCAGTGGGCAGACCATCTCGAAAACCGCGGAGATTCCTGTAATGTATACCAACAGAACTATTCGCTTTCAGCCTAGAAATGAGGCTAAAGGCCTTGTTATAGAAGATTTTGAAAGGTTCTCAAAAAACGGAAAATAATTTCAATCATAATTAAAAGAGCAGAATTCCTGCTCTTTAGTTTTTTGTATTTTTGTAAATCACATTATTAAATGTGACATTCATATCCAAACTATGCAGTTCAAACTTCAGTCAGAATATAAACCGACCGGCGACCAGCCACAAGCCATTGAAAAATTAGTCAAAGGCATCGAAATTGGCGAAAAATACCAGACGCTCCTTGGTGTTACCGGCTCAGGAAAAACGTTT
>JAANMX010001781.1_pt1 | contig 23461 bp, 21 predicted proteins | sample 7279681 | NCBI WGS metagenome assembly JAANMX01 (sample SAMN14094542, study PRJNA606508) | bioreactor metagenome | isolation source: A lab-scale SPAN reactor treating ammonium-rich wastewater day 351 | place: Ireland: Galway | collected 2018-01-01
CCCACGAAGGATGACAGGCCGGAGGATGAGGGCGCGGCCGCGTTTTCGATCGTCGTGCTGCCGCCCTCCGCCGGAGCGGGGTCGAAGCCCGTCGTGCGGATGGTGAGCAGTTTGATCGCGTCCGACGATTTGACCGTGGCGATGGCGTTGCCCGCATAGACGGGGCGCTGGAATGTATCGGGCGATTCAATCGCGGTGACTTCCGAGATTTGCTGCGTATCCAGCAGCGCGGCGGCGCGGGGCAGGACGTTCTTTCCGAAGGTCGTGGCGGGGGCCAGAACGTGCGTGTAATTTTTGGCCAGCCCGACGATGATGGGGGCGACGTCTTCGGCCAGAAAATGCGCCAGCGCGGGCGCGTCCGCCGTGATGACTTTGCCTACGCCTGCGATCTTAGAGGCTTGCTGCGCCACTGGTGCGCAACCGCTTCCGGCAACGAGGATGTGAATGTCGCCGCCCAGTTTTGAGGCAGCGCCCACGGCGTTCAGTGTGGCGGGGTTGAGGGCGGCGTTGTTATGTTCGGCGATGACGAGAATGGTCATGATGTTTTCCTTTATAGATCCCGGATCAAGTCCGGGATGCTGTTCGCTATGCTCACAGCACCTTCGCTTCGTTTTTCAGTTTATCCACGAGTTCATCCACGGACGAGACCTTCACGCCGCCCTTGCGGACGGGGGGATCGGAGACTTTAATCACCGCGAGGCGCGGGGCGATATCCACACCCAGCGCGGCGGGTTCGAGAATGTCGAGTGGCTTTTTTTTCGCCTTCATGATTTCGGGCAGCTTGGCGTAGCGCGGCTCGTTCAGACGCAGATCGGTCGTGACCACGGCGGGGCTCTTGAGTTGGAGCGTTTGCAGACCGCCGTCGATCTCGCGTGTGACCTTGATCGTGTCGCCCGCGATTTCCAGTTTCGAGGCGAAGGTGCCCTGCGGCCAGTCGAGGAGGGCGGCCAGCATCTGCCCTGTCTGGTTGGAGTCGTCGTCGATGGATTGTTTGCCGAGGATGATCAGGCCGGGTTGTTCGCGCTCCGCGATGGCCTTGAGGATTTTGGCGACGGCCAGCGGCTCAACGCCGCCCAGATCAATCGGCGCGTCTGTTTTCACGAGGATTCCCCGGTCGGCGCCGATGGCCATGGCCGTTCTGATCTGTTCCTGCGCCTTGTCGGGGCCGATAGAAACCACGACGACTTCGGTGGCCTTTCCGGCCTCTTTCAGGCGGACGGCTTCCTCCACCGCGATTTCGTCGAACGGGTTGACCGACATTTTGACGTTGGCGAGATCGACGCCGGACCCATCCGTCTTTACGCGGATTTTGACGTTGTAGTCCACGACGCGCTTCACGGGGACGAGGATTTTCATAGGCAAACTCCAGAGGCACCAAAGTACAGTCTTCGGGGGCCGGAATCAGCGTCTGGCCCTTTCCCCTATGCTGGCCCAGAATGGCGGGCAAGACAATGGTTTGGTCATAAAAAAATAAGGGTTTTGTGATAGGCTGGGATCGTTGGAATCCGCCCTGTTTGGGGCATTTCACGAGTTGGTTGCTTTTTATTTTACAGAATAATAGGATGCAGCCTGATCTTATCAGGATCGTTTTAAGGAGTTTGCGGTTTGAAACGGCTTTCGGAATTGCTGATCGGGACATCGTTCGCCGCGCTGGCGGGGTGCGCCTCGCTGTCCGGTGGGATTACAGGCCGTGACGATCCCGACGGGTATGAGCGGATCAGTAAATCGCAAACCGGAAATGTGACGGTCTTTAATTTGCGCAACGGCTGTGTCGTTACCGAGACGATCACGCAGGAGCCGAATCTTTACCGTTTTCACGGCGAGATGAAATGCCCGTGGGATGAGGATAAGGCGGAGCCATAAGGATCATTAAAAGCTCTCATAAGAAAAAAGGCGGCCCCGAGAGCCGCCTTTTGTGTTTCCGTATGATGTGCCGCTATTACTGCGCGGGTTTCGAGACCGGGGGCAGGGTTTTGGCGATCTCGTTTTCCTTGCCGAGGCAGGTGGGGTGGCCGAAGCCGCCCGCGCTTTTGCCGCTTTCGATGTCGAAGATGATGGCGTCGGTTTTATCCGCCGCCACGCCGGAGGGCACGTAGTCGAGTTTCAACGCGTTGCGGGCGCGCCAGGCGATGTTGTGGTCGGCGCAGGACGTATCGCCCGAAACGCCGAGGCCGCCGACGATCTCGCCCTTGTCATTGTAAAGCGCCACGCCGCCGCCGAAGACGTTCACGCCGCCGACGCGCTCGCCGTTCATCGGGTCTTGCGGGGAGCCGAATTCGGACGCGTTGCCGTCATAGGCCGCGTCGGTGTCTACGGGGTTGCTTTCCTGAAGGCCGAAGAGGCTTGCGCCCGGCTGGACCGCCGAGAAGAGGTTCGCCGTGGAGAGGGCGAGGTCCTTGAGGCTGAAGGCGTTGGCGGTGTTGGCCTTTTGCGCGGAGATGACGCGGCTGCCCGGCCATTGCGCGTCCACCGTTTCGCCCGTATAGGCGACGGCGCAGACGATGCCCGAGCGGTCTACAATCGTTCCCCACATGTCGAGGTTCAGGCCGCCATTATCCTTCGCGCGGGCGTCCTTCAGCGCGGCTTGCAGCTGCGCGTAAGTCGGCAGGTCGGCGCAGGTGCCCGTGGCCGCGTTTGCGGGGGTGGGCAGGGCGAACAAGGCGAGCGCCATCAGGGCGGCCATGGACAGTCTGGTCATCAGGGAAACTCCATACGATTGAATGTGAATCAGGGAGCCGCTTTATAGCGCAAGAACCGGGCGGGGTGAAGAAGAAAGTGGTGGGCCAAACAGGGGAAAGTTTGAACCACCTGTTCCAGACTTTAGCCGATTGGGACCAACAACTTCAAAGCCATAACATCCAGTTCGAGGAGCCGTCCCCATGACAGGCTCCCCGAACAGCAATATCAGCCGCCTTGATGAGTTTCTGGCCGCTGCAAGGGGCGAGTCGGCCTCTCTGGCGGCCAAGAAAGCCAAGCCGCTCCACCCGTTCTCTATCCGCCTGACGCAGGAGGAACGGGAGAGGCTGGAAGCTGAAGCTAAGGGCAAGCCGTTAAGCGTCTACATGCGCGAGCGGCTCTTGGGCGATGGCACCGCACCCCGGAAGCTCCGGCGCAAGCCTTCCGCCGATCAGGCCGGATTGGCGAAGGTGCTGGGGATGCTGGGGCAATCTCGCCTCGCCAATAACCTCAACCAGATCGCCAAGGCCGCCCATATCGGCGTGCTGGTCGTCTCTCCGGCCCTGCTCGAAGAGCTTGAGAATGCCTGCCGGGATATCCGCATCATGCGGGATGCCTTGCTGTCGGCCTTGGGCTTTCCGCCTGCGGGGTCCGGCACGTGATCCTGATCGGCAACCAGCGTGGCGGCGGGCGTGATCTCGCCGCCCACCTTCTTTCCGGCGAGAACGAGCATGTCACCGTACATGAAGTGCGGGGCTTTGCCTCGGACGATGTGCAGGGGGCGTTTCAGGAAGCCTATGCCCTGAGCAAGGGGACGCGCTGCAAGCAATTCCTCTTCTCGCTCTCGTTCAACCCGCCGCCGCGTGAACAGGTCAGCACGGAAACCTTTGAGGACGCCATAGCCCGCGCGGAAGCCAAGCTGGGCCTGACGGATCAACCTCGTGTCATTGTCTTCCATGAGAAGGAAGGCCGCCGCCATGCTCATGCGGTGTGGAGCCGGATCGACATAGAAGAAATGAAGGCGGTCCAGCTTTCGTATTCGCACCTCAAGCTCCAAGACCTCTCGCGCGAGCTTTACCTCGAACATGGCTGGAAAATGCCCGAAGGGCTGGCCGACCGGAGCCGCAGCGATCCGCGCAATTTCACGCTGGATGAATGGCAACAAGCCAAACGCCAAGGGCACGATCCGCGCGAAATCAAGACCGCCCTGCAAGATGCCTGGGCGATCTCGGACAACAAGGCCGCGCTCGTCCATGCCTTGAAGGAACGCGGCTACACGCTGGCCCGTGGGGACCGCCGGGGGTATCTCGCCGTCGATCACAACGGCGAAGTTTACGCCCTCCCCAAATGGGCAGGCGTCAAAACCAAGGATGTGCGGGCGCGGCTGGGTGAGGCCGATACGCTGCCCTCGCTGGATGAGGCGAAGGCCACATTCGCCAAGGACATGCGGCCCGCGCTCTCCCGCTGGGAACGGGAACTGCAAGAGCGGATCGACGGGCAACAAGCACGGTATGAAGACCATAAACGTGGCCTGATCGAACGCCAGACCGCCGAACGCCAAACCCTCTTTGACGGCATAGAAGACCGCCGCATCCGGGAAACGCAGGCACGGCAGGAACGCTTCCGCACGGGGCTGGCCGGATTCTGGGACAAGCTCCGGGGCGAACACCGCCGTCTGCGCGAGGAAAACGAGAAAGACGCCTATGATTGCCTGCTGCGGGATCGCCGCGAGAAAGACGATCTAATCTTCCGCCAGCTTGAAGCCCGCCGCGCGCTGCAAGACCGCCACAGGCAGGATACGGCTCGGCTTCAAGAGCAACAGCGGGGCTTGGCGGAGGACCGCGCCCGGTTTGAGAAAGCGGCACAAGGACCGTCGGACCCGGCGGACGAACGCAAATGCGCGTTTCTGGAAAACCGCCGGGATGCGGGCAATCCCGAACGGCCCCACGCACCCGAACCCGAACGCTAGATATTTTTTCGCGTATCCCCCTGAGCTTATGGCCAAGCCGGGTTATGATGCCCGAATCCCATGCGATCAGGGGCGTTCGGTATGTCCTACCTTGATAATCTTCTGAACGATGCAGAGTGCCGCGCGCGCCGTCTGCCCCGTGCGCGTCGTGTTGCTGCCGCAATGCTGGATAATCCCGCGCTCTTGCATCGCGTCGTATACCGCCAAAGCCGCAGCCTGTGGGCGGGGCATCTGTGGGCGCTCACCTTCTGGACGGATACGCTCAGTGCCTATGTCGATCTCTGGCATGAGCGGCATGACTATTTCGAGGCTCAAGGAACGCCCGCCTTCGATCAGGTGACGCTGGCCTATGCGCGCGCCACGATCACGCCCGAGCGCGAGATTCCACGCTTCATGCGGCAAAGGCCGGGAACGTTCTATCTGCGCCTGCCGGGTGAGAACCTGTTTCCGCGCCTCAAGCAAACGCTCTCGGCGGATATCCCGCCGCATGAATGGTCATGGCTCTATTTCTATTTCGCCGAACAAAGCGCGCGGGGGTACTTCCCGCCCGAAAAGGCATGGCCTGTGGCGATTGCGGAAGCGGGCTACTGGACGGCCTTGATGCTCAAGACGCGCAACACGGATGAAACCGCGCGGCTGCTCGGCATGAGCGGCATGCACTTCCGCGCGGCTGTCGCCAAGGCGCGGCGTCTGGCGGAATGGCCGGAAGCGGAAAACGTCAAGCGCACCAAGGACGAGTTTCTACGGCGAAATGAAGGCCACCGGGCGCGCGTTCAGCCCGCGCCTCCTATATCCGAAGGCGCGCCATTCTAATGCGCGCGCTTCCGATGCACACGGGCCTGCCGACACCGGATGAAGCGCTGTTGGGCGATCTCGAAACGCTGCTGCTGGCCTTGGACATGCACCCGATGTTTATGCGCCAGCCCTTCAAAATTCTTCGCCTGAACTTGCTTGAGATGAAGGCGGACCGTCTGACGCCGGACCTTGCGGCGCTCAAGGAGCGGTTTGCGGTTATGCCCGATTCCGAACTCTATGCCGCGTGGGGCGCGCTCCATAATCCCTTCCGTCTGCAAGACCGGGGGCTGCATTGAGCGGCGGTTTAGCTCTGGGCACTTCTGACGCGGAAAGCCGCTACAGCCCGCCCCAACGTGCGGGCGGAGACGTTCAGGTCTTCGGCCAACGCCGTGAAGGTGAGGTCGGGGTTAGCGTCCAGCTTGTGCGAAGCTGCCGCAACCTGCCGGGCAGTGAGCTTGCGGGGACGGCCAAGGACGGAGCCGCGTTTGCGCGCGGCCTCCATTCCGGCCTTGGTCCGCTCAGAAATCAAAGTCCGCTCAAGCTCGGCAAAGGCATTGCGGATTTGATACATGCACTTGCCCATCGGCGTGGTGGTATCGAGTTGGTCAGTGAGCGACAGAAACTCGATGCCCCGCTGCTCGAACTGCTCAAGGATGTCGAGCGCATGTCGCAGGGATCGAAAGGCCCGGTCCATTTTCCAGATGACAAACACATCGCCCGGCGCAAGCGCGTCCAGCGCCGCCTGAAACCCCGGCCTCACTTTGCCGACCGCAGAAATTCCCTGATCCTCGAAGATGCGCATACACCCGGCCTCTTTGAGCGCATCATATTGAAGGGCCAGATTCTGGTCCTCCGTGCTGACACGCGCGTAGCCAATTCTCACCAACAGACATACACCTCCCGGCGCCCTGAACAGAGCTGTTTTGGCCGCGCGGAAGATAGACAAAAAGCTTCCTTTTTGCTATGTAAAGGTCAGGTCAGAAGTCGGGAGTTTATGGACGGCGAAGTGCGGTTTTCACGGCAGTTATTCCGCGTCGGGCTACGCCGTCATAAGGGAACCTTATTGATCGGACCATTCGCGGTCCGCTCGCTCAAGCGGTTTTGCCGCGGCGCGGTTTCTTATCCACGGTGCAGGAAGGACGGGATCAGGTTTATGTTTATTCGCCTGCTGACGATTGGCCTTTGCCTGCTGTCCCTAGCCGCCGTGCCTGCCTCTGCGCAGACTGCGACCCAACAGGCGCAGGAGCTTCGCTATCTCGACTTCACCGCGCGGAACGATGGCTGGGCCGCCGCGCAAAGCGCTGCCCTCATTGGCTCCCGCGATCAACGCATAGTCCTTGTGTCCTATGCGGACCCGCGCACCACGCGCACCTTTTACGATATCGCCTTGGAGTTCACGCGCCCGCCGCAGGCATTGCCAATCTTTGGGGTGGTCCGCGCCCCGCAACATCCCACAGAGCCGAACGCCAACGGATTCGATCTCTACATCAACGGCCTGCCGCTCGGCGAAGTCCCGAATCCCGACAATGCCTATACGCCCGCGCAATTCCTGCGCGCGCTGCTGAACAACGTCCGGCGTGAACACTACCCCTCCGGCGGCGGCTGACAGGGAAGCTTTCCCGCGCTTGCCCTATCCAGAGAGAAAGGAAAATCCACTCCTATGATCGTTCGTGTTCTCGCTGCCGCTTTGTGCGTCCTGTCCTTCACGGCTTCGCCCGCTGCTGCGCAGTCGCCGCTTTCAGACCCCTTGCAGGCCGCGCAACACTCGTGGATGTGCCGCAGCGTGGTTCCCGCCGCAGATGTTATTTTCGACACGAACCCTTGGCGGCGACAGCCTCCGGCTCCGGCGAATTACATGACGTGGAGCAACGCGCTGGCCTCGCAAGCCGCATGGGCCGTGCTGTACGGCCATAGCCTCTGGACCATCGACCGCGAGCATCGCCACCCGGTCATTGCGGCGAGCAATGAGCGCGCTCTTGTCAGCGCGTGCCGTGCGGAAATCGGCGCGTTGCCGAATGCAGCGCAAGAAGCCGTGCGCAATGAGTATGCGCCGAATTGGCAAACCGTGCGCGAAGCCAACCTTGCCGGGCAGAACGCGCCGACCACCGATCCGGCCTTGATGCGTAAGGAAGCCGAATGGTGCGTAGCAGCGTTTGACTTTGGCAACGCCGCACTTCTCGCCGATCCGCAAGGGACGTTCGGCATTGACACGCGCGCGCCGGGCGGGCGGGAACGCTCCGAACGGTTTGGGCGCGCGTTTGCCGAGCAACTGGATTGGTGGGTCGCGCGGGCGCGAACGCTGCGTGCAAGGCCGGACGCGGCTGCGCCGCGCTCTGAGCAGATGCCGCTTATGCGGGAAGTCCATACGATGTTTGAATATGCCGGGCTTAGTCCGGCGGACCTTGCCGCCGTCAGGAGCTATTTCATCAAACAGGAAACCAACTTCTGCGCCGCGAAAGCCCGCGCCTTGCAACAGGCGACGCGGTGAAGCGAGTGCACATCCTCGTCCTGCTGGCCGCGTCGGCGGCGCTGCCCGCCTGTGCCCCGTCGCGGCCTTTGCCTCCGCCTTTCATTGCAAACGAGTGGCCGCCCATCGACCCGGACAAGGGGCGCTGTATCGAAGTCGAGCGCGAACCCGGCCCGGAGGGCGGCTTGCGGATTTCAAGGCAAGCCGTCTGCCCTACGTTCGCACCGGAAACACAATGAGCAACGCCCCATCGCATCGGATCGACGGCAAGCAGCGTGTGCAGATTCTCACGCTGTACGGCGCGGCCCGCCGCGTCGCTGCGCGTCATTTCAATGATTACGATGCGGACATAGCGGCGATGTATTGGGTGGGCTGGCACGTCTCGAACGTGCTGAAACTGCCGTCGCCGCTGATCCGGCTGGCGGTGGTGCTGGAACGCGATCCCTACAGGTTGGTGGATACGATTGGCGCGTATCAGGCGCTCAAAGCCCGCAAACCGTTTCGCTGCGAACGGGCCTATCTGGAATTTCTGGGGCTGTACGATCAGATGACGCGAAAGCCGCTTCGCGCGGTCGATTGAGTGGCGGGAAAGCGCCTTACGGCGCTTTCGCCAAGCATGTCAGCCTTGCCAGAAAATATGGACTTCCTCGAAGCCCGTCTCGATGGCGAGGATGTCGGACATTTCAAGATCGCGGGCCATGCGCTGCCAGTCGATGTAATATTGAAGGCTCTCGGGAATCTGCGTGGTTTCTTCAGTGATCTCCTGCGCGAAGTCGGCCACGGATGAACGAACGCCGCAATAGCGGTTCTTCATCGCTTCCTTGGCTTCCTCAAGGTCGCCGAAATATTCAACCAGCTTTCCGGCAATCGCGCCGTGTTCCTCGATGAACGCGGCCAGTTCGGCAACGTGCTGAATACTTTCGTATTCACTTAACGCCACGCCTTCAAAGCCTTCGTGGTCATGTATCGCCCACTCTTCCGCGCCCGGTATCGGAGACGCAGCCAGCATCGCCTTGATGTCGTCCCAGATATGATCCTCGCCTAAAGTGGCGTCGATCCAGCGCCCATGCAGTATGCCGTTATTGTAGGCGGCGAGACACGCCACATAGATACGGATTTCAGATTCTTCGTTCGTCATCGGACATTTCCTTTCAATAGGAAGGGGTTGCTCATGCAACCCTGCCCAAGTGGCGAACGGCAGGTGCGCAAGCGTCAGGAAAAATCGACGGCGGGCGCACAAGCGCAGCGCGGAGCCTCGGGAACCGTCTATTTTTCTTGATGCGCGCGAGGGGCGCGCCCCTAAGCCTTTGTGCGAAGGATCGAAGCCGGAAGGCGGAGACGCTTGCGGCTCCGTTCACGAGAGCCTGCCCGCGCAGCGGCGCGCTCCCAAAGGGAAAGACGGAGAACTCTATCGCTGAGCGTTGTTGCGCTGACTAAGTAGCCAGTTCCAAAGCTCCGACTTCGCATAGACAGTCGGGCCGATATCGTGTCCCCGGCCTGAAAGCGCATTGAAGCGCGCGGGCAATCCGCGCGCCTTCATATCCGCCGCCAGTGTGCGGCTCTGCGCGAAGGGCATGACGGGATCGGCGCTGCCATGCAGAATCCGCACGGGATCGTTGACATGCCGCGTCTCCGCTGCGTCCCAGAATCCACCGCTGGCCATTCCGGCGGCGAAGCGGTCGGGGTATCGCTCCAATGCTCCGATGACGCCCGCCGCGCCCATCGAATGGCCCACGATATAAACGCGGCGCGGGTCGATAGAATAGGACACAGCCACCGCGTCGATCCCGGCCATGACCTGCGGCAGGTGATCGGGATAGGGGATATTGCGCTTCATCTGGTAGGCGGGATTTTCCGGCGTGGCCCAGAAGGCCCGTGCGGGCGCAATGGGAACCATGACAAACACCGGAAAGGCGCGGCGGAACGAGGACGAAGACAATGCCTCAGCGGCGTAAATCCGGCTGCTGACGCCGTGCAGCGCCACCACGAGTGGATAGGATTTCTTGGGATCGTATCCCTCCGGCGTCATCAGGAAGTAGCTGCCGACAAAGGGAAACGTGCTGCTCCATGAGGTGTGCCGCTCGTAAAGAAGCGGCGCGGCGGCCACTGTCTGCGGAATGCGGTAGAGGTGCGAGAACTCATTGATCGCAGCAAAGATCAGGATCAGCACCGCGAAGGCGTTAATCGCCCGGTCGAATAAACTTCGTTTGGGTTTCTGCGGCTTCGCGTCCATCGGGCAAAACAAGCGGACAGGCTTTGGCCCGTCTGCCAACGCTCTTACGCGGCGATCAGCCTACCGCTGGCGACCAGCGCGGCTTCGTCCGTTAGTCCCGTCTTATTGAGAATGACGGCAATCTGGATGAAGTTGTCTCCGCCGCCATCCGCATCGACCGCCACAAGGCTGTCTGACCCGCTCGTGGTGATCTGCACGAAATCTGTGATAGCGTCCGTTAGGGGATCAAAGCCTTCCAGCAGGTCCGCCACGTCGATAGAATCGTAGGTGGTGTTGAAGTCCTTGATCGTGTCCACCGCGTCAAACGCCCCACCCTCAACGAAACGGAAGATGTCGCTGCCGTTGCCTCCGGTCAGTTCGTCCGCGCCAAGTCCGCCAATCAGGATATCGTTGTCGTTATCGCCGAAAAGCTGATCGTTTCCGGCTCCGCCGATCAAAATGTCGTCCTGCGAGCCGCCGTATATGAGGTCGTTCCCGTCGCCGCCGTCGATGGTGTCACTGCCGTTATAGCCTCGCAGCGTGTCGTTTCCGGCATTGCCTTCAATCGTATCGACGCCGCTTCCGCCATGAACTTGATCGTCTCCGTCGCCTGCATAGAGGAAGTTGGCCTGCGCGTTCGTAGTCCCGCGATAGCCGTAGATGATGTCGTTGCCGCCATGCCCATAGATCGTATCAACGCCTGAGCCGCCGACATTGACGCCGTAAAGCGTTTCGCCCGCAGAAGTGCCGTTGAGGGTGAGGTCGTAAGACGTGAGGGTAACGGTTGAGCTATCGGCAAATTCCAGCGTCTCGATGATATTGCCGATGGTCTGCCCTGAAATAACGATAGAGCCGCCAGTGCCGCCGTCGATCTCAATCTTCACATTGTCATTGGATATGCGAAACACATTGAGGCTAGCCGCTGTAATCCCCGCCCCGAAGACGATGCGGTCTGCGCCGCCCGTATCAAGGAAGGTGTCGTTGCCGTCGCCGTAATTGAAGAGGTAGCGGTCATCTCCTGCGCCGCCCGTTGCGGTATCGTCGCCTGTGCCGCCAGCCAGCGTATCGTGTCCACCATAGCCTGTAAGCGTGTCGTTATCGGCTTCTCCGTACAATTCGTCATTGCCGCCATCGCCGTAGAGCGAATCATTGCCGTTTCCGCCGTAGAGCCAGTTCACCTTCACGTCGGATTCGTTGCCCGCGTCGGCATAGAGAATGTCGTTGCCGTCCATGCCGTAGATTGTGTCCGATCCTGTTCCCATGCTTCCGGCCAGCATCCCGCGCAGCGTGTCGTTGCCGGACGTTCCGATCAGCGTCTGGTCCATCGTGCGGAGGTCAAAGGTTGAGGTGTCTGCAAACTTCAGGATTTCCAGATTCCCAAATTCGACCGTGATCGAGCCTGTGCCCGCAGACGGCAGAATCCCGATGCGCAGTGCTGTGTTGGAAATGCGGATGATTTCGAGGTCGGCTAGGGTTACGCCCGGCCCGAACTCAAGCGTGTCGATATCCGTCCCGGATTCCCAGAGAATATCGTCACCGTGCCCTGCATAAAATTTGTAGAGGTCAGCGCCGCCGTCGCCGTCCAGACGGTCGTTGCCAAGCCCGCCGAACAGGATATCCGCTCCGTTTCCACCCGACAGGATATCGTCGCCCAAACCGCCGGAAAGGTCGTCGTTCCCGTTGCCGCCAAGGAGCGTATCGTTGCTGGCGTCCGCAACGAGCGTGTCGTTCCCCGTGGTGCCTTGGAGTATGTTGCCCGTATATGCCGTGCCCAAATGGATATCGAGCGCCCACTGGATGCGCTCAAGAAGCTGATCCACACTGAGCGTAAAATCGCTCGCGGTAAGCGTATCTTCGAGCAACTGCAAATCACCCGAAGAGAGGTTGGCCACGCCGACAGCCTGATCGACTACGTTTACAACCTGCATCCAGAAAGCTGTTTTGTCGGTGACAGCGTTTGGATCAAGGGACTTGGCAAGCAAGATGTCCAATGCGTCCTGATTGAATCCAGTAAAGCCTGCGAAGCCGTCTGTAACAGGATTGTAGAACGCCTCACCCGCAAACAACGACAGGCCCGCGCCCTGTGCAATAAGTCGCGCTGAAATTCCGTTAAGAGCAATGTCAAACGCAACATCGAGCAAATTGGCCGCAAGACCTCCGGGATCTTCCAAGAAGCCCTGTTGCAGGAACTCCTGCCCGAACAACTCTTCCAGAAACTCAAGCTTCCGCGCATCGAGATGCGCACCCCGGCTGGCCGGGTCCACGCCATCCACCCCGGCCCAACGGAACATGATGGCTTCGACTTCGGCTAGGACCGAACCGTCATCTACCAGTAATTCGTCCAGTGTCTTCCCCGAGAAGGCCGTAAGCAAGTTCAGCAAACTGTCCGGGTCGTTCAGGTCATTATCCTCAGACGCGGCGATATAGAGGTCTGGCAACGTGCCGTAGCCGCGCTGGTTGACGGTGAACAGGGAGGCAAGGTCCAGCGTATAGTCACCCACAAAGCTGCTGTTGATGTCGTCGTACTGGAACCACACGTCCACGATGGCGAGGTTCTGCGGGCCGCTCACGCCATCATCGACGGTGTAGGTTGAGACGTGCGAGATATCGTGGCCCTGATTGGTTTGATTGACGACCGTTGCGTTGAGATTGATCGAAACGATATCCAGTTCGGCCAGCGTGAAGAGTTCGTTCTCCTCGCTGTATCCGTTCTGGTTCAAGTCACGCCACACCAGAAGCTGACCGAAGGCCGTATCGCTGGCGTTGATGACGTTATCGCTGTTGGAATCCAAAAGCCGCAGATCGGTGAATCCGTCCTCGGCAACGCTGCCGAATAGCTCGGAATGGTCGGTGATAATCCCATCACTGTTGGCGTCGATGGCCAGAAACCCGTCATCGGCCTGAACCCAGCCGATGGCTTCCGCGAAACCGTCTTGGTCGATATCCCAATAGACGTTGCTATTCACCAGCGAGACAAGCTCAACGCCGTCTCCGTCAAGGTCAAGCACCAGCGGGGAACCGTTGTTCCACGCGGCCAAAAACTTGGCCCACGCGCCGTAAATCCAGCCTCCAAGGTCCTGCACACCAGCAGCAAATCCGGAAAAGATTTCTCCGGCTGTGTCCATAGCGGCGTTGATTGCATCGACCGCTGCTTGTCCAGCGGCATCAAGTGCATCGCCTATAGCATCGGCGAAGTCAGATATTGCCTCCGCTGCGGTTATTGCTCCTGTGGCCAACGCGTCGGTAATGGTACCCCACCATTCCGAGACGGCCCACGCGACAGCTCCAGCGACGAGACCAGCAATTATCGCGGCAGCGATCGGGATTTCAAAAGGGGCCAGTATCGCCGCGACAGCAGCACCAGCCAATATGCCTGCGCCATAAGAAGTTAGGTTCTTCGCGCCAATGTCGGGATCGAACCCAGAAGCGGCATACTCAACAAGTCCCGGAATAACGCCGAGTATGCCTGCCCCTACAGCCGCCTTTGCCGCCATTGATCTGACGCCCACTGGAATGTTTGTGTTGGCTGGTGTGGCAATCTCGATGATCGAATCCAGCGTGGTGTACACATTGGTTGCATTTGTAATGGGCGCTATCTTGGGAGCGGCGTTTCCTGCCGTCAGAATTGACGCAAGCACTCCCTCAGAGGCCGCGCCGCCAAGAATTCCTGCTCCAACTCCAACAGCTTCATCAATATCATCGAGAGACATGGCGCTAAACAGACCTAGGAATAGTTCTCGCTCCTGAAGAGCGCCGCTCAGTTCTGAGTCCGTAGGATCAATTCTAAACGCAAGCTCGTCCATAAGGTCTTCGTATGAAGAAAAATTGGTCTGCCAGTAGAGCCTAATGTTATTGAGCGTATTTACGACGACCTGTTCGCTTGATGCTCCCGTATCATTTATCATTGGCATACATCCTTTCAAAAACTGCATAAGTGGAAACGATTGTTACAAAAAATAGTGCTTGAGCGATTATGCTCAGGAGAAACACCGAGGCGACTGAAAGGATGAATACGAAAGCAATGGAATTATATATCCACTGTGTATTCTCCAACGAGGTGAAGTAGCCGAATCCGTATCCGAAGTGTGTGAGTACGAGCAGGATTATGAGCGGCGACATGATGTATTGCGCCAAAACCTTGAGCCCACCGTGTTTAGCCGTTTTTGCCGCGTGGTGTCTCAGAGGATTGTATTCAAAAAAGCTGATGCTACGAAAAAAGACCGCGAAGTAGTATACGAGAATGACCACCATTACTCGGCCAGAAGCATTGATAAGTCCGATAAATGTTCCGAGGAATGTCGGCTTGTCGTAGAGCAGTGATAGTTCCGGTATAACGCCGTGGAAGTGATGTAGATGTGCCATTGTGAACGCCAGCACGCATAGGACAAGCGCCCAAAGCCGCATCACGAGTCCAACGCGATGGATGATATAAAAATCTGGGCCTGTAATTCGGTCCGCCGATACAACGTTCAGCCAACACAGAAATCGCTGAAAATAGCTTCTTTGGCCTAATCGCGATAAATCAAAGATACGCGCCTTCACTTCAAACCGAAAAATGTATTTATCAATTTTCTAACAAGCAAAAATACATAAACGATCAGAAAAATTCTAGAAAAAGTATGTCGCTGATAGAAAACGCAACAAAGTTACTGTGTTTTGACGTGCAAAAATTCGCAGCGCATACGCGCGTATTCAACGCGCTTACGGCGCGAAGGGCGGAGCGTTCAATCGGTTCTGGCCCAGCACAATCACGGTGCAGTGGCTCTGCGCGCGCGTGATGCCGTTGTAGAGCAACCTTCGCAAATGCTCGGCGCTGCCTGTCGCCGTGTGCGGCCACAGCACAATCACATTGGGAAACTCGCGGTTCTTGGCGCGCTGGATTGTCATAACAAGATGACCGCGTTGCTGCCGGAAGCCCAGTCGCGAACGGTTGCGCACGGACTCCCGCACGAACTCGGTGACGTGCGCGGCGGTGAAGGATGATTGCCCGTGCGCGCGGCGCAAACGGTCCATGCGGCTGAGCGCCTGTGCGATGGGTGCGTGTCCGGCCAACGGCGTGAGAAGCGCGCGGAGATCGGCGCAGGACGCGGCTTCCGGCAAGGCGATATCGGCCAGCAAGGCGCTGGCTTCTTCGTTGTCGTGGCGATCCCATGTATGCGGATAAGGGCCGAACGTCGCGCCGTTGTTGCGCGTCCACTGTCTCGTCTGCACGGTGGCAAGCGCGGCGCGGATGATTGCATTGCTTCCATCCGGCGTGAGAATGACCACCGGGCCTTGGCGTTGCGAAATGTCGTTAGCAATGGCCCATGCGAGTAGCCCAGTATTCGCCTGCGTTGCCGCCGCATCTTGAAGCCGGAAACCCGCGCCATTCCATGATGTTCGGTTATTGAAGGTGTTGGCATTCAGAACCGCCTTCACATCCCGGCCTTCACGCACGGCCAGCGCAGCGGCGAGAAGCCCTTGCTGCGTGGTACGCCGAACCTGCGTGAGACGGTGGGTTTGCCCTGCGCCTTCAAGCCATTCCATGAGGTGAGCGGTGTCGCGTCCGCTTTGAAGGCATTGGAAGGCGTCCGCTGCCGCGACAATCCGGCAAGAGGGCGAAAGCCTTTGCAGGATGCTCAGGCGGTGTTCGTCAAGGTCTTGCGCCTCATCGACCAAGATCAGCGGAAAACTTCGTGCGACCCATTGCCGGACGGCTTCATTTTCCAGAAGTCCTGCCGCCAGCGCGCACGGCCCGTCAAACTCGCTTAGGCCATCGGCTTGCGCCTGCATTGCTGGTGTAATCAGGCTCCTGCGCCGCGCGGCCAACGTCCGGGCGAACACATCGAACGTCTGGCAATCGAAGCGCCGGCGGAAGGCCGGGTTCTCGCCAAGGCGCGCATCCAGACGGCGGCGCGCGCCGTTCATAAAGGTGAGTGCCAAGAGCTTGTGGCCTTCGCCCAGCACCCCGTCCTGAACGATCTCTCCCGCGCGGCCCACAAGATTGTGGGTCTTTCCTGTCCCCGCCGCGCCCTCGAAGAAATCGAACGTCATGCAGGCACAAACTGGAAAACGTGCATATCGGCGGTCGAATCCGCCGCAATGCGCGTAAAGAGCGGCGTATTGGCGCTCAAAGGATCGCGCAGCACTTCGCACAAGGCATTGAGCACCTGCGCGGCGCGCGCCCGGCAGGCCGCATTGCCCATGAGGATGACGGCGGCGCTCTCATGGGTCGGAGCATAGGATTTCTGGGTGAGCAAGTGAGTGGTGAGCGCCTGAGCGTTGGCGAAGGGCGTTCCCAACGCGGCTCCAAGCGCGGCCAGCATCGCGGCTTCATCAGCGCCCGCAATCCATGAAACCACATGCTCCATCGCCCAGCCTTGCGGCCAGAACACCACGCAGCGCGGCGGCGGAGTGCTGGCTTTCACCGCATCGAAGTAGCCGCGCCCCTCATTGTCGCCATCCACGAGGATGCAGGGCCGGGCGTGAACCGCGCTCACAAGCGCGAACGTATCGGCAATCTTGGCGTCGATGGTCGGCACGACGCCAACAAAGGTGGAGAGAAGCGGCGCGCCGTCTCCGGCGTCCTGCCAGCCTTGATGCAATTCAAGGGCGGTTTGCAGCGCCTCAAGCCATGCCACGTCCGAAACCCCTTCGGGGATCAGGACGCATTCGTGCATGAGCGCGCCAACCAGCTTCTGCCGCTATGCAAAGAGAAGATGCTGCTGGTGATTGGTCGGCTGCGCGGGCACCGGGTCCATGAGCGGCTTGGCGTTCAGGATTCCTGCGCGCGTTTCGATAAAGAGCGTGTCGGGCGCAGGAAACATCGCGGCCACGATGGGCGAATGGGTCGTCACGATGGTCTGGTTGCACAGCGCATTAAGGCGGTTGACCAGCCGCTTCTGCTGCGAAGGCTGGATATGGAGTTCGGGTTCCTCGACGGCCAGAACAAAGGACTGCCCCGTTTCCGCGCGCGCCTTACCGAATTGCATGAGCAAGAGAAGGCTTTGCAGTGAGACAAGGCCCGTGCCCTGCCGCTGCGAGGGAAGGGTTGGCCCCGTACCGTGCGCGAAGTGCGGGACCACGCTTTCCAGAACGGAATCGCTGTCGGTCGAAGTCAGGCGCAACTGGAGTCGGGGCGCGCTGGCCATGAGCGCGCGCAACTCGTCATTGGCCGCGCCGACGATCTCGGACAGCCCCGGCTGGTCTTCAAGCCGGGTGCCCTCGGGCGGATTCCAGAGGCGTTGACGCTCGGCGCGCACGGCCTGCGCGGGCATGTCCCCGCGTGTCGCCACCACGCGGCGGAACAATTCCGACGAAAAGGAAATCCACTTATCCCAAGTGCGCGAGGCCGGGACGAGAAAGAAGCCCAACTCTTGGAGAATCTTGGCGTGGATGGTGCGCAGATGCGCGTCTTCCGCGAACGGATCGCCCAGCGTGGCCTCGTCGTCCACGAAAAAGCGAATCGTCTCCGCTTCCAGTTCGTCCAGATCGAAGCGCGCGGCGAAGCCAATCTGCACGGCCAGGTCGGTATGCTGCGCGTCCGGCGCGGCGCTTAGGGTCTTGGCGTTGGGGTCGTACCATTTCTCAACGCCGCGTTCCGGGCTGAACCATGAGGAATGGTGGTGCGGGTCGTTGGGTGTGAAGCCCGTCACGGTGGCGATGCACAGAATACGCGCGGCCTCGTCCGGCGCGCTGCCGTGAAAATCATGCTCGGTGAGGCGGCGCACCAGACGGTCACGCCCGAACAGCAAGGCCAGCGCCTCAATGATGGTGGTCTTGCCGCTATTGTTTGGCCCCACCAGCACAGCATGGCGGCCTAGCGTAATGTCCGCCGCAGAGACGCCCCGGAAGCCGGAGATTTTGAGGCGGACAATGTGCATTCCGATAGCCCCCGTTTTTAGTCTGTGTCACAAGTCTCCGGTTCGGCCATCTTCGGATCACTCGGGCAAATAACTGCCGCCCACCTATTTCAATAGGGCGTTGAGATGCTTGAATGCGGCCTCGAAGCGATCCTTGGTGGCGTCTGAAACCTTGGGCCAGAACGTGGCCGCATTTTCCGCAAAATACCGCGCGGGCCGATAATGGCCGAACGCGCCGGACTTCAGGGGATTGTCGGCAAGGAATGCTTCGATCGCCCGCAACGTGCGCGGCTCCTTGGCATTGAGGGATGCTGCGGGAATGGGCTTTTTCAGTTCCTTGGCAAACTCGGCATTCACAAGGTCCACATAGAAATCCCGTTCGAACATATCCTCCACGTCCGCTTCGCTCTTTCCGGCGAAGTCTCCGTACGTGGCCACCTGCTTCTTCTTGAGCAGCTTCTTTTTGTAGAGGTCTTCGATCTGCGCACGGTCGCTGTTCTGAATATCGAGCAGCGTAGCGACATTCATGCCCTTCTGCGGCGCGAGCAGGGCGACGAACGCCGGAACCTTGCCGCTGCCGCCTGTGGGCGTGATGACCCAATTTTCGGAGAGGCCCTCACGCCCTTCGCGCTCAAGCTCGGCGGACACGGCCCGCAAGAACAGCATATCGGCGGGGCCTTCGACCACAAGCGAATTGGGGCCGATAAAGAGCGTCTGCTGAATCTCGTAGCCAAGCGCCCCCTGCAAGGGAAACAGGCTGTCGTCGGTGGCATCGAACACGTTGGTCAGAACCTTCGTGCCGTCCTGATCCTTGGGCAGCGGCTCCTTCGCGTCGATCCCTAAATCCTGCACGATTCGCACCCGCTCGAACTTTGCGGGGTCGATCATGAAGGGCGAATGGGTTGTGTAGATCAGTTGGTGGGCGGACAACTCCGCCTCGAAATACCGCAGCAAGTCGGCCTGCGCGCGCCCGTGCAATGAAAGCCCCGGTTCATCCAGCAACAGGATGACGTTCTGCCTCTGACGCTTGATATCCTCGTACCACGCAAGGAACGAGAAGAACCAGACGAAGCCGCGCGAACGGGTGCGCAGGGGCGTGTGCGCCCAATGCACGGTGTCGTACACCTCCCCCCAGACGTTGATGCCTTGGCGCATTCCTTCCGGGTCTTCGGGCTTGGCATCGCGCACATCGAAGCGCATCTGGATATGACGGTTCTGGGACCAGTATTTGACGATCCGGTTGGTTAGATGGTTTCCGGCCCCTTCAAGCTTGTTCTTGAGTTCGGTCGTGTTCTTGGTCTGAACAAGCTTGCGGTGATCGAGCCGTGCGAGGTTGATCAGGCCGATCAGCGGATGATCAGAATCTTCAAGGGTCTTGGCGTCTTCGCGCTTGATCAGCGCGTCGAGATTGGCTTGCCCCTCCATCTGATAATATTCATCGAAGTAGAGATATTTCGGCGCGCGCGGCCAGATCAGCGCATTGAAGATATAGGAGGCAAGGCCCTTTTCGCGGACCTTGACCGCAAGCGCTTTCAGCAGCTTCACGGCTTCGGTGGCTTCCGCCGCGTCCAGCGCGGCGGCAAACGCATCCCAATCCGCAGCCCCGGTGAGCGTGGCCTTGAGTTCGTCGGGAAGAGCGGGATTGTCGGCCAGATGTTTGCGGGCGGCTGCGTCGTCGGCTGAAAGGATGAATCGGCTCTTGGCTTGGCCGTACAAGGTTTCGCGCTTGAAATTCTTGCCCTTGAGCACCTTCGGTCCAAAGACCGATGTGACGGAATCGGTATCGTCCGGGTCCATCTCATAAAGGCATTCGACAACCACGGCTTCTTGTCGGTCGCCGTTCTCGACGGCGAAGCGGTAGTCCTCGACCTCGCGCTTGGGGTAGTCGTAGGTTTCATCGAACACCGCGTCCGCCGCGATAATCGGGTTCGTGCGGTAGAGCGCCGTGAGAAGCGTTGTCTTCCCGGCCTCGTTCTTCCCGACAAGGCAGGTGGTCTGGCCATCGACCTTGATCGGGCCGGAATCCCAGATGCTGCGAAACTCGCGGACCGTAAATTCCTTCAGCTTCATTGTCCGCCCTTCTCGTAAGGCCCCAGAAAACGCTCGCCGTTAAAGTGGATGAGATGGGTGGGCGCATCGGCGCACCACACCTCCGTTTCCCATGAGATTTCGCCCAAGTAGCGGCCCATGATGCCCCGGTCCGGGAATGCGGTGACATAGACCAGACCGGGCTTCGCCTCCTTGAAGAGCGCGGCCAGTTCGTTGTGGCGCTTGGAATCGACAGGACCGTGGCTGGTGACGGATTCGACCAGCAGCAGCCAGTCCTTCTTCCCGAAATACAGCACCACGTCCGGCATCTTTCCGTGACGGTCCACCGTGACGCCCAGCGCCGCCAGCCGTTCTTTCTCGAAATAGCCCACCTTGTCGCCCGTATCGCCAACGTAAATGACTTCGGCTCCCGGCGCGAAGCGCGGGGCGAAGTCGGTGATGATTGTCTTGATAAGCTCGCTGTGCGCGCCGGGCGTAAGGGTGATCTCCTTGCCGTCCGCGACCTGCACGGGGATCATCTGCATTTCGCGGTGTTTGGCCCATTTCGCGGCCAGCGTTTCCTGCCCTTCAAGGTAGGTGTCGAGCGTTCCTTTCCACGCATCGCTCCCGAAGGTGAGGATGACGGCGTAGGCTTCCTCGCTGATCTGATAACAGGCTTTCGGGCTATTCACGGGCCGGGCGGGTTCATCCGGGTTGTAGAGCGCAATCCCGGCTTCGACGAACTGGTGCATGGTCTGGCGGCGGAAGGTTTCACGGGTGTTGGGCGCGTATTCGCGGCCATAATGCTCGCGCGTGAACTCCATGATGGGCGTGATGCCCATAAGCGGCTTGTGCAGCGCGTTCCATGCACCATCGGGCCGAAGATTCAAAAGCGCGAGCAAAGTGAGTGCCGAGCGTTCATTGCGCTGGCCGCGCGGCATTCCGAGCGCCGTCAAGATCTTCAACGCATCGTCGATCTTCTGCTGGGCTTGCAGCGGATTCTTGTCGTCGGCCATATGGGCAAGCTCCCCCTCAATGATGGTGTCAATGTCCTGCTGGGAGAGGGCGGCGCTGCCAGCATCCTGTCCGATGCGCTCCAAAACCTCCCGGTCCGGGTACTTAAGCGACCGGAGATCGGTCGCGTTGACTTGCGTGTGCCCGTTGAACTGCCGGAAAAACCGATCCACGAGGCTGCTGTTGAGATAAAGGGCCAGCCCGCGCGCCAGAGCTTCCGAACACCCGGCCTGCTTGGCGTGAAAGACGTTCAGGTGGTTCTCAAAGCCGATCAACTCACCGGGAAGATCAGAGGCATAGACGGACGCGACAATGCGGCGTCGCTCTTCCTTGGAGGTGAAGCGCTTCGTTATGACGAAATGCCCCTTGTTTTCCCAAAGCCATCGGCGGCTGTCGGGCGAAACGGCAATCGCGTTGGGCTTCTTCGTGACCTTGGGCCAGACCAGCGCGCCGTTCTGGAAGTGCGCGGCGTAGAGCAGCGGAACGGCGCCCTTCTCGGGCTGGGCGCGCAGATCGTCCTTCAGCCGGAAATCCACCACCGGGCCAGTCGAGACTTCAAGGCCAAGGTCCGTCAGCGTGGCCGTGAAAAGGGCCATGCGGTCCACGATCCCCTGTTCGAGGTCGTTGACAGCGATATGGACAAAGCGGTCGGGATCGGTGCTGCTTATCACGCTGCCATAGGGCACCCTGCGTTGCGTCATATCCTCGGCGACGCAATGCCCGTTCGCATCCAGATGGAAATCTCCGCCATTGCTGGTGGTGATGGTCACTTCGGCAGGTGGCGGGCCTTTGACTGCGTGCAGGATGATGTTCTCCTGCAGAACCTCATCGCCCTTGAACGCGCTGTTGCGCTTCTCGAAGATGTGGATGTGACGCAGGCCCATCATGCCGAAAAACTGCTCGCGGAACGGCTTGAAGTACGGGCCATTGCAGAATGACCGGGGCACGATGGCGACCATCTCACCGCCCGCGCGCAGGCGCTGCGCGGCCAGAAACATGAAGGCGGTGTAGAGATTGGAGGTTTCGAGGCCCGCCGTGCGAAGGGCGGCCCGGTGCGCGGAGGCGGAATTGATCTTCTTGTAGGGCGGATTCATCAGGACGTGCGTGAAGCTCCCGCCGTCCTCATGCGGACGGTTGAAGATATCCGGCTGCGTCCCCCACGCATGGCCAAGGATAAAGTCCTCATCATGCAATTCGCTGCTGGCCTTGATCTGCGCCCGGCGGCATTGCCCTACGGCTTCATCAAGCGTGTTGCGCAGATAGCCGCTCAGTACGGGTTCGATCTCGTAGGCTGTAAGGGACACGGAACGGGGCTTCGTCGCAACGGCGCAAATCCGCTCCACAAAGGCTGCCGTCAACGAGCCGACACCCGCGCCGGGATCGAGCAAACGGAGTTCCCCAGACACGTCTGCAAACAGGCTGGCCATGAACCGCGCAATCGGCGCGGGCGTCATGTACTGCCCGAGGTCGGAACGCCTGTTGGGGTCGAGTTTAAGCGCGGCATCGACCCGGTAGAACTCTGCCCTTTCGGCAAAGGTCGATTTGCCTATGGATTCCCCGCCTTGGTCCGTAAGGGGCGCGACCGCACGGCGTGTGGCACTCCTGCCGCTCATCGCTTGCTCCGCTTGGCCGGGGCGTTCGCTGGGGTGAGTGTGATGGCGCGGCCCTCGTATTCGTCGAGAAAGCGGCGTATGGCGAACCGCACCGTGTATTGCAGCGAAAGCGGCGGGCGCTGCGCCTGCGCCAGTGCGCACAGGGCGTCGTAGTCCTGCGCGTCGAGCGAGACGGTAAAGCGCTTGAGTGTGGGTTCGGTCATTCGGGCGAATCCGTGCGGCGGGGGAACGACTCAAGGTTTACATAAAAACGCACCAGAATGCACCACGCGAATTACCCGCCGCCCCTGTGGAAAACCGCATCCAAGGCCGCGCTTTGGCCGGGTCCAGCCTCGGAAGGCTGGCGGTATCCAATCGGCGCACGGTTGGTCAGGTGTCCAGAGGCGGAACGCTCTCTGGTCGTGGGTTCAGGGGCGCGAAAGCCCTGACGGACTCCAAACGGCGCACGGTTGGTCATGGGGGGATCGGGGGCAGCTTGAAGGCTCCCCTGATTGTCGATCAAACGGACAGCCGTTTGCCATGAGGGTTTCGGGAGAGCGCGGAGGCTTTCCTGAATGGCGGGTGTCGGGGGCCAGTACCCTGACCAGTGATGAAACGGCTGCACGTTTTCTGGTGCGGTCCGGCTCGATGCCGGATGAGCGCCACAGGCCGGGGGTATCCAACAGGGGCGCGCAGCGGGCCCCTTTGGCAAGATGGCGTTGTACTACAACGCACATCTTGCGGCTCTCCAAATTGGTCAAGCCGGGTGCGTAGTACGATCAGCGCTTTGTACTACAGGCCAAGCGCAAACATCGGAGGCCGGAGCCTCTTCTTCATTTCCGTAATCATATCCTCCTGAATGAGTCG
>JAANMX010001784.1_pt1 | contig 23399 bp, 24 predicted proteins | sample 7279681 | NCBI WGS metagenome assembly JAANMX01 (sample SAMN14094542, study PRJNA606508) | bioreactor metagenome | isolation source: A lab-scale SPAN reactor treating ammonium-rich wastewater day 351 | place: Ireland: Galway | collected 2018-01-01
ATGGAGATCTGGCGAGTGCGTCCCACCGGAAGTCTGCGTATCCACCAGAAATTTTAGCACAGGTGCGAAGGGCCACCAATCCTGTCACCCCCATTCGTCGGGATTCCGTCGCGATTCCTGCTGGTTGGCCTGTTCAGCCTGCCGTATCATTGTGGGAAGATTGCGGGGATGGCGTACCAGCGAAGTGGGCGGGTTGTAATGGGCAGGCAGTGGGGTCGGGTTGGGATTGTATATGTCGTTGAAGCAGGGCTGGTGGCGCTGAATGAGCATCTGTTCCGCCCGGTTCAGATTGTTTTCTACAACCGCGAAACGGTCAGCCTGGGAGTGATGCAGTTCCACCACAAAATGCAGGGCACGCGGCCAGTTCATCAACACAAAGCGGCCCACCAGCGAGCGCCCCTTCCAGCCGTCGTAGATGTGACTCCACGCCCGGTTGAAAGCTGTGTAGGATTGGCCCACATAAAAGACGACCTCCTCGTCCCGGAAGAGGTAGAGATCGAAGTGCTGCCATTCGGCTGGGCACTGCTCCACCACCAGAAAGCGGCGCAGGGGGAAGATGAGTGAGGGAAGGGGAGGCGAAGGTATCATCGGTAGCCGATTCTATTTCTTCCGGGCGGAAACGGGAGGCGTGATTCGTGAGATCGCCCGGCCTTTTTCACGTTTCACGTTTCACGTCTTCTGAACAACCCACCCCATCACCGCCACCGCGGGCAGAAAGGCGGCGAGCATTGCGGCGGTCAACCCGATGGACTGGGCCAGCAGGCCAAAGAGCAGGGGTAAAGGGATTAATCCCAAGAGCGAACTGACCGCGGTCACCGCGCCGGCCCGTCCCGGCGCGGCGGTGAGCAGCCGGGCTTTGCTGATGGGCCAGAACATCGCAAAGAAGAAGGTGAGAGGAATCATCAGCACAAAGCGGCTGGCTATGCCTGGCACGAGCAGCCAGAGCGGAAAGAGGACTGCCACTGCCCCCGTCACCACCCGCAGGACGTGGCCCGTCTCGGCCCGGGTCCGCCAGCGGTCCAGCACGAGCAGACTGACGACGCCCACCCCCATCTGCGCGGCCACATAGACGCCCACCAGGGCCTGGGACATCCCCACTTCCTGGGCCAGCCAGACGGTTTTCAGCACAAAAGGGGTTTCCAGCAGCTCGAAGAAAAAGAGGAAGATCAGCCAGCGCCGGGCCTCCGGGCTGGCGAGGACCTCCCGCACATTGCCCCGCAGGGTCTGCCAGAGGAGACTTTCCCCGGCTGATTCTGTGTGGGGTGAGGGTGGAAAGCCTGTGCGCAGAATCAAAACCGCATAGACCAGCGCGCAGCCACCGATTCCCACCAGCAGCCAGCGCCAATCCAACCCCAGCCAGAAGACCAGCGCCACCAGCAGAGGTGCCAGGGCCGCGCCGATTGTATCGAAGAGGACCGAGCGGGTATAGGCCCGGTCCGGTGCTGTGGGATAGGCTTCCACCACCAGTACATCGCCGGTGTGGGTGAGGGGTCCGCCCGCCGCGCCGTAGAGGGCGTAGGCCAGAAGCAGCAGCCCGAAGGTGGGGGCCAGCCCGATGAGCAGAATGGAGAGTCCCGCGCCGGCCGCACCCAGCCCCATCAGCCAGCGGCGATCCCACACATCCAGCAGCAGCCCGTGGACTGGGTCGATCACCTGGCTGACCCACTCCACCACCTGGCGCAGCAGGGCAATCTGGGCCAGATTCAGCCCCAACGCACGCTGAATCGTCGGCATCAGCACATCGGGCAGGCCACTCAGCAACTCATCGCTGAAGCGCCCGCCATAGGCCAGGATGATTTGGCGAAGGGAAAAGCGGGGATTGCGCGGGAGGTGCATGGGACTGGGGAATGGGGAATGGGTATCGCCCAGTCCCCATTCCCTTTTCTCTATGCCAGGACCGGCTCGTAGTTTTTCAGCCGTTCCAGCGTCTGTTCGTAGATTTCAAAGTGCTCGCCTTCGTTCTCCTCCGGGTCTACATATTTGAACCACATAGCCTGTTCCGGATTTTCGCCAGAGAGCAGACGGCGGCTCTCCCGCACCCGGCCTTCCGGGCTGTGCCACTTCACTTCGCCCTGCTGCAGAAGGATAAACTCGCCGGCGTAGGCGTTGTGGAAGAGCTTCTGGTTGTCCCGGTAGTAGAGGGCCTGTTCGCACATTGTATAGAGCCAGGAGTAGCACATCTCCGGGCTGTCGGTCTGAATGGAGTAGAAGCTGCCTTCCGGCTCCCGTTCGATCTCGCTTTGGAAGTCGATTTTGCTCAAATCCACCGTGCCATAGCCCCCATCCGCGGCCATCTTCACCGAATTGCGGTCCCGGTGGAAGGGGGGGGTGGGCCAGTCGGAGGCTGGGTCGTGGCCCATTGTGTGCATCAGACAGGCGTCGGTGGCGATGACGTGATCCCCCGCCATCAGCCCGTTGACCACCCGGCCCTGATGTACGCCGGTTTTGGCGTCCACGCCGCTGTGCCATTCCTGGCCGGCCTGACCCACCAGCGCATCCACAATCGAGAGCGCGGGGTCGAAGAGCTTGCCCAGATCGGCCAGGTGGTAGGGCATACGCACCAGGTGGTGGTAGTAGGTGCGGGGGCGTCCGCCGTGAAATTCGCCGGGCATCAGGCCGAAAAGATTCTTCAGACAGCCGGTGACACCCATAAAGGCGTGGTTTTTGATGAGGGCTACGGAGATCAGTTCGTCGGCCTCGGCGCAGGCTTCCATCACCTGATATTTGTCGAACATCAGGCCGCCGCCAGGGGTCTCCACCCAGCGGAAGGGGGGCTTTGTGCCGTCGAAGTATTTCACATCGAACTCTTTGAGTAAGGGGGCGATTTGGGTCGTATCCTCAATCGTCTCGCCGTTGTACATTGTGTAGAAGCTGACGTCCACGCACTGTAACTCGGCGGTCGTCTTCTCGCGCAGCAGACGCAGGGTGGCCCGCACCACCGGATCGCTCACCAGTTGTTGCCGGTGGCGCTCGTTGTACATCACTACATTTCGTGTAGCCTTGTCCTGGTTGAATTTGATGGCGATGGTCTTGGCGGCGCGCAGCCGCTCCCAGGAGCGGTGCAGGGGTGCAGTCGCCTGCTTCAGCGCCTGGTAGACGGTCTCATCGTCGGCCATAAAGTCGCAGTGGACGCCGCGCACAGTGTACTCTTTGGGGGTAGACATTCGGTGAACTCCTCATTATTGGATGATCGGTGTCGATGGGTATGTATGATACAGTATCGGGAAAGACTTTTCAAACGGCGAAATGAAAACGGACAGACACGCACGAAAGCGCACCTGTCCGTTTTCATTCTCGTATATTCCAGCCGCTTATTGACCCAACCCCGCGGGCAATTTGGAGAGCAGATTTTCTGGCCGTTCGATCTTTGTAGCCAGAATCCGCTCCTGTAGCCAGGTCTGGAATGCTTGGGACTTCTCCTGAGCCAGGGTGTTTTCGTCTTTGGCCCGGTTTTCGTCCCGCTCGATGACCTGGATGATGTGATAGCCAAACTGGGTTTTAACCAGTTCGCTGGTATCACCGATGGGGAGGGTGAAGACGGTTTCGTCGAATTCGGGCACGTAGGCACCCCGGCGCGCCCAGCCCAGATCACCGCCGTTGGCACCGCTGCCCGGGTCGTCGCTATACTCTGCGGCCAGGGCCGCAAAATCTTCGCCGTCCAGAATGCGCTGGCGAATCTGTGTAGCCAGGGCCAGGGCTTCCGCTTCGCTCATAATGGCGTCATCTTCCAGGGCCACTGTATCAGTAAGGGCTGCGCTGGCCGTCGCTTCGGGTGCGCTCTCCACCGTGCCGGTCAGTTCGCCGGAGCTATCGAGAGAAGAGGTCTCGTCTACTGCGGGCGGGTCGATGCGGATCAGAATATGGCGGGCGTGTACCTGTTCTTCGGTTGCGGTGACCCGCTCATCGCCGATGGCGTCCTGCATCTTCTCCCGCAATAGCTGGGCACGGAGCACCTCTCGGTAGTCAGCCACACTCATACCGGCTTTTTTCAACTGGTCGGAACGGGCCGTCAGTCCTTCGTTGTAGAGCGTGTCGTCCAGGATGGTAGGCGGTTCGGGGGTTGGCGCTTCTACTGTCGGGATCGGCTCGGCTGGGGTGGTCTCCGTCACACCTTCGCTGGCTGCCACGGTAGGTTGGGCAGTGGCGGTCGGTGTGGGCGGCAGGGAAGCCGCCGTCGCCGTCGCCTCCACCCCGGCTTCCGCGGTCGCCGTGGCCTGGGGTACGGTCAACGCGCCCTGACGGGCTGCGATCTCTTCGCGCAAGGCGTCGTCGATCTCTGCTTCGCTTACGCTCACGCCCATCTCCGCGGCGGCCAGATTGATGACCTCTTCATCGATCATCGCGTTGATTACCTGTGTGCCGAGCGAAATGGGGCTGGCCAGGGTGGCCTGGAGTTGGGAAATTTGGGAGGCAAAGAAATCCTGACCGCCAAACTGCTGGGAGAAGAGCTGGTATTGGAACAACTGCTCCTGTAGCTGGGTTTCCTGCAGCCGGGCGCGCTTCCAAAAGTCCCGGGTGACAATCGTCTTTTCTTCTACTTTGGCCAAAACACTGCCCGGTTTGATGAGAAGCTCATTGACCGCGCCGCCCAAGACCAGCAACAGAGCCAGCGCCACCGCGGGCACCACATAAGTTAGTATCTGTTTGTTGCGCTCCCAGTCCCGGGCGCGCAGGCGAACCTCTTTGGGAGTTTCGGCCTTTGGAGCTTCCTGTTGATTCTTCCTGCGTTTCGCCATAGAAACGAGTCCCCTTAAATGTTACCAGGCCGCACAGTGGGCCACAGTTGGTAGGGATGGTGAGGAAAGGGTCGGACGTAGATGGAAAATAGGGGCGTGGATCGAGTCCGCGCCCCTACAGTTCCCTCTTTGGGTTGCCCAAAAACAGCCGGTTATGCGCCCCGTTTGCGGGTGATGCGCACGTGTTCGCCGGTGTAGGGCATCAGGGCCAGGTGACGGGCGCGCTTGATAGCCGTGGTGACTTTGCGCTGCATCTTGGCGCTGACCCGGGTCTTGCGCCTCGAGTAGATGCGCCCCCGGTTGTCCACGAAGCGGCTCAGGATTGTGACTTTTTTGTAGTCGATGTCATCCAGCTTGACTTCGTTGCCCACATGCCGGGGGTTGCGCCGTCGGCCATCTTTGGTGCGGGCAAAAACAGCCGGGCCGTCGGAGTAGCTTGTGCTATCGTCATCGTCCCCGCCATCATCCACATCATCGATATCATCCACTTCGTCGTCATCGTCGATCTGGGGGCGGCCAGCCGGTCGTCCAGTGCGCTGAGGAGCACGGCTTAACGGGCGGCGGACCTCTTCTTCTTCGTCACGAGTTCGCTCTGCCATTGGTTATTCCTCCCCGCCTTCGTCGTCTTTGCGCACAACCAGAAACCGAATCACATCTTCGTTGAGACGGAGTATCCGCTCCACTTCAGCCACCCCACCAGGCGGCATCTGCACATTTTGCAGAATATAGTAGCCCAGAAAGTGGTTGTTGATGGGGTAGGCGAGCTTGCGCTGTCCCCAGACTTCCGTGCTGACTACCTGGCCGTTTTGCCCGGCAATCGCCTGCGTCACCCGTTCATTGACGCCATTGATCCCATCTTCGTCCAGTTTGGGCTGGATGATGTAGATCATCTCATAGGAATTCGTTGCCTGTTCGTTCATAACCCGCTCAGTTTCTCCTTTCGCGGCTTTCCTTGGGATTGCCCACAGCTCAATTGCTGTGAACAGAAAGAGCGAGAGACCACTTTCTACAGTGCTCCCTCGCTGCAGGCCGGAACGATTTTAGCACAAATGCAGCCCGGTGGCAAAAAATGGGAGGGGGGCAGGCGTTATGAATTAGGAAATGCACCCCGGATGGCTGAGATTTGGCAAAGTAGAACGATGAGGGTATACTGAGAGGACGGCGGGGAGTAGCGCAGCTCGGCAGCGCGCTTCGTTCGGGACGAAGAGGTCGGAGGTTCAAATCCTCTCTCCCCGACCAACAAAAACCGGGTTTCTGACAGAAATCCGGTTTTTTGCGTCTTCCGTTAAAAAGAAGCAGACGGCCCAACGCCACAGCCTCCTGGCTGGTGGGCGTGCTGCCAGGCTGGCGACAGGGCACCCAAGACGACAAAGCCGCCAGCCAGCAAGAGAGAGAAGAATATACGCGAAGCCCATCTGAACCAGTGCAATGATCAAAGCCTCAAAAGTGAGTTGCAAAAATGGATGGTATCTGCATTATAATCAATAGAGCGCGCGTTTGGTTCTGCGCTCTATTGGGTGTCTGCTGGCAATGTTTTGTCTATTTCAATCTGATTAAACATCAGGAGGGGCACAGTGGCTACACTATTCAAGCAGAAGTACGATGATGGCAAACTGGGCGAAGTCGTGGAGAAGGCGCTGAACGACGATCCATCGGTCTACATAACCGGTCTGGTCGTTGTCAGCAGTAAGGGGGTTGTTCGGCTGGCGGGCAACGCCAGGGACAGTCTCTCCAAACGTCATGCAGTTGAAACCGCGCACCGCTCGATAGAGCGGGCAAAGCTGACTTTTCAGCGCATCGAAGATGAGATACTTTTGATGAGCTAATCCCGTATTCTGTTGCATGCAAAATAGGGATAGGGGGGAGCCGTAAGGCTCCTCCCCTCCCACACCACCGGACATGTGGATCCCCATCCGGCGATTCGACTGTGTGATGGCGACAGTGAAATGTCGCGTTGTACCATTTCTTTATTCAGTTACAGCGAATTCAGTTACATCGATAACGCCTCCTCCGTGGACGCGTATCCCCGGCCTTCAGCCTACTCTCCCTGTCCAGCCTGCCCCTGCCCTCCTTCGACAGATGTCGGTTGCCTACGTTATCCCGCCTCTTTCCTCTCAACTCCTCAGCTATTTGACCCTTCGCCCTGTAGCAGGCTTTCATCCCCCGTCCCGGATGGTCGTAACTCCATCGACTCCTATGGCCTCTGCTGATGACGCGGAAAGAGATAATTGCCGCTTGCAATCGGGGTATGGTTGTAAGCATGACGGCAGTACAGCAGACAGAATTGAGCGATTTCATTATAGGCCCGGACGGGCCTATAATGGGGTTGAAACCATTTCCCATGGGCTTCTTGCATCGGAGTTGCGATATGAGATATCTATCCGTGAGTATCGCCACCCTGCGGGGAAGGTTGGCTATCCTCTTCCTCGCCTTTGCGCTGCTGGTCAACATCTCGGTTGTCGCCACCTTCCGGGCGCTCGAAGCGCAGAGGCAAGACGCGCTCATCGTCAATCTGGCCGGTCGCCAGCGTATGTTGATCCAATTGATGGACCGGTTGGCGCTGCAGAGCGCGCCCACCGACAGCCATCTGACCGATCTGCGCCAGGCCGAATCCACCTTTGCGGCCACCCTCAGCGCCCTGCGCGACGGCGGCGACGCGCCCGACCTGCATAATCGGCGCGTAATACTCCCCCCAACCCGCGACCCGATTATCACGGCTGAATTGGACCTTATGAGCGCTATGTGGGCCGACTTTCAGCCCGGGCTGGAACGCCTTGCCAACGACACGCTCCCCAGCCCCGAGCTATCCGCTGCCCTGCAAAATGTCGAGACACAGGCCGCGTCTCTGGCCCAACAGGCCGATACCCTCGTCCGCCTGTACGAGGCCAGCGCCACACAAAAGATCATCTGGCCGCGTCGCCTGCAAATTGGGTTTTTCGCTTGCGCCATCCTTCTGCTGGCGTTGGGCGCGTGGATGACCTACGCCTCCGTCCTCCGGCCACTGGTCGCATTGCAGGCGGTCGCCCAGCGCATGGGCGCCGGCGACCTGGACACGCCAGTCCAGGTGTCCGGACCCCAGGAGATCGATACGCTGGTGCAGGCCTTTGACGCCATGCGCGGCCAACTGCTGGCTTCCCGGCGCGAGCTGACCCAGTGGGCGGAGACCCTGGAACAGCGGGTGGCGCAGCGCACAGGCGCGCTTGACGCGCTCTACGAGGTCAGCCAGGAGATTTCTGCACGCCTCGAACTTTCCCAGGTGCTGCGGCTGATCACCGAGAAGGCACGCCAACTGCTCGGGGCCGAAGTGGCTACACTCTGTCTGCTGCAGGGCGACGGCCAGACCCTGGCCCTGGGCGCACACAGCGGGACGGCTCAGGCCGTCGTCGAGCGTGAGACCGGGGCGCGCAGCGAACCGGTGCGCCAGGTGCTGGCCCGCCGCGAGGCCCTGCTCTGCGACGCGGAACAGTGCAGCCAGTTCTGCGGCATTTTGTCCGCCTCCCATCGCGTCAGCCACATGGCCGCGCCGCTGCGGGCCGGCGGGCGGGTCATCGGCGCGCTGTGCGTCGGCAGTTCCCAGTCCCTGGCCTTTACGCCCGAAGGCGGACGCCTGTTGACCAAGCTGGCGAACTCCGCGGCTGTGGCGCTGGAGAACGCGCGCCTGTACGCCCAGGCCGAGCGCGTGGCCACCCTGGAAGAGCGCCAGCGCATCGCCGCGGATATGCACGACGGGCTGGCGCAGACCCTGAGCTATCTTGTCCACCGGGTCGAGCAGGCGACGGAACTGGCCGAGGCCCGGCAGAGCGAGGAAGTCGCCCAAGCGCTGAAATCCACGAGCGCCACCCTGTGCCAGGCCTCCCGAGAGGTCCGCCAATCCATCGCCCGGCTGGAAGGCGCGCCATCGCGCCGGCCTCTGGAATCCCGGTTGAGTGAGATGGTGGACGAATTTCAAAAGGACGACGGGCCGCCGGTGGGGCTGGAAGTAGGACTGACAGCGCCGCTGTTCGCGCCGCCAGAGGAGGCAGAACAGGCGCTGCGCGTGGTGCGCGAGGCGCTGTTGAACGCCCAGCGCCACGCCCAGGCCCAGCGTATCGTCGTCCGGCTGGAGCAGGAGGATGGGGAGGTGAGGGCGAGTGTGCAGGACGACGGGCGGGGTTTCGATCCACAATCCTTGCCGGCAGACAACGGCCACTTTGGTCTGAGCATTATGCGGGCCCGGGCGGCCCGTCTTGGCGGCCAGCTCGCCATTCATTCGGCGGACGGCCAGGGGACACGGGTGACACTGGCGTGGCCCGTGCATGGGGGGACTACTACCCCGTACCAGCCAGGAACGAACGCACAAGCGTTGGTCGGTCGGCCAACCATCTGAAACGTGAAGCGTGAAGTGTCGTCACGTGATCTCACGTTTCACGTCTTCACGTTTCCGCACGCAAATCGTGACTCCGTCACCTTACGGGGTGAACAATACGGGGGGAATAGTGGTGAATAATAGGGAGCGGATCCGCGTATTACTGGCCGACGACCACAGCTTATTCCGCGAGGGACTGGCCGGCATCTTGAATGCCCAGCCGGATTTCGAGGTGGTCGGCGAGGCGAGTGACGGCCTGGAGGCGCTGGTCAAGGCCCGCAGCCTTATCCCCGATCTGGTGCTGATGGACATCGGCATGCCCGGCGGTGACGGGCTGGAGGCCACGTGGCGGGTCAAGCAGGAGCTGCCCGGGGTTACCATCGTCGTCCTGACCGTGCGGGACGACGAGGAAAAACTCTTCGCGGCCATCAAGGCCGGCGCCCAGGGGTATCTGCTGAAGGACATTCACGCCCGAACAATGGTGGAAATGCTGCGGGGCGCGGTGCGCGGGGAGGCCGCCATCACCCCTGGGCTGGCCGGCTGCCTGCTGGAAGAGTTCCGGCGGTTGAGCCAGCACACGCCCGCTGCTCCCGAAAAAGAGGCGACGGGTCTGACACACCGGGAGCAGGAGGTTCTCTGCTTGGTCGCTGAAGGTGATTTCGACAAGGTCATCGCTGAAAAGCTGTACCTGAGCGTGTACACGGTCAAGGGCCATATGCGCAACATCCTGGCCAAACTCCACGCCCGCAACCGCCACGACGCGGCGCGCCTGGCCCGGGATAGGGGGTTGTTGTAGGCCGAGTTATATTTGACAGGGTGACATTTTCGCCCTATCACCCTGTCACCCGCTCACCCCGTCACCTTGTCAAGTATAGAACCGGTTCTTCTGCTTGAGAGTGGTCAAAAGACCGCTCTTTTTTAGTTCCTCCGAGAGTTCCCCGAGGGGTTGGCAGGGCGGGTTGCCTGGCGTATCATAGCTCTAGCCTCGCTGCCGCAACTGCGGACGGACCTTCGATTTTTTCTCCGCCGCTGTGATCGACTTCTGGTGCGGCCAGAACAAATACAAAACTATGAATCTCCCAAAGCGCGTCCTACTTCTATGTGGTCAATCGCTCCTGGCCGAGGCCCTGAAAAATATTTTAGAACCGTTGCAGGGTGTGAAACTGGTTGGTCCGTGGACGACTGAGAGCGCCACTCTGAAACGGATCAGGCAAGACGAGGCAGGAGGCGTGTTCGATCTGATTCTGATTGCTGATAGCCGGGGTGAGTCCGAGGCAACGCTGGTAGGTCAGATTATGGAAGATTATCCCGATTTGCCCGTCGCACGGATCGGCCTGGACGACAACGAGATTCACCTGTATACCTCTCGTGCGCTGCCCGCCCGCCGCGCCGACCTGATTGAACTCATAGAGAGCCTGCCCGTCCGCCAGCGCCCACGACAAAGCGAAAGTTCATCCTGAAACGATGGAGGTCAGCACATGCAATTCATCGATCTTTTCGGTTTCTGGCGTAAAGTGGGCGCGCTGTGCGTGGCCGGGCTGCTCGTGGCAGGGGTGGCCGCTGTCGTCAACGCCGCGCCCATGGCCCAGTCGGCAAGTGACGGCGAGGCGCTCTTCAAAGCCCAGTGTGTCGCCTGCCACACCATCGGCGGCGGCAATCTGGTGGGACCGGACCTGCAAGGCGTGACCGGGCGGCAGGAGCGGGCCTGGTTGGAACGCTGGATCCGGGAGCCAGACAAGATGCTGGCCGAAGGCGACCCCATCGCCACCCAGCTCCTGCAAGAATCCAACAACGTGCCTATGCCGAACCTGGGGCTGACGGAGACGCAGGTCGCTTCCCTGCTTGCCTATCTGGAAAGCCAGGCAGGAGGTGCCACAGCCCCAGAATCAGCCCCACAATCAGCCCCACAATCAGCCCCAGATCAGGCTCAGGTCACCCTTCCCGTGGGCGCCCCGGCTATTGGCCGGTCCCTCTTCACCGGCAGTATGCGCTTTGCCAACGGCGGCCCGCCCTGTATGGGCTGTCACAGCATCGCCGGGCTGGGCGCATTGGGCGGCGGCGCACTGGGACCAGATTTAACTCCGGCCTTCAACAAATTTGGCGAAACGGGCCTGGCAAACTTTTTGGCCACGTCACCGACGTTGACGATGAACGCCGTGTGGACCCGTCAACCACTCACTCCCGACGAACAGGCCAGCATATGGTCTTTCCTGCGCCAGGCTTCTGTGACGGAGCGACCCATCCAGGCCCTGGGCCAACTGTCCGCGTTGGCCATCGTCGGTGCCGCTGTTCTGATCTTCCTGGCACATCTCTACTGGCGCAAGCGTCTGGTTGCCGTGCGGCGGCCACTCGTCGAGCGGGCGCGTATCTCTGCATGACCACTTTGGGAGGATATTGACATGGGCTGGATTCAGGACATCATTAATCCAAAGGCACGCGAGTGGGAGGAATTCTATCGCAACCGCTGGCAGCACGACAACGTCATCCGCTCGACCCACGGCGTCAACTGCACCGGTGGCTGCTCGTGGGCCATCTACGTCAAGGACGGCATCATCACCTGGGAGATGCAGCAGATCGACTATCCCCTGCTGGAAACCGGACTGCCGCCCTACGAGCCTCGGGGCTGTCAGCGGGGCATCTCGGCTTCGTGGTATGTCTATAGCCCCATCCGCGTCAAGTACCCCTATGCCCGGGGCGCGCTGATCGATCTGTGGCGCGACGCCAAGGCCGCCCACGCCAACCCGATTGAGGCCTGGGCTTCGATTGTCGAGGACGAGAGCAAGCGCGCCCGCTTTCAGAAGGCCCGGGGCAAAGGCGGCTTCCGTCGGGTGGCGTGGGAGGAGGTGCAGGAGCTGATCTCGGCCTCCTGTCTCTACACCGCCAAGAAGTGGGGGCCGGACCGCGTCTTCGGCTTCTCGCCCATCCCGGCCATGTCCTATCTCTCCTACGCCGCGGGGTCCCGCTTCCTGCAGCTCTTCGGCGGCGTCAATATGAGTTTCTACGACTGGTACGCGGACCTGCCCAACGCCTTCCCTGAAATCTGGGGTGACCAGACCGATGTGTGCGAGAGCGCCGATTGGTACAACGCCAAGTATATCGTGGCCATGGGATCCAACCCCAACATGACACGCACACCGGACGTGCATTTCATCGCCGAGGCCCGGCACCAGGGCACGAAGTTTGTGGTCATCGCCCCGGATCTAAATCAGGCGGCCAAGTATTCCGATTGGTGGATTCCGGTGAAGCCCGGCACCGACACCGCCCTGTGGATGGCGATCAACCACGTCATCCTCAAAGAGTTCTACGTGGATCGCCAGGTTCCCTATTTCGAGGACTACGTCACCCGCTACACCGACGGCCCCTTCCTCGTGGAACTCCAGCCCAACGGAGACGGCAGCTACCAGGCCGACCAGTTGTTGCGCGCCAACCGCCTGGAACGTTATGCGAAGGAAGACAACGGCGATTGGAAGCTGCTGATGCTGGACAAGCAGAGCGGCCAGCCCAAGATGCCCAAGGGCACGGTTGGCTTCCGCTGGAAGACGGAGAAGGGCAACTGGAACCTCAAGTTGGAAGATGGCCTGGACAACAGCCCCATCGATCCGACCCTCTCCTTTTTCGATCAACACGACGAAGTGCTGCAAGTTGCCTACCACGAATTTGCCGAGGACGCAACCCACCTGCGGGGTATTCCCGTGCGCTACATCGAAACAAAAGAGGGGCGCGTGCCGGTGGCCACGGCCTTCGATCTGTTGATGGCCCAGTTCGGCGTGGGACGCGGCCTGCCCGGCGACTACGTGACCAGCTACGACGACCTCGGCCCCTACACCCCGGCCTGGCAGGAGCAGTACACGGGCATCGGGCGGGACACGGCCATCCGCCTGGCCCGGGAGTTTGCCAACAACGCCGAAGTCACCAATGGCCGCTCTATGATTATCATCGGCGCCAGCATCAACCACTGGTACAACAACAACCTGGCCTACCGCGCCCCCATCACCTCGCTCATCCTGTGTGGCTGCTGCGGGCGCAACGGCGGCGGTATGAACCACTATGTGGGCCAGGAAAAGCTGACCCTGGTGGCACCGTGGAGCAGTCTGGCCTTTGCCAGAGATTGGGGCAGCGTGCCGCGTCTCCAGCAGTCCCCCACCTGGCATTACGTCAACAGCGACCAGTGGCGCTACGAAGGCGACTTCACCGACTACGCGCCCGTGCCGCCCAAGACCAGGTGGGCCAAAGGCCACGCTATGGACCTGGAAACTATGGCCGTGCGTCTGGGCTGGATGCCCTACTACCCCCAGTTCAACCGCAACCCGATGGAGGTGCTGGCCGAAGCCGAGGCTTCCGGCGCCAAGACGGGCGCCGAGATTTCGGACTACACGGCGCAGCAGCTCAAGGACGGCGACCTGCACTTCGCGGTGGACGACCCGGACGCACAGGAGAATTGGCCCCGGGTCTGGTTCATCTGGCGCGGCAATGCCATGGCCTCCAGCGCCAAGGGCGCCGAGTTCTTCCAGCGCCACTATCTGGGCACCCACGACAACATCGTGGCCGAGGAACACGCCAAGGGCAAGGTCAAGAGCGTCACCTTCCGGGAGCCGGCCCCCCGGGGCAAGTTCGATCTGGTGGTGGACCTCAACTTCCGTATGGACACTTCGGCCCTCTACTCCGACATCGTCCTGCCGGCCGCCTTCTGGTACGAGAAAAACGACCTCAACAGCACTGACCTGCACTCCTTTGTCCACCCGTTGGGCCAGGCGGTGCCGCCGGTGTGGGAGGCCAAGACCGACTACGAAATTTTTAAGGGTTTCGCCAAGAAGGTCAGCGAGATGTCGCCCCTCGCCTTCCCGCAGCCGGTGCGGGATCTGGTGGCCGTGCCCTTGATGCACGACACCCCCGACGAGCTGGCCCAGACCGCGCCGCTGGACTGGGCCAAAGGCGAGTGCGAGGCCATTCCCGGCAAGACTATGCCCCATTTCCGCGTGGTGGAGCGGGACTACGCCAACCTCTACAACCGCTTCATCTCCCTGGGCCCGAAGGTGCGCGAGGACGGCTTCAGCGGCAACGGCGTGCATATCCCGGCCAAAGAGTTCTACGACGAACTGCTGCAGAACCCGGTGGGCGGCTCGCCGGATCCCCGCCATCTGCGCTGTGTGGAATGGGGCGGCAAGAAGTACCCCAGCCTGGAAGATGCCCTGGACGCGGCCAACGCCCTCCTGCACCTGGCGCCTGAGACCAACGGCGCCGTCTCGTACGCCGCCTTCAAGCACGAGGAGGAAGTCACCGGCGTGCCCCTGGTCGATCTGGCCGAGGGTGTGCGGGATGTGCGCATGACCTTCTTCGACCTGACCCGACAGGTGCGGCGCACGCTGATCAGCCCGTGCTGGTCGGGCAACGTCAACGACGGGCGGGCCTATGCGGCCTGGTGCATGAATGTGGAACGGCTCATCCCCTGGCGCACCCTGACCGGGCGGCAGCAGTTCTACGTGGACCACCCATACTACATCGACTTTGGCGAACACCTGCCGACCTTCAAGCCCCGACTCAATCCCCGCAACACCGGCGACATCGTCAGCAGCCCGGTGGACGACAAGAGCCTGGTGCTCAACTACATCACGCCCCACGGCAAGTGGAACATCCATTCCACCTACAAGGACAACCACCGCATGCTCACCCTTTCCCGGGGCATGGATCCGATCTGGATCAACGACAAGGACGCCGAGAGGGTCGGGCTGAACGACAACGACTGGGTGGAGGTCTACAACGACAACGGGGTGGTCGTCACCCGGGTCAACGTCAGCGCCCGGGTGCAGTCGGGTATGTGTCTGTACTACCACGCGGTGGAGCGCACGATCTACATCCCCAAGTCCCAGGTGCGCGGCGGCAAACGGGCGGGCGGCCACAATAGCCTCACCCGCACCCGCATCAACCCGGTGCAACTGGCCGGCGGCTACGCACAGTTCACCTACGCCTTCAACTACTGGGGCCCCATCGGCATCTTCACCCGGGATACGTACTGCGTGGTGCGCAAACTTGAAAAGCTGGAGTGGTAACACTGCCCTCACCTCTACCTCCATCCCTACTTCTCTCCCCACCTCTCTCCCCACATTGGGGTAAGGGGCAGGGGTGAGAGCCACGTAAGGAGCCAATACCTATGGATATTCGCGCACAAGTATCGATGGTTTTCCACCTGGACAAGTGCATCGGTTGCCACACGTGCAGTGTGGCCTGCAAAAACATTTGGACCGACCGCAAGGGCACCGAGTATATGTGGTGGAACAACGTGGAGACCAAACCGGGAACCGGCTACCCCACGGTGTGGGAAGACCAGGACAAGTACAAGGGCGGTTGGGAGCGCAGAGAGGGCACGGGCGAGATCCACCTGCGTCTGCACGAGCGCAGTGGCGGGCTGGCCAACATCTTTTTCAACCCCTATCTGCCCACGGTGGACGACTACTACGAGCCGTGGACCTACGACTACGAGGATCTTTTCACTGCCCCGGAAGGCGATGACCAGCCCACGGCCCGGGCCGTCTCGCTGATCACCGGCAAGCATATGGAGATCGAGGCCGGGCCGAACTGGGACGACGACTACGGCGGCTCACCGGTCTACGCGGAAAACGACCCCAACCTGGAGGCGCTGACCGACGAGGAGCGGGAGCAGTTGACCGAGATGGAGCGCGTCGTCTTCTTCTATCTGCCGCGCATCTGCAACCACTGCCTCAACCCCGGTTGTGTGGCCGCCTGCCCGGCCGGGGCCATCTACAAGCGGGGCGAGGACGGCGTTGTCCTCATCAGCCAGGAAAAGTGCCGGGGCTGGCGCATGTGCATCTCCGGCTGTCCCTACAAGAAGACCTACTACAACTGGTCCACGGGCAAATCCGAAAAGTGTATTCTCTGTTACCCGCGCCTGGAGAGCGGCCAGGCCCCGGCCTGTTTCCATTCCTGCGTGGGCCGCATCCGTTACCTGGGCGTACTGCTCTACGACGCCGACCGGATCCAGTCCTCCGCCTCTGTGCCCAATGCCGATCTCGTGGAGGCCCACCGTACGATCATTCAAGACCCCTTCGATCCCGGGGTTATCGCCGCTGCCAAAGCCAACGGCATCTCGGACGCCCTGATCGATTCGGCCCAGCATTCGCCGGTCTATAAGTTCGTGAAGCAGTGGAAGCTGGCCCTGCCCTTGCACCCCGAATTTCGCACCCTGCCCATGCTCTTCTATGTGCCGCCTATGCTGCCCGTGCTGGCCAAGGTGAAGGACGGTCTGTACGACAACGCCGACGCGGCCAGCGCCAGCCTGGCGCCCTTGCTGAGTTCGCTGGAACGGGCGCGTATGCCCATCCACTATATGGCGCGCCTGTTTGCGGCGGGGAACGACGAGATCGTGACGGCCTCCTACCGCAAGCTGATCGCCGTGCGCATCTATATGCGGGCCAAGACCGTCAAGGATGTCCCTGAAGCGGAGGTGCAGGAGGCGCTGCGGGTGGGCGGCACGACCGCCGAGGAGGCCGAGGCCATCTACCGCCTGACGGCCCTGCCCACCTACGAGGAGCGTTTCGTCGTCCCGCCCCTGGCCCGGGAGATTGCCGTGGAGCAGACACGGGATCCCTTCACCCAGAAGCGGGAAGGCGGCTTCGGCTTCCGCAAAGCCCCGGCCCGAGGAGCATAACGATGAATGGCGAACCTATGGCTGGACGTGTCTTTCAACTTTTTGCCACCCTGCTGGACTATCCCCGGATGCCCCTGACCGGTGTGGCTGGGGAGTGCGCTGCCCTCGTCCGTGGGCGCAGCCCGGAGGCGGCGTCACGCCTGCGCCAGTTTGAATCCTTCGCAGGAAGAACTGCGCTGACCCGGCTGGAGGAAATCTACACCGGCGTCTTTGAGCTTGACGCCACCTGCCACCCGTATGCCGGCTATCATCTGTTCGGCGAGTCGTACAAGCGCAGCGCCTTTCTGCTGGAGTTGAAGGATCGCTACCGGCTCTACAACATCCAGTGCGGAAGCGAACTGCCGGATCACTTGGCGATGATGCTGCGTTTTCTAGCCGTAAACGAGGACCTGGCGGACAGCGAGGAGATCATCCGCGAGGCCCTGCACCCCACCCTGCGCAAGATGCTGAAGAACAAAGACGACGAGCCGCCCGACCCCGACATCCCCAAGCCGCCGGCCCGGGGCGACGAATACCGCAGCGTGCTGCAGGCCCTGCGTTCGGTGTTGCTCACGATAACGGCGGACGACGCGCTGCCGGCAGTCGAGGCGGCGGACGACGAATTGGTGCTGATGGCCGCCTAGCGCCCATACTGGTTGGGCTGGCGTGGGCCAAAGGGTTCTCAAAGCCTCAAGTCTGTCAGGAGGAAACGACAATGATCGATTGGAAGATATTTGATACGGTACTCTTTGTGGCCTTCCCCTACGTGGCGGTGGTGGTCGCCATCCTGGTGGGGATTCTCCGGTATACCAGCGACCGCTTCTCCTACTCCAGCCTCTCGTCCCAGTTTCTGGAGAACCGCACGCTCTTCTGGGGTTCGGTGCCGTGGCACTACGGCGTGGTCCTGGTACTGTCCGCCCACCTGCTGGCCCTGACCTTCCCGGCCTGGTGGGGTGACCTGATCTCGGATCAGATACGCCTCTATGTGCTGGAAGTGAGCGGGCTGGCGCTGGCATTGATGGCAGTCGTCGGCCTGACTTTGCTGGTTGTGCGCCGTATCCAGAACCCCCGGGCCCTCGTCGTCACCTCGCCTATGGATTGGGTTCTGCTGATCACGCTGCTGACCCAGGTGGCGCTGGGCTTCTGGGTTGCGCTGGTCTACCGCTGGGGATCGGACTGGTATCTGCACACTGCCGTGCCGTGGATGGTCTCGCTGCTGGTGTTCAATCCCCAGATTCAGTACGTCACCGCCCTGCCCTGGCTGGCCAAGCTGCATATGCTGGGCGGCTTTTTTGTTATTTTGCTCTTCCCCTTCACCCGGCTGGTGCATGTCTTCACCTTCCCCATCACCTACCTGTGGCGGCCCATTCAGGTGGTGATCTGGAACTGGCGTCCCCAGCGACCGGCGCCATGATGCCGGGCTTGCTCTTCCATCACTGGAGAGGCGAGTGACCGTGCCTGTCTGTTGCGGAGCGTCTGGTGTGAGGAGGGATCGGGGTGAGGGATATGAGGCGGACGATTGAGCAGGGTATTGCCAATCTGTACCCTGGCTACTTTGCCCTGGTGATGGCCACCGGCATTGTCTCCATCGCCGCCTATCTGGATGGAATGGAGACGATCGCCTGGGTTCTCTTCGTGATCAGTATCACGGCCTACGGCTTTCTGTGGCTCATCACCCTGGCCCGCCTCCTGCGAAATTTGTCAAACGTGATTGGCGATCTGACCAGCCACACCCGGGGACATGGATTCTTCACCATAGTCGCCGGGACGTGCGTGTTGGCGCGGCAATTTCAAATCATCGCCAAGGAACCCACCCCGGCCCTTCTGCTCTGGTTTCTGGGCGGTCTGCTGTGGGTGGTCCTGATGTACACCTTCTTCACGGCGGTGACAGTGCGGGAGCCAAAGCCCACCCTGGAGAGCGGAGTGAGCGGCGGCTGGTTGCTGGTGGTCGTCTCCACCCAATCCATCTCCGTAACGGGTTCACGAATTGCCGACAACTTTGGCGGCGTCTGGCAGGAGGCGATTCTGTTTGTGACGCTGGCCATGTTTTTGCTGGGCTGTATGCTCTATATCCTCATCATCTCGCTCATCTTCTCCCGTTTTATCTTCTTCAGCCTGACCCCCCAGGCGCTTACCCCGCCCTACTGGATCAATATGGGCGCGGTCGCCATCACCACCCTGGCCGGATCGACGCTTATCTTAGAAGCGAAGTATTGGACGTTCGTCCAGGACATCCTGCCTTTTTTGAAAGGGTTTACGCTCTTCTTCTGGGTGACGGCCACGTGGTGGATTCCCCTGCTCTTCATCCTCGGCCTCTGGCGGCACGGGGTCAAGCGCCTCCCGTTCGCATATGACCCTTCGTACTGGGGTATAGTCTTTCCCCTGGGCATGTACACCGCCTGCACCTTTCAACTGGCGGTGGCCATGGACCTGCCCTTTCTGCGCATCATCCCCCGCTATTTTGTGTACGTGGCGCTGTTGGCCTGGGCCATTGTGTTTGTGGGGATGATTCGTGGATGGGCACACAATCTGATTTCCGCCTCGGCGGTAGCGCGGTGACAGGGAAAAGACAAAGGCGATGAGCCATCAGATCGAGGTAACTGCTCACCCCCTCCCAACCTCCCCCACTGTGGGGGAGAAGTCGAGCCACTTCCCTCCCTGGGATGGGGAGGGCTAGGGCGGGGTGGCTGAACAGTTACATCGCCGAGGACCTGCCCCCACCCAATCCTCCCCCGGGGTATAGACGCGGCCCCACATTTCTTCGTCCGAGTTGTTTGCGCCAGAACAAAGAACGTTGCCAGAATATTCTCTATACTCGATTGTGTGATATTGCGCTGGCGGGGAAAATGGTGGCTCTCTATGGGATGGGGGATCAATACGGCTAACCCGACAGCTATGTGGATGCGATGGAAACGCTGGGGGCAAAGGTGATGGAGCGTGGCGGCGAACCGGCTGGCTTTTGGCTGGTGGACGACAGCTACGAATTCGAGTATTCCAAGTCCGTGATCGACGGTGTCTTTGTGGGTCTGGCCCTGGACGACGACAACCAAAGCCATCTCACCGAGGAACGGGTGCAGATGTGGGTGGAGATTGTGCTGGAAGACTTTGGCCTGATGGTGCCTGTCCCGGCCTGAGCAGAGAGAAAGGATGTGCAGGTATGGCCGAAACGATCATTACCAGCGATATGACTGTGGCTGAAGTTCTGCAAAGTGTGCCCGACGCGGTCCGGCTCTTTCAGGCCCACGGCGTCAATCCGCTCGCCGACTGTGGCCCGAACATCCATTTTCTGCAAATGGAGGAGGCCCAGGGCCGCTGCCAAATTGAGAGATGGGAGGAGTTACTCACCGATCTTAACCGGGCCGCGGCCGCAGTTTTGTAGCCACTTCCCAGACAAACCGGCAGAATTTCTTGTGCCGCTGTTTGCGCCAGCGCAAAGACGACACGCTCCTCCGCCTGTATGCTGGGCAGCGAAGGAGGAACTGATGGAGTATTTGATTCGAGCCGAGCTCACTGTGGCCGAAACATTAGAGCGCTGGCCGCAGACAATTATTTATCGAGTTATCGAGAAGATACTTTTGACTTTGCGTAAAGAGAGCGAAGAACTGTGTCGTGAAAGTTAATAAGTGCCAAGGAGTCCCTATGATACCCAGAATCAAATATGCGACAGTTGCACCAGGCGCGCTAAAGGCAATGGGGGCGCTGGAAGCGTATGTAGGCCAGAGCGGTCTGGAACGGACCCTCGTCGAGTTGGTAAAGCTGCGAGCATCGCAGATCAACGGGTGCGCCTACTGTATCGACATGCACACGAAGGATGCCCGCGCCGCCGGTGAGAGCGAGCAACGGCTGTACGGCCTCACCGCCTGGCGGGAGACGCCGTTCTACACCGACCGCGAGCGGGCTGCTCTGGCCTGGACCGAGGCTGTCACCCAGGTGGCGGATGGACACGTACCAGACGACGTCTTCGAGCAGGCGCGCGAGCAATTCGGCGAAAAAGAGCTTGTGGATTTGACTACGGCAATTGTTGCCATCAACGGGTGGAATCGATTGGCCATCAGCTTTCGAAGTGTGCCTGGCACATACCAACCGGCCCAGAAGTGATAGCCCACACAGGGCTGGCACACGGCGTATAGAGAAAACCAGAGAAAACCGGGCATACATCCGGCAAGGAGATGGATTAGAATGGAAGTCCAAATTGACAAGAAGACAGTGGGCGAGATCGTTGCGGCTGATTATCGCGCCGCTGGGGTGTTCGAAAAGCACGGGATCGACTTCTGCTGCGGCGGCCAGATACCGTTGAGGGCCGCCTGCGCTGAAAAGGGTGTCGACGCAGAGGAGGTGTTGCAGGAACTGGAGCAGGTGGCTCAGTCGGCTGGCGATCCTTCCGAGCGCTATGACCAGTGGGAGTTGGACTTTCTGGCCGACTACATCGTGAACCAGCACCATGCGTACACCAAATCGATGATTCCCCGGCTGAAAGAGTTCGCGGCCACGGTCGCCGATGTCCACGGGGACAGCCACCCGGAGACACGAACAGTGGCGCAGCTCTGGGACGAACTTAGCGGGGAATTTATCATGCACATGCAGAAGGAAGAGCTGATGCTGTTCCCCTACATCAAGCGCCTTGTGCGCAGTAAGGCGGACGGGGAGCTACCGGCCAAACCGCGCTTTGGTTCGGCGCACGATCTGATCCAGGATATGGAGGCCGATCACGAGTCGGCCGGCGATCATCTGGCCCAGATCGAAGCGCTGAGCCAAGGGTTCACGCCGCCCCAGGATGTCTGCAACACGTATCGAGCGCTGTACGCCTACCTGGCAGAGTTCGACGCCAGCACCAAAAAGCATGTTCATTTAGAAAACAATATCCTTTTTCCAAAAGCGATCCGACTAGAGACACACATGAGGAAACCTGACGTGGAAACAAAGACAATCGATGTGCGTACAATTCCGCCGCCACAGCGCCACCCGCTCATCTTCCAAATGTTCGACGCGCTGGAGCCGGAGCAGAGCTTCCTGCTGCTCAACGATCACGACCCCAAGCCCCTGTACTATCAGTTCCGCTTCGAGCGGGAGAGCCAGTTTACCTGGGAGTATTTGGAAGATGGTCCGGCAGTCTGGCGGGTGCGCATTGGCCGGTCACTTTCTTGAGTATTCGGAGGTAAACGATGGCCTACGTTATTACCAGTCTGTGCGTGCGCGACGGTGCCTGTGTCGAGGTCTGCCCGGTCGAGTGTATTGTACCCGGCTCCAAGGAGGAAGGGGAGTGGCCCATCTTCTACATAGACCCGGACACCTGCATCGATTGCGGTGCCTGTGTGCCCGAATGTCCTGTGGATGCCATCTTCCCGGAGGAAGATGTGCCCGATGAATTTACCGACGATATCGAACTGAACGCGTTCTACTTCAGCGATGGCCCCGGTTATTGGGATTTCGACCTGGAAAAAGAGCGGGTGCAGACAGAGTAGGACGGGCCGTATCCACAATATTCTCCCAACAAAAGAAGGAAAGCATATGTGGTCTTTTCCCTTGACAAAAGATGTAGAATTTCACGATGCACGCCCCTATTCCCAGCCGCTGCTGGTGTCGGACTGGGGTCGGGTGCTGCGTTTCAGCCTGAACCCAGGCCAGTCCATTGGTGAGCACGAGACACCTCATTCCCCCTTCTTCGCCATCGTGCTGGAAGGCGAAGGTATGTTTGCTGGCGAGGATGGGCAGGAGCAGCGCTTCGGCCCCCAGTCGCTTCTGATCTTCGCCCCAGGTGAACCTCACACCGTACGCGCCTTGGACCAGAAGCTGGTCTTTGTGGGCTTCTTGCAGGGTGTGGCAGGCACGGAAGCGGGCAGCCTTTCCGGTGAGATTATACGCAGGCTCGGTTGAAGCCAGTGTTCATGCCCTTGGGGGCACAATGAACAATGAAAATAGGGACGCAGATTTACGCAGAGAAACGCAGATTGTATCCGTGTGAATCCGGCCTTTCCGTGTCATCCGTGTTCTATTTTCAGATTGTCTTTTGGCAGGAGAAAGCAGCCTCAGCCGCTTGGGATCAGGTCGCTGAGGCCGTTTTCCCCTGTTAACCGCGAGTTTTCAATCTGCCTGAAACGTAACTACTCAGCCACCCCACCCTAGCCCTCCCCAGATTAGGGAGGGAACTGGATCGACTCCTCCCCCAGTCTGGGGGAGGTTGGGTGGGGGTGAGCAGTTACCCTGAAACTACCCAATAAAAAGAGAGTATTGCATGAGCGTCTATATTGAAAACTTTGCCGATCAGATAGCCTTTCAGCCGGGGCGTTTCAACCCGGTGGTGCTGGCCGAAACCGAATACACGAAAGTAATTCTGGTCTGTCTTGAACCGGGCCAGTTCATCCCAGTGCATCGCCCTGGCGTGGACCTGACGCTGGTCGTGATGGAGGGCAAAGGCCAGATTGTGGCCGGCGAAGATGAGCAGAGCGTCGAACCCGGCGCGGTGGCCTTTGTGCCGGCCGGCGAAGCCCGGGGCATCAAGGCCGAAACCCGGCTGGTGCTTATGCATGTGGTCACGCCGCCGCCGACCGACGAAGATCACGTCCAGGTGATGGCCGGTCTGAAACGTGGGGCATGGCGGTGAACATCTATTTCCCAACAGTTCTTCATGCGACGGGTTGCGCCACGGGGGATGAAAATGTAGGTCGGACTGTTAGTC
>JAANMX010001785.1_pt1 | contig 23393 bp, 21 predicted proteins | sample 7279681 | NCBI WGS metagenome assembly JAANMX01 (sample SAMN14094542, study PRJNA606508) | bioreactor metagenome | isolation source: A lab-scale SPAN reactor treating ammonium-rich wastewater day 351 | place: Ireland: Galway | collected 2018-01-01
CCCGCCCTTTCCCCTTGCCCTGCCCATGTCCTCCACCCCTTTGTCTCGCCTGCGCCGCGCCTATGGCGGCCTGCGCCGGTCTTGGCGGAGGAGTGGGGGTTTTTGGGAGGGACCGCCGTCTTGGGGGCATTTTTGTTCTTGCTGCTCTTAATGCTGCAGGCGGCGGGGAAGCTGCAGGACCGTTTCGGCGGCTTTTTGGTGACGGGGGTGGCGGCGCTGTTGTTTTGGCAGGTGGCGATCAACCTGGGCGGGGTCTTGGGCTTGATGCCGCTGGCGGGGGTGACCCTGCCGTTTTTCAGCTACGGCGGCTCGGCCTTGCTGAGCACCATGCTGGGCATGGGGGCGGCCTGCAACGTCTTGATGCGTCGGTATATGTTTTAACCGTAGGGGCCGTTCGCGAACGGCCCCTACGTGGCATAAACCTGAATTTTGCATTTAGAGCTTGGCTTGGCGCGGTGCCAAGCCGGTGTCTCACAGAGATTTCTGGATGAACTGATCCAAGGTCGGCTTCGGCACCGAGCCGACCAACTGGTCGACCACCTTGCCTCCTTTGACCAGGATCAGCGTGGGGATGCCGCGCACCCCGTACTGCGAGGGCGTGTTGGGGTTTTCGTCGACGTTCATCTTGAAAACTTTCAGCTTGCCTTGATTTTCCTCGGCGATCTGATCGACCAGGGGAGCCAAGGCCCGGCAGGGACCGCACCACTCGGCCCAAAAGTCCACCAGGGCGGGGACGTCGGAGCCCAGGACATCGCTGACAAAGTTGGCGTCGGTGGCGGTTTTGACGTATGGACTAGCCATTGTTGATTTCCTCCATTGTTCGTTCAATAAATCACTATCGCCGGGGGGAAGTCAAACGCTGTATACGAGGATCAACCGCTGGAGAGGGTTTTGGTTTTCTTGCCGCCGAAATACGGGAGGTGCGCCCGGGACCGGGAGCGAGGGGTGTTCCTCTCCGGCTTTTCCGAAACTCGCGGTTTATTATATGGTCGTGCCGTTAACGATGCTTGGTGCTTTTGAGAGTGACTAAATAAGGACGCTCAGACAATCGGAAAAGCCTCCGAGGAACACCCCTCGCTCTCGGCACCGGGCGATCTATTAGTGCAAATTTATTCACTATGAAGAACTTCAAACTCGTATTCGGCGGCTCCCTAGTGGTCTTCGTGCTTCTGCTCGCCCTGATGGCGCCGATCCTGCCGATTCCGGCGCCGGATGTTCCTGACATGGCCGGGGAGCTGCGCGGGCCTTCCGCCACGCACCTGCTGGGTCAGGATGAGGAGGGCAGGGATGTCCTTTCGCGGGTCGTCTACGGGGCGCGCCTCTCTCTGCTGATCGGATTTGTCACCGTCGCCCTTTCGATGAGTCTGGGCACCCTGATCGGTCTGATGGCCGGTTACTTCGGAGGCAAGATCGACGAGGCCTTCGTCTTCGTCTCCGATATCTTCATGGCCTTTCCCTCCATCCTGCTGATCATCGCCCTGGCGGCCTTCATGCCGCCGAGCATCTTGAACATCATCCTCGTCCTCTCCGCCGTCGGCTGGGTCTCCTACGCCCGCATTGTCCGCGGACAGGTCTTGGCCCTGCGCAAGGTCGAGTACGTCCAAGCCGCCCAAACCCTCGGTTACGGGGCTCCACGCATCCTGGGTCGGCATATCCTGCCGAATATCCTCGGTCCGGTGATCGTGAATTCCACCCTGAGTGTCGCGGGCGTAATTATCGCCGAGACCACGCTCTCGTTTTTAGGCATCGGCGTTCCGCCGGGAACGCCTTCTTGGGGTGCGATGTTAGATGCGGGGGTGGCATATTTATTGGTCGCCCCGCACCTTTCCATCGTCCCTGGCATCGCGATCATGATCACGGTGTTGGGCTTCAATTTCCTGGGCGATGGCTTGCGAGATCGCTACGATGTTCGTTCATGATTAATTCCCCATTTGCAGCGGTGGCCCTTGCGGGGTAGGAGATCGGGGGTATTCCTGGAGGCTTTTCCGATTGTCTGAGCGTCCTTATTTAGTCACTCTCAAAAGTACTAAGCATCGTTAACGGCACGGCCATATAATAAACCGCGAGTTTCGGAAAAGCCGGAAGGAATACCCCCGAGCTCCCGCCCCGCAAGGCGCAGGGAGCAACGTTACAAAGAAGTTCGATTAGAAGGAAAAAGCGCGTGACCGCCACCGAGGCACTAAAGAAAACGATCGGTTCCCTGCTGGTAGTAGGCTTCGAAGGCCACAAGCTGAGCGACTCAGCGTTCAATTTCCTCCAGCAGTGGGATCTAGGCGGTGTGATCCTGTTCAAGCGCAACCTGGAGAGCTTCGAGCAGCTGCGCGAGCTGAACGCCGCGATTTACCGCGCCGCGAAGAAGCCGCCCATCCTCTCGGTCGACCACGAGGGTGGGCGCGTCTTCCGCCTTCCCGAGCCTTTCACGACCTTCCCCCCGATGCGCAAGGTGGGAGACTACTGCGCGAAAGCCGGCGACTGCGGGCCCGCCGAAGAGGTGGGAAGGATTTTCGCCCGCGAGCTGCGCGCCGCCGGCTTCAATCTCGACTACGCCCCGGTGCTCGACGTCGACAGCAATCCGCAAAATCCCATCATCGGCGACCGCGCCTTCGCCGTCGATCCGGACCGCGTCGCCGACACAGCCCTGGCCTTCCTCGCCGGCCTGCAGTCGGAGGGCGTGATGGGCTGCGGAAAGCATTTTCCCGGCCACGGCGACACGCGCGAGGATTCCCATCTGACACTGCCCGTCGTCGAAAAAACCCGAGAGGCCCTCCTGGCCTGCGAGCTGAAACCCTTCGCGCGGGCGGTGCGCACCGGGATCCCCATGCTGATGACGGCTCATGTCCAATACCCCGCGCTCGACCTGGACTGGCCGGCCACGCTCTCCGAAAAGATCCTCGGCGACCTCCTGCGCGGGCAGCTCGGCTTTTCGGGTCTGATCATTTCGGACGATTTCTTCATGAAGGGCATCGCGGCCCGCTGGTCCCTGGAAGAGGCCGCGGAAAGATTTTTGCGCGTGGGCGGAGACCTGGTCCTGCTCTGTCACCAAGAGGCCGTCCAACGACGCGTTGCGGCACACTTGGTGCATGCCGCCGAGCGGGACGGGGATTTTCGCCGACTGTTGGAGGAAAAGGCCCAAAAAATGAACGAATTTCGCGCCTCCCTAAGCCTGGGCCTCGCCGAATCCGGGCGTGCCTTGCCCTCGGTGGAGCACCTCGCCTTCGCGGCGCGTTTTTAGGGTCCTCAATTTCCGGAACTCTTAAAATTTCAACGGTTTCGCAACATTGACGTCCGGAGCCTGCGATAATAGACTTTAGCGTATCCGTAGACGGGCGGCGTGTGCCCGTTTTCTTGAGAGGATTGAATTTTTTATGGGAGTTGGTTCCGTACCAGGATCAGGCAGCGGCAGCGGCGCCCCAGTTGAAGGGAGCCCCCCTCCAGGAGGGCCCGGCAGCCCGGGCGGTGCGCCGGAAGGCGGGAATCCCCCGGCGGGCGCCGGGGGTGCGACGGAGGGCGGGGCGCCTCCGGGTGAGGATTTCGGTTCCTTCGACGGCATGGTCGACGAGGGCGAATTCCTCCAGATGGCCGACCAAATGACGGGCGACGACATGCAGGCCCGTCAGCTCGTCAACCAGATTCGTTTAAATACCGTCAGCCACGAGGCCAGCGCCGGCGCCGGCGCCTCCCGAGACATGGCCGAGGCGGAATCCGGGCACCATGCCGCGCGGGAAGAGGGCCACGTCGACCGTTTTACCGCCGATCGCGAGATGTCGGCGCGCGCCGAGACGCGCACCGCCCTGCGCGACGCCCTGGCCTCCGGCGACACGCGCGCCCTGAAAGAGTTGTTTTCCCGCTTCAGCGCCGGCGAACGGGCGGCGGCACGCGCCAATCCCAATCCAAATCCCAATCCCGCCAATCCGGGCGCCGGGACGCCGGGCAAGGGCATGCTGGGGACCCCTGTCCCGCCCGGTGGAGGTAGCGCCGGCGGCGCCACGGGAGCGGGAGCGCCGACCAACCCGCCGATCTTTCCGAACGCCACCGGACCTTTGGCCACCTTGACCCAGCCGCGCATGACAGCCCTATCGGGCCGTATCGCCAACATGCCCGACGGCGCGCAAAAGACCGAGGCCCAGCAGCTCGAGTCCCAGCTCCGCGCCGCGATCTCCGCCTCTCCGCCCGACCAAGAGGCCGCTCAGGCCGCTCTCGACGGCCTCGCAGCCCTCGGCATCGAGTTGGGCCCGGAAGAAGAGACCGACGAAGTCAGCGATCGCGCCGACGTCGAGGAAGGCGAAGGGGAGGGCGAGGGCGACGCGAGCGGGCTGCCGGCCCGTTCCGGTGGCGAGGGCGAAGGCAGGCGCGTTCGGGTCGCGAGGACCTTCAATCCCTCCGAACATTTGGCCGAGGGCATGGTCCTGCTCAGCGGCGGCGGACGCGGCGGCGACGCCGAGGTCGACGCGCACGGCGCCAGGATGGAGCGCGGATTGAGCTTGGTCTTGGGCGGAGGCGCCACCGGCTACGCCACGCACGTGGCCACCGACCGCGCGGTGCGGGGTACCTATGCGGAGGGCGACGGGTCGGGCGGCGGTTCGGGCGCGGACGGAAGCGGCGGCGACGGCAGCGTAGCCTTCGGCTCGATGGTCGACAGCGACGGCAGCTTGGCCGCGGGCGGCTACCGTCTCGATACGGCGGCGGCCGGCTTGGGCGGCTCTTACGGCATTCGCACCGCGGACGGGCGTTTTATCCCGCAGTGGATGGCCTTGAGCGAGCATGGCGGCCTGCCGCCGGGCGTTCGGGCGGCCGTGGCGCGGGATGCGGGCCTGCGCACGCGCTTCGGGGCCGAGGCGGTTTCGGGCGCGCGGGCCGGAGTGACCGGGGATCTATGGGCTGGGATGCGCTGTTGACCCCCCACATGGCGCGAAAAAGACACAACATGGCCCTTCTATTTAGCCGAAAATCAGCTGGGGACGACCCTTTTGGAGGCATTTCATGGCATGGGAACCACTAGGATTAGGCTCGGATAATCGCTTTTATTATCGCAACGGGGACCAGTGGGCGAGCTACGGCAGCGAAATCCCGGCCGGCTCCGACGGCGTCATCAGCGATTCGGAAATTCCCGGCTCCGCGACCCGCGGCACCGGCACGGCCACCATGCCCGAGGGCAGCTGGCCGGAGGTCGCCGGTTGGACCCGGAGCGTGGATGCCGCCACCCATCGCGCTACTTATAGCCGCGACGGCGTGACGCGCACCTTCGAGGCCGGGCAGCAGGGCAGCGTGCATGGCGACTTGGCCACCAATGTCCCGCCTCCCGTGGCCGCGCCGGGGGCCGGAGATCCCGGAAGCCTGCCCTATGTCAATCCCTATGCGTCCTCGTCGGGTGAAGCCACCTCGCCTTTCGGCGCGACCTTGGCGGCGCGCGTGCCCGGCGCCAATGAGGCGATGGTTCGAGATTTGATCCCTAGACGCACCGGCGAAAGCGAGACGGATTATCAAGCCCGCGTTATGGGCATGTCCCCCACCGCCCTCCGGGACGAGTTGGCGACGGGCGATGCCTCGCGTTGGCTGACCTTCTACCGCGACCAGGGGATTCCGCCCGATGTCGCCTACCGCGACCTGGCGGCACGGGGCATATTGGCTCCCGGACTCACCCCTCCCGAGGCGGGTTCGGCGGGTTGGCCCCGCACCGGCGCCGTGCGGCCCTGGCACCCCAGCGGGAATGAGCGCGAGGCCTTGCCCCACACCGGCGCCGGCGTCGATGCGCATACCACCCGCGATCCGGTGGACATCGCCGCCTCTCAGGGGGCCCTAGGGCCTCGCACCGGCACGCCCCCTCCGGGGACGATGCGGGCCGCCTTCGCGGCCCCGGGCATGACGGGCGCCGCGCATCGCACGGATCGCATCGAGGCGGTTCGCGCCAACACCCAACGCATCCAAATGACCGAGGCCTGGATCGACCATGCCACCCGTCCGACCGGTGGCACCCCGCCGGGCCTGGGCTGGACGCGCGATCAAGCGGTCGGGGCATTGAGCAACACCGAGCCTCCCATCATGGTGAACGGCCGGCCCAATCCCGCGATGTCTCCGTCGGATATGGCCTCGCGCCTTTACACCCGGCCCGAAGGCACCGCCTACGATCCCAACAATCCGACTGCGGGGACTCCGATCAGTCCGACTTATACTCCGCGGGGCGGCGGTGCGGCGCAGCCCGTGCCCGCTTCAGGCAATCCTCCCGACTACGATCCCGCCAATCCTCCGGACGCCTTGGCGATGGGGATGATTCGACATTTGACCCGCATGTTGCCGCTGGGCTCGCCTTCCGTTCCTCCCGTCGTCGGCGCGCCGGTCGGAACCGTCGGCGCCCCCGTAGGCGGCGCTCCGGTGGCGGGTCCCGGAGCCTCGGCGGCCTTGCCTGCCGACGCAGCGGCCCTTGCCGGGGGAGATCCAGCGGCCGCCGCAGCCTACAATCAAGGCCTTGCAGCATGGGATGCCACCCATCCCGGAGGCGTTGGAGGGACAGGCACCGGAACCGGGGCCGGAACTCCGCCGCCGGTGGGCCCGGCCGTACCCGGCGCGGTCACGGTGGGAGGCCCGACCGGCGGGGCGACGACCGCGGGTCCCGTCGGAGCCACTTCCGGCCCTCCCGCTCCCGCGGCCGAAATGGATCGCGCCGTCGCCGACTTGGGAAGGTACGGAATTACCGACCCGCAGGACATCGCCGCGTTTCGCGCGGCCTACGGCAACGCCAGCACCGAAACCTTGCGCACCGTCGTGCCGCCCCTGGGCGCCGGCGAGACCCCCACCGCCGCCCGTTCCTCCGAGGTCCGGCGCGGCTTGGTCGACGGCATGGTCCACATGTCGGGAAGCCGGCTGAAGGCCCGCTTTGGTACGGGCCAGATGGACGATGCGACGGCCGACGCCTTGGCCGCTCAGATGTACCGCGAGGGCTCGCCCGCGGTGAACCCCGACGGAGATCCGCCGCCCAGCTTGGCGGCTGTCTGGGGTGCCCATACGGCGGTCGACGCCCGGATCGACGGCCTGCAGCCGCAGCCGCCGGCGACCACCTTGTCTAGGTCGGATCCTTCGGTGGCTCCGATCATGGCCTCCGCCACCAGCTATTACCGAGATGCGGCCACGGCTCGACTGGATCCGACTTTCGCCGCCGCCAACCCCGGCCATTACGGCGGGACGGCCGCGGCTCGAAGGACGCGCCGCGCCACCGACACCAACCTTTACCTGGTTCACAACGGCGTCTACGACAGCCCCGCGGGTCTGCGCTCGATCGCCAGGACTCCGCGTCCCGCGACAGGAGCCGCGGATCCTCTTGCGGGGGGCGTGACCAGCTTCACCACCACCCTTGGAACCGGAACGGGCGCTTCGGCAAGCCCGCTCCGGCGCGGCTTGGAAGAGCGCTTAGGCCGTGTTTCCCCTACGGGAGTTGACACCAGCGGGCCGGGCTGGACCGCCCAGGCAAGGCAACAATTTGAAGTAGAACGTTGGAGACGCGGAAATACGGTGGAAGACCGTGTTGCCGGAGAAAATATGACCCGAGAGGGCTGGGCGCACCAGACGCGAGAACGTTTGGCCGGCGAGCGGCATGCGATGGGCATGGCCTTCCTGAATCAGCACTTCACCGAGAAGAACACGCGGCAGCAATTCGTCAACAATCTGACCAGCCAATTTGCCAACTCGGGCATGCAGCTCATGCAATCGCAGATTCAAATGATGAACCAGTTGACGCTGCAACAGCTGCAGGCGATGTATCAGGTCAATGCCCAACTGCTCGCCCAAGGCACGCCCAAGCCCTTCGACATCGTCATGGGCATGCTGCAGGGCGGACGCCGCTAGGCGCCGAGTCGTTTCGCCAATTCGCCCCGGGCGTCCAGGGCCATGAGCTCTTGGTAGCCCCCGATCAATTCGTCGTCGATGAAGATCTGCGGCACCGTGCGCCAACCGGTGCGCTGCTTGAGCGCCTGCTTGGCCGCATCGTCGGTCACGTCAATCTCCTCGAAAGGGATGCCCCGGCGCTTCAGGTGGGCCTTGGCGGCGTCGCAGAAGGGGCAGTAGGAGGTGGTGTAGACCTTGACCTTGGCCATCGCCCCGACCTTAGCCGAAGGCCCCACCGGCATCAAGGGTCCCGAAACGTCCTCCCTAATACCTTGAATTTCGCCGCCCCCTCGGTTAGGAAAACCCATGACCTGGGCCCTCTTAGCCATCCTCGTCGCGGTCCTCGCCTTGTTGGTCTTTCTCCTCGTCAAGCACCGCGACCTGCAAAAAAGTCTCGAAAAATCCCCCGAGGCCGACATGCCCTTGCTGCTGCTTAACCAGCAGGTCGAGGCCTTGCGGGAGCAGGTGCGGGTCAACCTCGAGGGCAGCTCGAATTTACTGCAAAGCCAGCTCGGCCAGCTCAATCATCAGCTCAATCAACGCCTGAAAGATTCCAGCGAAGTCCTTCAAAAATCACAAGAAACCGTCAATCAACGGCTCGACAACGCGGCCCGCGTCGTGGCCGACGTCCAGGGTAAGTTGGGCAAATTGGAAGAGGCCAACCAGCGGCTCTTCGAGGTCGGCAAGGACATCCGATCTTTGCAAGAGATCCTCAAGGCGCCCAAGCTGCGCGGCTCGTTGGGCGAGTTTTTTCTCTCGGACCTGCTGGCGCAGATCCTGCCGCGCGAGCACTACGAACTGCAGCACGCCTTCAAGAACGGCGAGAAGGTCGACGCCGCCATCCGGTTGGGCGACAAATGGGTCCCGGTGGACGCCAAGTTTCCGCTCGAGAACTTCCAGCGCCTCTTGGCCACCGAGCAAGAGGCCGAGAAGCGCGCCCTCAAGACCCTCTTCGTGAGCGACGTCAAGAAGCACATCAACGCGATCGCCGACAAATACATCCGGCCCGACGAGGACACCTTCGACTTCGCCTTGATGTATGTCCCGGCGGAAAATGTCTATTACGAGATCATCATCAAGTCGGATCTCAGCGAGGGCGATCACCTGCTGGCCAACTACGCGATGGCCCGGCGGGTAATCCCGGTGTCGCCGAACACGCTCTACGTCTACTTGCACACCATCGTCCTCGGCTTGAAGGGCTTGCGCATTGAGAAAGAGGCCAAGGAAATCTTAAACGGCCTGAACCGCCTGGGCGCGGACTTGGGGCGCATCGCCGAGGCCTTCCGCAAGGTGGGCGTGCACCTGAACAACGCGCAGGGGGCCTTCGAAGACGCGGAGGGGCGGCTGGCGAAATTCGGCGACAAGACGGGGCGCTTGCATGGGCAAGGGGAGGGCGCCGCGGCCGCGGCCGCAGCCGTGGCTGGGGCTGGGGAGTCTTCCTTAGAGAATAGCGAGAAGGTGCGACTGCTGCCGGGGAATTGAGGTGGCCCGTCGGCATCTCGGGATTCATCCCTTCCGGGCCCTGCGGAACTCGCGGTATTATTATTGCCGTTGCCGCCACCTCCTCGGAGCCGAATTTTAATGCCTTGCGGAGTTGGACCAGGCTTTAAGGAAGGCTCAGACAGGTCCTCGGTCCCTCCAGGGATGATCCCGAGCTGTCAACGGGCTTCTATTATAGGGTAGAGGTTAAGAGACTCATTTTTTTCTATTTAAATTTTTCTTTGTCCCCCCCTTCTTATTTTTGTAAGCGGTAGGTCGGAGGGGATCTGGGGGGTCCCTGGAGGGACCGAGGACCTGTCTGAGCCTTCCTTAAGGACTAAGGAGCGGCGGCAGAAGTTGGGAGTATCGTTTCCTAGGAGAAGGGCGCTCGATGCAATGTGAGGGTGCGAGTTCCGCAGGGCCCGGAAGGGAGCCCCCCAGAGGTCCGGAGACCGGGCGACAAGCAGGGACGACGCATTAAGACCAACCCATCGGCCGCCGCGTTCCAGGATAAGAACGCAAAAGCGAGAAAAAGAGCAAAAGCGTATGGCACAGCAAGCCCCCACGTACCACATCTTCGCCGTCAGCGACGCCACCGGCGAGCTGGCAATGAATCTCTCCTTCGCGGCGCTGCGACAGTTCAAGATCGAGAACGTCAACATCGTCCGCAAGGCCCGAGTGACCGACCACCCCAAGATGGTCCACGTGATCGGCGAGGCGAAGAAGAAGCACGCCATCATCATCTTCACCTTCGTCGGCCAACACCTGCGCGAGCAATTCCTCGAGGAATGCTCCAAGCAGCAGGTTGTCGCCGTCGACATCATGGGCCCGGTGATGGACGTCTTCACCACCTACCTGCACTCGCACCCCAGCGACGAGCCGGGTCTCAAATACAAGCTGACCAACGAATATTTCCGCCGCCAAGAGGCCATCGAGTTCACCGTGAAGCACGACGACGGCATGGGGCTCGACACGATCGGCCAGGCCGATATCGTGCTGATCGGCATCTCCCGCACTTCCAAGACCCCGCTCAGCGTCTACCTGGCCTTCCGCGGCCACAAGGTCGCCAACATCCCGCTGGTGCGCGAGGTTCCGATCCCGCAGGAGCTTGAGCACGTCGACAAGAGCAAGATGGTGGGTCTGACGATCAATCCCGAAAAGCTCGTCCAGCTGCGCGAGACCCGGCTGATCAAGCTGGGACGGCCCCTCTCCGAGGAATACGCCAGCTTCGACCGCATCAACGAGGAGCTGGACTACGCGCGGCGCGTCTTCGACCAACTAGGCAATATCCCTGCTATCGACGTGACGGCGAAGGCGATCGAGGAGATCGCGACCGAAGTATTGTTGGCTTTAGGGAAGTAGGGGCGAGCGCAAGTCTCTACAGCACCGCCCGCAGCGGCTTTCCGTCGGCCGAAATCTCGACCTTATCCCCGAAATTGAGCGGCACCGAAATTTTGTTTCCGTCGATGAACAGCGCCCCTTGCCGCATCCGCGAGTAGATCGTCAATTTCTTCCCCTTCGGCAGGATCCCCTTCCGGATCCGGAAGCGCTTGCCCGGCTCGGGGAAGAGCTCGCGCACCACGTACTGCATCGCCGGCTTGGTCAGGGGCATCGGTTTGCCGCCGGCGGAACGAATGGCCGCCGTCGAGCCGGTCGGCGCCGCGATCCAGATGCCGGAACTCTTCTGCTCCTCGGCCGTCTTGTCGACGAGCACGCGGTAGCGCGCGGTGCCCGCGGAGCTTTGGTTGGCGAACAGCACCTCGTTGAGCACGGGCGGGGCCACCGCCTTACCGTTCACCTTCACCTTAAGCCGGGGGATCCACTGCGGCTTGCGCTTGCCGGCGATCAGCTCGACCAAGACCGTGAGGAAGTCGCCGACCCGCGCCCGGCACAGCGCGCCGGTGCTGTCGATGGGGGCGGAGTTCACGCCCAGCAGGACTTGGTTGCCGAGGATATGGCTGATGTCGAGGAAAGTCCCGTCGCCGCCCACCGTGACCACCAAGTCGTAATTTCCGATCTTCTTGAGCTGGCCGCGGAAGACGGTGTCGGTCGCGATGCCCAGCAATTCCAGCGTCCGTTGTACGCCCTCGAGGGTCTCGTGATGCATGGCGTGGACGGCGCGCCAGAGCCGCGTCGTCGGGTGCTTCTTTTTTAGCAGGCCGATGTAGTGGGGGTCTTTTTGCTCCAGGACGTGGAGTTGGTAGAGGGGCTTGTTGTAGACGACTAGGGCTTTGTCGATTCGCATAATTTTTTTTCTTATGCCGGAGTTATCGTTCTTGCCGCCCCGGGCCGGTGGGGGAGGGAAGGGGTTCCCCTCCGGCTCTCCGAAACTCGCGGTTTATCATATGGCCTTGCAGTAAAGAAACTCCCTGCCTTGAGAGTGACTAGTTAAGGACGCTCAGACAGTCGGAAAGCCTACGGGGAACCCCTTCCCTCCCTGACCGGCCCTTCGTAAAGGGGAATTTATTCTTTCTGCCGCTGTCAAAAAAAAGGGCGATAGTTTTTTTTAGTAAAGTCCTCGGTTTTTAATGTACGCGAGCACAGATTTAGGCACTTGGTCGTCGGCCGGCAATCCTTTTTTTATCTTTCCCCTCACCTCCGTCGCGCTGATCGCGTCGAAGGGCGAAGCCGGGTCCGGTGGGCGGGGGAGAAATTCGAAATGGAGGATTTTTTTCAGCGCCTCGATTTCCTTCCAACGCGGAAGTTCGTCTTTTAAATCGGATCCGCCGACGAAGGTGAACTCGGCCTTCGGGTAGTGCTGCTTCAGGTGCCGGATCAGGTCGATCGTGTAGCCGGTCAGGGCGCCCTCGTCGTCCTTGACACGCACCCTGGGATCGAGCCCTTCGAAGGCCAGCCGGCACATGGCCAGACGGTCCTCGAAGGGGGCCGAGGCCGGCTTGAGCGGGTTTTGCGGGGAGGGGAGGACCCATACTTCGTCGAAACGCCCGCCCTGCAGGAGATGCTCGATCACCTGGACGTGGGCACGGTGCGGCGGGTCGAAGGAGCCTCCCAGGAGGGCGACGCGCATGGTTCAGCCCTTTTCCGATTTGGGCAGGAGGGGGATCACGTTGGGGAAGGCGGAGAACTCGCCCTTCTCGCGGGGCCGGCTGCGGGGCTTCCCCAAGAGGTCCTCCAAGAGACGCAGCGTCCCCTCGCGCGCCTCGAGATCGGGGCCCGGGGAGAAGAGCTTCTTGCCGGCGGGGCCCATGTCCTCTTGGTGGTTGCGCAGGATGCCCATCTCGACGAAACGCGCGATCGCGTTTTGAATGGGGAAGCTGGAGAGGCTTTCGGGAAACTCGAGGATGCCGCGCATCTTGAGCGTTTCGCCCAGCTCGAGGATCTTCTGCGCGAGCTTGCGCGCGTCCCACTTGTCGAAGGGGATCTGCTCGATGACGTAGAGGCTGAGCCAGTAGGATTCGAGGGTCGGCAGCAGGATATCGCTGAGCCATTGCGGCGGCTGTAGGGGCCGTTCGCGCTTGTCCCCCGGCTGAGGGGGGAACGCCCCTACGGGGTTGGCAAAGAAGAATTCCTTGCTCAATAGGCTATGGACCGCTTCCAGTTTTCCCGGCGCCTTCTTCTCGCAGATCTGCGCGACCGCCTCCTTGGCCCAGGCATGAATCCCCTGGTTCTTGAAGAAATCCAGGTGCCCCCGCGTCTCTTCTTTCACCGTGAAGAAGCGGCCCTCGATGTCGTGGTGCTCGCGGACCAGACCCTCGGCGATGAATCGGGCCAAGACCTCCTCCATCGCCTCTTCGGGTTTTTCGCGCAGGGCCTCGCTGAGGCGCGCACCGCTTTGCCGGGCGCAGTCCAACAGCTCGCGCGCCTTGTCGGCGACCTGCTGCGGGGTGATCGACTTGCCGTGCGGGGCGAGCAGGGCGGTCGCGACCGGCGCCGAGGCCATCACGGTGCTCACCTCGTTGATCGCCACGCAGATCCGCTCGGCCAGCTCGGCGACCGTCTGCTTGAGACGGGCCGGGTCGACGGGCGCCTCGCCCTCGTGGTTTAAGGCCGCGCGCAGGGAGATCGGCTCGGCGAACTGCATGTAGACCTTGCCGTAGCGGCGGCGCAGGAACTTCGGCAGCCGGAAGAGGTCGCTGAACTTTTCTTTCGATTTCTTCGCGCCCTTGCTTTCCTTCAGATAGGCCCGCTCCTCCAGCACCCGCTCGTAGCCCAGGCCCACCGGCACGAAATAGACGTCGCTCACGCCGCCGTCGGCGAAGCTCTCGACCATCATGTTGAGCAGCCCCGTCTTCGGGGGGAAGAGCTTGCCCGAACGCGAGCGAGTTCCCTCGATGAAGAATTCTTGGAAATACCCCTCGCGCATCAGCTCTTTGACGTAGCTTTTCAGCGCCAGCGGGTAGAGCGCGTCGCCGGGCAGGCTGCGGCGGATGAAATAGCCGCCCGACTTGCGGAAGATCGGCCCCAGCGGCCAGAAATTGAGATTGATGCCCGCGCAGACGTGCGGGAGGCTCAAGTCGTTCTGGTAGAAGATGTAGCTGAGCAGCAGGTAGTCGACGTGGCTCTTGTGGCAGGGGATCAGGACCAGCGGCGAATCCTTCGCCACCTTCTTGACCTTGGCCAGCCCGGCCTGGTCGACCTCGAGGCCGTCGTAGAGGCTGTTGAAGAGCCAGCTGAGGAAGAAGTCCCACAGCTCTATCACGGTGAAGTTGATGTCGCTTGCGATCTCGCGCAGGTAGCCCAGGGCCTTTTTTTCGGCCTTCTCGAAAGAGATGTTTTCTTGCGTCGCGATGTGCTCGAGCCGGTCGCGGAAGCGGGGGGCCTCGACGATCTTCGCCAAAAAGCTGCGTCTGCTCTGCAGCTTGGGGCCGGTGACCTGGCGGCTTTCCATCTCGAAGGCGCGCTGCACCTGCACCGAAAGCCCTTCGGCCGTCGCCTCGTTGTTTTCGCCCCCGTAGAGGGCGGCCAGGCGCCGCAGGTCGAGGGGTTCGCCGATCTTGGCGACCGCGCGCTTCTTGTAGTTGCGGAGGAAGAGGAACATCTTGCGGAAGTAGCCGGGGTTCTCCCGGTTGCCGAGCAGGATGTCCGTCAGCGATTTCTTCGCCTTTCCCGGATGCTTGTCGTAGATGAAGTGCAGCGGGATCAGCTGGATGGGCTGCTCGAAGCCGTTCTGCACCGTCAGCAGCTCGCGGAAGATCGCGCGCTGCGCCTCGTGCTCGGCCTCGATCCAGCGCGTGCCCTTCGGCAGGTTGAGGCAGTAGAGGATGGGGCGCTTCTCGGCCAAGGCTTTGGCCGGGTCGAAGAGGCCGTCGTTGTAGGGCCAAGCCTTGTCGACGAAAAAGCGGTCGATCTTTTGGAAGAGGATGGGGCGGATCTGGTGGCTCGGCATCCAGTGGCCCATCCGGACCATGTTGTTGTGGGCGACCAAGGGCAGCTGACGGCTTAAGAAGAGGTGGTTGAAGAAGTTGTACTCGACCTGGCCCCAATTGCGCATCAGGAAGACCAGGGGCCCGCGCTGCCCGGCCTGCGCCAGGTTTTGCAGGTCCTCGTCGCTGAAGCGGATGGTGTCGAAGCCGCGGCTGAAGAAGAGGCGGTGGAAGGCGTTGAACTTGGCGAGCATCCGCGTGGTGTCGAGGTTGCGCGCCGGATCGATGCGCTGCTCGAACCAGGGCGCCCATTTTTTGCGCGCCCAGAGATAGGGGCGGCGCAAGAGACCCAGCCACCAGAGGGCGAAACGGAACAATCTGGAGGAATATTCCCGCATTTTCATCAATTTACCCAAAGATCCCTGGAAATTAAAGCGTTAAGAAATTTAACGCGGAGGGCAACACCTGGGTGTATGCGGGGCGATAATCCTCACAGACCATTTGAACAAAAGGGCTTGGTGGCGCGTCTATGGGTTTATGGCGACCGCGGCCTATTTTTGGGGGGATTTTACCCTCCTGCGGAGCGAAAAAGGGCCGTGCAAATCTTGGTTGCCCCGGTCTAAGTCTTTGGTTTAGAATTTGATTTCACTCACCCCTAGAGGAGGCATTCAAATGCAATTACGAAGATTTTTGACGGGCCTGACGGCGGCTGCCGTGGCGGCTCTGGTAAGCGTTTCCGCCGGGGCGACCACCCGGATCGCGGCTCCGGGATTCGACTACGTCATCGGCGGCGCGGGGGTCAACGCCTTGATTTGTTCGGGGAAGGTGCTGAGCCAATCTCCTGCCAGCGTCACCTTTCCGAACAGCACCCGTGCCTTGCCCGCCGTCGAATATACGATCGAATGCAGCAAGATCCTCAAGGGCAACAAGGATTATCCCGCCAGCGAGACGCCGGCGACGATCAAGGTCAAGATGTACGCCGGCGAGATGAAGGACTTTCCCCGGCCCGTGGTCGGGGAAGAGGGGCTTCATATCTTTTACGGCAAATCCGTTGTAGGCCTGACGAGCTATGCCTTCGGCAATCAAGGCGTCTACATTTATAAGGAAGTCGATGGACGCAAGGTGGCGGTTTCCCCCGCCGGCAAGGGGCTCTTTTTCAAGAACACCGCGATTCGCGACAAGTTCATGAAGGTGAATCCGAATGCCTCGAAATTCCTGCGCAAGGGCCCCATCGTCGACGAGGGCTTCGACACGCCGGAGCTGGCCTCGGAAGAGGATCTGACTCCCGAGGTCCTGGAGTCGGCCGTAAGAACCGTTTTGTCGGTGGAGGGGAGATAATATGAGGAGCCCATTGAACAAGATTTTCCAAGGTTTCATCGTTTTCACGGGATTGAGTTTGGCGGCCTCGGCGGCCCAGGCCGGAGGCGCCTTCTCGACCACGCCGGCCGGCGAACCGGTGCTTTGGCAGGGCCCGGTCATCTGGCGCGCCGAAAGCGGCCCCATCAAAGGGAACACGGCGGCCGACGGCGGCGATACCGGCGGCGGTGGCGGCGGCGGTTGCGCCCTTACCAAAAACATCGAGGTCAACAACACCGATGCCGTTCAGATCGTTCGCGACGCCTTCGCGGCCTGGGACAATGTGCCCAATGCCAGCATCGACATTCAAGAAGGGCCCTCGCTGGGCGTCGACGTCAATTTCGACAACATCGAGAATTTTTGGGTCGGCAGCTTCTTCGGCGGTTCGACGCCTTCCAACGTCACGGCGTCGGGGTGCTACGATTCCGATCCGAATACCGAGTGCCTGAACTCGGTCATCTTCGACAGCTCCAATGTCCCCGAGCGCAGCATCGTCGACGCCATCCAAGGTCAGTGCGCCCGTTTCAGCATCTTGGCCTTCGCGGCCATCCTGCCGCAGCAGAACAACGACGCCCAGGGCACGATCACCTCGCCCATTCTCAAGAGCTCCCAGATGGTCATTTCGGGGGCCTGCCTGCAGCCGGTGATCGCTCCGGATCCCAACTGCGACAATCCCGCCACCTCGGATAACGAGGGCGCTTGTCCGGCGGGCGGCATTACGCTCGACGAGCTCAAGGGAACCGTCGTCCATGAAGTCGGCCATTATCTGGGGCTGGACCATACCTTGACCAACAAGCAGAACTACATCGATTGCCAGACGGGGGCGGGAGGCTGCGTGTTGGAGAATATCCCGACGATGATCGGGCTGTTCGTGCCAGGTGCCAACCTCAATACCCTGCACTACGACGACAAGGTAACCTTCTCGCGGTACTATCCGGCGGCTAACTTCTCGTCGGTCACTTGCTCCATCCAGGGTTCCGCCCTCAACAGCAGCGGCGCCGACGATGCGCGCTGTATGGAGGTGGTGGCTAGCAAAAACAACGATCCTGCTTTGACGGCGTCGTTCGTCGCCGGCTCGGAGGTATCCCGCTTCTCCCAAGGCATCCCCGGGGCTTCTGGGAACAGCGGCAAGAACCAGGGCAATTGCAACGCGGGCAGCCCGGCCGCCTGCGGAGCATACAGCATCCGGGGTTTGGAGCAGGGTACTTACACCATGTACCTCCAAAACTTCTCGGATAACGGTGCGGGTTCGGGCCTCTCCAGCTTTGTGTTGGAGCCTTGCACGCCCGCACTTACCTCCGGCAGCGGATTGCTGGATACCAAGGGAACGGCCCGTCAGGTGGACGTCGTGTGCAATACCGGTGCGACGACCAACCAAAACCTGAACGCGAATTGATTCAGGTTTCGGCGGTATTCCCTCGTTAGATTAGAAAGGGGTCTTCTGGACAAGAAGACCCCTTTCGCTTTATAAATGATTCGAGGCACCGGCCATGAAGATCAAAATCGTCCTAAAACCAAGCGATGAGGGGGGGTATACGGTTTACGTCCCCTCTCTGCCGGGTTGCATTAGCGAGGGTGGTACAAAGGAAGAAGCTTTAAAGAATATCCAAGAAGCTATTTCACTCCATTTAGAACCCATTATTTGATGGCAAACTCCCCATAACTTATTAGGACCCGTGTGCTAATAGGTTTTCGATCCTTTTCTTCAAATTGGGGATATACTTCTCGACGGCTTCCCAAACTATGTTCAAATTCACGCCGAAGTAATCGTGGATTAATTTGTCCCTCATTCCGGCAATGATTTTCCATGGAATCTCCGGACGACCTGCGGGTCTTTCACAATTTCTTCGCCTCCGCATAAATGCGATCTTTAAGATAGGGGCTGACCCCCCCCATCGGTGAGGATGTCCACTTTTCGTCCCAATAGCTCCTCAAGTTCTTGTCCAAGGGCGATCAGGTCGAAGAGACTTCGGCCGGCCTGCATTTCAACCAATAAGTCGATGTCGCTTTGCTCACGCGCCTCGCCGCGCGAGACCGATCCGAAGACGCGGATATTTCGGGCGCCGTGCGCCTCGCCGATTCGAAGGATATCCTCGCGCTTCTTTTTTAGGATCTCTCCGGCCTGCATAGGGAATATTTTGCCTTAAAATCCTAAAAAACCTAGAAAAAATTGTTCCCGGGATAGGAAATGGGATTCGACGCGTTTTAAAAAAAATTCTTTAATTATTGGCGAATTACGCCGCAACCTTGTACAAGGGGTGGCGATACAGACCCGACTTCTAATAGAATCAGCGCTTCCGACGATAAAGGTTTTCTATGCGACCTCTGCCTCGCGCCGCAGTCCTGCTCGCCGCCTTTTTTATTCCCGCCGCCGCCTGGGCCGGCGGGGCCATCAAGACCGACGTCAACGGCCTGCCCCTGCGCTGGGAAGGCACCGTCGTCTACAATCCCGACAAGGGCGGCCTGAAGAACGACAACCCGGACTACAGCCACGCCAACACCGTTCAAATCATGAACGACGCCTTCTCCAGCTGGATCTCGCTCTTGCCCGAGGTCGGCGGCGGCCTCACCTTCAGCGAGGGCGCCGGCATCCCCCAGAGCGGCACTGACGTCAACGCCTCCAACTTCGGCCAATTTCTCGGGGTGGGCACCGAGGCCTGCTACGACGACAGCCTCGATACCGCCTGCACCTCGCCCATTCTCTTCGACGCCGACGGCGAGATCATCGACAGCCTCTTCGGCTCCTGCTCGAAATTCTCCATCCTCGGTTTCGCCGGCTTCGACGATATCGAAGACGGCAGCGGCGACCCCGACAAGGCGGTCGTCCGCCGCGGTCAGGCCCTGTTCAGCGGGGCCTGCCTGCCCAACGCCCAAGGCCAGCCCGAAAGCAAGGCCGGCTGCGGCTCCTGCAAGCGGGTCCTGTCCAACAGCGAGATCCGCACCATCATCACGCACGAGATCGGCCACCTGATGGGCATGGACCACAGCCAGGTCAATCCGGATTCCTTTTTGGAATGTCTGCGCAGCCCGGGAGGTTGTCCGAGCGGCGTCGCCCAAGACATCCCCACGATGTTCCCCATCTTGGTCGAGGGCGCAGCCATGCTGGACCTGCACCCGGACGACGCCGCCTATTTCCAGCGCCTCTACGGGAACGACGGCGACAACAGCTGCTCGGTCTCCGGAAAGGTCTTGGCCAGCGACGGCGTCACCGAGGTGCGCGGCGTCGAGGTGGTGGCGCGCAATCTCGCCGCGCTCGAGACCGACGCGATTTCCTTCGTCTCCGGCGCCGAGTCGCCCAAGATCAACAACTTCAGCCGCAAGCAGGGCAACTGCAAAGAGAACTGCGGCGCCTTCCTCATCACGGGCTTAAGCCCAGGCGCCACCTATCAGCTCTGCGCGCAGAAGATCCTCTCGCAGTTCACCGGCGGCTCCAGCATCGAGCCGGTAGATCCGCCCTTCCAGGCCATCACCGACGTCTGCCCGGACAAGCTGACCGTGAGCTGCGACTGCCCCTCGGGCAACGCCTGTCCCAGCATCCCCAACGTCAACATCGTCACCGACGTCGACCCGGGCAACATCGACACGGGCGCCGAAGAGCCTCAGATCGTCGATCCTCCGGCGGAGGAGGGCGGCGGGGGCTGTAGCCTGGCGGTTCCGCGTTCCACTCGGGCTTGGGTTTCCCTCCGGAAGGTCTTTGGGTCGATTCGATAAGCTGCTTGGCCCTTGACTTGCGGCCGGACTTTGTTACTCTGTGTAACGCCTACACAAACGCACGGAGACCCGGTTTATGGCTACCAACCTGGCGATCGACGATAAGCTGCTCAATAAAGCGTTAAAGCTGAGCGCCTTGAAGACCAAGAAAGACGCGGTCAACCTCGCCCTGCGCGAATTCATTGAAAGACGGGAGCAAAAGAAGATTCTAAAATCGCTCGGGACCATCGAGTTCCGCGACGACTGGGATCCTAAGCTCGAGCGGCGGCGGAATGAATCTCGTCGTTGACACCTCCGTTTGGTCTCTGGTCTTGAGGCGCCGGCGAGTCCAGGAAGACGACGGGCATGTCCGGGCTTTTCGCGCCTGTGTCGAAGGCGGTCACGGCATCCATCTCATCGGCAATATCCTGCAAGAGCTGTTGGATGGCGTCAAAACTTCCAAAGATTTCGAGCGTTTAATTCAAATTATGGCTCCGTTTCCCATGCTTGCGTTGCGGCGGGAAACCTACGTCGCCGCTTCGAAATTAAGGAATCATTGCCGCGGTCAAGGTATCCAAGCCAGCTCGGTGGATTTTTTGATAGCAGCGGCCTGTATCGAATCCGGCTATCCGCTTCTGACTGCGGATCACGACTTCCGGCATATTGCGCGGTGCAGCGAGCTGACGCTTCTTGTCTGAATGACATATCCAGAAACTTCTGTGCAGATTTTCCGATAACCCTGGCGTTCCTCTAATCTTGGGTACACCCGGACTCGTTCCGATCGCCATGGGGTAAGGAAGATGCGTCGTTTTTTGACTGGCCTCGCCTTTATCGGATTCTTTCCCGCGCAACTGCTCGCGGGGGGCGCCCATCAGACCACGGTCGAAGGCATTCCTTACCGTTGGGAAAAATCCGTCGTCTACAATCTGGATCGCGGGGACCTCAAGCCGGGCATGGCCGCCTACAGCCATGACGCGGCGGCCCAAATGGTCGCCGAGGCCTTCGCCGCTTGGCGTGGAGCGCTCAGCCAGGGCGACATTTCCATCGGCGCGGGGGCCGGCCTTCCGCTGACGGCGGACGGGGCGGGGGACGACGTCGGTGCGGGCAATTACGCCCTCTACCTGAATTCCTCCAAAAACGTGAATCCCATCGTCTTCGACGCCGACGGGGAGGTGATCGACGCGATGTTCGGCGACTGCTCGCAGTTTTCGCTCTTGGCCTTCGCGGGCTTCGAGCAGCTCGACCGCGACGCGGCCGCCATCGTCAAGGCGCGGGCGGTCTTCGGCGGCTCCTGCATCGCCGACGCCTCCGGGCGCACCGCGAGCAAGTCGGGCTGCGGGCCCTGTGTCATCGCGATGGGCGAGACCCAGGTGCGGACGATGATCCTCCACGAGCTGGGCCACTTCCTGGGCCTGGACCATGCCCAGGTCAATCCTCAGTCTTATCTCCAGTGCTCGGATCAGGGCATTTGCCCGGTCGCGCTCGAGGAGGACCTGCCGACCATGTTTCCGCTCATCGTCGCCGGCGCCGCGATGCAAAGCCTGCACCGCGACGACGTCGCCGCTTTCAACCGTCTTTATGGGAACCCTCAGGCCGATACCTGCACGGTGCGGGGCCGGGTGCTGGCCTCCGATGGGGCGACCGAGTTGCGGGGCGTCGAGGTGGTGGCCCGCAATACGGACCTGCGCTTCGCCGAGACCGACGCGATCGCCTTCGTCTCCGGGGCCGAGGCGCCGCGCTTCAACCCCTCCAGCAAGGCCGCCGAGAATTGCGCCGGCGACTGCGGCGCCTACGAGATCACGGGGCTTCGGGAAGGGGAGAGCTACCGGCTCTGCGTGCAGAACATCCTGACTCAATTCACCGGCGGCTCCGGCATCGAGCCGGTGGACCCGCCCGCATCGCTGGTCGCGCCCGACTGCCCCCAAGGCCTGACGGTGAGCTGCAGCTGCGACGCCGGGGGCTGCGAGGTTTTTGCCGGCCAAGACATCGTCACCGCCCCCTTCGACGCTAGCGTCTCCGCCCAGGGGAACTTAACCGAGGATTTCGGGGGCTCGGCCGGCGGCTGCAGCCTTGCGCCCACGCCGCGGCCCAGGCTTTGGCCCCGCTTCAAAAAGCTGCTTGTTTTTGCCCTGGGCATTCGTTAAGCAGCTCGCGGCATGTACCACGTCTCCTTCATCCTGGTGATGTTTCTCTACCAGTTTTCGGTGGGTTGCATGATCCTCCTGGCATTGATGCCGCTCAAGGAGGTCGATATCCAGTTCTACCGCCTCGCCAGCGGGCTCAGCGCCTTGCTCACCGCCGTCGGGCTTTTCCTCAACATTTACTATCCCTTCGAGCTGCCGCAGAGCTTCGGCGTCCAGCGCGTGCAGCAGGGAGCCTGGCCGCAGGTCACCCTGGGGCTATACATCGCCTTCTTCGCCGTCTCTTTCCTGCTGTACCTGCGGATGCGTTGGCAGAAGGCCGAGGGGGCCAAGCTCCTGGTGCGCCTTTCCGCCCTCGTGGGGGGGCTGGCGCTGGTCGCGGAGGGCTTCCTCTACCGCACCCAAGACCTCTTCGGCGGGTTGAAGAACTTCGTGCTGCCGCTGCATTTTTTGACGGCGGCGATGTTTTTGGGCGTCTTCGTCTTGGCGATGATCTTCGGGCACTGGTACCTGGTGAAGTCCATGCCCAAGCGGCTTTTGGCGCGGATGGCCGAGCTCCTGATCTTTATTTTGGCGGCGCGCCTGCTGGTGGTGCTGGCCACCTTCTGGATCTACTCCTCCCAGGTCTCCTCCGGGGCCGCGGCGATCGACCAACTGATGGACCTTTGGAAGGGGCACGGGCTCTTCTTCTGGCAGCGCATGCTGGCGGGCTTGGGGATTCCGGCGGTGCTTTCTTATATGATCTGGAAGACCGCGAAGCTCGGCGCCAACCAATCGGCCACCGGGCTGCTTTACGTCGGCGTCGTCTTCGTCATCATCGGCGAGATGATTTCCAAATACATCTTCCTGCTCTCGAGCATCCCTATATAGTATGCAGATACGCTTCCACTGCCCCCATTGTGACTTGCCGATGATCCTCTCCCGCTGGGAGAGCCTCTCGAACTTCTCCTGTCCCTCCTGCCAAAAGCCCATCCCGACCTATGTCGACGAGAAGGCGCGGGAGCGGCTCGAGATCGATCACTGCCTCGTCTGCGACTGCAAGCAGCTCTTCACCCAGAAGAGCTTCAACCGGAACCTCGGGCTGGGCATCGTCGTCGTCGGCGTCATCCTGAGCTTCTGGACTTACGGGATCAGCCTCTTGGTGGTCGCGGCGATCGACCTTCTCCTCTATAAATTATTGCCGCCGATGCTCGTCTGCTACCAGTGCGACGCGGAGTTTCGCGGTTTCAAGAAAAATCCCAAGTTCAAGCTCTACAACCACCTCAAGGCGGCCCACGTCAAAAAGCAGGCGACTTATCCGGGGGCGGAAGAGGCCGCGGGGCACTAGCTGGCTTTTTGCCTCGGTTTTGCTCGTTTCGTTGCCCCGGCCTGGGAGCGGGGGAATACCCCTTCCTCGAAGCTACGGCCCGGTCGGGCTACTCGCGAAAAAAAAGCTGGTTCGCACGAAAATTTAGGGTCTTCCTTCGTCAGCCCCTAAATTTTGTGCTCTCTCAGCTTTTTTTCCGCTCCTACGCCCTCCCTCCTGCCT
>JAANMX010001786.1_pt1 | contig 23349 bp, 17 predicted proteins | sample 7279681 | NCBI WGS metagenome assembly JAANMX01 (sample SAMN14094542, study PRJNA606508) | bioreactor metagenome | isolation source: A lab-scale SPAN reactor treating ammonium-rich wastewater day 351 | place: Ireland: Galway | collected 2018-01-01
AATACTGCAGGTATTATACAGGATGTAAGGAGGATTTTAAAAAGAAAAATAGCTGAAATATGGCTATTTGCAAGGCTTTTCAAGCCTTGCAAGACACTCATTTCCGAAAAAGGAGGTATGCTATGCCAGACGAGAATTTGCCAGAACAGTTCCTTGCCATAAAAGAAAAGTATGGGAAGTTTTTTCATGCTGTTGAAGAACTTGGTAAGGTTATCAGGCAGGAAGGCCCCCTCGATGAAAAGACTACCCATCTGATTCAGCTTGCGGCTGCAGCAACTGTCCATTCTGAAGGTGCTGTTCATAGTCATGTCAGAAGAGCTCTAAAAGCAGGGGCAAAGCCTGATGAGATATACCATGCGATTCTCCTTCTTACCAGTACGATAGGATTTCCGACCGTTGTTGCTGCACTCAGTTGGGCTGAGGATATTATAAAAAATTGGAAGAAATAAAAATTATGAAAATAACATACCATGGTCACTCATGCTTTTTCATTGAAGGAAGCAGGTACTCAGTTATATTTGATCCTTTTCTCAAAGGTAATCCTCTGGCGAAGATAAAGCCAGAAGATGTAAAAGTAGACGCTATTCTTGTGAGTCATGGTCATTTCGATCATGTTGGCGATGCTGTTGAGATGAGTAAAAATAACGATGCCACGATTGTTGCGCCATTTGAACTGGCAAGCTACTTTCAGAGTAAGGGAGCAAAAAGTCATCCGATGAATATCGGTGGTGCATACCATTTTCTCTTTGGAACTGTAAAACTTACCATTGCCCATCATGGCTCTACAACGGAGGCAGGGACTGCCGGAAATCCTTGTGGTTTTATACTTATCATGGAGGATAAGGTACTATATCATGCTGGCGATACAGGGCTTTTTTCCGATATGAGACTTATTGGAGAGCTTAATACTATCGACGTTGCGTTACTTCCAATAGGTGATAATTTTACTATGGGAATTACCGATGCCCTGAAAGCAGTAGAGTTTCTCAAGCCTAAGATTGCGATACCGATGCACTATAATACCTTTGATATGATAAAACAAGACCCAGGTCAATTTGTAGAAGGTCTGCGCAGTTCTCCTACAAGAGGTGTACTATTGATGGTCGGAGAAAGTATAAGCGTTTAAACAGTATTGCCGGTATGCCGGTACAGAACCAATGTGATCTGGCAAATACGTATGGAAAGATTTCATCCGTGGAATATCATTTTATTTCCCATATCTTGACTCATTACTCCACAGGACATATCTTCCGTAGTACAGTACATTACCCAATTGCCTTTATGATCAACCCCAATCCATCCATAGCGATACTGACGGTTATTTGCTTCTTCATACATTATGTCAGATGCTTCAATAACAGAACGCCCGTCCCGAACCCTTGTTTCTAGTTTAACGGCAACACCATCATTCATAATTTGTTCTCCTATTCCGGTGCAGCTTATAGCTGCAAACTTTGAGGCATAGTTTCCGGCGACAGTCGCTGAATCTGATACCCGCTCGGGGATATTCGTGCCACTTCCACCGGTAGAAGTTGCAGCCGCCAAACACCCATGTTGGTCCAGGGCTACAGCCCCGACTGTACCGTGTTCATCAGACGGCCGCTTCTGTTTCTCCAAATATGAGATCCATTGTGTTGCTTGCGCAGGTGTTACCGGGTTTTGAGGAGGAATTCCCAATTCACGGGCAAGCAACTGCACCCCTAATGGCCCCACGACTGTTTGGTCTCTGTCCTGGAGGGCATATGCTAACTTTGAAGGGTGAATGATATGCGTTGCTAACAGTACGCCGGAAAATTTTTGTTTATTTCCATCCATTAAAGAAGCAGATAGACGCGCCATCCCATCACTTTGAATCACCGAGCCGAGTCCGGCGTTAAAGTCAGGACAAGCTTCCAGAAGCTCAACCACACGGCATACCGTTTTTACCGATGATTCTCCCTGAAGAAGCACAGGCCAAACCTCTGAGATAATCTCAGCGATACTGTTGTTTTTTCGTTCAAGCATCTTTGGGTTGTCTTTATATGAGCCGGCGCCTCCATGAACCAGAAGGATTGGAGGTCTGGCATTAGATTGATATCTTTTGTTCATAATACCCATTTGACAATTAAAGAGAATTCTCTTTGAAAAAGTATAGTACCATAGGATACTCTATTCTCAGGAAATTCTTCACTATACGAAAATTATCGTATCACTTTTTTAACAGTAAAGAAAGAAGCAAATTATGAATTTTAAAGGACACATTATCGGTGGATGTATAAGTGGAACCGCCATTACTGCGGTAAAATTATTATCCGATGGCTCTTTGGATTTTTCCTCTTTTCCTCAGGAAGCGGCTCTTATTTTTGGAATAACTGTTTTTTTCAGTATCTTTCCGGATCTCGATACTGAGTCAATTCCACAACGATGGTTTTATAGAACAGTATTTCTTTTACTGCTGTATCTTGGATATAAGAAGCATTATGGGCTTGCTACCCTACTGGCTATTGTTGCCATTACTCCAAGAACAGATCACCATCGGGGATGGACTCATCATTATTTCTCATCTGTACTGATCCCGTTGTTTCTTGCTGGTTTTTATGAATATGTCCTGGCAAAGAATCAATCTCATGACTGGCCATTTTACTGCATGTATGAGCACTTTATAGACCGTCTGTGGCTTGTTATCGCTTGTATTATCGGCTGGAATACCCATTTACTCCTTGATTCCCAGCTCTTTCTGTTTAAAAATAATAAACGATATCGCCCTTAAGAATATTGCTGTACAAAAAAATTTAATATTTTAAAGTTTTGACTTTTTGGGCAACCTGTTGTAGTTTACTAAGTAACGGTGCTCATTTCGGCATGTATTTAAAGAAAACCGGGAAAATTTACGGTAATGCCCTGGTTTTCTTCATCCTGAAGGAAGATGTACCTCCTCAAGAAGATCCTTTCGTAGTGCCCGAAGTACATGGAACCTCATCGTTTGATAAAAAATACTTTATCTGTCAATAGGCATACATTTTGTAAATTTGTAAATGAAATAGAGTATGGAAGTTCTCACCAGTAATCTTTTTAATGGAGGAAGATGATAATGAATTATGAGCTATCTGTTCATGAGCTGAGAAAAAGGGTTGATCCGGTAAGTTTGGGAATCAAAGATACCTCTCATATCAGGCGTCTTCAAGGAATTATCGGACAAAAACGAGCTGTGGATGCATTGCAATTTGGCCTTAAAATTAAGGATGTTGGATTTAATATCTTTGTAGCAGGCCAATCCGGCATTGGCAAAATGTGCTCAGTAAAATCTTTTTTAGAAGACATTGCGAGGGAGAAAGAGACGCCCCCGGATTGGTGTTATGTAAACAATTTTGATGACCCATATAATCCCAGAGTGATTCAATTACCAGCCGGGCAAGGAAGTAAATTGAAAGAAGATATGAATACCTTTTTTAATCATATTCAAAAAGAGTTGCCAAAGGTATACGAGGCTGATGAATATACTGCTCACCGCGAAGAAATATTGAATAAATTAGCAAAACAAAAAGAGAAAGCCTCTCAGGAACTTAGTCAAAAGGCAACGGAAGAAGGTTTTGCTATACAGGCGACTCCCATGGGGATGGTTATTATGCCGATAAAAGATGGAGGGGTGCTTGGAGATGTGGAATTCCTGGCATTATCTGAATCCAAACGCGAGGAATTGCAGAAAAGGCAAGATAGATTGCAGAGTGAAATAAAAGGTGTCATGAAGAATATTCGTAAATTAGAACATTGCACAAGAGAAAAGGTGAAAGAGCTTGATCAAAAAATCGCCTTGCATGTAGTTGAAGAAGTAATCGATGAACTGGTTGAAAAATATAATAATTTTCCTAAAATTGTAAATTTCTTGCATGAGACTCAGGAGGATGTATTGAAAAATATTGAGACTTTTAAAATCCTCCGGCAACAAAAGGGCGCAACTTATCCACCATCTTCCACTCCTTCTGACCTTCAGCTCGAAACTATGCAACAGGCGATGTTGAGGAAATATGAAGTGAATGTGCTTGTTGATAACAGTAAACAGAAAGGCCTGCCGGTTATCCAGGAACGCAATCCTACCTATAATAATCTCATTGGCCGGATAGAAAAGGAGGTACTATTCGGGGCATTAACAACAGACTTTACCATGATCAGAGCTGGCTCCCTGCTCCGGGCCAATGGTGGCTTTCTGGTTATTTCGATTGAGGATGTTTTACGAAATTTTAACAGCTGGGATGCATTAAAGCAGGCGCTTTGCAGTTGTGAAGTACAGGTAGAGGAACTGGGAGAAAGGTTGGGTTACATGACCACAAAGACTATTCGTCCCCAGGCCATCCCTATTAATGTGAAGGTGGTGTTGGTTGGCCAACCCTGGTTTTACCACACCTTGTATTTCTACGATCATGAATTTGCAGAACTCTTTAAGGTGAAAGCAGAGTTTGATATACGTATGGATATGACGGAAGAAAATATAAATGACTTTCTGTCATTTATAGCAACGTTTTGTGATAAAGAAAAAATGAAGCACCTGGATAACGAAGCTACTGCCGGTATTATAGAGTATGCTTCCCGGTTAGCAGAAGATAAAGAGAAACTCTCAACGAAGTTTGGTCATCTGGCCGATATTATACGAGAGGCAAATTTCTGGACGATGCAGGAGGGAGAATCTCTTATTAAATCAAGACATATACGGAAGGCATTGGACGGAAAAATTTACCGGTCAAATCTCATTGAAGAGCGAATCCGGGAGATGATTGATCGTGGACTCATCCTGATTGATACGGTTGGGGAAAAAATTGGACAGGTTAATGGTCTCTCAGTAATTAATTTGGGTGATTATCAATTTGGTAAACCCAACCGGATAACAGTGACTGTTGGTCCGGGCGATAATGGCATTATCGATATTGAACGTGAAGTGAAACTCGCGGGTCCTATTTATAGTAAAGGGGTTTTGATTGTGAGCGGTTATCTGGTAAATAAATACATGAAAGGAAAGATGTCAACGTTGACCGCAAGAGTTGTTTTTGAACAAAGTTATGAAGGTATTGAAGGTGACAGCGCCTCAGCAGCAGAACTGTATTCTTTACTATCGGCATTGGCAAATATACCAATTAAACAGGGAATTGCCGTTACAGGTTCTGTAAACCAACTGGGTCAAATTCAGGCTGTCGGTGGAATTAACCAGAAAATTGAAGGATATTACGATGTATGCAGGGTAAAAGGGTTAACAGGAGATCAAGGGGTTGTGATTCCTAAAAGCAATGTGCAAAATTTGATGTTGCGTGAGGATGTAATAGAAGCGGTTATACTGAAAAAATTTACTATTTGGGCGGTTAACACTATTGATGAGGGTATTGAACTATTGACGGGGGTAACATCAGGAGATATGCAGAATGACGGCACATTTCCCCCTGACACGGTAAATGAGAAAGTTAGCCGGCAATTGGCTGATTTCGAGAAAGCGCTAAAAAGATCAAAAGATTTTTTGGGTAATGTATCAGGGCATAGGGTTACGTCCTGACTGATAGTCTGAGGATAAAGAATTTTAAGTTCTCAAAATTTTTCTGCTTTTTGGCATATTATTTGATTATACCACCTCTGGAATTATTCTCTCTTTTACAGGGACAAACCCCTGCGTTTGCCTTCTCCAAAAAAGAAGCAAGGCTAAAGCCTCGCCCTACATGTTATTAAGAGATAAAAGTGCTGAAGGCCTAATGTAATGCATAGTAATTCCAATGTTCTGTTGTAGGGGCAGGTTTCAAACTTGCTCCTACGGCCGGTGTTATAAAAAAGTCGCCGGACGGCCTAATTTCATGTATAGGAATTTCAAATTGCCAGTTCCTCCCCCTTGATGGGGGAGGTTAGGTGGGGGTGGACAAGCAAGCAGATCACCCTCCCTTAGTCCCTCCCATCAAGGGAGGGAAAAATTTGTAGGTAAGTTGCCGAAGGCCTAATAATAAGGGGAATTTGAATGTTCTGATTTCATAAGAGGGTTGTGTATGGTATGAAAAAAATACTGCAACAACGGTGGGAAAAGATCTTGGCAGGGGTATTTGCTTCTATTCTTGTCTTCACGCTTATCGGTTTCTTTATTATACCGGTTTTCATTAAATCAATGCTGGTGAAGAAGCTTTCTGCAAATGTTCAACGCGAAGTCCTTATCCACAGAGTGAAGTTTAATCCTTACCTGCTCTCATTGATAGTAGATAATTTGGTAATAAAGGATGAAGATGGTGAGATATTTGCATCGCTTGATGAGCTTTTTGTCAATTTGCAGTTTTCTTCTGTATTCCAAAAGGCACTCATTATTAAGGGACTTCATATAAAACAGCCCTATATACGGGTCGTCCGAAACGGAGAAACCAGCTTTAACTTTTCTGATTTGATACCGGAGAAAGGCAATAACGCTGCTCCAATACGGTTCTCTTTGCATGAAATAAAAGTTATCGATGGAAAAGTTGACTTTTGGGATGAGGTGAAAGAAGTAAAACATACACTCAATAACCTTAATGTGATAATTCCTTTTCTATCGAATCTTCCCCGGCACGTTAACGGTGAAGTTATTCTCAATTGTTCTGCACTATTGAACGATACACCCATTTTTCTCACGGGAAAAAGCAGGCCATTTTCAGATACTCAACAAGTTTTTCTCCAGATAGATATTCAGAAATTGGATATTCCCCAATACTCATCTTATCTTCCTCTCAGTACAAAGGTGAATATCCTTTCCGGATATATGAACGTCAAAACGGCGCTTTCGTATTCCCAAAAAAATGGCAGCGTTTCTTCCCGGGAATTAGTGTTTTCTCAGGCTTTCGTCTCTCTCGATTCCTTAACACTGAAACACAAGGAGGAAAAAGAGGAATTTGTGATCATACCAAAATTTTCTATTAACAACACCAGGGTGGATGTTACAGACAGGGAAATTACTATTGAAGAGATTTTTACTGAGAATGGTTCTCTTCTTCTGAAGAGATTTGCAAACGGGACTTTCAATTTTCAGGATATTGTTCCACCTGTTAAACAGCCAGAACAGCCAGAACAGTCAGAACAACCAAAGCGTCCATGGTTGTTAACTGTTCGTGAATTCCTTGTAAGGGAATTTACAATTCAGGGTGAGGATCTGATGTCATCCAGCCCTGTGCTTGTAACGTTAGATCAGGTTAATCTTCATGGTAGTGGTTTAACCACTAAGAGTGGAGAGAAGGGCCTGGCCTCCCTTTCTTTACGCTGGAATAAAACGGGGACGGTATCTGTGGAAGGGAGTATTGGAGTCGATCCAATTATTGCTGAGGGAAAGATATCTGCTGCTAACGTTGATATCTCTCCCCTGCATTCTTATGTAACCGATGCGGTCAATCTCGCCATCGCCAAAGCTAATGTTCATGCAGACGGAGATATCACCTTTGGCTACGGGGAAGAAAGTAGTCCAACGATGAGTTACCGGGGCGATATTTCTCTATCCGACTTCGTGTCTATTGAAAAATTGTACAAACACACTTTTCTTCAGTGGAAAATATTTTCCTTATTGAATGCCCGTATAAAGTATAACCCTACAGAAATATATATAGACGAGGTGTTCCTTGATGATTTTTCCGTTAACCTGCTCGTCCATTCCGATGGTACACCGGATTTTCATGTGATCCTGGTTCAGGAAACAAAAAAAGAAGAATCGTTGAGCATGGATCAGGAGAAAGAGATTCCTCCTGTTTACAAAAAATTTATGCCGCCTGTTACAATCGATACGATTAATCTTCAAAACGGAAAAATCGATTTTATTGACCGATACATAAACCCTGGTTTTAAGAGCAAACTGGAAGACATTAAAGCAACGATATCCGGGTTTTCGTCGGAAGACACGAAGCCTGCTCATATTTCTCTTACAGGGAGATTAAAAGGCGTTTACCCATTGGAAATTACCGGAAAGATAGATCCTTTCCCTGAAAAGAAATATGCAGATATCAATGTAGTCTTACGTGGTTTTGATTTACCTTTCCTTACTCCATATGTCGGAAGATATATCGGTTATACTATAGAAAAAGGGAAACTATACCTCAATTTGGGGTATACGATATCCGGAAATGAGCTTTATGGGGAAAATCGAATTATTCTCGATCGATTTACTTTAGGTGATAAGCTTGACAGCCAGGAAGCAATTTCACTACCAATAAAATCTGCTATCAATTTCCTTAAGGATAGAAAAGGTGAGATAAGATTAGACTTTCCTGTAAAAGGGAATATAGATGATCCTAAATTTAAGCTTGGAAAGGTTGTTTTGGATGGCATGGTAAATCTCATTAAAAAGGTCGTTACCTCTCCTTTGGCGCTGTTAGGAAATATATTCGGAAGTGGAAAGAAACTTGCTTTTTTAGAATTTGATTACGGTAGTGACCGGATTGGCAGGGAAGACATTAAAAAGCTTAAAGACCTGATAACAGCGCTGTATGAACGGCCTTTCCTGAGATTGGAGATCCGGGGTGGGACGGATCAGAAAGGAGATCGAAATGCCCTCAAGCTCCGCCGGTTTACAGATCTTTTAAAAGTCCAAAAGCTTAAAGATAGAGCAAAAAAAGGTAAACCGGCTGTGCCTTTAAGCGAAGTAGAAATCTATGCTGGTGAATATGAGACATATCTTAGAAAGGCATACAAAGCAGCCGATTTTCCTAAATCAAGAAATGTTTTTGGATTTGTGGAAAATATTCCAGTTCAAAAAATGGAAAAACTTCTTATGGATCATATCGTAATCACAGATGGCGATCTCCGATTATTGGCTGATAGAAGAGCGATCCAGGTAAAGGATTATATTCTGAAGAGTAAAAAAGTTGAGCCGGAAAGGATATTTATTGTAGAATCAAAAATTTACTCTCGTAGAGACGACAAAAAAGGAAAAAGAAGTCGTGTTCAGTTTGCCCTGAGATAAGATACGATATGAAAAAACGGGGTCGATGCAGGGCGAGACTTTAGCCTTGCCGAGAGCAATTAGGATATATAATAATTCTGATAAAGGTATCTATAACTATTGGGTCTTGTAGTTCTCTGCTTTCCTTATTAAGCATATGCATTAGCAGTAGTTGAGGGGAAGCTCAAATACCTTTTCAGTGCTTTGTGGCAGGTATTTCTCATAATGAAATTCTGCCCGGGCAATAATGAATCGATACTCGTGTGGTATAATAGTAGTAAAATTAATGTCATGTTTTATACCCGGTTCTACCAAAATAAAATCCCAGTCTTTTGGAACTACATCCGTTTCAAAAATCTTTTCGGGAAATCTTAGCCGGGGTTCGTTGCCTTCCCGAAAAGAGAGCCTTTCACCACTTCGAATTCCAAGAACACGTAATATGATTCTGGGAAACCTTTGAGCTGTGCAACCCCGGTTATGAACGTTCAGGATAAATTCGGCAATGTACATCCCGTTCTGTGGACCAAAAAAGATGCACTGTATAGTAAACTCGATGTGAGGGATATGTATTTGCTCGTTCTGAATTAGCTCTTTCTCTTTTTTCTCTTGATAGCGACGCGCTCGTTCTTCGCATGCACGTTCTTCCTTTTGGCGTGCGCTCTCTTTTTCTTCCTTGTCTATACATTTCTGCTCTTCACGTTCCTGTTTTTTCTCTCTCCGGTCTGCTTCTCTATCCTGCTCAAACTTATGCAGTCGTATATTTATCCATATGCCAAGAAGAAGAATTGCAAGAGGGGTAAGGGTCGAAAACACCAGCTTTATTATTTCCAGACTATTCCAGGCCGACGCCGGTTCCATAGAAAACTACCTCCTTTTGATATGCCATAACTTGTGTAATCATGACTTAAGGGGTTAAAGGACTACACTATTATTCATTAATACCGAATTAATCTTTAACATTTTACTTGCTCGCAATAATTTATCAATTGAAATGTACAGGAATTCTTTCAGCGCAATTCTTATGAGTAAATTCAGAATTTAATTATTTTTATCCATTCTTGATGTATTGGCACGTATTTTTCTTATCCTTGATAACAGAAAATATAGGGAAAAATTTTGCAAGGAAATAATGACATGAGGAGGATTACCCGGATGATTGAAAAATTACAAAATATAGGAGAGCAAAAGTGTGTAGAAGAAGAGTTTAAGCTATTGCAATCAATAGCTTTAGAAATTGCTGAAGCAGAAAATTCTCATGATGCACTCTCTGTTGTGCTGCGTAATTTATGTGAATTCACTGGGTGGATTTATGGTGAGGTTTGGCTTTCCTCTCCTGATAAAAAATACCTTGAGCGCCACATGGCATGGCACACCGATTCAAGAAAATTGGAAGAGTTTAAGGAACAAGGTAAAAAATTTACCCTTCCCATGGGAATTGGTTTGCCTGGCCGTGTATGGTCTTCAAAGAAACCGGTATGGGCGCCTGATGCCATAATACAGAGAGATATTTCCTGCGCATCTGTTGCAAAGGATTCTGGCCTTAAAACTGCAATGGGTATTCCTGTAATAGCGAATGATGAGGTTCTTGCTATAATACTATTTTTTGTGCGGGAGCAACGCGAGGAGGATGAGCGATTCGTGAATCTTATCTCATCGATTGTTGTTCAATTGGGCGCTACTATCCGGCATAAGCAAATGGAAGAATCATTACGTGAGAGAGAACAGCTTCTTCATGCGCAAAGACTAGAATCTCTGAGTAAATTCGCCGGAAATATTGCACATGATTTTAATAACATACTCACGGCAATTATTGGATATACAGAACTATTACAGAATAAGGTGAAAGAGGATGATTCATTAAATGTTTATGTTCAGAGGATACTTGGAACAACGGAAAGAGCTACAAAATTAACACAAAATCTTCTTATGTTTAGCAGGAGACAAAGTAGCAATCCGAAACCGGTAAATTTGAATATGATTATAAAATGTGCCGAACATATTTTCCTGAGACTAATCTCTGAGAATATTAAGCTTGAGATATCACTTACTCGTAAAGATTGCATCATCATGGCGGATAGTGGTCAGATAGAACAGGTTTTGATAAACCTGGTAATGAATGCGCGGGATGCCATGCCTTATGGAGGGGCCTTAACCATAAGCACGGATAGTGGAGAAATAGATAATGAATTTGTAAAGACACATGGGTATGGCAAAAAAGGGAAGTATGCCCTTATAATGATTTCAGATACTGGTATAGGCATGGATGAAGAGACGAAAAAGAAGATTTTTGAGCCGTTTTCTACGACAAAAGAGACAGGAAAGGGGACAGGACTCGGACTTGCAATCGTATATGGAATCGTTAAGCAGCATCAGGGATACATACATATTGATAGTAAACCGGGGGAGGGTACGATATGTAGGATATATTTACCATTGGTTGAGTCTGAGGTTGAAGAGAAAAAACCTGAAGTAAGAGATACCGTGAATAAATAAATTGAGGAGTTTTTATTTTAATTAAGCGGTTTTCAGGGTGGCACGGACAAACTCGTTTGTCCGTGTTCCTGTGTTTAACTTGATGTATGGAAATTTCAATTTTGTAGGGCAACCCTTTAGGGTTGCTATCCTCGTGTGTAGATATTCTGGCGGGGCGGCAAGGCTAGAGTCTCAGCCCTACGCCTGGCCGCAAAACAAAAGTCGCCGAAGGCCTAATTATATAGTACGCAAGATATGAAACCGAATATATTTTTGATAGGGTGGCACGGGCAAACTCGTTTGTCCGTGATGACGCAATCAAATCATGATTCATTTTATTTGGTTTCATTATGTTCCGTCCGGTTTCATCCTTTAAATACTATAGGATGATCCCGTTTCCTGGCAGCAAGAACTTCAAAAGAATCACTCCCCGGCATACCTTTTTCTTTCCTTTCCAAAGGTTTTCCCTGGGGAGACTCATGTAACCTTCTCAAAAATCAATCACCATCTGTAGATACCCATAAAACCTCTGGCATGTCAGATAATACTATTTCTTTTCTCTTCAAATTGAGATAAAATTGATTCCACGTTACTGTTCACTTCAACTTTAGTTTCAGTTCTTTCGTGAGGGCAACTATGTCCAACTCAGTACAGAGCAAATTTACTCATATCAGAAAGCGGGATGGAAGGGTTGTGCCGTTCGACCAAAAACGCATTACGAACGCAGTTTACCGGGCTATGCAGGCAAGTAGAGAAGGTGATCCGGGAAAAGACCCCATGCGGGTCTCAAATGAAGTCATATCAGAACTTACCAGACGTTATCAGATAGCTTATATTCCCCATGTTGAGGAGATTCAGGACCTTGTCGAAGAGGCGCTGATCTTACTCGAATTTCCTAAAACGGCCAAGGCTTATATCCTGTATCGGCATGAGCGGACGGAAATCCGTAAAAAGACCCTGAGTATTCCTGATCGGGTTAAACACCTTGTGACAGAAAGCAAAAGATATTTTTCCAATACCCTTGCTGAGTTTATCTATTACCGAACATATTCGCGCTGGATCGATGAGGAAGGAAGGCGTGAAACATGGATAGAAACCGTGGACAGATACCTGCGTTTCATGCAGGAGTATCTGGGCAACCGATTAAATCCGCAGGAGTATGAAGAAATCAGACAGGCAATTCTGAACCAGCAGGTAATGCCTTCCATGCGGCTTTTATGGTCTGCCGGTAAAGCAGTCCGGACGAATAATGTTGCAGCATACAATTGCTCGTTTATTGCTCCTTCACTTCCCGATGATTTGTCTGAAATTATGTATCTTTTAATGTCTGGCGTTGGAGTAGGCTTTTCTGTTGAAAGTCAGAATATTCAACAACTACCGATGATTCAGAGGCAGAGAGGAGAACTACTTCCTGTTCATGCAGTTGGGGATAGCAAGGAAGGCTGGGCAAATGCGCTTAAAACCGGGTTGCGCGCCTGGTATGACGGGAAAGATATCCAATTTGATTACTCACAGGTTAGACCGGCTGGATCCCGTTTGTATACGATGGGTGGGCGCAGCTCCGGTCCGGGGCCACTTCAGTCCTTACTGAACTATGCACGCGCGAAAATCCTTGGCGCCCAGGGTAGACGTTTGCGCAATATCGATGTGCATGATATCATCTGCAAAATTGGTGAGATGGTAGAAATGGGGGGGGTGCGCCGCTCTGCGCTGATTTCTTTATCGGATTTTGATGATGATGACATGCGCCAGGCCAAAAGCGGTTATTTCTATATGAACGAACCGCAGCGTGCAATGGCGAATAATTCAGCCGTTTATAGTGTAAAACCGAAAACTACCGACTTACTGAAAGAGTGGCTTGCCCTGGCAATGGCTGGAACTGGTGAACGAGGACTGTTTAATCGCATTGGCCTGCCGAAACAAATCCCTGCCCGCCGATGGAAGAAATTCGAGCCGTACTGGACGACAAGCGGTATTAATCCGTGCGGGGAGATTATCTTACGCTCAAAGCAATTCTGTAATCTGAGCGAGGTAGTTGCCCGTCCGGATGACACAGAAACAACATTACGGGAAAAAATCAGGATTGCTTCGATACTGGGCACGTACCAATCCATGCTGACAGACTTTCCCTATCTTTCGCCGGAGTGGAAAACGAATTGTGAAGAAGAACGGCTTCTGGGTGTCTCTATTACCGGGCAGTGGGACTCTCCCGCAGTACGCGATCCAAAGATTTTAGCAAAGCTAAGAGATCATGCTGTTGAAACGAACCGCATCTACGCCAGACGATTTGGTATCAATGAATCTACTGCAGTAACCTGTGTTAAACCTTCCGGAACTGTTTCTCAACTTGTTGACGCAGCCTCAGGGATGCACCCGCGTTTTGCCAGGTATTATGTCCGCAGGGTCCGTATTTCTGCAACGGATCCATTGTTCATGATGCTAAAAGAACAAAAATTTCCGTACTATCCGGAAGTTGGGCAGGATGTGGCAACGGCCACAACATACGTGTTAGAATTTCCGGTACAATCCCCGGAGGGAAGTATAACAGGGAAAGATTTCAATGCCATTGACCAGCTTGAATATTGGAAAATGATCAAGGAGAACTATACCGAACACAATCCTTCTGTAACGATTTCCGTAGCAGAAGATGAATGGATTGAGGCAGTACATTGGCTTTACAAAAACTGGGACATGCTCGGTGGACTATCGTTCCTGCCAAAGTCGAAAACGGTATATCAGCTTTCACCTTTTGAAGAAATTACCGAAGATGAATACAGGACGCGGAGTAAAAATCTTCCCGTGACCGATTTTTCTCATATTGTGATATACGAAAGAGAAGATTCCACGGTAGGGGCAAAAGAATCTGCCTGCCTTGGCAGTATATGTGAGATCGACCCGGAGGAAGGCTCGCTCCCTGGAGGCGCCTCGCCTGGTGTGTACAAATAATTTTTAAATACAAAGGCCGATGGATGACCCCATTGGCTCTTTTGGCAGGCGGTCCAACTCTATCTGGCTTTTATCGTTACAGAAAGAACAGACAATGATTTCAGTGTAATAATGCTATTCTGTACTTTTCCTTTTATCTCCTTTAAGTATCAGGTTTTTTCCCTCAGCCCGGAGTATAATAATGAAAAAGACAAGGGCTGCAAACCATAGAATAATGCTGAAGAAAAGCATGTAAAGAAAGGGTTCCCCACCTGAAGTGTCCCACGCCCTTTTAGCTGTTCCCTGTGCCCACTCTTTATATGAACCGAGATAACTTGTTCGTTTCCAAAGACCAAAAACCCAGAGAAAGGAATACAGGAAAATACCGGCATAACTCGCCCTTACGAAAAGGAATTTCCCCTTTCTTATCAGGAACGTCGACAACCAGAACCCACTATTTGCGGAGAAAAAGAACGCAATAAGGAAAACAGGCAGGAAGAAAGGATAATCAGTAACAACATCCTTGCGCCACCACATATGCGTAGTCTCCCAGCCAAAGTAATTTACTAAAAAATAAACAGGTATCCAGCTAAAGAAGAATATGTGAAACAAATTATTCTTTGCCAATGCACTAAAGTAATATTCCGGCCTTCCCGTCAGCAATTGTTTCCTTGCAGCATCCGCAAAGATTTGCCCCAGCGCAAAAGCTATTGGTATATCAATCTGAACCATTTCTATTCCGGCTCCTTTCTCTTTAAGATTTAGCAGAGAGACGCACGTACTTCTCAATTTTCGCGAGGATATGTCCTTCATACAGAACCACCCCGATTGCCTGATCTTTGGTAAGCAGCGCCTACTACCCATGTGCATCAAGCTAAGAATAGTGTTCCATGAAAAAGGAGGTATCCCCCTGGAGAAAGAGCAATGTGTGCCCATGTTTCCCGCTAATCCCCCTAACCTCCCTTTAAAAAAGGGGGAAAGAAGGATAAGGTTAGAAAAGAGGGAACGAGAGATTTCCCTCTTTTCTAAAACACCCATATATTTCCCCCTTTTTTAAAGGGGGATCAAGGGGGATTATGGGTGGCTTGTTATTCTCCTTAGCTTGATGCATATGGCCTACTACCTTGCCTGGCTAAACCAATGACGGTCTCAACTCCGTTGATTTGTTAGAATTCGTGATCAGGTTTTTGATTTTCGGTTATCAGATGGCATAACAATTCCTTCCTCACCCCCAAGCATTTCTCCCTTACCCAACAGAAACCATCGGCCAACCAGGGCCGCTGTTACTGCGTCTAATTCATCACCTGTCATCGTCTCTGTCAATCCTCTCACTCCTAACTTCTTTAATCCTAGCCAAAGTCCTTTAATATCCCGGCGCTGACGAGGAATACCCCATACATCCTGTGCTCCGCCAGGGTAACACTCAACTGTACGATAGCCCATTTCTTCAATCTTCCCTTTGAGCGCAATGCCACGTTCCGTCAGCATTCTCATTGGACCAAGCGTAACAGGAAAGAACCGGATACCGCGTTTTTGTAGTTCACGGTCGCAATCGCGCAAATGCTCGCCAGACCGGTCATGGATTGTCTTTCGTCTGTTGGGTAAACTAAGCGGTGCGTCAATTGGAACGATGTCGGGCTGTGTCTGGTGTATCGGGTTCAGTATTTCCTCATCTGTGAATGCAATGTGTGTCAGTGCTTTTATCCCATACAGAACGCACACACCTGTTGGACGGCGCGGGGATCCTGCAAGATCTACACCTACAACAACAAACGGTTTATGGTTTAACATGAGTCGCGAGAATTACGGGTCGGCGAGCCAGTCAGGTGCGAAGCATGCAGGAAACGTTGCTTCGCTACCTGTGAAATAGCCTTCCCTTGAGTACCGCGCTTTGAAGCCGCGGATCGTTGTGCCTTAGCCTGTTTCGCCTTCTTTTGCTTGCGATGGCGCTGCGGTTGATGGCGTGTATGCTCTGTATGGAAAGAATTCGCGGTATAATCGAAGCCTTGCAGTGTACACCGCTCCAATTCCTCGCCCAGTACGTTTTCGATGGCGCGTACCATTTGTGCATCTTCCCGGGTTATAAGGGTAAAAGCATCGCCTGTTTTGGCGGCACGCCCTGTACGTCCGATACGATGCGTATAGGCATCAGAGGTATCGGGCATATCATAGTTAATAACATGCGAAATCCGGGAAACATCGATGCCGCGAGCGGCAATGTCTGTTGCCACCAGAATCTTGAACGAGCCGTTACGAAAACCATTAAGCGCTGCCTGTCGCTGGCTTTGAGACAGATTGCCTTGCAGCGATGTTGAACTGTAGCCTGCTCTTCCCAATTGGTGAGCGACTTGTTTGGCACGGTGCTTGGTACGGGTAAAAACGAGTACCGACTCCATGTCCGTATGATTCAAGAGTGCCATCAGCAGAGGGGTCTTAAGATGCTGTTCAACCGGATATAATGCATGCGATATGGTAGTCACCGGCATGGTATGGTTTACTTGCACCGTGGCCGGAGTATGCAAGATGTCATGTGCCAAACGCCGGATATCATCGGGCATAGTGGCCGAGAAAAACAGCGTCTGCCGTTGTGCCGGCAAGTGCTTTAAAATCTTCCGTATATCGGGTAAAAAGCCCATGTCAAACATCCGGTCTGCTTCATCTAACACAAGCACTTCCAGGCGTGACAGATCAATTGTACCCTGACGGATGTGGTCAAGTAAACGACCAGGGCAGGACACGGCGATTTCGGCTTTGCCTCGCAGCTTTTGAACTTGCGGTCTCATGTTCACGCCGCCATAAACAGTTACGCTGCGCAACCTTGTTTGTTGGCCAAGCCCACCAATAGCTTCGTGTATTTGCTCAGCCAATTCACGCGTGGGTGCGATTATCAGGGCGCGGACACAACCGCGTGGCCCTTGCATCAGTCGCTGCAAAATTGGCAACACAAAAGCGGCAGTTTTACCGGTTCCGGTTTGAGCCAGGGCCATGATGTCCTGGCCTTGAAGAATGAAAGGTATTGCCTGAAGTTGGATAGGTGTTGGTGTAATGTAGCCCAACGCCCTTACACCGGCCGCGATATGCGGATGGAAATTAAATGATTCAAAATTCACAGAAACTCCTTCTGGTTGAAATTGAGCCAGGTCTTATATCAGCACATGGCTCTCTGATAAAAATATCATAAGGTAAAAACTACTCGTCGCATCAATACCACCTTTGCAGATTATTGAAAATGCAGACAGGAAACAAAGGGAATGAGATTCTGGCTATCCGGCATGGGCCAGTCCAATATGATAGGAATAACGGGTCACAAATAGCCACTCTTCTCTTCAAGTACTTTCAAAATGACAAATCCATTTCGATTTTTTTAATGGTTTTAGCAAGGCTCTTGTCCCTTTTTAGTTTTTCCCGTAATCGCTTCCTTCCCTGGCTAACGGTACTATAGTCTATACCCATCATTCTTCCTATCTCGGTTCCTTTTAATCCACCCACCCGATACAATAAATCCATGGCTATCTGCCTTATAATGCCATGTTCTTTTTTTATCTCATCAAAACCTTTTCCCATCTCTTTACAGAGAGCTTCAATGATTTCCTCTTTTGTGGTATATTTTCTCAGACGTTTAACTGCGGGAATTTCCCGGGACTTTTCTGGTAAAAATCTATCTCTTATCCAGCGTAGAAAGGTATCACTTCCAAGAATACTTCCACCAATTACTTTTTCTTTTATACTAATTCCCATCGATAAATCATGAGAGATAGCCTCCCAATACAATTTCCTTCCTTCCCTGTTTTCTCCCCCATATGCCTCAAGTACCTTTGCATAATCAATAAAAATATCTTTTTGGGATTCGTTTTTATAACCCAAAAGACTGCTCCACGTGTAGTTCCTTAAATATTTCTTCTTTTCTGGTAACGATGCCATTTCATGTTGTTTCGTCCTGATGGGATTCAAGTGGATATATCGGGATAAAATATGCAGATAACTCTCCTTTTCCACAAGGATACTCTTGAACCTTCCCTGATACAAATGGCCTGATCTTTTGTGTCTTCTATTATAGTGAGATGTATAGGTGATATTAAACCATCTCATAAATTCACTGAGATTACTGAGAGGGGTTTCTAAAAGCAGATGGAAGTGGTTGTCCATGAGGACGTAGCAATACAGGATGATCGTGTATGTTTTTAAGCCATCGCTCAATGACTCAAGAAATATATTCTTATCATAGTCGTCTTTAAAGATAGTCTTTTTCTCGTTTCCCCGGCAGGTTACATGATACACTGCACCTTCGTATTGTATTCGTAATGGTCTTGCCACAACAAAATCATACCAGAAAAAAATACTTTGTCAACAATAAAGATTTGACCCCATGCCTTTCTGCCACCTTTGAGAAGATTTTGTTAGTATTTGCCGGCTGGTTTTTGGGCCTGTTGAGCCCTATTATCGTCGACTTCACTAAACGTAAACAGGAACGGCAAGAGATTAAGACTGCTTTGACTACCGAGTTGCAGGCACTTCGATTCCATCTACTTGCCATGGTCTATTTGATTGCTCATAAAAAAGGTATCTATGACCGTCAGTTGCTAAAATGGATTCAGTCAAACATGATCAGTTACACAGGTATCCACCGTGATGTCACTCTCCTCAATGCGATTGAATCTCTACTCAAGCTAACTGATCAAGAGTTATCGACTGTCGCGGCTTTGACAAAAAAGCAGGAAGATAGTGGACTATCTTTGAAGAAACACACAACACCTCTTCTCGATTCCAGGATTTCAAGACTCAGTGTCCTTGATGAACTCTCTCGGCAGTTCATTTTCGAAATCCGAACTCAACTGTTTCTTGTAAATGAAGAGATTGATCAGTACCGCTTCTATTTTAACCAAACATTTAGCTCTAGTATATCGGCAAAAAACTATGAACAAATTGTCAAAAACATAAACGAGTCATACGTAAATATCTCAGATCAGGCGAGGTTGACAGTCGATAGAATTGGCGACCTATTGAGTAAATGGCGGTGTTGAATACCCTGATAGTTTATCTTGAAGATTCATCTAACTTTACACCAAGCGGACGAGCAACTATGCATAAATTTTAGGACATTATGAAAGTCCCTTCCTGCATGATTGCTCGCCGCTCATGCTGTAGTTAGCCCTATGAATAAAACAATACCTCTGTGCAAGAAAATTGAATAATTGACCGGAGACGAAGATGGCAAAGATTAAAGAGAATAGCACAAAAGAACCTGTCCGCGTGCAACGCATAAGCGGGGAGCCGATTGAAAAGCAACTTTGGAAGGCAGCAGATAAGCTCCGTAAGAATATTGACGCAGCAGAATACAAGCACATTGTGCTCGGTTTGATTTTCTTGAGATACATTTCCGACGCCTTTGAAGACTTGCATACCAGACTGAAAAACGGCAAGGGTGAATACGCCGGGGCAGACCCGGAAGATAAAGACGAATACAAGGCGGAGAATGTCTTTTTTGTTCCCGAAATTGCCCGTTGGTCATATCTGCAATCCAAAGCAAAGCTTCCCACCATCGGCAAAGAAGTTGATAATGCGATGGATGCTATCGAGAAGGATAATCCATCGCTCAAAGATGTGCTGCCAAAGGTCTTTGCGCGCGGAAACCTTGACCCCACGAATCTTGGCGGATTGATAGACCTTATCGGGAACATTGCCCTTGGCGATGCAAAAGCCCGCAGCGCCGATGTGCTTGGACATGTGTTTGAATACTTTCTCGGAGAATTTGCCCTTGCCGAAGGAAAGAAGGGCGGGCAGTTCTATACACCGCGCAGTGTTGTTGAGTTACTGGTAGAAATGCTTGAACCACATAAAGGCCGCGTGTTTGACCCCTGTTGCGGCTCAGGCGGTATGTTTGTTCAGTCGGAAAAGTTTGTTGCTAACCATCATGGCAAGGTGAACGATATCTCCATTTACGGGCAGGAGAGTAATTTGACTACCTGGCGGCTAGCGAAGATGAACCTTGCCATTCGAGGCATTGATAGTTCACAGGTCAAATGGAACAACGAAGGTTCCTTCCTGAACGACGTTCACAAAGATTTAAAAGCCGATTTCGTTATCGCCAATCCCCCCTTTAATGACAGCGACTGGAGCGGCGATCTGCTCCGCAAAGACGGGAGATGGAAATACGGCGTACCACCGGCCGGCAATGCAAATTACGCATGGATACAACATTTCCTTTATCATCTTAGCCCTAGTGGGGTTGCCGGTTTTGTCCTGGCGAAAGGCTCGCTCACCTCCAAGACTTCCGGTGAAGGAGAAATCCGCAAGGCATTAATCGAAGCACGTTTGGTTGATTGCATTGTCAATCTTCCTGCCAAGCTGTTCCTGAATACCCAGATCCCCGCCTGCCTCTGGTTTATTCGGCGCGGCCGCGCCGAACCCTCCCTCAATCCCTCCCAAAAGGCGGGAAGTTTCTCTCCCTTTGGGAGAGACAGAAGAGAGGGTGGAAGAGAGGGTGAAATCCTTTTCATTGACGCCCGCAACATTGGTCATTTGATAAACCGGAGAACACGGGAGCTTTCGTCTGAAGATATCATGAAGATTGCCAATACTTATCATACATGGAAATCTTCACCCTCCTCTAACTCCTCCCAAAAGGAGGAGAACAAAAGCCCCTCTCCCTCTGGGAGAGGCGGGGGTGAGGGTGTCTATCAAGACATCAGGGGCTTCTGTAATTCCGCATCCATTGAACGCGTGCGAGAACTTGATTATGTACTCACACCTGGAAGGTATGTCGGTTTGCCTGACGATGAGGATGATTTTGATTTTAATGAGCGTTTTACCAGTTTGAAGAAGGAATTTGAAGAACAGTTGAAAGAGGAAGAGAAACTGAATACGCTGATAAAGGAAAACCTGAAAAAGGTAAAGCTGGTATGAAAAGCAATATCATTAAAACCAATGATTACAAGCGGTTTATTCAGGAGATAAAACAACGTATTCAATCTGCGCAGATCAAAGCGGCTGTTGCGGTCAACCAGGGGCTTTTGCGTCTATACTGGGATTTGGCTGAACGAATGGTTGCCAAACAAAAAGAAACCGCATGGGGTGATGACTTTATCGGCCAGATGAGCCGGGATTTGCAAAAAGAATTTCCTGGTATGAAGGGATTTTCGCTCTCTAATCTGAAATACATGCGGCAATGGTATCTTTTCTTTGAAAAAAGCCAACAGGTTGTTGGCCAAACAACGCAAATCCCATGGGGACATAATATTACGATTATAACCAGGTGCAAAAACATCAACGAAGCGATTTTTTATGTTCAAAAAACAATCCAGAACAACTGGTCGCGGGCGGTTCTGACTCATCATATTGAAAGCAACCTATACTCGCGCGAAGGCAAGGCTATAACAAACTTTCAGACCACCTTACCTGCACCACATTCTGATTTAGCACATCAAACTCTCAAAGACCCTTATAACTTTGATTTTTTGATGTTGCAACAAAAGCACGATGAAAAAGAACTGGAAGATGCCCTGATCAATCATGTCACCAGATTTTTGTTGGAATTAGGAGCAGGTTTTTCTTACATCGGCAGACAGTTCAGACTGGAAGTTGACGGTGATGAGTTCTTTGTTGATCTGCTATTCTACCATGTCCGATTACATTGTTATGTGGTAATTGAACTCAAGGCATCGAAGTTCAAACCTGAGTTTGCAGGAAAACTCAATTTCTATATTTCTGCAGTTGATGGTATTTTGAAAACAGAACAGGATAATCCCACTATCGGCATTTTGATCTGCAAATCAAAAAACAATACCGTTGTGGAATATGCGCTGAAGGGATGTTCACAAGCCTATTGGCGTAAGCGAATATAGCATCACCAGAAGCCTGCCCGATGAGTTTAAATCCTCTCTGCCTAGTATTGAAGAGATTGAAGCGGAATTGGGTGGCGTTGATAAGTGAAGAAGGTGAAGATGGTATGAGTAATATAGGATCTAATGAAAAAGGTATCGCAAAATACGATGCCATAAATCCGACAGAATTCAATCATGCATCTATACAATCAGAGGCCTTCAGGTGATGATTGATAGCAATCTGGCGGAACTGTAACGGATAGAGGTAAAAGCGTTGAATCAGGCGGTAAGACGCAACATCGAAAGATTTCCGGTAGAATTTATGTTTCAATCAGAAAAGCACGATTGCGAAACAACCTGTTTCGCAATTGGAAACAAATATTAGGCAACAAGCTGTTTGCCCAATTAATTCAAAGCACATGAGATACAATATCGCTATTATAGTGATCTCAAAACAAAATGTCACATAGCATAGCAAATTTTGCTGGGAAATAAAGGGCTTTTGAAGACGATAAAAGCGACATTTTTTTTAACATTACTATATTTATGTAAGAATATCGATGAATCTCTTTACAGCCCGGCAGGGGCGACCTGTTTGTAGAAATCAATACAAAAAGAAAAGGAAAGCTCCGTAGGAGCGGCCTGTGTCATGCCTAATACCTATTCACAAATTTACATTCAAATTGTCTTTGCCGTAAAAGACAGACTGAATTTAATTCAAAGCCGGCATCGGGAGGAGTTGCATAAATACATCACGGGCATTGTGCAAAACCGCGAACACAAAATGTTATCCATTTTTTGCATGCCCGATCATACCCATTTGCTGGTTGGGTTAAAACCATCCATTGCAATTTCTGATTTGGTAAGAGACATAAAAGCCGGCTCTTCAAATTTCATCAATGATAACAGATGGGTGCCGGGAAAATTCAATTGGCAGGAGGGGTTTGGGGCGTTCTCTTATTCCAGAAGCCATATAGACGCCGTTATCAAATACATCCTCCATCAGGAGGAACATCACAAAAAGAAAACCTTCAAGGAAGAATATCTTGATTTTTTGAAGAAATACGAAATCAAATATGATAAAAAATATTTGTTTGAGTGGATAGAATGAACAGGCCGCTCCTACGGAGCTTGTATTACTACACATAAGTTGCGCATAAACTAGACAAAAATTGTGCTAACCAGCCATAGATAAGGGAAAGATGGCAGTCATGGCTGAGAGAGCCTGAAAAATCTTGT
>JAANMX010001787.1_pt1 | contig 23329 bp, 23 predicted proteins | sample 7279681 | NCBI WGS metagenome assembly JAANMX01 (sample SAMN14094542, study PRJNA606508) | bioreactor metagenome | isolation source: A lab-scale SPAN reactor treating ammonium-rich wastewater day 351 | place: Ireland: Galway | collected 2018-01-01
GAAAAGGGCAGGGTGTCTATGATGGGAGGATCTGATCCTCGACATTTCAGTCGAGAGAGGGGGAGTGCCGCATTATGACAGCTGAAATCTTTATTATCGGTGCTGATGGAGCAACCGGGGGCATGCTGGAAAATGTCCTCGAAGCTGTTGGCTACAAGGTTCAGGCCTTTTCCGGCTTCCCCGAGGCGATGGAGTCGCTCAGCCCTTCCGGCACCCATCTGGTCTTCATCGATACCGCTTCTGCCGGCCTGGATCTTAAAGATGAAATTGAAGCGATCCAGCGGGTTATTCCGAATATCGAAATCATCCTGATCGCCGATTATCAGGATCCCCTCATCGAGGATGATGCCCGGAAGCACCATGTCGGAACATGGCTTTATCGTCCATTTTCTCCACCGGAAGTGATCCTCAAAGTTTTTGGAGCTCTTGAGGGGGCTTCTTCTGTGGGGGCGGATGGCCTGCCGGTTCATCCTGAACCTTCCGATGAGCATCTCCATAAACAGAAGCACAATCTCAATCAGAAACAATAGCTTGCCTCTGGAATTGAAATCGTCATTTATTGACAAAACCGGGAGAAGATCGTTCAATTTCCTCCAGGTTGAACCTGTCCGAAAGGATTCGCGCCATGATGACCGCCAGAAAATACCCTCTTGAAATCCGCATCCACCTCATTGATGGCTCTGTGGCTGCTTTTTATGAAGATGATGCCGACCAGGCGAAACAAATTATCGGCCAGATTCAGCCGGATCGTCTGTTCTCTCAACCTTCTCTTCTGTTGGCAGGGATTTCTTCAGTGACTGTCATCCCCTGCACAAAGGTGAACATGATCGAGGTTATTCAGGACACCTATCCGAACTGGCCCTTTATGCGTGAGGTGACTGATATAGTCGATTGTTCTCCTGAGGCTTTTCGTTCAGGATTCCTCGCTTTTCGAGACTCTCTCGCTGCACGGGTTCAGACCCCGGAGGTCGGAGACCCGTTTGTCAGTTGGGGAATGATGACATTATCAGGTGGCCAGCACTTCTATTTTGAAGCACGCGGGATAATCCGGAGTGTTATCGAGCAACGCCGGCTTGTTCATCAGGTGATTTCAGCCCCCTGTCTGATTTCCCGAAGGCGGGAAGGGGGAGCTGTGCTGGTGAATCCCTCGAACATCGTGTCTCTTGAGCTTTCTCCCGGCCCCAGAGAATTGCCGAATACAGCCTGGCCGATGGAAAACAAGGAAGCCTGGAGAACAGGGTCCTCCAGCGACTGAACCGGCTTTTGCCGCCCGCGCTTTGCCCCAGCCTTGGATTCAGCACCAAATGGAATCTCGATGCTGAGCCTCCACATCTTTCATGATTTCGATTTTCCGGGACGGTTGGGAGTTTTCTTTCTGCCAGAGGCTTCCGGGTGGTAGTCCGGAAAAGCTGTGACCGGGCCATCGCTCTCGTGTGACTCTTCTTCCGAAGTCATTCCGGCCACAAGGCGGCTCCGGCGTTTTTGCTGTCGTTCCCTGATCTGTGAATGGATAAACCAGACGAACAGGAGGGCGATGGCCCATACCCTCCAGTCGGAAAGAAGATCCCCGGAATTCTTTTCCGCCGGAATGATTTTTTCACTTGCGGGTGGCTCGGCTTCCACTTTTATTTCTACAACCGGGCTGGGAGGTGGTGCGTTGAACAGTGGGGATATTTTCATCTCCCATTCAGAAAGCCCTCTCTCGAGCCGTTCCCGTGTGGCTGAAGCAGGAACATGGGAAACCTGCGACCGTGCGGTTTGAAGCCCCAGTCTCAGATCGGTCAAAGTGGCGGGCGGTGAGGCCTGAACAAGTGCCGCCAGAGAGGCGATGGCTGTCTGGGCTTCATTGGCCGATTCGGTCAGGTTCCTCGCAGTGAACCATTTCTCCGTGTTGAGCCGTGCTTCTTCATAAGATTTCAGCGCCTCCTCACGGCTTCTGGGATCCGGCACACGGTCGATCTGTCGCATGATCTCTTTGAGAAGCAACTGTGCGCCGACTTCGGATACAATTCCCGCCCGCAGTTCCGAACGGAGGTCTTCGAGCAGGCTGTTTACTCTCCCGAGTGCCTGCTCGGCGGTTTTCATGACATCCAGGCGGATGCGCCTTCTCAAGGTCAGAAATCTTTCCAGAGTTTCTTTACGCAAGCCGAGATAAGGGATTCGATTGGTTTCTTCAAGGGCCACATCGATCTGTTGTTCCCAGGTGACAGAGAGAGGGGCACTCCCATTGGCCATTTGCTCGATCCGATTTCCAACCGCAGACAGGTTCTGGATCGCCACCAGGCTGCTGCGCATGTCCGTGATTCCCTGTTCGAGGGATTTTAAGGCTGGGGAAGCCTGGGGAACGAGCCAGTCAAAACGGTGCACGACACTCTGGAGGCGGGGAACCAGAGGCTCGCTTTGAGTGATCAGTTTCTTGAACGTCGAAGGATCCGCTTTTTCGATCTCCGCGATGGTTCTCGTCGCTTGGGAAATCAGGTCACCCAGCTCAGGGATTCGAGCTTCGTGAACCTGCGGCCGGGAAAACTGCATGCGCAGATTGTTTTCTTTGACTTCCACCGAATCCGGGTAGACACGGACAAATTCAAAGGTGCTTGGATGCCCCTGCTTGGGGATGATGATAATGGCTGGTCCGGGCAGGGCAGTCGGACGAGGGGTCGGCCGGATAGCACCCAGGAGAAAAAAAACCGCACCCGCAATCAAAATGGAGTAAAGATGCCTTCCAGTCAGGTTCATGCAGTCTCTTGTTTTGAATTATCAAATTAAACCGGGCGAGGCATCGCATTTGCTCGGGACCGATCCAGATTATTATCGGCTCCCGCCCTATTCCCCATAAGCGGTTGCAAGTTTATCATCCACCCTATCATGGCTCCAGTACCCCCGCAACAGAGGCTCGAGAAGCTTATCGAGGTCAACCGGCTGATCAGCAGCACACTCGCTTTGCCGGATCTCCTCGAAACTATTATGGAAAATGGCCGCCAGCTGTTCGATGTCGAAGGGTGCAGCCTCCTGACTGTGGAGCCTGAAACCGGTGATCTGCTGTTTCACACCATTGAAGGCGGCAGTGATGATCTGCGCCAGACACGCCTCAAAGCGGGGCAGGGAATTGTCGGCTGGGTGGTGAGCCAGAAACAGCCTGTGGTTGTGAATGATGTCTCCCGGGATGCGCGCTTTTATTCCGGAATCGATCGGCAGGTCGGTTTTACCACTCGCTCGATTCTGTGTGTCCCGATGTGCTACCGCGGGAAGGTCCTTGGTGCAATCGAAGCGATCAACTCACGGTCTCCACTTGGATTTCAGGAAGAAGACCTGCATCTGCTCGAGGCGATTGCCTCCCAGGCCGCTGTCGCTTTGCATAATGCCCAGACCCTGGAAAGTGTCCGCCTGGAAAAAGAAGCCTACCGCCAGGAGCTTGGCAATCAGTTCCGCACCATTATCGGCAATTCGCCAGCCATGCAGCGTGTTCTCGATGTGGCCCAAAGGGTCGCACGGACCAAATCGACTGTCCTCCTTCGGGGAGAGAGTGGAACCGGCAAGGAGGTGTTTGCACGCGCCATCCATAACTGGAGCCCGCGTTCCGAAAAACCTTTTATGGTGGTGAACACAGTCGCTCTGTCTCCCGAGCTGCTCGAAAGCGAACTCTTCGGGCATGAAAAAGGTTCGTTTACTGGTGCTATCGCCCAGAAAAAAGGGAAGTTCGAACTGGCTGAAGGCGGGAGTGTTTTTCTCGATGAAATTGGAGATATCGGGCCGGATATTCAAACCAAGCTGCTCAGAGTTCTGCAGGATCATGAATTTCAGAGGGTGGGTGGCACTCGCGACCTCCATGCCGATATCCGTGTGATCGCAGCCACCAATCGCAACCTCGAACAGGCGGTTTCTGAAGGAAAATTCCGCGAAGACCTGTACTACCGCCTGAATGTGGTGGCTGTCCACCTGCCTCCTGTGCGCGACCGGGTCGAGGATATCCCGGATCTGGTGCGGCATTTCATCCGCAAAACCTGCCATGAACTCGGGATTCCCTCTCTGGAGGTCTCCCAGGCTGCACTCGACCAGCTGACCGCTTTTCCCTGGCCCGGGAATGTTCGCCAGCTGGCCAATCTGGTGGAGCGGGCGGTGGTGCTGGCGCGTGGAGATGTCCTGAATGTCGAGGATTTCTCCATTGATCACCACAAACCGAATCTCGACAAAGAAGATCCCCTCGAAAATCTTCCCCTCTCTGAAGCGGTGGATGAATTCAAAGGCCGCCTGGTGAGAAGGGCTTTAATGCTCGAAAGGGGAAACCAGACACGAGCGGCAAAGCGCCTCGGGATTCGCCAGCCAAACCTTTCGAGATTGATGAAAACGCTCGGCATCGAGATCCCCGATGGGCAATGAGGACAATCGGAATAGTGTGGAAGTGAAGCAGGGCAAGGGGCAGCCGAGAACAGGAAATCGTTGAAAAACAAAACTGGAAACGATTGATTTATGGGAGATGGTGGAGCTGAGGGGAATCGAACCCCTGACCTCTTGAATGCCATTCAAGCGCTCTCCCAACTGAGCTACAGCCCCAAGGAAGACATAAACGCCGAAACCATATCACTCCTGCCCATCAGGGGTCAATGCCCTCTGCATCCGGTTTGAAATTCCGGATAAAAAAATCCCTATCAATCCCCTCCCGGCGGCTGAAGCTTGAAGAACTCAGGGTCGGCTCCATCCAGATGAAAATCGTGTCGGAGAATCGACATTTCCTTGATATATTCATCCAGGCCATGCCGCAGAACATAGATGGCCCGCTCCTGTTGCAGTGCCTGCTTGAGAAATGAGAGATTGTCCTGGCCCATGCCTGCCAGCGGAAATAACAGTTCAGGGCGGCTCTCTGAGCTCCTACAAAAACGGGCTATGGGGATGTTGTATTGATAAACCGCCAGCAGATGGGAGCCACGATTGGGCAAAGTCAGTGGCAGATGTGTTCTCCCGGTTCCGCGCACCAGATATTCTTCACACAGAGTTTCATCGAGAACGCTGACAAGGACTGCATCCTTTTCAATCCTCGAATCGATCCGTTTGAGGTATTCGATTTCGGAGAATGATGGATGCCCTTTGTTTTCTCGAGAGTGGTTTTCCCGGAGGGTCCGCAAACCAGGCACTGTGGAGCCCAGCATCAACAGAAGAGTGAGAAACAGCCCGGCCGCGGGAAAAAATGCAGGCCGGTATGCCAGTATCCGGCTCATTCCCCAGCCCGACAGGATAGCCATGAGCGGAACCACCAGCAGCAGAAAGCGTGCATCCTGCCAGAAGAACAGCAGGTAATGGCCGGCCAGCAGCAGAATGCTGGTGAGTGATGCAAGAATGAATCTCACCTGATCCCACGGCATCTTCCTAATGCCTGCCAGCAGCACGATTGAGGAAATCCAGATGGCGCCACCATAAAATGGAGTCTTTGCCCATTGGTTAGCGCCTGAAATCAGGTCCGAATAAACCAGCAGATTCGACCGCGGCCGGCGGATCGGATCGAAACTGCGCCAGATATTGTCGAGGCTGTATGCTGAATGGAGATCCAGGCAGTAATCCGGCGCCCACAGGCTGTAACCACTGTCCAGCGGGTTGCCCAGGTTTGCCAGGTTCAAGATGAACATTGGAACAAGAGCCAGGCCGATCCCGGTCAGGCAGAAAACAAGGCGAATCCCCCTCACGAGCAGTTTTTCCTTCCGGCCAATCAGCACCCAGGGGAGGCAGCCTGCGAGTGGGAAGAGATAGCTCGGACGGATCATCACCGCATAGCCCAGAAACCCTCCTGCCAGCAGTGCTGTGAGATGATCTCTCTTCTTCGAGGAACTGGATCCATTTTGTACCCCGGTAGGGCCACAAAAAAGAAAAAAAATGCCTGCCAGAAAAAAACAGCACCCGGAAAGATCACTTCGAACCCCCTGGCTGGAAACAACCAGCGCGCTCGATGTGGCTGTCAGCAGCCCACTGCATAATGCACCGATCCGGCTCCCTGAAACCCGGTATGTCATCCAGACAATCGTTATGGTCAGCAGACCGGTGAGAAGGAGGTTGAACAGGCAAGCCTTTTCGGGATGCGGACCGGTGATCAGGTACCACCCAGCCAGAAGGAATGGATATCCGGGGGTGTAACGGGGTGGATAAAAAGCATCGCTCCCCAGGCGAAGGACAAAGCCCTCGCCATGGTAAAGGGAGCTGGCACTCAATGCGTATTCAAGCGCATCCGGGCGTGGATACAGATTCTGGGCAGCGAACCGGTCCATTCCGAACCAGGCCAGAGCCATCGCCAGAACTGCTGGCAGAAAATAACAGATTGCCTGCTGGAAAGGAATAATCCTGAGCGCCATCGGTTTCAGTGGGGACTCCCTGTAGAACCATAGCACTTTCAGTTATCGTGTAGGACTTATGGCACGAATCGTTTTTCAGCTCGGACGTGAATGGGAGATCTGTTTCTTCGAATTGCGGCAGGTGGCGGCAACATGGGGCCTGAAACCGGAACCACTGTCTGATTCTCTGGCAGAAATACGGGATTTCCCTTTTCACCGTGGCCTGGCGTCTTTTTGCAATCAGCTGGGTGGAACAATCCGCGCCATCTACTGCTGGGATGAGGACCCACCTTCTTTTCGTGAAAATTTCCAAAAAGGAAAGGTGTTCCTGCCGAAAGGACCCTGGGCGGTTTCCACCCTGGAAGAAGATCTTGCCCTGCAACGGGAAGAAATCCGCCAGTTCATCAAAGACCTGATTAACGATCACCCACAGGCACGTGGCAGGGAAGAGCGCACCATCCCGGGGGATACACAGGTGGTTCCTTCCAGGGTGTTTCAAAATGTCCTCCAGCGGGGTGGCGCCGAAGTATGCCTCTGGCGCGAGGGGAGTGAGGTTCGTTATGGAAAAACCGAATGGATCTTCTCCCCGGAAGAATATGCCGACCGGGATATCGGCAAGCCGAACCGCCCCCAGCGCCGTGGACTTCTCCCACCCAAACTGGCCCGCCAGATGGTCAATCTGGCTCGCACACAAAACATGAAGACCCTCCTGGATCCATTCTGTGGATCCGGTGTCATCCTCATCGAAGGGCTGGCATTGAAACTCTGTGTCTGGGGGAGCGATTTCCGTGATGAAGCCCTCGATCAGAGCCGTGAGAACCTCGAATGGTTTCGGACTGGCTCAACACGCAACCCGGAACTGGTGAAAGGCCTGACTCGTGTCGATGCCCGTCAGCTGTCGCTCTCTTTCCGGCCGTTGTCCTTCGATGCGGTTGTCGGGGAAGGTGACCTTGGCCCCCCTCTCAGAGGGCCGGTGCCCCGAAAAACTGCGATTTCACTCGCCAAATCACTCGAGAGGTTGTACATCCCGACCTTTGCGGAAATCCGTACCATCCTCAAACCCGGCGGAAGAGTCTGCCTGGCGGTCCCGTTCTGGATTCCAGAGGAGGGAGATCCCATCGAAGTCAATCTGAAACGACGCCTGGCGCTGATGGGGTATCAGCCCGTGCTGCCGGACAGAGGATTCGATCCTCTGCAATATAATCGCCCCGGCCAGCGGGTTGGGAGAGCCTTATATGTTCTGGAGTCGCCTCTCTGAACCGGTTCTCCATGGCACTTGAGTGCCGTGGCCAGATTATTTCTGCATGGTCCTGATCAGGGCTTGGGTGAATTGGGTTGTTCCACCCCTGCCGCCGATATCCGGTGTGAGACAATCCGGGTTCTTTTCGGCCAGGAGCGTATTATAGGCTGTTTTGATTCTGTCAGCACATTCGGCCTCCCCGATATGGTTGAGCATCATCACCCCGCTCATGATCAGAGCCAGTGGATTTGCCAGGTTCTTTCCTGCAATGTCGGGCGCGCTGCCATGGACCGCCTCGAACACCGCGCAGGTATCCCCGATGTTGGCCCCGGGGACCACTCCCAGCCCTCCGACCAGCCCGGCGCACAGGTCGCTGACAATGTCGCCATACAGGTTTTCCATCAACACCACATCGAACCGTGAGGGATCCCGAACCAGCTGCATGCAGCCATTGTCGATAATCAACTCATCATAGCCGATGCCGGCACCCTCAGCCGCATGGACCTGGCGGGCGCATTCCAGGAACAATCCATCCGACTTCTTCATGATGTTCGCTTTGTGAAATACAGTTACACGATGGCGCCCTCTCAGGCGGGCATATTGAAATGCATACCGTGCAATTCGCTCACAACCCAGGCGGGTCGCGATTTTCAGGCTCTGGACCACCCCCGGCACAATCTCGTTTTCAATCCCCGAATAAAGCCCCTCTGTATTCTCACGGACCACTACCAGGTCGACATTCTCGTATCGTGACTGAATTCCCGGGAGGTTCCGGACCGGACGCACAGCCGCATACAGATTCAAGCGTTTGCGCAACCCGACATTGACACTCGTGAAACCCTTCCCGATAGGGGTGGTGACCGGCCCCTTGAGCGCCACCTTATGGAATTCGATTGCTTGAATTGTCTCCTCGGGAAGGACCGCCCCATGGGTTTCGAGAGCCGAAGCCCCCGCCGGGAGCTCGACCCAGTCGATCGCTGCTCCAGAGGCAGAGATCACTTCCCGTGCAGAATGGGCGACCTCAGGCCCAATTCCATCACCGGGTATCAGGCAGATTTTTTGCGCCATTATTTCCCTCGCAGTTTTCTTTTGATAATGAAAATGTACCCTTCCCTTGGACAGGGTCAACCCACCTGCTTACGGGTTGCCTTGACTTGATGAGTCCGGAACTTGCCGCTTGCTTAAGGGGGTGCTTTATCCGCCTGGCCGCCTCAGTGAGTGCTTTCGTATTCCGCCATGCCTTCATAATCGGGGCGGTCTCCCGTTGTCCTGTGCCGGAAATCTTTCAGTACCTTCCCTTTATAGATCAGGAACACACCTGGCATCTGCAACCCATCGCCCATCAGCCTGCCGAATCCATGTCTATTCAGGATGGCCACTACAAATCCCCTCCACCACACTCGCGGGCCAAGGAGCTGCAGTATTCTCCCTCGCTGCAATCCGAAAGCATGGTACAGCGCCTTTCCCGGGTCGCTGATTCGAGGCACATCCCCAAGCGAATATTTCTCAAAAATCGGTGCTGCTTTCTCCTCAGGAGACAGATGGACGAAGACTGGTTGAATTTTCTTTCTGGTTAAATAATCCCGTTTCTCACGAATATCGGAAAGAGTCTCACGACAGAAGGTGCACCCGAGGTGTCTGAGAAAAATCAGCAGGACGGGAGCCTCTTGAGAGAGAGCCTCAATAGAAAGCCCTGTGTTGGTGATTGTGTTCCGGATCGCTTCGGATGGTATCTGGGGGGTAGGTTGGTCATCCATTTTTTTTCTCCTCGCATGAAGCGGTTCTGCAAGGCGCCAGAATCCTGCTCCAATCAGTGCCACGAAAAAACTGCTTTTCCAAACGTGATTCATATCCCCGGACAGACCGGGAAGAATATTCCCCAGGATTCACAGCTCCACAGAGAATTAGAGCAGGATTGCGAAGATTATCAACGAGTTTTTTTTCTGAGCCTCCCACGAAAGGGCTGCTGTACCGGACCTGAGGGGGCGGGGAGGCAACGGTCCGTTTTCCAAGGCTGGTTACCATGGTGTTGTCTGCGGGGTATGATCTTTCCAGCCCGATCCCGGTTGAGAATGTATCCTGGAGGATGACGGATGGCCGAAAAGAAAAAAAACACTCAACGCAGCCTGGATGAACAGATCCTCGAACTGCTCGAACAGAACGCACGCCTGGCGGATGAACGCATTGCCGATCTCCTTGGAGTCGGCCCGTCCGAGATCCATGCCGCCATCAAGCGAATGGAGGATGAAAAAGTCATCCTTGGCTATCGGGCAGTCACCGACCCCGCCAAGACCAGCGATGGCAAGGTCACCTGCATGATTGAAGTTCGAGTCACCCCTCAGCGGGGAGTCGGGTTCGATAAAATCGCGGAAAGAATTTACCGTTTCCCCGAGGTCCGCTCGCTCTACCTGGTTTCAGGAGCCTATGATCTGCTGGTTGTCGTGGAAGGCCACAGCATCCAGGATGTCTCCTATTTTGTTTTCGAAAAACTGGCCACACTCGAGCATATCCAGTCCACTTCAACCCATTTCATGCTGAAAAAATATAAAGATAACGGTATCATCCTTGGGCAGATCGAAAAGGTTGAGCGCCTTCCGGTCACCCCATAGGGCAGTTTTTCGGAATCTTCTGCAAGGAGGAAAAAAGACGGATGCGAACATTCAGGTTCAATATCAGCGTTCTGGTGGCGATGGTTTTACTGGCTGGATTTTCACCGGCTGGAGCTGAGGAGAAGGGAGCCATGAAAAAAATTCTTGTTCTCACTTTCAGTGAAGGATTCAAGCATTCCAGTCTGGGTCTCTGTGAGGAAACTCTGGCAAAAATGGGGAAAGAATCCGGTGTCTTCGAAGCGGATTGCATGAACCTGTGGAAATTGAAACCGGAAGAAATCGACCTGTCTTTCCTGACTGGAGAGAAGCTGGCCCAGTATGATGCAGTTTTTTTCTACACCACCACAGCCAAAGATGGCAAAGACATCGATCTGCTCACTCCGGAGCAGCGCGAAGCGTTCCTGGATTATATCAAATCAGGCAAAGGGGCCTTTATCGGCGCCCATGCAGCTTCGGATACTTTTTATAAGTGGCCGGAGTTCGGAGAGATTGTCGGAGCCTATTTTGTCAGCCACCCCTGGGGAGCCAATGATGCCGCAGTGACCATCAAAGTGGATGATAAAAATCATCCTGCCACACGGATGCTGGGCGACTCCTGGACCATTCAGGATGAGATCTACCAGTTCAAAGCCCCCTATTCACGCGAGAAACTCCGTGTCCTCCTCTCGCTGGATACCACAAAAACCGATATGAACAAAAAGAACCTGCAGTATGGCCCCACTGGAGATTATGGAGTTGCCTGGTGCCATGAGTATGGCAAAGGGCGCTGTTTTTTTACCTCATTGGGGCATCGCGAGGATGTCTGGACCAACCCGGTTTTCCAGGCTCACCTGCTGGGTGGAATCAAGTGGGCGTTGGGACTTGAAGACTGAGGATTCAGCCGAATCGGTGACAATAAGGCGCAGCTCGGGGGATTATCCTTCGATCTGCGCCTTGACCAGCTGATTCACTTCACCTCCATCGAAAATCTTCCCGGTCTGTTTCAAGGCAAACATCACTTTGCCCATCACCTTCCCCATATCTTTGGGTGAAACCGGCCCGATTTCCGACAGCACCTGCCCAATGATGACTTCGACTTCCTGAGTCGAAAGGCTGGGCGGGAGAAACTCCTGCAGGATGGCCAGCTCAGCCGACTCGGATTCCACAAGATCCTTCCGGCCGGCCTGGGTGAACATCGATATGCTTTCGCGGTGCTGGTTGACCAGCCGGGTGATCAACTGGATCACCTGCTCATCGCTGGGAGAACCTTTGCCCTCTTTTTCCTTTTTCAGGATTTCAGCACGGATGCCTCTGACAGTCCGAAGCCGGACTTCATCCTTCGCTTTCATTGCCTCTTTAATGGCTTCCGATATTTTTTCACTGAGCGACATGGTGTGTGTTCCTTAACCCAGGCTGAGCACAATGGATTGAAGCGTTTCAGCCTCATAAGACAACAGGGGAAGAGTCGTTTCGATCTCCTCGAACTGCCCGTTCCTGGCGGCATTTTCACAGAGCGAAGCCAACCGGGCAAACTCTCTGGCGGCCAGATTCAATGCCGATCCTTTAAGAGAATGGGCACGGTAACGGATTCCTTCGGCATCTTTTTTTTCGAGCGAAAGGTGCAGGGCGGCGATTTCTCTGGTGAGTGAATCTACAAATTCGTTCAACAGTTCAACCGCAAACTCACGGTCGCCACCAATCCGACTCAGAAGCTCCTCCAGGACCAGACTCGGTTCTGTTGCCATACCGGTAATCCCTTCTCAGGCAGTAATGAATGGCCAGCAGACTTCTCTTTTCGGAGGATGGAAACTCATCCAACCCTCTGAACAATAGAATACTTGAGGAACAATGTTATTTCCACCCATATTTCGCTATTCATTGAACCACGAATCCCCTTTCCTTCCCGCTCGATCTCCCTGCTATGATCCCATGTGCCATGAGATGGAATGTTCCTTATCCGGAAACTGAGATGAACCTTTTGGGGGTTCGGATCCATCGACTGACCCGGACCGAGCTTCTGGACTGTTTTGAAAAGGCTCTCGATCAAACCGGGCCTCTCCATTTTGCTTACCTGAATGTGGCTGTGTCGAACCAGGCGGCAGACCAGCCGGAAATCCATCAACTGCTCTCCAGCGCTGATCTTGTTTATGTCGATGGAGCGGGGATTCAGCTGGGGTGCAGAATTCTGGGGGAATGGTGTCCTGCACGGAACACCGCCGCCGACTTTCTCCCCCAGGTTATGGAAATCTGCGCCCGGAGAAAGAAAACAGTCGGCTTCCTGGGAGGAACCCCCGGAGGGGCTGCCCACCTTCGAGAACAAATGGTGGCCGCCTTCCCCGGTTTACAGATAACTTTCTGCAAGGATGGATATGAGGATCTCAGGCAGGAAGGTGCCTGGATTGGACCATTGCAGCTTGCTCCTCCCGACCTCCTTCTGGTGGGTTTGGGGGTTCCCGCTCAGGAAAAATGGATCGATGCTCATCGCGATTCTCCGGGCATCAGGCTGTACTGGTCTGTTGGCGCACTTTTCGAGTATCATGGAGGATCATTGAGTCGCTGCCCCGACTGGATGGGACGTTCAGGTCTGGAATGGCTTTATCGTTTATGGATCGAGCCGCGTAGATTATGGAAGAGATATCTAATCGGCAACCCGCGCTTCCTACTACGGTGCCTTTGCTCACGTTGGCTGGGTCGCGTGGGGATGCTCTAGCCCGGTTTGTCTGGCGCAGGGGAGTTCACCTGCTGCTTCTGCTGGATGGGATCCTGTCCGCTGGGTTGTGGCTGGGGGTGGTCGTTCTGCGCTTTCAGGTCGCCTGGCCAATCAATCACATCGAGAACTATCTGATTACCCTCTTCTTTGTCGTCGTCTGGTGGTGGATCGCCAACATGCTTTCCGACCTCTATTCACGCCCCCTCGAAGTGGCTCCCCTCAAGCAGGGAAAGGACCTGGTCAAGGCTTCAGGATTGTTCACCATGGGGATGCTCTCATTTGGCTACCTCACCAAGGAATCTCTTGATCCTGGACGATCGATCGTTCTGACTGTCTGCGTGTTGAATTTCATCTCACTTTTCCTGTCCCGTGCTTTTGTCCGCTGGGTGGAGATCCAGCTGCGCAAGCGGGGGTACGGACGGGTTAGAACACTTCTGGTTGGAGCGGGAAATCTGGCCCTGGATACCTGGCGGCGCCTCAATAATGCCTCGATCCGGGAACACCAGATCGTTGGAGTCCTGCACAGCGGCCAGAGCCAGGCCATGCCAAGGGGGGTCATTCCCAGGGAAGTGGTCGGATCCATCGACCAGCTCCCGAAAGTGCTCGAACAGGGTGGGATCGATCTGGTTGTGTTTGCTGACCGCAGCCTCTCCCAGGCCGATGTCTTGAATCTGATCTCGGAATCCCGTTGTGATGCCAATGTCCACTTCCGCATTGTCTGCGATGATCCTTCGACAGTCATGGTGAACCGCTCGGCTGGTGTCGAGGAGATCGATGGCATCCTGGTGGTTAACCTCGGGCCGGGGGCCACCCATGCCGGTTATCAATTCCTGAAAAGATCGCTGGATATTCTGGTCTGTGTGCTGACTTTGATACCGGTCCTGTGCGCCTGTGTCATTTTAATTCCACTGATCCGCTGGAAGAGCGGGGCCAGCGGGCTTTTCTGGCAGAAACGGGTCGGACTGGATGGGAAAGAGTTCTGGATGGCCAAGTTGCGCACCATGCGTCCGGATGTGGATGAGTATGGCGCTCCCCCTTCCGGCCCCTCAGACCCCCGGGTCCTTGGAGGGCTTGGCTCCTGGCTGAGGAGGTCATCCCTGGATGAAATCCCCCAAATTTATAATGTCCTTCGTGGTGAAATGACTTTGGTCGGCCCGCGCCCGGAGATGCCGCACCTGGTGGCCAGCTATGAGCCTTGGCAAAGACGCCGCCTCCGGGTCATCCCCGGCGTCACCGGGCTTTGGCAGATCCTTGGCAGGAAGAATCTCCCGCTTCAGTCCAATCTTGAATATGATTTTTACTACATTCAGAATCAATCCTTCCTGCTGGACCTGGTGATCCTGGTTCGCACTGTTCCGGTAGTCATTTTTGGCAAGGGAGCCTTTTAGGTTTTTCTGCATTCAGATTGTGTTCCGATCTTCATGAGCGACCAACTGCCTGATCACCTCTCGATACGTCTCAAAGGACTGACAAAGCATTACTATCTTGGAAGTGCCCAGGATCGTTCCCTCAAATCACTCATCCTGCGCAAGTTGCGGGGATACCAGGCGGATATTCTCAAAATCCTGGATGGGGTCGATCTTGAAGTTGAGCGGGGGCAGGCACTGGGGATCTGTGGAGCGAATGGCTCGGGTAAAAGCACCCTTCTCAAGCTGATTGCCGGAATCACTTACCCCACTTCAGGAGACATCCAGGTCTGTGGCAGGGTCGCTTCGCTGCTTGAACTGGGAGCTGGTTTTCACCCGGACATGACCGGCGAGGAAAATGTATTGCTCAATGGGGTCATCCTCGGCCTTTCGGAAAAAAGCCTCAAGCGTGAAATGCAGGCGATCTTCAGGGATGCGGGTTTGGAGCGCTTTGTCCGCACACCCATCAAGCACTATTCCACCGGCATGGTTCAACGTCTGGCTTTTTCGATTGCCAGCCACCTCGATCCCGATATTCTGATTCTCGATGAAGTCTTTGCGGTCGGTGATGCCCTTTTCCAGCACACTGCAGTTGACATATTCCGCCGTTTCAAAGCTCGAAATAAAACCATCCTGCTGGTCTCCCACGATCTGCATATCCTCGAAAACTTCTGCGATCGTGTGATCATGCTGTCCAATGGCGGCATCCTCATGGATGGTCCGCCCAAGGTGGTCACCTACCAGTATGCTGCCCTGGTCTGGCAGCATCGTTATCAGATCGGCTCAGGAGATAATCCCTATGCAGTCACCAACCGCCTCGGGGATCAGCGGATGCGGGTGACAAAGGTGTGCTTCCTGGATGAGCAGGGAAATGAGGGGCGGGTTTTTCGACAGTTTTCCCCGATTACAATCCGCGTCTCGCTGATTTGCGAGGATGAAGATATCCTGTATCCCGCGATATCCATCAAGATTCTGGATAACTGGTCAAGGGGAGTGTGCCAGACACTCTGCACTCCACCGGAGGAACTGCGCAAACCTGCGCCAGGCACCTTCGAGGTTGATCTGACATTTGACTGCCTGCTCCTCATGCCGGGCAACTACACACTCGAGCTGATTGTTGGCTCGATCGCCGGGCTGCTTCTGGACTGCTGGAGTTTTGCCGAGTCCTTTTCAGTCATCCCGCGCATCGAAGAACGGCGTTATCAGGGGACTTATGATGGCGTCTTCTTTCATCCCGCGCGCTGGGTGATTCACCATCCTGAGGGAGAGGCTGTCCAGGATGTTTTTCAGTAAAAAGAAGCCGCCAGGCAGTGGTTCGGAGGAAGCTGCACGGCTGGCGGAGGTAATCGCTTACCACGAAGCCACCAAACACCACTTCCGCCGTTATGCGGCCAGTCCGGGTTATCTCGACTGGGACAACCAGCCGGATCCCTTCCGGAGATTTGAGGGTTGTTCAAGGATCCAGCTCCCCTTTGCAGCCCGCGATGACTTCCCCTCATTCAATGCGCTGCTCGGTGGCAGCCGAATAGAACCACACACATTCGATCTGGGCTCCCTTGGCATATTCTTCGAGCATTCGATGGCCTTGTCCGCCTGGAAGGAATATCAGGGCAGCCGCTGGGCGCTGCGTGTAAACCCTTCGAGTGGAAACCTTCATCCCACTGAGGGGTATGTGGTTCTCCCTCCTGGCCTGCCTTCACCCGGGGAAGGGCTGGTCTGTCATTATGCTCCAGGTGAGCATCAGCTCGAAATTCGCTCCCGAATCCCCAGGGAACTCTGGACCAAAGCTTTTCCTGATTTCCCTGCGGATGGCTTTCTGCTGGGCCTGTCTTCGATTCACTGGCGGGAAGCTTGGAAGTATGGGGAACGCGCCTATCGATACTGCCAGCATGATATCGGCCATGCCCTGGCAGCCCTGTCCTTTTCCGCTGCAATGCTGGACTGGCGGGTGCTGCTGCTCGATACATCCTCGGATGAGGAGGTCGCAGCCTTGTTTGGCCTCGATCGCGGAATGGATTTCCTCCCGGAAGAGAGGGAGCATCCGGATCTGGTCGCGCTGGTTGTCCCGGGTGGGATCAAGGTCAATCCGCATGAGGTTCCACTTTCAAAACCTGCGGAGGTTTTCAAATCCCTCAAATGGCAGGGCCAGGCAAACCGCCTCAGCCAGGAGCATGTTCCCTGGGACAGAATCGATGCAATGGCGGTAGCGGCGGCAAAACCGAAAACATCCCCGGTCCCATCCATCGATGAAAATAAAAAAAGTGTGCTTCGAGAATCAGATGGCCCGATCCCGCTCCCTGAGGGCCGCCTGAGTGCCAGGGACATCATCCTGCGCCGGCGCAGCGCTGTTGCTTTCGATGGAAAAACCGGCCTTCCCCGTGATGTCTTCTATTCGATTCTTGCTCAGACAGTGCCATCCATCAGCACCCAGGGGCTGATTTCTCCACCCTGGGGGGCATTTCCCGGACCGGGCCATGTGGATCTGTGTCTGTTTGTTCATCTGGTAGATGGAATTCCACCCGGGCTGTATTGCCTGGTACGCAACCCGGCCCGTGAGGCTGCCTTGCGCAAGGCGATGAAACGGTCTTTCCTGTGGAAAAAGGCCCAGGGTGCGCCGGAGTGGTTGAATCTGTTTCTGCTTCTTGAAGGAGATGCCCGCACTGCTGCCGCACGGCTCAGCTGTGGCCAGGAAATCGCCGGTTCGAGTGCCTTCAGTCTGGGAATGGTGGCGGAATTTGAACCGGTCCTCCAGTCCCAGGGGGCCTGGAAATATCGCCACCTGTTCTGGGAAACCGGGATGATTGGCCAGATCCTGTATCTCTGTGCCGAAGCATCAGGCATCCGTGGAACTGGCATCGGGTGTTTTTTTGATGATCCCATCCATGATCTGTTCGGTTTTCAGAATCTGAATTTTCAGAGCCTGTACCATTTCACTGCGGGTGGCCCCATCGAAGACCAACGCCTGACCTCTTTACCCCCCTATCCTCCCCAGGAGATGGGATCTCAAGAAGCCTGATCGCAGGAAATGAACCTGTTCCTCAACCGGGTGGCCAGGTCAATGGACGCCCCCCCAGCAGGTGGATATGCAGATGGTTGACTGTCTGGCCTCCATGGGCTCCCTTGTTCACCACCAGCCGATAACCGCTTTCGGCAATTCCCTCGCTCACTGCAATCTGGTTGGCGACCCGGATGAGGTGCTCGAGAAGCCCACTTTCTGTATCGATTTTTGAGATATCCTCCAGGTCCTTTTTCGGGATGATCAGGATATGAACCGGGGCGTGCGGGTTGATATCTCTAAAGGCGAGCGACAGATTATCCTCATAAACCTTATCACATGGAATTTCACCACGGACAATTTTACTGAAAATGGTCTCTGCCATATTTCCGATACCTCACAGAATCTGATTTTCTACTTATGGTAACCAGCCCTGTGTGCGGAAAGAAGCCCCGATCCTTCGATTTATCGGGTTTCTATGGTATCGTTCTCACCATATTTAACCGACAAAGAGGAATCCCATGAAACAGGTAAAAAAGGTTGTTCTGGCCTATTCCGGCGGGCTTGATACTTCGGTCATCATCCCCTGGCTGAAGGAAACTTATGGATGTGAAGTCATCGCTTATGCTGCGGATCTCGGCCAGGGGGAGGAGCTTGAACCTCTCCATGAAAAAGCCATCAAATCGGGAGCCTCAAAACTCTATATCGAAGATCTTAAAGATGAATTATGGAATGATTTCATCCTCCCTGTGCTCCGTGCCGATGCGGTGTATGAGCATAAATACCTCCTTGCCACCTCGCTGGCACGGCCTCTGATTGCAAAGAAGCAGGTGGAAATCGCCCACAAAGAAGGCGCCGATGCGGTCTCTCATGGCGCGACCGGAAAGGGCAATGACCAGGTACGTTTTGAGCTGACCTACAAAGCCCTCGATCCTGACCTCAAAGTGATCGCCTGCTGGCGCGAACCGGAGTGGACTCTCACCTCCCGCGAGGAAGCGATTGAATACGCCAAGGCCCGCAACATCCCGGTTCCGGTGACGGCTGCCAAGCCTTACAGCATGGATCGGAACCTGTGGCATCTCTCTTTTGAAGGAGGGATTCTGGAGGATCCAGCCAATGCACCCGATCCGGAAATGTTCCTCCTGACCACCGATCCGGAAAAAGCACCGGACAAGCCACGGATCATCGAACTGCTGCTGGTCACCACCGTACCCGCCATGTTCCTGGCCGCCGGCGGCGTGCCGGAATGGCAGAAGGTGGTCTGGACGCTGATCGGCGGCACCCTGGCGGCCGGCTCGGCGAACGTCTTCAACTCGGTGCTGGACGCCGACATCGACTCCGAGATGCGCCGGACGCGCCGGCGTCCGATGCCGTTGAACAGCGTGCCGCCCGCCCGCGCCTACGTCTTCGGCGCGGTGCTCGGCGTGCTGGCCGCGCTGATCCTCGGATTCGGCGCCAACTGGCTGTCGGCCTCGCTGGCGATGACCGCCAACGCCTACTACGTCTTCGTGTACACGATGGGGCTGAAGCGGCGCACCTCGCAGAACATCGTCTGGGGTGGCATCGCGGGCTGCTTCCCACCGCTGATCGGCTGGACGGCGGTCACCGGCAGCATCGCCTGGCCGCCGCTGGTGCTGTTCGCCATCGTCTTCTTCTGGACGCCGCCGCACACCTGGGCGCTGGCCTTCCGCTACAAGGAGGACTACCGGCAGGCGCACGTCCCGATGCTGCCCGTGGTGATGGCTCCGCCCGCGGTGGCCTGGCGGATCGTCGTCTACACCGTGATCACGGTCGCGGTGAGCCTGGTGCTCTGGCCGGTGGCGCAGACCGGCTGGCTCTATCCGGCGGTCGCGCTGATCGCCGGCGTGGTGATGATCGTGGAGTCGATCCAGCTGCTGCGGCGGGCCCGGGCCGGGCTGACCGAGGCGGCGCTGCGGCCGATGCGGCTGTTCCACCTGTCGAACTCCTACCTGGCGGTGGTCTTCCTGGCCGCCGCGGTCGACCCGCTGATCTTCTGAGCCTCCGGCACCGCCGAGAGCCACAGGTGGCTGATCGCCACCGTGTACAGGGTGGTGCCGACCATGTGCGCGAACACCATGCCCATCGGCAGGTGGGTGAGGTACTGCGTGTAGCCGATGACGGCCTGCAGGCAGGCGGTGCCGATCACCAGCAGCGCGGCGCGCCGGACGCGCCGGACGCCCCGTGCGGCGTAGGCCAGCCAGACCGTGACGGCGAGCGTGATCCACATCGTCACGGAGTGCACCCGGGCCACCTCGCTGAGGTCGAAGCCGTTGCGTTGCGCCGCGCCGTCGCCCGAGTGCGGGCCGGCGCCGGTGACCACGGTGCCGGCGTACATCATCAGCAGCGACAGCCAGAACACCGCCTGCGCGGCCAGCCACAGCCGTCGCGGCGCGGGCTCCGGGCGCAGTTCGAAGGCGTCGTGCACGACGGTCACACAGGCCACGATCAGGCCGACCGAGAGCACCATGTGCAGCCCGACCACCCAGGGGTTGAGCTGGCTGAGCACGGTCAGCCCGCCGACCACGCCCTGCAGGCCGATGCCCAGGCCGATCAGGATCGACAGCATCCTGACCCGCCGCGCCCGGACCGTGCGGAACACCGTGATGGCGGTGCCGAGCGCGATGGCGATCAGCACGAAGGTGAGCAGCCGGTTGCCGAACTCGATGAAGGCGTGCCATTCCGCCTCGGGATGCGGCACGTACGAGCCGGCGTCGCACTGCGGCCAGGTCGGGCAACCGAGCCCCGACTTGGTCAGCCGGACCAGCGCGCCGGTCCACACGATGGCCATGTTGGCCACCAGGTTCGCCACGGCCCACCGGTGCAGGCTCCGCCGGCCCTTCAGGATGTCCATCGGAACGCCTTCCGTGCGATCAGGGTGAGGGCCACAGCCCAGGCGGCCAGGACCAGCAGGGCCAGCGGCGCTCCCGCCCCGGCGGACGCCGCCCGCAGCGCCGAGCCCAGCGCGGCGGTCGGCAGCCAGGGCGGCTGGTCGGCGATCAGGCCGCCGAGCGCCAGCCCGGCCAGGTAGACCAGGTTGGCCAGGGCCAGGGTGACCTCCGCCTTCAGGGTGCCGGCCAGTAGCAGGCCCAGCCCGGCGAAGGCGGCGATGGCGAGCCCGATGGCGACCGCGGCGGACGCCGCGCCCGCCGGCGTCCAGGCCGGACGCCACCCCCAGACCAGGGCGACCGCGCTGAGCAGCGCCGCCTGGACGGCCACCAGGGCGGTCGCCGCCAGCGCCTTGCCGGCGATCAGGTCGGCCCGGGTGAGCGGCGTCGCCACCAGCCGCTCCAGGACGCCGTAGCGGCGCTCGAAGCCAGTGGCCACCGCCAGCGAGGTGAAGGCGGTCGACCAGGTCGCCACCGCCACCACGGACGCCGGGAAGACGGCGAGGTCGAGCCCGAATCCCTGCCCCCAGGCCAGCCCGCCGATCAGCAGACCGAGCGGGATCGCGAAGGCCAGCAGCAGCTGTTCGCCGTTGCGCAGCAGCATCCGCAACTCCATCGCGGCATGCCGGACGATCCGGGTCGCGTTCACGCCGCCCCCCCGGTGTGCCGCAGGAAGACGTCCTCCAGGCTGGCCTCGGCGGTCAGCTCGGCGACCGTGCCCGAGACGGTGACCCGTCCGGCGTCCATGATCCAGACCCGGTCGGCAAGCCGCGCGGCCTCGTCCATGTCGTGGGTGGTGAGCAGCACCGACACCCCCCGTCCGCGCAGGCCGGAGACCACCTCCCAGGTGCGCCGCCGGGCGTGCGGGTCCATGCCGGCGGTCGGTTCGTCGAGCAGCACCAGTTCGGGGCGTCCGACCAGTGCCCCGGCGAGGTTGACCGCCTGCTGCTCGCCGCCGGACAGCCGCCGATAGGGACGGTTCAGCAGCGGCGCCAGGCCCAGCGCGTCGACCAGGTCGCCGACCGGCATCGGGTCGGGGTAGAGCCCCGCGAGATAGCGCAGCAGCTCGCCGGGGCGGACCGCCGACCAGGCCCCGACCGATTGCGGCATCAGCCCGATCCGCTCGTTGGCGTCCCCGGGCGATCCGCCCATCACCCGGACCCGGCCGGATTCCGGCTGGAGCAGCCCGGTGACGCAGCGCAGCGCGGTGGTCTTGCCGGCCCCGTTCGGGCCCAGCAGCGCGGTCAGTTCGCCGACGCGGGCCGTCCAGGACAGTCCGTCGAGCACCCGCCGGCCGCCGAACCAGACACTGACCCCGTCCAGCTCGAGGGCGTACCGAGGGGTCACCCGGCCAGCATATGACCTGCTCACGGGCGGGACGTGCCGACGTGGCGACGCGGGAAGCGCGGCGGCCGTCCGACGGGGCCGCGATCGGGTCGGGCGGATTCCCCCGATTCCCTTGACGGCGGGGGTCGCCGTTGTCTAGCGTTCAGTTGCTAAATCCATTTGGCAACGTTGCCGAGTGTCCGGGCAACGGTTTCCTCCACCCCATAGGAGCAAACACAGTGGTTGACCTCACACGCAGAGCCATGCTCGGCGCGATCGGTCTCGGTGTCGTCGGCACGGTCGTGTCGATACCCCGGCTGACCGGCGCCGACATCCCAGGACGAGGACAGAGCGCCCTCACCATCGCACTCTTCGGCACCGAACAGGACGCCGCCCAGCGGCAGGGGCTGATCGACGGCTTCCGGCGCAAGCACCCCGACATTCCCGTGCGGATCGTGGCGATCCAGGGCCAGGACTGGAGCGAATACTTCGCCAAGATCCTGACCATGATCGCGGCCGGCACCCCACCGGACGTCGTCACGGTGGCCACCGAGGGCACCCAGCTGTTCGCCTCCCGGATGGCACATCCCCTCGATGACTACGTACAACGCGACGCCGCCGAGATGCAGGAGTACTTCGACGACGTCCATCCCTCACTGATCGAATCCTTCTTCTACAAGGGCAGCCTCTTCCAGCTGCCGGACAACTTCAACGCCGCGAACGTGTTCTACAACACCTCGGCACTCCAGCGCTCCGGGTTGCAGCGGCCGAGCGACAACTGGACGATCGACGACTTCTTCACCCTCGCCCGGGCGATGAAGAAGGGCAGCCAGGGCAGCTTCCTGCCCTACTTCTGGAACAACCGGCTGTGGGGCGGTGTGGTGCCCTGGATGTACGTGAACAAGACCAGCTTCCTCACCGAGGAGAAGGCCCCGGGCGGTGACTGGTTCTGGAAGCGGTTCTATCCCAACGAGACCCCGCGCGGCGGCGGCTACCTGTGGGAGAACGCGGACGCCCTCAACGACGCCACGGTGGAGAGCTTCTCGGTGCTGCAGCGCCTGGTCAGCGAGGGCCTCGCGGCCAACCCGGCCCAGGGCGGCGGCAACGAACTGGTCTCGCTGTTCTCCACCGGCGGGGTCGGGATGACCCCGGCCGGCGGGTTCTGGGTGCAGGGGCTGAAGGAAGCGGGAGTCGCCAACGACGCCTACGACGTCACCTACTTCCCGGCGATGAACGGGCAGCGGCATCAATTCGGCGCCGGCGGCTACGCGATCATGGACGTCTCGGAGCGCAAGGACGAGGCGTGGGAGTGGCTGAAGTACTGCGTCTCCGTCGAGGGCATGTCGATCGCCCACAACAAGCCGGACTCGTCGCTGCCGCGTCGTTCGCTGAACGACCAGCTCTACGGGGCCGGGGTCGGCCCGGAGCACTGGAACGTCTTCTACGACACGCTGGTCAAATTCCCGACCACCGGACCGATGCCCGCCCCTCCGCAACAGGCGGCGGTCGAATCCGCGCTGCTCAAGAACGTGGTCGCCACGATCATGAACGGACCGAACGGCGTCCGGCCCGGCCTCGAGCTGATGCAGCGTGACCTCGAACTCGCACTGAAGGGACGCTGATGTCCACGACAACCACCCCGACGAAGGCGCCCGCCCGGGCCACCGCCGTCGAGTCCCCGCGGAAGAAGAACAAGAACGGAGCACTGATCTGGACCTTCCTGGCCCCGACCGTGATCGGCCTGGGACTGTTCAGCATCGTGCCCATCATCGGCTCCATCGTGCTGGCCTTCTTCCGCTGGGACATCATCACGCCTCCGCAGTTCGTCGGCTTCGACAACTTCG
>JAANMX010001792.1_pt1 | contig 23310 bp, 18 predicted proteins | sample 7279681 | NCBI WGS metagenome assembly JAANMX01 (sample SAMN14094542, study PRJNA606508) | bioreactor metagenome | isolation source: A lab-scale SPAN reactor treating ammonium-rich wastewater day 351 | place: Ireland: Galway | collected 2018-01-01
GCGCTACTGGCTCGACCTCGTCCGCTTCGCCGAGACGAACAGCTACGAGCGCGACAACCCCAAGCCGAACGCCTGGCGCTACCGCGACTGGGTCATCCGGGCGTTCAACAGCGACAGGCCATACGATCGCTTCCTGCGCGAACAACTGGCCGGCGACGAGTTGCCCGACGCCGGCCCCGACGCCCTCATCGCGACGGGGTTCTACCGCCTGGGCATCTGGGACGACGAGCCGAGCGACCCGGCTCTGGCCCGGTACGACGGCCTCGACGACGTCCTCACCACGGTCGGGCAGGTGTGCCTGGGGCTGACCATCGACTGCGCCCGCTGTCACGACCACAAGATCGACCCGATCCCGCAGAAGGACTACTACCGGCTGCTCGCGTTCTTCCACAACATCAACCACTACCGCGGCGGCAACGGCCCGACCGACCAGCGGCCCATCGTCTCCGCCGAGGGGAAGCGGGCTTACGAGGCGCAGCTCCGCGCGCTGGAGGCGAAGCGCGAACAGGCCCAGGCGGCCCTGCGCGAGATCGAGCGGCAGTTCGTTGCCCTGTCGCGCAAGGGCGAGGACGGGCCGCGTCAGTCTGACATAGACGACCTCCAGTATCGCTTTTATCGCAGCGCCTGGGACAAACTGCCCGACTTCGACGCGCTCAAGCACGAGGACGCGGGCAAGCTGCCGCGAGGGCTGTTCGACCTGGCGCCGCGCACGCGCAACGACTCGTTCGGGTTCGTGTTCGAGGGCGTGCTGCTGGTGCCGCGGGCGGGCCGGTACACCTTCTACCTCGACTCCGACGACGGCTCGCGCCTGACCGTCGGCGGCAAGAAGGTGGTCGAGTACGACGGCATCCACGGCGTCGGCACCGAGCGGTCCACGACGGTGGAGTTGCCGCAGGGTCGGGTGCCGATTCGCCTCGACTACTTCCAGCGAACGTTCGGGCTGGGGCTGGCGGTCGGCTGGTCCGGCCCCGGTTTCGCGCGCCGCTCACTGTCCGCGTCCGCCGCGGAGCTGCGTCCGGTGGATCTCGTCAAGGCCATCACCCGCGACGGGCTGCGGCTGCTCGGCAAGGAGCGCTTCGCCCGCTACCAGCAGCTGAAGAAGGCGTTCGACACCCTCAAGAAGCAGAAGGTGCCGGCCGAGCTGGCACTGTGCGTCACCGAGGCAGGCACACGCGCGCCTGACACGTTCGTCCTCCTGCGCGGCAATCCGCACGCCAGGGGACCGAAGGTCGAACCGGGTTTCCCGGTCGTCCTGGGTGGCGCCACCCCGACCCTGCCGTCTCCCCTGTCGGGCGTGCAGAGCAGCGGGCGGCGGACGGCGCTGGCGGACTGGATCGCCTCGCCAACCAATCCGCTGACGGCGCGCGTGATGGCGAACCGCATCTGGCAGTACCACTTCGGCCGCGGCATCGTGCGCTCGACGAGCAACTTCGGCCTGCAGGGCGACCGACCCACGCACCCCGAACTGCTCGACTGGCTGGCCTCGGAGTTCGTCCGCGGTGGGTGGCGCATGAAGGCGCTGCACCGCCTGATCCTCACCTCCAGCGCCTACCGGATGTCGGCGCGCGCCACACCCGAGGGGCTCAAGGCCGACCCGGCGAACGACCTGTGCTGGCGCTTCGACATGCGCCGCCTGACCGCCGAGGAGATCCGCGACTCGATCCTGGCGGTGTGCGGCAACCTGAACCTCAAGATGTACGGACCCGGCATCTACCCCGAAATCCCGCCGGAGGTGCTGGCGGGGCAGTCGGTGCCGGGCCGCGGATGGGGCAAGTCCCCGCCGGAGGAGCAGGCGCGGCGGAGCGTCTACGTCCACGTCAAGCGCTCGCTGCTGCTGCCGATCCTGGAGACGTTCGACATCGCCGAGACGGACCGCTCGACGCCGCTGCGGTTCGCCACGACGCAGCCGACGCAGGCGCTGGCGATGCTCAACAGCGACTTTCTGAACAAGCAGGCGGCCGTCTTCGCCGGGCGACTGCGCCGCGAGGCGAGCAACGACGAGGCGGCACAGGTGCGGCTCGCGCTGCTCCTGGCGACGTCGCGCCCGCCCGCCGACGCGGAGGTGCGCCGCGGCGTGGGACTGATTCGCGGGTTGCGCCGGGACGGCGCGTCCGAGGAGGTGGCGTTAACTTACTTCTGTCTGATGGTGCTGAACCTGAACGAGTTCGTCTACCTGGACTGAGATCCCACCCGGGAGTACTCGGTACTCGCCGGGAATTGGCGCGACGGAGAACCTGCCATGAGCCATCACCCCACGGGATCGTTCTGCCGGCGGACGCGCCGCGAGTTCCTCTGGGAGGCCGGCGCCGGCTTCACCGGCCTGGCCCTGACCGGCCTCTTATCGACGGACGGGTTCTTTGGCTCTGCGCGAGCGAACGAGCCGCGCCGGCCGGCCAACCCGCTCGCCCCGCGCCCGCCGCACTTCCCCGCGAAGTGCAAGAGCGTCATCTTTCTGTTCATGTACGGCGGGCCGAGCCAGGTCGATACCTTCGACTTCAAGCCGACCCTCTACCGCCTCGACGGGCAGACTGTCCCGGTGCGCACGTTCGGCCGCGGCGGGCACCGCAACCAGGGCCGCATCGTCGGGCCGAAGTGGCGCTTTCGGCAGTACGGCCGGTGCGGCAAGCGGATCAGCGATCTGTTCCCGCACCTGGCGACGTGCGTGGACGACATCGCCTTCCTGCATTCGATGACTGCCGACTCGCCCATCCACGGCTCGGCGATGCTGCAGATGAACACGGGCAAGATCCTCTCCGGCAGCCCGTGCCTGGGCTCGTGGGTGAACTACGGCCTGGGCAGCGTCAACGAGAACCTGCCGGGGTTCGTGGTCATGCTCGACCCGACCGGCGGACCGATCAGCGGTGCCAAGAACTGGGCGAGCGGCTACATGCCTGCCACCTACCAGGGCACCATCCTGCGTTCGGTGGGCGAGCCGGTCCTCGACCTGCAGCCGCCGCGCGGGATGACCTCCGCGATGCAGCGGCGCTTGCTCGATAGTCTGAACGAGTTCAACGCCACGCACCAGGCGCCCCGCGCCGATAACAGCAACCTGTCGGCCCGTATCGCCAGCTATGAGATGGCCTTCCGCATGCAGACCCACGCCGTCGAGGCGGTCGATCTCACGCAGGAAACCGAGGCGACGAAGCACCTGTACGGCCTGGACGACCGGCGCACCGCCGACTTCGGGCGGCGCTGCCTTCTCGCGCGGCGGCTGGTCGAGCGCGGCGTGCGCTTCATCCAGCTGTACGCCGGCGGGGCGCACAACGACGACAACTGGGACGCCCACGGCGACCTGGTGCGCAACCACACCCACCACGCTGGCCGGACCGACAGACCGATCGCCGGGCTGATCAAGGATCTGAAGCGGCGCGGTCTGCTCGACGAGACGCTGATCGTCTGGGGCGGCGAGTTCGGCCGACAGCCGACAGCGGAATACGCGATGGGGACCGGGCGCGACCACAACGCCTACGGGTTCACGATGTGGGCCGCGGGCGGCGGGATCAAGGGTGGAGTGAGCGTGGGCGCGACCGACGAGCTGGGGTCGGAGGCCGTGGAGGACCGCCTCCACGTCAAGCACCTGCACGCGACGATCCTGACCTTGATGGGCCTCGATCCGGACCGGCTGACCTACTTCTACGGTGGGCTCGATCAAAAGCTCGTCGGCGTCGAGGGGGCCGAGCCGATCCGCAAGATCATGTCATAACCAGCTCGCCGCTGGCGCTCCGGGCTGGTAGAGCGCACGCTTCACGCGCTCACGCGCTCACGCGCCAAGCGCCGCGGCGACCGCATCCCCAACCTGCGCCGTCGTCGCCGAGCCGCCCTGATCGACCGGCAGCGCCTGCCCTTCTTCCAGCACCCGCGCCACCGCCCGCTCGATCCGTTCGGCCGCCTCGACCAGTGCCGGCTGACAGTGGCGCTGGCCGAGCCACTCCAGCATCATCCCGCCCGACAGGATGGCCGCCACCGGGTTGGCGATGCCCTTGCCCGTGATGTCCGGGGCGGTCCCGTGGGCCGGCTGAAAGACCGCGTGCCGGTCGCCCACGTCGCCCGACGGCGCCATGCCCATCCCGCCGATCAGGCCCGCCGCCAGGTCCGACAGGATGTCGCCGAACAGGTTCTCCGTCACGACCACGTCGAACCGCGCCGGACGCTGGACGAGGTAGAGCGCCTGGGCGTCGATGTAGGTGCGCTCGCTGGCGATGTCGGCGTTGGCGGCCGCAACCTCGTCGAACACCTTGCGGAAGAACGCGAAGCTCTTGAAGATGTTCGCCTTGTCCACGCACGTCACCTTGCGGACCGCGTCCGGGGCGGCGCGGCGGCGCACGCGCGCCAGGCGATACGCGAACTCGCACACGCGCTGCACCCCCGCGCGCGTCATCACCAGGGTGTCGGTGGCGAGCTGGTCGTGCAGCACGATGCCGGCGTTCTGCGAGGCGAATAGTCCCTCGGTCTGCTCGCGCAGGATGAGCAGGTCGATGTCGCCCGGCCGCACCCCCGCCAGCGGCGAGCGCGCCCCTGGGTAGAGCCGGCACGGCCGCACCCCCGCGTACAGGTCGAGCAGGACGCGGAGCGTCACCTGCGGAATCAATTCGGTGCCGTCCGGCTTGCGCACGTCCGGGTGGCCCATCGCGCCAAGCAGGACCGCGTCGGCGGCGCGACACGCCTCCACGGTGGCGGTCGGCAGGTCGTCGCCGGTGCGCCGATAGCAATCGGCCCCACAGGGGTAATCCTTCAGCTCCAGGGTGAAGCGGCCCGAGACGCGCTCGGCGGCGCGCAGCACCTTGACTGCCTCGGCGGTCACGTCCACCCCGATGCCGTCGCCGGGGAGGATCGCGATGTGGAAGGTCGATCGAATGGCCATGAGGTGCTCGCGTTGGACGGCGGAAACCCAACTCCCCGGCCCCCTTCCCTGCGCGGGAAGGGGGAGAAGCCGGGCAGAAGCGCCGGAATGATCACCCAGGCGCTTGCACCCTTCTCCCCCCTCTCCGTTTCGGGGAGGAGGGCGGGGGGAGGGGTTGGTCCGCGCTGGCGGAACTCGTTTTTGATATACGAACCCTGCCCCGAGGAACTACAATTCGCACTGTCGCCCGCGGGCCGTTCCCGTCCAAGGAGACACCGACCCATGACCGCGGTTTCCGTTCGTCTGTCGCTCGCGTGCGTCGCCGTACTCCTCGCCCCGGTGTGCGTGAGCGCCGCGGACTGGCCGAACTGGCTCGGCCCCAACCACAACGGCTCCTCCCCCGAGAAGGGTCTGCTCGTCCAGTGGCCGGCGAAGGGGCCGAAGATCCTCTGGAAAGTCCCCGGCGGCGAGGGCTATTCCTCGGTCGTGGTCGCGGGCGGGCGGGCCGTCACCCTGGTTCAGCGCGGAACCGAGGAACTCGTCCTCGCCCTGGACGCGGCGACCGGCAAGGAACTGTGGCAGACGAAGATCGCCCCGAACTTCAAGAACGCCTACGGCAACGGCCCCCGCAGCACGCCGACCCTCGACGGCGCCCACGTCTACGCCCAGTCCGTCAGCGGGCCGGTCGTCTGCCTGGAGGCCGCCTCCGGCAAGGAGGTGTGGCGGCGCGACCTGCTGAAGGAGTTCGGGGCCAAGAATATCACCTGGGGTCTGTCGGCCTCGCCGCTGGTGGACGGCGACCTCGTCCTCGTCATTCCCGGCGCGAAGGGGGCCGGCGTCGCTGCGCTCGACAAGCGCTCCGGCAAGACGGTCTGGCAGACCGGCGACGACAAGGCCGCCTACGCCTCCCCGGTGGCGACGACGGTCGGCGGGCAGCGGCAGATCATCTTCTTCACCGCCCCCGGGCTGCTGGCGGTCGAGGCGAAGACCGGCAAGGAACTGTGGCGCATCCCGTGGGAGACGGAGTACGACGTCAACATCTGCACGCCGCTCATCATCGGCGACCTGATGTTCGTCGCCTCGGGCGAGCGGGTCGGGTCGGCCCTCTTCCGCCTGAAGACCCAGGGCAAGCCGGAGGTCGTCTGGGCGAGCAAGGGCAAGGGCGGCAAGCTGACGACCTACTGGGCGAACGCCGTTCACCTCGACGGCCACCTGTACGGTCTGTCGGGCGAGTTCGACAAGCAGATCGACCTGAACTGTGTGGACCTCGAGACGGGTGCGCTGCGCTGGTCGCAGAAGAAGTTCGGCAAGGCGGCCATCACCCTCGCCCAGGGGCACCTGTGGATCGTCACCAAGACCGGCGATCTGGTGCTCGTCCACGCCAACCCGAAAGGCTACCTGGAGGTGGCGCGGGTGCGGAACCTCCTCGGCGACAACCGCACCGTGCCGACGCCCGCCAATCGCCGGCTGTACCTGCGTGACCTGCGGAACATCTACTGCCTGGACATCGCCGGGGAATGACGAACCTTCCGAGCCCGAAGTGTCAGCGCGGGTCTTTGCCTCGCCCCTCGCTTACGCTTCGGACTCGGACTACCGATCTCGGACTTTACCCCTCCTCATGCACATCCTCTTCGTCCACCAGAACTTCCCGGCCCAGTTCGGCCACATTGCGGAGTATCTCGTCAAGAAGAAGGGGTTCCGCTGCTCGTTCGCATCGCAGCAGAGCCCCGGTCAGGTCGAGGGGATCGAGCGCATCCAGTACCACGTCAAGAGCGGCGCGACCGAGCGGACTCACTACTGCAGCCGCACGTTCGAGAACGCCATCTGGCACAGCCACGCCCTGTACGAGGCCCTCCAGAGCCGCCCCGACCTCAGGCCGGACCTCGTCGTCGCCCACTCAGGGTTCCTCACGACCGTCTTCCTGCGCGAGCTGTACGACTGCCCGATCGTCAACTACTTCGAGTACTTCTACCAGCCCCGGGGGGCCGACATGGACTTCCGGCCGGACTTCCCGTCACCGCCGCTCAACCGCCTCCGCGCCCGCGCGCGCAACGCTACCCTGCTGCTCGATCTGGAGAACTGTGACGCCGGGTACAGCCCCACCCACTGGCAGCGCGCCCGCCTGCCGAAGATCTTTCACGACAAGGTCCGGGTCATTTTCGACGGCATCGATATCGACATGTGGAAGCCGCGCACCGGCCTGCCCCGGCGCCTCGGCCAGTTCGCGATTCCTGACGGCATGAAGGTCGTCAGCTACGTCTCGCGCGGCATGGAGTCGATGCGCGGCTTCGACATCTTCATGAAGGCGGCCCACGTCCTGAGCAAGATGCGCAAGGACGTGCTCTTCCTCGTCGTCGGCCAGGACCGCGTCTGCTACGGCGGCGATCGGGAGATGACCGGCAGGCTGACGTTCAAGGAGTGGGTGCTGGCGCAGGGCGACTACGACCTGTCACGCTTCGTCTTCACCGGCCTGGTTCCGGCGCCGGTGCTGGCGGACCTGTTCTGCCTCACGGACCTGCACATCTACCTGACGGTGCCGTTCGTCCTGTCCTGGTCGTTGGTGAACGCGCTGGCGTGCGGCGCGACCGTGCTCGCGTCCGACACGGCCCCGGTGCGCGAACTGATCGAGCCCGGGCAGACCGGGCTGGTGGAGGACTTCTTCGACGTCGAGGGGCTGGCACGCACCGCCTCTCGGGTGCTCGATGTGCCCCAGGACTACCGGCACCTGGGGGCGGCGGGGGCGGCGCTGGTGCGCGAGCGTTACAGCCTGGAGGTGTGTCTGCCGCAGATGCTCCAGCTCTACGAGGCCGCGGTGGCGGCGCGGCGGGCTCGGACAGGAGAACGCCGCGCTTCCCAATCCTCGCCCGGTGAGGTACAGTGAAGCCGGCGGGGAGGGCGCCTCCCCCGAAGAGCCGGCCCCCCGGTGTGCCCAAACCCCCTTCCGCGCATGCACGATGTCGTCGAGCGCCACAGTGGCGAGTTGATGCTCCTGGTCCTGTTCGCCATGCTGGTCGGCACGCTGATCGTGCTGGTCCCGCAACTCCTCCGCGCCCACCTGCGCAAGGCGGAGATGCAGCACACCGAAAATCTGCGCGCCCTCGAGCAGGGCATGTCGTTGCCCGACCCGAACGAGTCGGCACGGATGGCCGGCCGCACCGCGATGCTCGTGCCGATGGTCGTGATGATAACCGCCGGCACCGTCACCTGCTTCCTGATCGCACACAAGACCGAGAACATGGTGGCGGTTTCGCTGGCCGTCTGGTGCGTCGCCGGCATCGTCAGTCTTGCCGCGATCACCGGCGGCGTCGCCCTGATGGGGCGACTGGCCCAGCTGCAGACAGGTGAGGCGGAGGAGCAGATGCCCGAGAACCCGCTCACCGGCTGAGAGGGTGCCCCCAGCGAGCGCAGCAAACGTTACGGGACGTTCAGCAGGACGTTGTCGATCAGCCGCGTCGTCCCGAAGTAGACCGCCAACGCGACCAGGACCGCGCCCCGCAATTCTTCCACCGGCTGGAGGGTGTTGAAGTCCACCGCAGCCGCGTAGTCCAGCCGCACCCCGGGCGTCGCCTCGACGCGCTCGCGGAGCAACCGCACCAACTCCCGGGCGTCGCGCTCGCCTTCCTCAACGCGCCGGCGCACCTCGGCGAGGGATTCATTAAGAACCGTCGCCCGCCGGCGCTCGTCCGCGCTCAGGTACTGGTTGCGCGAGCTGAGCGCCAGGCCGTCCGACTCGCGCACCGTCGGGCACCGGCGGACCGTCACCGGCACGTTCAGGTCGGCAACCATCTGCTCGATGACGCGTACCTGCTGGGCGTCCTTCAGCCCGAAGAACGCGGCGTGCGGGCCGACGATCGTGAGCAACTTCAGCACCACCGTCGCCACCCCACGGAAGTGGCCCGGCCGGGACGCACCGCACAGAACGTCCTGAAGCCCCTCCACCTCGACGCAGGTGCAAAACCCCGGCGGGTACATGACGGCCGGCTCCGGGTGGAAGACCAGATCGACCCCCTGTTCCGCGCACAGACGCAGATCCTGGTCGAGGGGACGCGGGTAGCGGGCCAGGTCTTCCTTTGGCCCGAACTGGGTCGGGTTGACGAAGATCGACACGACGACGTACCCCGTCTCCGCGCGAGCGGCGCGGATCAGGCTCAGGTGGCCGGCGTGGAGCGCGCCCATCGTCGGCACCAGCCCGACGGACTGGCCGCGGGCGCGTGCCCCGGCCACGGCGCGGCGGACCTCCGGGACGGTCCCGGCGAGTTGCGGTTGCATGGCGGCTCCCGTTCACGACGCGCGCTGGCGTTTCTCCAGCAGCAGTTCCAGGTACGCGCGCCGCTCGGAGCCCGACAGCCCCAGCTCGGCGGCGGTGCGCAGCAGCACGTCGCGGCCACGCTCCAGGTCCGCTTCCGGCGCCTGGATCTCCAGCTCCACGAAGCACCCGACCTCATCCACCTCGTCCAGGCACACCTCCAGATCGAACCCCTCGCGCGGCAGGTGGTAGATGTGCCGGCTCTTGTGGACGACGGCGGTGGGGCGGTAGCCGAGGTGCATGAGCAGGCCAGCGAAGTCCTCCGCGACGCGCGGACCGTCCGCCAGCGGCACCTCGATCTCGGTGCGCGTCTTGGTCAGGGCGTCGCGCTTCGGTCCCTTGTAGGTGACGAGGTTGGTCGGGCCGATCCGGCGCAGACGCAGGGCCTCGTCGGTGCGGGCGAAGTCGCGGTCCGGGGCGTTGAAGTAGTGGTCCGTCTCCTCGCGGACCGTCGCCGCCTCTGCTGCCCCCCACTCGGCCAGCCGGGCCAGCAGCGGACCGAAGTCCGCGAGCGGGAATTTCATCTCGATCTCGAGCATGATTACGCCTCCCGATCGTTGCGCCGCGCTGCAGGTGGAACAGATATAATCATGACAGCCCCCGGCGGCGAGGGCCAGGGGGACGGGGGGATGGCAGTGAACACCAGCGCGGGCGCTGTCCCCGGCGAGTCCCCGACTGCCTGCACGGTCGGCGGCCCGATCAACCGGAGGTTATTGGCGATGGAGTCCGCGACGCCGAAGGGCGAGGAGCCGCGGGGGTTCCAGACCGTGTGCAAGGTCACCGACCTGGTCGAGGGCGAGGGGAAGACGGTCGAGGTCGGCGGCAAGCTGATCGCGCTGTTCCTCAGCGGCGGCCGCTATTACGCGATCGACGACCTGTGCCCGCACATGGGCGCGTCCCTCAGCGGCGGGTGGGTCGAGAACGGAGTGGTCACCTGCCCCTGGCATGCCTGGCGTTTCCGGCTGGAGGACGGCGCCTGGGCGAACTACCTGAAGGTGAAGATCGGCTGCTACGCGGTGCGCGTCGAGGGCGACGAGGTGCAGGTCCAGGTGCCGGCGCCGAAGCGCTAAGCAGCGGTTGCCAAACTGGCCCCGCGCGCCAGCGCGGGGCCAGTTTGGCAACCGCTGCTTACCGGAGGGAAGCGCGATGGTCCGTCGTGTCGTGTTCGCCGGCCTGCTGCTTGGGGCGGCCGTGTTCCTCACGTGGCCAGCCGGCGCGCGACCACAGGTCCAGCGGCCCGCGCCGCAGCTCCTGCCGGCCCCGCGCCTGGTCGAGCCGGGGACGCGCGTCACCCCGAAACTGGAGCCGGTCGCCGAGACGCGGCTGCTCATGGAGGGGCTGGCCCACGCCAACTTCCGCGGCGTCGAGCGGCTGCTGCGCGCGAAGCCGGCCAATGTGCAGACGTGGACGTTCATCCGCGGGCAGGCGCTGCTGATCGCCGAGACGGGCAATCTGCTGATGCTGCGCCCGCCGCGCAGCCAGGGCCAGCCGGCCTGGTTCGAGCGGGCGATGGAAATGCGCAAGACTGCCACCGACCTCGGACGCGCCGCCGCCGCCCGCAACTTCGCTCTGAGTCGGACCACGTTTGTCAACCTGGCCAATGCCTGCAACCGCTGTCACCAGACCTTCCGCATCCCGGTCGAGATCGAGCCCTTCCAGGAGCCGAAGGCTGCGCCGAAGGCGTGACTGCCGCTCTGGGGGAGGGAGGAGGGAGGAGCTGAAAGCCCACGGGTGGCGTCCCGTGGGCTTTCAGCTTGCATCTCACCGCTCCTTCGCTCGCGCCCTACCATAGCGGAGGGACTCGAACGGATCGCACGCTCGGACCCAAATCACCTGCGCAACGATCGCGAGGAGCTTCTCCGTGCAAGACGTCCTGGGCCTGATTCTGGGCGGTGGTCGTGGGGCTCAACTCTATCCCCTCACCAAGCAGCGCAGCGAGCCGGCCGTCCCGCTCGCCGGGAAGTACCGGCTGATCGACATCCCGGTCAGCAACTGCATCAACAGCGGTATCAACCGCGTCTACGTCCTGACCCAGTTCCTGTCGGTGAGCCTGCACCGCCACATCGGCAACACCTACAGCTTCGATCCGTTCGGTCACGGGTTCGTCGAAATCCTCGCCGCCCAGCAGACGAACGAGACGGCCGACTGGTATCGCGGTATCGCCGACGCTGTCCGCCAGAACCTGCGCTACGTCCACAGCGATCCGTGTACCGACGTGCTGATCCTCTACGGCGATCAACTCTACCGCATGGACTTCCGCGAGCTGGTCCGCACGCACCGCGACGCCCGGGCCGACGTCACCCTTGCCGTCAAGCCGGTCGGCGCCGACCGCGCCCCCGGCTTCGGCATCGTCCAGACGGACGAGGGCGGGCGGGTCGTCGCCATGACCGAGAAGCCGGCGCCGGATCGGCTGCCCGCCCTGCGCACGTCCGCGGCCTGGCTCGACGCTCGCGGTATCCGCAGTCGCGGACGCGAGTACCTGGCCAACATGGGCATCTACCTGATCCGCCGCGAGGTGCTGTTCGAGTTGCTCAACGCGGCCCCGTCCGCCAACGACCTCGCCACGGAGATCCTTGCCGGCGCCCTGGGGACATACCGATTCCAGGCCCACCCGTTCGACGGATTCTGGGAGGATCTCGGGTCGATCCGATCGTACCACGCGGTCCACCTGACCCTCGCCGGAAGCGAACCGCCATTCGACTTCAACAGCCCGCAGGGGGTGATTTACACCCACATGCGCCACCTGCCGGCGTCGCGCGTCAGCGCCGCCGAGGTGGACGGGTGCTTGCTGAGCGACGGCTGCGTGATCGAGCGCGGGTCGCGGCTGGAACGATCCGTCGTCGGGGTCCGGACGCGGATCGGCCGTAACGTGACGGTGCGCGACGCGATCCTGCTCGGGGCGAACTACTACGACGGTCAGGGGGCTCCGCCCGTGGCGGGCACCGCCCCGCCGCTGGGGGTGGGCGACGATTCGGTCCTCGAGTGCGTCATCGTGGACAAGAACTGCCGGATCGGCCGCGGGGTGCGCATCACGAACCAGGCGCGGGTGCAGCGGGCCGACGGCCCGAACCACGTGATCCGCGATGGGATCGTCGTCCTTCCGAACGGGGCCGTCGTCCCTGACGGGACGGTTATCTGACCCGGCCCCTCGCCCGGGTCGTCACCCGTGCCGCGCCGGGCTCACCAGCTTGCTCGGGTCGGCTCCTGGATCTCCGTCAGCTCGAAAAACTCGAAAACTACTCCAGAGAGCCGACTTGACGCCCTCCCCCGCTCTCGGGTAAGATCCTCCCCGACGCTTCCAGGTAACGCACCTTGGGTCACAGGGCCAGGATGCCTTCCCGGCCCGCACCCGCAGAAAAAGGACTTTCGACGGGTATGTCTGCTCGTTCCCACGGATGGGGTTCCCTTCCCCTCCTGCCCTACCCCCGATGCTGATCGCGCACTACGCCGATGACGTCGTGGCCTGGGCGCCGGCCAAGGTGAATCTCTACCTGGAGGTGCTGTCCAGGAGGGCCGACGGGTTTCATGAGCTGGAAACGCTCATGGCGGCCGTCAGCCTGTACGACACGCTGGTGTTCAAGGAGGATCCCACCGGAGATATCCTCCTCCGGTGCAACCGACCCGACCTCTCCACAGGCTCCGACAACCTGATCCGGCGCGCGGCGGAGTTGCTGCGGCAGCATACCGGCTGTACCCGTGGTGCGCGCGTCCGACTCGTGAAGCGCATTCCGCTGGCCGCCGGGCTGGCGGGTGGCTCGACCGATGCCGCCGCGACGCTGGCCGGACTGAACCGGCTCTGGAGCCTTGGACTCACCAACGTGGAACTGGCCGCTCTCGGCGCGCGACTCGGCAGCGACGTACCGTTCTTCTTTGCGACCCCGGCCGCCTGGTGTACGGGCCGGGGAGAGAAGGTGGCGCCCGTCCAGCTGCCGCGGCGCCTGGCGCTGGTTCTGCTGTGCCCGCCGTTCGGCCTGTCCACTGCGGACGTTTACCGCCGCGTGGCCGTGCCGGACCGGCCGCTGTCGGCGGAGGGGATGAGGCAGGCCATCGCCCGGGGTGACGTCGAGGCGGTCGGTCGCCGGCTGCACAACCGCCTGCAGCCCGCGGCCCTGGCCATCCACCCGGAACTGGCGGAGTATCTGACCCGGCTCAGGGCAACGGCGCCCGCCGGGGAGGCGATGAGCGGCAGCGGGAGTACCCTCTTCGCCCTGTGCCGCAACCATCGCGAGGCGGTCCGCCTCGCCCACGCCTTACGCAACGACCCGGACGAGAGGGGCAAAGCGCACGTGTACTCGGTTCATAGTTGCGCGTAGGGACGGGCGCCCCCGGACCTCCGCGCGGGGTCCAACACCGCCCTTCAGGACGAGGGAGACCCGTCCCAGGCTTGTGCCACAGGTAAAAAAGGAGAACAGCTGTGGTCATCACCGAAGTCCGTATCAAGCTGATGGACGACAACAACGAGCGGCTTCAGGCCTTCTGCTCGGTCACGTTCGACGATGCGTTCGTCGTCCGCGACCTGAAGATCATCGAGGGCACCAAGGGGTCGTTCGTGGCCATGCCGAGCCGCAAGCTGACGGACCGCTGCGGGCAGTGTGGCTGCAAGAACCACCTGCGCGCCCGCTACTGCAACCAGTGCGGCCACAAGCTCGACGAGGACCGCGCCACCCGCGATGCCGACGGTCGGGCGAAACTGCACGCCGACATCGCCCACCCGATCAACTCCGCCTGCCGGGAGGTGATCCAGACGGCGGTGCTCAAGGCGTTCAACGAGGAGCGCGTCCGGTCCAAGCAGCCTGGGTACATCTGTACCTATGACGACTACGACGCCGAGTACGACGAAGGGTACACCGCCCTGGTCGCCGACCTGAACGGCGGGTCGCGGACCGACGGCTACCGGACCCACGCTGCGCATACCCACGGCCCGCGCGGCACGCACCACAGCCACGAGAGCAAAACGCCGGTCGCGCCGCGTTCGGACGAGCGTGAGGGCGGCTTCGGCGCCGGCATCCTGTAACCCAAACCGGCCGCCTGTGGCCTGGCGGAATTGAGTCGCCAGGCCACAGGCGGCGGTCAGGCGCGCTCGCGCATCACCTCTCCGCAGGCGACAGGCCGCCGCCTTTAAACACCCGGAACAGCGCCTGGAGCGCGGCCGCTTCCGGTTCCGACCACCAGTACCGGAATACCGCCTTCCCCTTTCATGGCAGGAGCCGTGTCCCCACATGAGGGAAGAAGTTATAACACCCTCATGCTCACCGTCGCTCCTCACCCGCTGCTGGATCTCCGCGCGTTCCTCACCCAGTTCCCGCGTCCGCTCGGCGAGATGCCGTCGCCGCCGGAGTTGCAGGCGCTGCTGCGGGTCGAGGCGCCCGCCCCGCTGCGCAGCGACGACGCTGTGCGCGAGACGGTGCGCGCGCTCCTGCGGCACGGTGGATTCAAGCCGACCGGGCGCAGCAAGCCGGCGTCGGAATACCTGATCAAGGCAGTGCGGGAGGGTCTGCTCGCGTCAATCAACCTCGCTGTGGACGCCTGCAACGTCGCATCGCTGCACAGCGGCCTGCCGATCACGGTGGTGGATCTGGACCGTGCCCGCGCACCCTTCCGGGTGGAGGTGGCGCCGCCTGGCGCGAGTTACATCTTCAACGCCTCGGGGCAAACGATCGATCTGGGCGGACTGCTGTGCCTGGCTGACACGGACGGCCCCTGTGGGAACGCGGTCAAGGACGCCCAGCGCACCAAGACCGCGCCGGAGACGCGCCGCACGCTGTCGATCATCTGGGGGACGGTGGCGCTGCCGGGCCGCGCCGCCGCGACCGAGAAATGGTATCGCGAATTACTGGAATTGTGCGGCGCGACGACGCAGGCGGAGTGAGGAGTTATCAAAGCCCACGGGTGGCATCCCGTGGGCTTTATCTCCCCACTTCTCATTCCTCTGCGTCGGTGACGACCTCGTACCACAGCGTGCGGTAGGCCGACCCGATGCGGAACGTCACCTTCCCGTCCGCCACCTCCGCCGGCACCTGCCCCTGGCGCCGCCCGGCGCCGTCGAGCGCGTACACCGTCGCCGACTTTGCCCGGCTGTCCAGCGCAATCGCCGCCGGGATCCCCTCGGCGCGCGTCGGCCCCTGGCCCCAGGCGCGGCCGACCGACGTGCGGTTCGCGTTCCAGCCCATGCCCTTGTTCTCGACGCGCCCGACCGCCGTCAGCAGCAGGGAGCGCGAACGGTCGGTCGGCCGGCCGTCCCGCGCCGAGAGGGTCAGCGCCGCGAACCCGGTAGCCGTCTTCGTCATCTCGACCTGCCACCCGGGCAGACTGAGCCTGCGCCCGCCGAGGAAGCCGACCATCACCTTGGAAGATGGTGAATCTACTGTAAACAGCGCCTGATCTGTCTCCGTCCCCTCCCAGCGCAGCGGCCCGCCGCCGGTCGGCGGCTCGCCCTTGCGCTCGATCATCGCGGGGTTGGTTCCGGAGACGAACGTCACCGCCAGGCGCCGGGTCACCGCTTCCTGCGCAGGACTCTTCGCTGCCTCCCAGGTGGTGTGCGGCTCGCGGTCCTTGGTGAGCAAGGCCGGTGCATCGTCCTCGGGCAGAAGAAGGCGGGCCTCCGCGTCGGCCGGCCGCAGGTCGGCGCGGCGGAACAGCATGGCCGCGGTTGGGAGGAAAGCTGTCCTGGACGGGTTCGAGTTGATCGAGAAGTAGCCGCGAATCCGGTTGCTGGTCCACTCGTCGCGGTCGGCGCTGTAGTCGAACAGGTAGATCGCGTCCCAGTCCTGGTAGGCGGCGAAGGCGGCCAGAAGCGGCACGCACTCGGCCTGGTAGTCGTTCGGGGCAGCGTGGTTGTACTCGCTGACGCTGAACGGCATCCCGGCGAGGCGGTGGCGGGCCAGCCGCAGCAGCGCCCCGCAGCTCCGATCGCGAACCATCGCCGTGTTGCCGATCTTCCAGTCTCCGGCGTCCCACGGGCGGTTCGGGAACTCCGGGTGCTGCCAGTAGGCGTGCATGTCGGCGTAGTCGGACAGCCGCTCGCGGTACAGCCCGCCCAGCCCGCCGTAACTCGCCTGCGAGCAGGTGACGCTCGCCCGCGCTCCCAGCTCCTTTTTGACGAAGGTCTGCATCCCTTCCTGATACCGGCGCTCCACGTCGAGCAGGAACGTGATCCAGTCGCGTCCCGCGGGCGTGTCGGTCGGCCGTCCGAGTGGGACCGCTCCTTTCTCCACACAGCCGGCGGGCAAGGTCTCCTCGCTGCCGCTGCGCAGCGAGACGCCCGCGACGTCCACCGTCCCGGTCGCAGTGCCGACCCCGAACACGAATCGGACGTGGTTCTTGGCGGCGCGCGTCGCCGTGAACCGGAACCGGAACGACTGCCACTCCGGCGTCAGTTGCGCGGTTTCGCGCAGGCCGACGTTGCGCCAGTCCGCCTGATCGAGGAGAGCGTTCACGGACATGGCACGCTTGCGGTCTGCCCGCGCCCAGAACGTGACGGTGTACAGCTCGCCGTCGGTCAGGTTCACGCCGTCCTGCTGAAACTGCGCCTGCCATGCCTGCTTGCCGGCCCTCGTCACCTCCAGACGCGCCACTCGCCCCGCCACGCCCGGCGGCGCGCCGAGTCCGGGCGGAACCTGGACCCGCGCCTGCGCCCCCTGGTTCAGCTCGAACCGCCATGAGGCCGCCCCTGCGGCGAACTCGCCGTTGCGGAGCAACTCCGGGCCGACCTGCCCGGCGCCGAGCTGCCACGCCTTGGCCAGGTCCGCGGTGCTCTTGTGGCGAGCTTGCAGCCAGCGGTTCCACTGCCGGGTCAGTTCGTCGCGGTAGCGCGGCGGCAGCTTGCTGAAGGTGTCGCCCCAGGCGGCGCCGACCAGCGAGTCCTCGTTTGTCAGCTCGATGACCGCGACCGCCGGTTCCTCGGTGTAGCGCGTCTTCGTGTACGGGTTGTAGTGGGCGAGCAGCTCGCGCGCGTACTTCTTCTGCAGGTCGAGCATGCGCGGCTCGAAGTAGCGGACGACGCCGCTGTACGGCGGGAGGCGCTCGGTGTCGGAGAACCCGTCAGCGGCCCGGAAGGTGCGCCCGACGTGCAGCGGGATGTTGACGTAGATGCCGTGCCGCTTGAGCTGGTGAACGAGGTAATCGAGGCGGTCGAGCTGTCCGGCGTCGAGGTGCTGCCTGTCGCGGTAGCGGGCGTCGAAGATGCCGCGTGGGGCGTGTTCGGCGTCCATCGAACAGAGGCGGACAATGTTGACACCGTAACTACGCAATCGGGCGGCCACCCTGGCGGCGTCGGCCTTGTGGGGGAAGTTGGCGTTGTAGCACAGGTTGACACCGAGGAAGCGAACGCGCCGGCCCTTCTCGTCGTGGAAGTGGCCGGCGCGCGCGCCGATGAAGCCATCGGCCCCCGCGGGGGTCGGGCTGAGGTCGCCCGCGTCGGTGACGCCCGGCCCTCCTTCCAGCGGAATGACGAACGGGAACCAGTCAGGGTTGTCCGCCCGCAAGGTGTTCGGCCCGGCAATGGCGAGCAGGGCAGCGAGGGCGAGTGAAAAAGGTGTGGTGCGCATCGCGAAACCTCCGTGTCCGGCGAAGAGAAGGCTCGATGATACGCCTTCCTGGCCGCGGCCGCAAGACGGGCAGCCGGGGCCGTCCGGTGAAGGTTGCGAGTTGCGAATCAGCCGCGCGCGCCAGCGAGCGGAACTCACCGCTCGCTGGCGCGCGGTTGGTAATCGCATCAGCTGTAAGCGATCCTCTAGTTCCCGGTCGGTGGGGTGCCGGCCGTCATACCTGTGACGCCGACAACCTGTGCCTTCGGCTCAGTCAGGTCGAGCACCACCGGCGTGGGCGTCTCGCAGCGGGTCACGTTGCCCGCCTGGTCGGCTGCCTCCAGTCGCACGAAGAACTGACCGCCCGCGTCGCGCGGGAACTCCCACCGATGGCTCCCCTCGTTGCGGACGTTGCGCGCCAGCGGCAGCCACGGCCCCTCGCGCCGGGTAGCGTAGAACAGGCTGATCGGCTGGTCGCCGAGGTTCTTATCACTGGCCATCCAGCGGATCTCCAGCGCCCCGCCACTGGTGTTCGGATCGATGTTCCGCAGCTGCGCCGTCGGGGCGGTCGCGTCCACCTCGATCCAGGTACTCGGCGCCTCGCCCGGAGCCGGCGGCGTCCCGCCGAACCCGTTGCCGTTGGTCACCACCAGGCGGACGCCGTACAGCCCCTCGCCCGGGAGGTCGATCTCGGCCGGGCTGCGCCGGTCGGCGTCCTCGGCGAGGCGCTGCCAGGTCGCCCCCTTGTCGGCGGTGACGTACACCTCGACCTTGCCGACGCCGCTGGGGCCGATCGGGTCGATGCGGTACTCGAGCGTGGCGTGCTTGCCGTTGAGGATCTGCCGCTGCGGCGACCCGGCCTTGCGACCGGAGTCGCCCGGCGTGTTGGCCGGCGCCGCGTGCGCGGCGGGGACACCGGGCGCGGTAGCTGAAGCGGGCACCAGGCCGGGGCCTTCCGGAGCGGGCAGCGTGCTCGGTTTCGCGACCGTGTGATGCGCCTGGACGACGCCGGTGCCGGGGCGGGTTGTGTCCATGCCGGCGACGGCCGGAACGACGCCTGCGGCGGCCGGCGCCTGAGCCGGTGCGGTCAGCAGCTGCGCCAGGGCGGGAATGGCCTTCAGGTTGAAATCGCGCGTGGTCGCGTTGCCCACGCGGTCCGTCACCGCCACGCGCACGGACCCGGTGAACGACTCTGGCGGCGGCAGGCGGAACAGCCCCGGCTGGCCGGGCACGACCTCCAGCGGCCGCAGCGCCTGATCGGTTCCGTGTGCGAGCACCTTGAGCGATTCCGGGTTCGGGTTGGCGTCCTGCGTCACGCAGCGCAGGCACGGCTGGCCGTTCGCGGTCGCCGGCTGCAGTTCGACCAGCGGGGCGGCCGTATCGACGACGACGATGAGCCCCGGTGGTTCGCGCTGCACATCGCGCGGGTTCGTGGCCCCGGCGCGGTCCACCGTCACGACGCTGAACCAGTATTCCCCGTCCTGCGGCGTCCGGTACAGGAAGTGATCCCGAGCAGGGTCGGCGGACTCGGCCCGCACCCACCCGCCCGGCCCGGTCTTCACGTACAGGACGACCTCCTTGAGCGTGCCGCGGGAGCCGTTGTCGATCTTGATCGGCAGCTTGAAGACGTTCTTGTTGGTGTAGATCTTCCCTCCCGACGGATCCCCCGCGTGGGGTACGCCCGCACTCGGGAATGGCCCCTGGGCTCCCACATGTTGGGCGCTGCCCGGCGCCAGCAGGGCCAGGCCAGCCCCGGCCAGGACGGCCCACTTCGTCCGCCGACTTCGCTTCATGGCATTACCCCCTCCCCCAGGTCCGCGACAGATCCCGGATCTCCCCTGCGCCGCGGGGCTCCCCCCCGGGCGGGCGCTGTCTGGACCTGACGTGAAATCGTTCCAATGTGAGGCGGGGACAATATCGGGGTGTCCAGGCCGTGTCAAGTCGGTTTGCCGACGCTCCCTGCCCTTGACGCCCCCGCGCGGCCACTCTATACCCGCATCCCTCGATCCCGATCATCGGAGGCGCGGACGATGGGGCGATGGCTGGCACTCGTGGCGACGCTGCCGCTGACCGGCTGCTTCAACGGCCTGCTCCTGACGCCGACGCACGTCAGCTGTCCCGTCGAGGAGACGACCGTCGCCTGCGCCGACAGCTGGCTCTGCAAGGACAAGGTCGCGCTGATCGACGTGGACGGGGTGATCCTGAACGTGCGCGGCAGCGCCCTGTTCGGCAGCGGCGACAACCCGGTGGCCCTGTTCCGCGAGCGCCTCGACGCGGCGGCTGCTGACAGGCGCGTCAAGGCGGTCGTCCTGCGCATCAACAGTCCCGGCGGGGCCGTCACCGCCAGCGACATCATGTACCGGGAAGTGGCCGAGTTCCGCCGCCGCACCGGCAAGCCGGTCGTCGCCTGCTTCATGGACGTCGCCGCCAGCGGCGCCTACTACCTGGCGATGGCGTGCGACTGCGTCTACGCCCACCCGACGACCGTCACCGGCAGCATCGGCGTCATCATGACGATGTACAACGCGGCCGGGCTGGCGACGAAGCTCGGGATCAGCAGCAACCCGATCAAGTCCGGGCCGATCAAGGACATGGGCAACCCGCTGCGCGAGATGACCGACGCCGAGCGCGCCGTCTTCCAGGGGCTGGTCGATGACTTCTACCGGCAGTTCGTCCAGGTGGTCGCGACCGGCCGGCGGCTGGACGAGGAGCGGGTGCGCCAGCTCGCCGACGGCCGCGTCTACTCCGGGCTGCAGGCGAAGGAACTCGGCCTGGTCGATGAGGTCGGTTATTTGGAGGATGCGATCGCCGCGGCCCGGACGCTGGCCCACCTGGACGGCGCCGCGGTGATCGCCTACGACCGGGGCACCGGCTATCGCGGCAGCGTGTACGCCGGCCTGAGCATTCCGAGCACGATCAACGTCAAGCTCGACCTGCCGTTCGTGAACCGGACCGGCGGCGCCGCCTTCCTGTACCTGTGGCAGGCGGGGGCGCCGCAATGAGCGCGCCGCGCCCGGCCGAGGCCCCGCAGGAGGGGGCTCCGGCCGCCAAGCAAAGCCCACGGGCCGCGGCCCGTGGGCTTTGCGGAGAGCCCCGACGCGGCGCTACTTCTTCTTTTCCTTGATCTCGGTGATGACGCGGAACCGGACCACGCGCCGCGGCGCGTCCGCGGCCTCGCCCGTGCGGATGACCTGGGCCAGGCCGGTGATGGTGACCTGCTTGCCGACGAAGTCGGTCAGCTTGTAGCTGTCCAGCAGCTTGCCAGCCTCGGTGACGCGCGGGAGCGGCAACTGCACCTTGTTACCTCTGGCTTCGGTCAGGAGGTAGTGCGTTCGAGTGAACTCGCTGCCGTCGTCGCGCTTCGCCTTCCGCTCCTCCTTGGAGACGGTCCCGGTCAGGGTGACCTGCTCCACGCCGGCCTTCCCTCTGTCGCCGGGCAGGTTGTTGTTGCCCTCGCGCGGCTTGTCGCCGTCGCGCCGCTTGTCCTTGGCGGCCGGCTTGTCGCCGTCGCGCCGCTTGTCCTTGGCGGCCGGCTTGTCATCGTCGCGCGCCGGGCGCTCCTGGTCCTGGTCGGCAGCGACCACGTCGTCAGCGTCCGCCACGGCCGGCGCGGGCACATCGGCGCCGAGCGCCCGGTGGGCGACCGTACCGATCCCGACCCCCAGCACCCCCAGTGCGAGGAAGAGTACTGCCCCGATCTTGAGTTTCGACAGGAACATGCCTTGCATCACTCCTTTCGCCAGGGCGGCCGCCCTGGCCGAAACCAGGCCGACGGCCGCCGCCTCACCCGCCGCGACCAGGGCCGCGGCCTTGACCGTGGACGCCACCAGGGCCGCAGGCACGGCGGCGGCGGCGCTCTCCGCCAGCAGCGCCGTCAGTGCCCCGCCCGACAGGGCCAGCCCGCGGCGAGCCAGGCGGCCCGCCAGCAACTTGCGCGCAGCCGCGAGGCGGCTCGACAGCGTCCCCTCGGGGATGCCGAGTTGCCCGGCCACTTCCTTGCGCGACCGTCCCTCCAGCTCGCACAGGACGACCGGAACGCGGTATCGGTCCGGGAGGCGGCTTAGCTCCTCGTCGAGCAACGGTTGCAGATCGAGGCACCGCTCCCGCTCCGCTGCTGCCGGCTCGGGCATGGGTTCCACCTGCCTTTCGCGCGCCCCGCGCCGGGCGTTCGCCGCGCGCGCTTCGAGGGCCGTGCGGTACGCCACCCCGTAAAGCCAGTTGCCGACCAGCTCGCGCGGCCGCACCGACGCAGCCTTGCGTGCGAGGACGAGGAACGCGGCCTGGAACGCATCCTCGGCGTCGTGGTCGTTCGCCAGGAAGCGCCGACACACCCCGAGTACCATCGCCCCGTGGCGGCGCACCAGGGCCGCGAATGCCCCCTCGTCCCGTCCGGTGATGAAGCGTTCCAGGAGTTGCCCGTCGGTCGAGCCGTCGCACTCGTCGCGCTGGGCGACCCGGTGCAGGTGCTCGATGACCCGGCTCAAACTCGTCGTCATGGCCGTCGTCCTGAGGTCCGGGGCGTTCGTCCCTGTCTTCTATTGGGCCGAACCGCCTCCGCGCGTCGATTTTTCCAGCCGATGGCGCCGGTCGGGCCGGGCGCCGCCAAGCGTCCGGTGCTGGCACTCCGGGCTGGTAGGAGTGCCGGCCCCGAGCATGCGCAGTGTCATCTCGGCCTCTGCGGTACAATCAACCTGCCCTGGTCCGCCGACCCGCGGGGACATCATGCTCCGTTTCCGCTGCCCTCACTGCGAGACGCGGTTCCTCGTTCCCGCCGGCAGCGAGGGCGTCTGGATCACCTGCGCGCGGTGCCAGCAACTGGCGGTCGTGATGGAGACGGCCCCCGCGCGCGCCGACGAGTGGCCGGCCCTCGCCGACGTGCGCGTCCTCTGGGATTGCCTGCGCTGGCGGGCGAGCGACCGCAAGGCCCGGCTGTTCGCGTGCGCCTGCCTGCGGCGTCTGACTCACCTGTTCGAGGACGTGTATCTGGACGCGCTGGCGATCTACGAGCGCTTCGCCGACGGACTGCTCTCGGTGGAGGAGATGGCAGCGGCAACGCGAGCCGCCCACACCCTGCCCCACCGGCCGGACGGCTGGCCCCCACGCCGGCGCCGCGCGTGCCAGGCGCTGGCCGGCGTCCTGCTGAGTGCCCGCGACGTGACGCCCGACCTCGAGGTGCCGGTCGCGGGCGCCGCCGACGTCGCCGTCTGTCGGGCGATGGCTGCCGGCCTGGAAACCGCCCGCCAGGTCGCCGACTGGGCCTACGTCGCCGAACAGCGCTCGCAGTGTACATTGCTGCGCGACGTTTTCGGCCCGCTTCTTGTCCCGGTCGCGTTCGACCCGGGCTGGGCGGCCGCCGACGGCGGAGCGCTCGTCTCGCTGGCCCGGTCCATGTACGAGGACCGTAACTTCGACGACCTCGCCATCCTCGCCGACGCCCTCCAGGACGCCGGCTGTACCGACTCGGCCATCCTCGAACACTGCCAACCGGGCGGCGAACACGTGCGCGGGTGCTGGCTCCTCGATCTCATCCTCGGGCGGGAATAATAGACTCGCTGCACAATAGAACGTCCAGGCAGTAGGATGGCAGGATGAGCCACAGCGACCGCTTGAAGCGCACCCCTGACGCCTTTCGCCAGCTG
>JAANMX010001793.1_pt1 | contig 23293 bp, 22 predicted proteins | sample 7279681 | NCBI WGS metagenome assembly JAANMX01 (sample SAMN14094542, study PRJNA606508) | bioreactor metagenome | isolation source: A lab-scale SPAN reactor treating ammonium-rich wastewater day 351 | place: Ireland: Galway | collected 2018-01-01
CCTTCTCTCTGCCTTGAGCCTTTCTTTCAGGTAGTTCTATTCGGTTGGTAAAGTGCCAAACATATCGTAAGTCGTTTGTACTACACGTTTCACGTTTCACGTTTCAGTTGATTGGCCGTCACATGACGGCACCTCACGTTTCAGTTGATTGGCCGACCGACTAACGCTTGTGCGTTCGTTCCTCGCTGGTTCGTAGACAATACGGGTTTGTCAATCGAAGACCAGCACGCCCCGAGCCACCCTCCCCGCCTCCATATCTTCAAAAGCCAGGGCAATATCGTCCAGGGGGTAGCGTTTGGTGATCAGTTTGTCCAGGTCCAGCTTGCCCGCCAGGTAGAGCCGTTGTAGGTTGGGCAGGTCGATGTCGGGCCGGGCCGAACCGGCAAAGGAGCCGAGCAGGGATTTGTTCTGGAAGATAAGCTGGCCCGCGGAAATCGGCACATCTTCCAGCGCGGAATGCAGCCCCATCACCGTAGCCACCCCAGCCGGACCTACGGCATTGAGGGCCTGGGGAATGGTGCGGGCAGAACCTACGCTATCAAAGGCATAGTCGGGGCCGCCGCCAGTGATGGCTTTGAGCGCTTTCACAGGCTCTTCGTTGCGGGCGTTGATCGTGTGGGTGGCCCCCATCTGCCGGGCAAAGGCCAGCTTCTCCTCAAAGACATCCACCGCCACAATCGTATGACAGCCCGCCACCACACAGCCCAGGATGGCGCTCAGCCCGATGCCGCCGCAGCCGATGACCGCCGCGCTGCTGCCGGGCCTGGCTTTGGCTGTGTTGATGACCGCGCCCACGCCCGTAATCACAGCACAGCCGATGACCGCGCCCACCTCAAAGGGGACGCCCTCCTGTAACAGCACTGCACCGTCCTGCGGGATGACCGCATAGTCGGCCATTGTGGAAGCGCTCAAATACTGCTTCACCGACTCCCCGGCCAACGAGTGCAGGCGGGAAGTGCCGTCTATCATTGCGCCCTGATAGGTGGTGGAGGCCAACCGTTCGCACAGGTTGGGCCGTCCGCGCTGGCATTGGGTGCAGATATGGCAGGCAGGCAGCCAGTTGACCAGTACCCGGTCGCCCACGGCAAAGCGGGTAACGCCCGGCCCCACCTCCTCCACAATCCCCGCGCCCTCGTGACCCAGGACCAACGGCGGCATTGTGCGCAATTCCCCTTTCAGTGTGTGCAGGTCCGAATGGCAGACCCCCGCGGCGCGTATACGCACGAGGAGTTCGCCTGCTTTGGGCGGGTCCAACACAACTTCCGAAACGATCAGCTTGTTACGTTCGGGAACATAGGCAGCGCGTATTTTCATAGGAGATTCTCCTGGGGAGTGGTGGGGGATGGGATGATCGAATGATAAGGCAGCGATTATATTCACTCCATTATTGTACTGCAAACGGGGAAGTGACGAAAGGATAGTGCAACAACAAAGGACTAAATCGCTTTTGACTTCTCCCCCGCCCGCGGCTACACTGACAGGCGGCGTGAAACGTAAAACGTAAAATGTGTATTGGTCAAGGACATCGTGAAATCTGTAGGTGCGGTTTGCAACCGCACTTTCACCCGTAGAAGTGCGGTTGCAAACCGCACCTACGTTTTACTATCTCGTTGACCAGTACAGTAAAACGTAAAATCTAAACTCGCCCGACAACCCTTCGCGTTTCACGTTTCATCGACAACCAGCCATTTCCATCTGTCCCTGTTCGCCACTACCTACGCACCACGCAATACGAAAGGCCCTCCCCATGCCCCAGCCCTGGCGCGGCATTTTTGTCATCGTCGTCACCCCTTTTCTCGAAAACTACGAACTGGACGAAGCCTCCCTGCGCCGGGAGGTGAATTTCTGCATTGAGGCGGGCGCGGTGGGGCTGGTCGGCCCGGCCAACGCCAGCGAATTCCCTACCCTCTCCGACGACGAGCGCAAACGCTGGATCGAAGTCGTGGTGGAGGAAGCCGCGGGTCGGATTCCTGTGATTGCCACCACAAATCACGGCCACGCGCTGCCTGCCGTCGCCCTCAGCCGCTACTCGCAAGAGGTGGGCGCGGACGGGGTGATGGCGATGCCGCCGTCTATCCTCTCCCCCGGCCCGGACGGCTGCTACGCCTTTTACAGTGCGCTCTCGGACAATCTGCGCATCCCCATTTTCATTCAAAACTACGCCGGTGTCGCAGGCACGCCGATGTCTTCGGATCTGCTGGCGCGGATGTGCAAAGAGTTGGAGTGGGTGCAGTATTTGAAGGAGGAGACCCTGCCAGAGCCACGGGCCATCAGCCGTACCCTGGCCGCGGCCGGGGATGCCTGCAAAGGGGTCTTCGGCGGTCAGGGCGGGATTTATATGATCGATGAATTCAACCGGGGGGCGCACGGCAATATGCCCGCCTGCCAGTCCACCGAAGTCCACGTGGCGATTTGGCAAAAGCTGGAAGCCGGGGACGCGGCGGGGGCGCGGGCACTCTTCAACCGACTGCTGCCGCTGATCAACTTCGAGCGTATGCACGGCGTGGCAACCTATAAAGAAGTATTGAAGCGCCGGGGTATCTTTGCCACAACCGTCAGCCGCGCGCCGGGCAAGTATCTGGACGCGGCGGACCTGCGGGAATTGGACGCGATTCTGGCCGATGTGCAGCCGTTGTTTGTGATTTAACCACGGAATACACAGAACACACGGAAGAAAGAAATCTGAATTCCGTGTGTTCTGTGTATTTCGTGGTTCTGTCTTTTTTCAAAGATTCTCATTTTTTGTTGTACTGATCAAGAAGATGGTGGAATCTGTAGGTGCGGTTTGTAACCGCACTTTCACCCGGAGAAGTGCGGTTGCAAACCGCACTACGTTTTATCATCTCGTTGATCAGTACAATTCTCATTTTTTGTGGCTGGACCGTTTGAGCAGGTCAGCTACCCAGACCGCTTCGTCAGATGTGAGCGCGGGCGGCGGCACAGGCTGCTGGTAGTCGATTTGAGCGTCGTAGCCGCCCCGCTCATAGACCGACGCCACAATCTGGCTCAGAGGCAGCACTGCGTCCGGGTCGCCAAAATCCAGAGGGACAGGAATTGTGGGCAGACGGCTGTTGAGGGGAATCGGCCAGACGGAAATGTACGGGCGGTCATCGGCCCGGCTGAGAGAAATGCAGTAGGGCGTGTCGGGTGCAAGCTGCTCCAATAGTGTGCGTTCCCCCGCCCGCAGCAAGTCGATTTCAAGAAAATGGACATCCGAGCGCAGCAGATCCCGCCTTTTGCGCCGGTAGTCCCAAAAGGCGTCGTAGCTCGGATGTTTGTTGACCGGGGAGAGAATCTCAATCGCAGTGATGAGTTGCTCGTCGCCGCGGCGCAGAATCTCGACGCTGAGAATATCCAGGGCATCGTCCATTGACTCGATGCTCTGGGCCGGAGGGTCCAGAACAGTGACCTCCCCCGCATAGTAGGGGGTAGCCACTTCCCGCATGACCCCCACGTCGGGCAAGATAGCTTGCCGCCGGGAATGAAAACGCTCCATCGCCTCGTAGGTGGTGTAGGGAGTCAGCCGGGCAAAGTAGGCAGGCCGAATCTGGCGGTTCAGGTTTGCGCTGATTTCGTCCGCCAGCCGTGCGTGAAAATCCATCCACAGCCGGGGCTGCTCGATATACGGGTCCATTCCGGGGAAGGGCGAGGGCATTGGATACTCTCCTTCTTTGTACAGCCCGCTTCAGCGGACTTGCATTTTCAGACGGCAATTGATTGCCGGGCTGCTCGTGGAAATAGTGTAGCCCGAAGTAGGGCATCCGTCAATCGTTCTGAAACGTGACTTGTGCTGAGTTCATCGAAGTAAACGTAAGATCGCCCGGTCCCTCTCACGTTTCACGCCTCACTTTTCAACAGAGGAAAACACCCACCGATGACCGACACCATCACTTCCATCGACCTCTACCCCCTGCGCATCCCCCGGGACGTGCCCTATCTGGGACCGCTGGAAGAGGGCAACCGACCAAACGCACGGGGCTATATCATCCGCCCCGGCAACCGCACCATCTACAGCATCCACGACCAGACGCTGCTGGTGAAGGTGACGGCGAGCGACGGCACTGTGGGCTGGGGCGAATGCTTCGGTGTCGTCGGGCCCCAGGTGGCCCAGACGATTCTGCAAGAAATTTTCATCCCCTTTGTGATTGGCCGCAGCCCCCACGACGCCGAGCGCATCTACGAAGACCTCTACGACAGCCAGCGGGTGCGGGGCTACTTCGGCGGTTTCGCCCTGGACGCCATTGCCGGGCTGGATATGGCCCTGTGGGACTTGCGGGGCAAGCTGCTGGGACAGCCGGTCTGGCAACTGCTGGGGGGCAGACGCCACGCGCGCATCCCCGCCTACGTCTCTGGCCTGCCAGGGAAGACTGTGGAAGATCGGGCCGCCGTAGCGAAGACGTGGCTGGATCGAGGATTCTCAGCCTTCAAATTTGCCGGCGCAGTGGCGGATGCGGGGGAACTGGCCGAGATGGCCGCCATCCGGGAAGCCATCGGGCCGGGGCCGAAGATTCTCGTCGATCTCCACTGGCACTACACAGCCTTAGAAGCCATCCGCCTCATCGATCAGTTGTGCAAATACGACCTCTACCTGGCCGAAGCGCCGGTCGCACCGGAGGACATCGAAGGCCAGGCCCAGGTTGCAGCGTCGGTCAAAACGCTCGTCGGCATCGGCGAGGAACTGCGCACAGTCTATGAATACCTGCCCCGCTTCGCCCGGCGCTGTATGAGTGTCATCCAGCCCGAGATCGCGCATACGGGCATTACAGGGATGCGGCGCATCTGCGAGCTGGCCCAGGCGTTTCACTGTTCGGTGATGCCCCACGCTACAATAAACGTCGGGATCGTCCAGGCCGCCAGTCTGCACGTGGCCGCCACCCTGGGCAATCTGGCCATGCAGGAGTACCAGCACTCGATCTTTGACCGCAATCTGAACTTCCTGCATACGGATATGGCCTGCGCCGGGGGCTACTTCACCCTCCCCAGCGGCCCCGGCCTGGGCGTGCAGCCACGCGAGGAACTGTTCGCGTATCTGATTAAAGAAAAATAAGGACACGGATTGCAGGAAGATCGTGGAATCTGTAGGTGCGGTTTGTAACCGCACCTACGTTTTATCATCTCGTTGATCAGTACAGATTTTTCGGATTTACACGGATCACAGCCCGAAACGCCTACAACCCATGTCCAAAAGATCCGTGTAAATCCATTTTATCCGTGCAAATCTGTGTCCCCCTTTTGGTGAATCTCTATGACTACTCCTGAAATTGACTACAGCCGCAAGTGGTTTGTGATGGCCGCTGTGGGTATGAGTACTTTTCTGGAAACCATCGAATCGAGCAGTATTAACCTGGCCCTGCCCACCCTTGTGCGCACCTTCAATGTAGACTTTGCGATGGTGCAGTGGGTGGTGCTGGCGTCGGTCCTCACCCAATCCGCGCTGATGCTGGTGATGGGGCGTCTGGGCGACACAATGGGCAAGAAGCGCATTTTCGTGACCGGTTTTGCAGTAGCCGGGATCGGCGCTGTGTTGAGCGGATTGGCCCCCAACATCGGCTGGCTGATCGCCTTTCGGGTAGTGCAGGCCACCGGGCTGGCCATGGCGATGGCGTTGACTCTGGGCATTGCTACCGAAGCCTTTCCCCCCAACGAGCGGGGCAAAGCCCTGGGCACCGTCGGCGCGATTGTCTCTGTGGGCATTATCATCGGCCCCTTGCTGGGCGGCTATATTCTGGACTATCTCTCCTGGCGCTGGCTCTTTTTCGTCAACCTGCCCATTGCCCTGTTGGGTATCCCCATCGCCCTGGCCTATCTGCCCGATACCCGCCCCGGCGGACGCCAGCCCTTTGATTACGTAGGCTCCGCCCTCTTTTTTGTGGCTTTCTTTGCCCTGCTCCTGGCAACCACCTACGGCCAGCGGGACGGTTACGGTCAGCCCCTGGTGTTGGCGCTGTTGGCCGCCGCGGGCGTGCTGGGCGTCGCCTTTCTGCTGGTGGAGCGCCGCCACTCCCACCCGGTAGTGGACCTGAAGCTCTTTCGCATCCGCGCCTTCAGCGTCAATATCAGTCTGCGTTTCATCAGCTTTATCGTCTACGTGGGCATCTCTCTGCTCCTGCCCTTCTATATGGAAAATGTGCTGGGCTACGAACCCCGACAGGTGGGTGTTGTGCTGACCGCCCTGCCCATCTTCTTTGGTCTCACCGCACCCTTTGCCGGAAGCCTGGCAGACCGCTTTGGCACCCGCCCCCTGGCCCTGGCCGGTCTGCTTTTCTTTCTCGTCGGCTGCATCACCCTCAGCACCCTCAACGAAGAGACAACCCCGCTGGGACTCATTCTGCGTATGATCCCATTAGGCGCTGGGTTGGGTGTCTTCCAGTCGCCCAATAACAGTGTAATTATGGGCGTGGCCCCCGCCGATCGCCTGGGAATGGCCTCCAGCCTGCTTTCGGTGGTACGTACGATTGGCCGCAGTACAGGCATCGCCATCATCGGCGCTTTCTGGGTGAGCCGGGTGCTGGTCTATGCCGGGGCAGGTTTTGTGGATGCCACCGCCGCGCCCGCGGCGGCCCAGGTCATCGGCACACGCCAGGCCTTCTGGCTGGCCGGGGCATTTATCGTCCTGGCCCTGGCCTTGACCGGCTGGGATTGGCTGCGGGAGCGCCAGGAGGCCCAGAGCCAGCGCCTCGTCTCGGAGGGCGGGGGGTAATGAAGGCTGAAAGCGGAACGCAGATTGAGCAGAACAGGGGATGAAAATGTAGGTCGGACTGTTAGTCCGACCAGCGACGTTGCAGGCCGTCGGACTAACAGTCCGACGTACGAATGGCTATTCTCAGGCCAGAAAGCGAGGGAATCACCCTGTGAATCCCGTCTCGGCCTTTTTCGTCCGCAATATCATAATCGTCTTCTTCTTCTACGGCCTGGCCTTCTTCACTCTGGGTCTGGCGCTGCTTCTGGCCGCCCGCCGCCGGTCGGAATTTCGTTTTGCCCAGGCCATCCGCCCCCTGGCCGCCTTTGGCATCCTCCACGGACTGCACGAATGGTACGAAATGTACCAGAAATACGCGGCCCTGACTGGCGGCCACGCGCCCACCCTGTGGGAAGAGAGCCTGCGTCTGGCCTTGCTCGTCGCTTCGTTCATCGGTCTGCTCGCTTTTGGCATTGCTCTGCTGACCAGCGTGCCCGGCCAAAGCTGGCGGACCTGTGCGGCCATCGGTGGGATGCTGGCGGTGTGGGGAGCCGGGCTGGTGCTGGTCAACGCTCGTTTCGCCCCGGGACCCGAAGAGCTAATTGCCGTAGCCGACGTACTCGCTCGCTACAGTCTGGGCATTCCCGGCGCGGCCCTGGGGGCCTGGGCGCTAATGGCCCAACAGCGCACCTTTCGCGCCCACAACCTCTCCCAATTTGGGCGGGACCTGGTCTGGTGCGCGGCCGCGCTGCTTCTCTACGGCGTCGTCGGCCAGATTTTTGTGCGCCCCACACTGCTGGTTTCCAGCCAGCTTCTCAGCAGTACGAACTTTCTCCAGTGGTTTGGGATTCCAGTACAGTTGTTCCGGGCTGGGATGGCTGCCATCCTGACCCTCTATATGGCCCGCGCGCTGCACGCCTTTGAGGTGGAAGGCCAGCGCCGTTTGCAGCAAGCGCTTCTGGCAGAGCGGCGTATCGGCCAGGAACGGGAGCAATTGAATGCAGAGCTGCGCTTGACTACCCAGAAACTCGCCGATCTGCTGGATCGGCTTGTAGACACCCAGGAGATGGAGCGGCAACGCATTGCCCGGGAGTTGCACGACGCCACCGGCCAATCCCTGACAGCCATTGCCCTGGGACTGCGGGGTGTGCAGCGGATGTTGGAGAAACGCGACCCCACTACCACAGGACAGCTACACGAATTAGAGTCCTACAGCACCAGCGCCCTGGGCGAGCTGCGCCGCATCATCGCCGACCTGCGCCCACCCCAACTGGACGATCTGGGGTTGACGCCGGCTCTGCGCTGGTATGCCCAGAGCTTCCAGGCGCGCTGGGAGATCGAGTGCCAGTTCCAGTTTGCGGGCGAGGCAGTGCGTTTGCCGTCGGATACGGAGACAGTTATCTTCCGCATTGTGCAAGAGGCGCTGACCAATGTGGCACGCCACGCGCACGCCCGCCACACGCTTGTACGCCTGGAAAACCGTCCTGGCGAAGTCGTTGTCACAATCAGCGACGACGGGCAGGGGTTTGATACCGGGGCTGTGCTGCACGGCGAGCGGCCACAGACCGGTTGGGGGCTACTGGGCATTCAGGAACGCACCCGGCTGTTGCGCGGTCAGTGTACAGTCCACTCCACCCCGGGCCAGGGCACAACCGTGCGGGTGACTATCCCATTGCAAGAGGAGGCTGAGAATGTCGAAAATCCGACTGCTGCTGGTTGACGATCACGCGATTGTGCGGGCCGGGCTGCGGATGCTCTTCCTGGCCGAACCGGATATGGCGATTGTGGGCGAAGCGGGCAGCGGACCCGCCGCTGTCCAGGCGGTGGCTGATCTGCGCCCGGATGTGGTGCTGATGGATGTGGCTATGCCCGGAATGAGCGGCATCGAGGCCACCCGACGCATCAAAGAGGCCAGCCCGGAGACGGCGATTCTGGCCCTGACAATGTACGAGGAAGAGCAGTACTTTTTCGAGATGCTCAACGCGGGTGCGTCCGGCTACATTCCCAAACGGGCAGCGCCGGACGATCTGGTCTCGGCCATTCGGGTGGTGAGTCAGGGCAATGTCTTTCTCTACGCCTCCCTGGCCCGCTTTTTGCTCAACGAAGTGTTGCCCGCCCACGAAACGCGCACCCAGCCTGCACTCCTGGCGGAATTGACGCCCCGGGAACGGGAGGTGTTGACCCATATCGCCGAAGGCAAGACCAACCGGGAGATCGCCGATGTATTGGTCATCAGCCCCAAAACGGTAGATCGCCACCGGGAGAATATTATGCAGAAGTTGAATCTGCACAGCCGGGTGGAACTGGTGAAGTACGCCATCTCTAAAGGGCTGATTCAGGTGGAGTAGGGGCGGTGGAGAGATGTGGGATGTGGGGCAAATCCCCCATACGCAAGATGTGGTGAAGACCCAATAGATTCTCTCTCTGGAAAGTGGTACTGTCGAAGCAGATAGAAGTTCGACTTTTGGCAAAAGTCGAACTTCGACTCCACTCAAAGGAGAGGGCCGATGGACAGCTTCTACGCAGTAACAATGATTCTGGGCTTCTTTCTCCTACGGCTGGGCGTGCCCCTTCTGATCACCCTAGCCGTTTGCTACGGGCTACGTCGGTTGGATGCGCGCTGGCAGGCTGAAGCAGAGGCTGAGTACGCGGCCCGGCTGAGTGCGGAGGGGATCCACCCCGTCACAGGAGGGTAACTACGAACGGGTCAGCGAAAAGCGGGCGAGTGAAGAAAGAGGCGTGGCAGGAACAGAGTCAATGGATCGCGCTGGCTCTGTCCGGCTGTCTTATGGCGATTGCTCTGGGGCTGACGCTGCTCTGGCCTGCGTCTGTACCCTCCTTGACCGCGCCAGAACCGGTTCTGGCTTTGCCTTCCGCAGCGGGCTACGAGAGTCCCCAACGCTGCCGGGAATGTCACGAGGAAGTCTATCAGGCGTGGAGCCAGACAAGCCACGCCAACGCACTCTTTGATCCAATCGTGCGCACGTATATGCAGACGATTGAGCAGCCGGGCGAGTGCTTTGCCTGCCACACCACCGGTTACAATACGAACACCGGCCAGTTTGTGCTGGCCGGTGTCACCTGCGAAGCCTGTCACGGCCCCTACCGTCCCCAACACCCCCAGGAAAGTATGGCGATCGCCACTTCGCCGGATTTTTGCGGCAGTTGTCACTCCAGCACCCGCGCCGAATGGGAGAGCAGCCGCCACGGCCAGATCGGCGTCATCTGCCTGGACTGTCACGAAGTCCACACCCAGCACACCCGAACGAGTACGGTAGAACAAAACCTCTGCGCTATCTGTCATCAGGCGGAAATCCAAGATGAGATCCATCAGGCGCACGCAGCCGTTGCGCTGGGCTGTATCGACTGTCATCTGGACCGCTCCCACCGCACAATCCCCATCAACGGCGAAACGGCCACCGGCCATTCCTTCGCTGCTACAGGTGACAATTGTGACGCGTGTCATATAGACCGGTAGGGCGGACGAGCGACGCTGCTTTTCACAGCAATCAAAATAGGGGCAGACATCCGGATGTCTGCCCCTATTTTGATTGCATCTCATTGAACGTGTACCTGTAGGCTATGGGCTACGGGTACTCAGCGATGTTCATACCCCAACTTTAGAGCGCTGCCCATCACGAAGCGCACGCCCAAATACCAGAGCAGCATTGCCATGGCGATAATGCCGATGGTGGAGAGCCATTCCAATACATTGGGCACATAAACCGTGTCAGTCGCTACAAGCTGGGCAGCCAGGGTGGCGTTAAAACGATTCATACCCAAACCGAGAATGGCTGCCAGGGGCGCAACCCATTGCGCCCAGGGCTGACGGCGCAACGGCGGCATACCCCAAAGGACGATAGGAATCACCGCGCAGAAAAGAAGCTCGCCGAGCCAGAGTTGGCTGAGCGGAGTCAGCGCCAGAAGCATCGGCAGCTCGCCCGCATAGATTACCTCACCCACACGGAGAAACCAATAGAGCAGGGCAACAGCAACCACATCCTTGCCCAGCCCCATGACAACGGATGGGTTCTCTTTCTGGCCGCGCACACCCATTGCGATTTTGTAGGCAATGATGCCCAGGCTCAACCCCGCCAAAATCGAGGAGATGTAGAAAAGCAGAGGCAGGATCGGCGTATACCAGAGGGGATGCAGCCGATGGGGCATATTGAGATAGAGCGTCCCCAGGGTGGACTGGTGTAGGGTAGAGAGTGTGATGCCGATGATTGTCACGGGCGTCATCAGACGATAGACCAGGCGCAAAGGCCACTTCCAGGGCAGAAAGGCGAGCAGGTCGGGGCTGACTTCGAGCAGCAACACAGTCGTGTAAAGGAGCACACACCAGCAAATCTCAAAGAGCGGTGAGTGCATATTGTAGAAGAGCAGAAAGTTGTAGAAGCGATCAGGACGGCCCAGGTCAAGCAGCAGTAGCATAAGCACGGCCACATATCCGAGCAATCCGGCCAAGATGGCGGGCCGCAACACCGGCTGAAATTGGTGCAGATGTAGCACATGGACCACCGCGGCTATCGTAAAACCGACTCCCGAAAAAGCAATCAGTGCGAAATCAAAGCCAATCCAAATACCCCATGGATAGCTGTCGGTCAGTGCCGTGGTGGCACCCATACCTGCCAGAAGTCGTCCAATGCCAGCAGCCAGGCCGATCATTGTCAAGAAGCCCAGAATCCCGGCTATGATGTCGCCCTTCTGGTAAGGGCCAATCTGAAATCCCTGTTGGAGGGAAGGAGTATGTACGGTCATAATTCCGCTCCTGGTTTCTGCGTTGCGATATGGAGAGTAGCTTCACCCTTGACCTGTTGCCGCCGTTGCATAAAGAGATGTAGCGCTGTGACGACCGAGGCTACGGTCAGCGCGATAGCGGGCGTCTGTCTCATCACCGCTTCGGCATAGCGGGGATTGGGGTCTTCGCCCAGCGCGGGGAAGCCCAGAGCGGAGAAGGGCACTGGCGACAGATAGAGTACCGAAGTGCCGCCCACTTCGTGTTCGCCGTAGATATGCTCCACATAGCGTCCGGAATTCGAGGCGATCTGGGCACGGGCTTGGGCCAGCAACTGCTGACGTGGACCAAAACGCAGTGCTCCGTTGGGACAAGCCGCGACGCAGGCGGGCGATTCGTCCTCGTCCAGGCGGCTGGTACACATCTGGCATTTGTGGATCAGGCCCAGCGGATTCTCCCATTCGTAGGTGGGCACGCCAAAGGGACAGGCGTACTGGCAGTAACGGCACCCGATACACTTCTCCGCATCGTATACTACGGGGCCTTCGGCGGTCTTACGCAGCGCGCCGACTGTGCAGGCCGATACACAGGCGGGATGCAGACAGTGCATACACTGGCGCTTGACGTACACGCTCTCCACCTGCCCCACAGGATTCTCGATCCGTCGTTCGTCTACAAAGCTGTACGCATCCGTGTCCAGGGCGATGGGTGTCCGTTTGGGGTGTGGCCGGTCATTGGCGTCCTTGCAGGCCAGGGCGCAGGATTGGCAGCCCGTGCAGCGGGTCAGATCGACGAGGAGTCCCCACGCCTTTTCGTTGACCACACCGCTGCTGGCTTCCACCAAAGAGGGATTGGCGGCAAGCGCGGTGGAGAGCATCAGCGTTGCAATGCCACAGCCCATGCCTTTAAGCAGGTCACGGCGAGAGGGTTCTGTGTGTGTTGTCTTCATCTCTACCCTCCATTTCGGCTGTAACGGGCCAGAAAGAGCATAAAGACAATGCCCAATATACCGCCGACACCGATACCAAAACCCAAATTCAGAGGTGTCATCACCTGCAAAGTGCTGGTTGTTCGTTTGGCAGATTCGAGCCGGGCGTCGAGTTCGGCGGCCCGCTGCTGTTCGCTACGCAGTTCGGCCAGGGCTAACTGTCGTATACTAAGCCCCTCGGCGGGATTTTTGACATTTTCCCGGTGACAGTCCAAACACATAACCGACGAGACCGATGTAAAGTCGTGGCTGGGAGCGGATATAGTGCCCTGATTGCCGACCATCGCCATTTCACTGTGAATCGTTGCAGGGGATAGATGACAATCGGTACAGGCAACCTCTACATACCAATGGGCCGAGTGGAAGCTGTCGGTCAGTGATTCTTTATGACAGGAGCGGCAGAGCTGCTCGTCGGTCAGCCGCAGTTCCTGGGAATGGACCTGATGGCAGCCGATACACTGCACCCCTTCGCCGGCGTGGATAGAGTGCTGCCACTGGTCATAGGTGGCTTCGTGGCACGCCTGACAGGTAGCGGAATCGACGGTCAACAGTTCGATCTCTCCGTCGTCCGGATGACCCCGGCCATATTCCCCGTGACAGGCGGCGCAGGTTGCGCCGGTCATATCACCGGCTTGCACCGCGTGGGCCGAATCGAGCCAGGCGTCGGTTTCGGGCGAATGGCAGGAAGCGCAGGGGTCTGCGCCGGGCGGGTTCTCTTCGTCGGCGTAGGCGGGGGACCTGACACTGAGCAGCAGTGCTACGACCAGCAGAAGGGTGGCGCAGACAGCCGCAGCCAGCCGAAGTCTGTCTGACTGCATAAAAGGTTTGGGTCGCTCTCTCATTTTGTCCTCTCTTTCGCGGGGATGGCCGGGAAGTGCGCCGAGACCGGTTATGGCTGCCAATGCAGCATCCGGTTGTGGATCAGCTTTCCCACCCACATCAGGAGAAGAGGAATACCAAAACGTAGGGCTGCAAAGGTCAGCAGAATCAAAATAGCGATCAATAGCTCTGAGATTGTCATGGCTGACTCCTCTTGAATCGAATGTATATCCACAAAATCTCCGGCACTGTGCCGTGAGACTACCTGCTTTGACAGTAGCACGGGACGCAGCTAAATCCCATACGGCGCGCACCCCATCCCGCGCCCCATTTTTGGCCGGGGCAAGAAGGGGCAAAGGTCTGCGCCGTATGGGGGAGATGCCCCATTGGGGATGGAGACGGCGGACAATTCAGGGGAGAATCGATCCCCAGTTTTTCGCTTTCTATCCGTTTGAATCCGCCTAGAGTCATTTCGTGGGCAGTGCGACGCACCGGATGGAACTTATTTCTTGACGAGTCCTTAGAATCGCTGGGAATAGAGACCGCCACTTGTACTCTGCGGCCCGACAGGTATAATAGCAGTGGCGCACAGGACGCGCCTTTTCTGAAAATAGCCATTCGTACGTCGGATTGTCAGTCCGACCTGCAACAGAACAGACCAGTCGGACTAACAGTCCGACCTACATTGCGGTGTCCCTTCGATTGCCCCGTAAATTCACTCCCACACCAAAGGAGAATGCCCTATGAAAATCACCGCTGTCCGTGTCTTTGAGCTGAAAGGCGTGTTGGAACACAAAGGCGAATTCTGGGAAGAACGGCTGATCCGCCCGGTGGACATCTACCCGGAACACAAAGTCGAAGGCGCCGGTTGGACAGAGAAGGTCGGTCCAGATGCCTTTCGCATCACCGCCAACTTCGTGCAGATCGAGACCGACGCCGATGTCATCGGTATCGGCGGCCCCTTCCCCGAAGAACAGGCGTATATTATCGTCAAGCAGATTGCGCCCCTGCTCATCGGCCACGACCCCCTGGCGATTGAGCGCATCTGGGATCGGGTCTACCGCTCGATGGTACACGGGCGCAAGGGCACGGCGATGATGGCCCTGAGTGTGGTGGACTGCGCCCTGTGGGATTTGAAAGGGCGCTGGTTCAATGCGCCGGTCTACCAGCTATTGGGCGGCCCTGTGCGCGAGAAGATTCCCGCCTATGCCAGCGCGCTGGGCTATTCCCTGGACCCGGAACTGGTGCAGGAGCGGGCGCAGATGTTCGTGGAGCAGGGCTACACCGCCACCAAATGGTTTTTCCGGGATGGCCCCACCGACGGCAAAGCGGGCATCGAGCGCAATATGCGCCTGGTGCGCACCCTGCGCGAGAGTGTCGGCCCGGACGTGGATATTATGTTGGATGCCTGGATGAGTTGGGATGTGCCCTACACCATTCAGATGGCCCGCCGCCTGGAAGAGTACGCGCCCCGCTGGATCGAAGAGCCTGTGCTGCCCGACAAAATCGACCAGTACGCCGAGATCACCCGCAACGTCAACATCCCCATCAGCGGCGCGGAGCACGAGTATACCCGCTGGGGGCTGAAACATCTGATGGACCTGCACGCGATGGATGTCTACCAGCCCGACATTTACTGGTGCGGCGGCATCTCGGAAACGATGAAAATCTGCGCCATCGGCTCGGCCTACGATGTGGTGGTCATTCCCCACGGCCACTCGACACCGGCCACGGCCCATCTCATCGCTGCCTGGCCGGAGACCACCTGTCCCCTGCTGGAATATCTGATTAAATGGAACGAAATCCACCAGTTCTTCCTGGCGAATCCCCTGAAACCGGTCAACGGCTATGTCACCCCGCCCAGCGGGCCAGGCATCGGGATGGATTTGGATGAGGGGAAGGTGGAGAGTCGGCGGGAAGTGACGTTCTAAAGCCTATTGCGTATTGCGTATTCCGTAAGGTGACGCAGCCACGATTTGCGTGGGGAAACGTGAAGACGTGAAACGTGAGATCGTTCGAATCCTCTCACGCTTTACGTTTCACGTTTCGTCAACGAAATTGACAGTCCCATTACGATTCAGCACCCCCAAAGGAGTATTCTATGCCCGCTCCCATCCGTATTGGTGTGATCGGCCTCGGCCAGCGGGGTTTGCAACATTTGGCTGCGCTCTGGAAATTAGAGCAGGAGGGCGCGCTGGAGATCGTCGCACTGGGCGATGCTTTCCCCGCCAACCTGACCACTGAGAAATTGGGCAAATATGTGGCTGGCCTGCCCGCGGAAAGTATCGAACGCACGACCAACACCCGTTCGCTGATCAACCCCGACCTGCTGGATGCGCTCTATATCGCCATTCCCCCCAATGTCCACAAGGGTGAAGTGGTGGCCGCGGCCCAGGCGGGTATCCATCTCTTTGTGGAAAAGCCCATGAGCCTCTATCTGGACGAGGCGCTGGAGATGGAGAGGGCCATCCGGGAGGCGGGCATCATTTCCACTGTCGGTTTCCAGCAGCGCTATGACAGCCAACACGAAGCCTTGCACGGCTTTCTGGCCGACAAACAGGTGGTCATGGCCTGCTACACCCTGCACGCGCCCCTGGAAGCCCACAGCGTCAAGCACACCTTCACCGAAACCGTCGGCGGTCCGGGCAACCGGGTGTGGACGGCCAACCGGGCCTGGTCCGGTGGCACAATTGTGGAAGCGGGCATCCACCCCCTGGACCTCTGGCGTTACTGGTTTGGAGATGTGGCGTGGGTGCAGGGCCACTACATTCAGCGACCCGCACACGAGATCTTCGACGGCGCGGACAACCCCTATGCCTACAGCGTTAATTTCGGCTTTGCCAACGGTGCGCTGGGTGTGATGACCCTCTCCCGTCTGCGCCGGGTCTTCGCCAGCCACCCAGACCATCAGGTCCTATGGAATGAAGGCCGTCTCTCGCTGGAGCGGGAAAGCCTGACGGCCTATCACTACGCCGGCGACTATCCCCCAGCCCAGACGCCCAAGCCGGATGAGGTGCGCCATCTGCTTCACGGCAAGAATGTCAAGGATACGACCTACGAGATTGCCTCGGCCTTTGTGCGGGCGGTGGCCGAAAAGCGCCAGGAGCTGGTGCGCTCCTCCTTTGGCGATGGGATGAACAGTCTGGCTGCGGTGATCGGGGCCAACATCTCCGACGAGATGGGTGGCGTGCAGGTGGAGCTGAACGACCTTTTGACATCGGATCGCTTTGCGACTTTTCGGGCCAGGCATTGATGCAGCCAGCGCCTCCCATCTCCCTCTCCATCTCCCCGGCCCTGGCTCTGCTCGAATTTGAGAGCATCGCCGCCGGCTATCTGGCCGCGGACGCCATGACAAAGCGCGCGCCCATCGCCCGTATCGTGGCGGGGACGGTGCAGCCGGGGCGGTTGCTGGTGCTGTTGAGCGGCGGCGTGGCGGAGGTGGAAGAGGCCGCGGCCGCCGGGCGGGAAATCTCGGCGGGGAGTCTGCTGGATGAGGTCTTCCTGCCCGCGGTCCATCCGGGCGTTGTGGCCGGGTTACTGGGCGAGCGCCACCCTATCGCCGACGCTCTGGGTATTGTAGAAAGCCACAGCGCGGCCAGCGCCATCCACGCCGGGGACGCGGGGCTGAAGGGCGCAGAGGTTGCCCTGGTGGAGTTGCGTCTGAGCGATGGGCTGGCAGGCAAAGGCATCTGCTTTTTCACCGGTACTGTTTCCGCCGTCGAAGTCGCGGTCGAAATCGCCAGCGCCGCGGTCAGCCCCGGCCACTTTCTCCACGCGGTGGTCATCCCCCAACTTAGCCCAGAGATTGCCGCCACCCTCCACACCGGCAGCAATTTCTCGCAGAATTTACAGGAATAGAACGCGGATAACGCGGAAAGGAGTGATCAACGCGGATTTTTGATCCGTCTGAATCCGCTCGATCCCCGTCATCCGCGTTCCATTCCTCCCCTTTGCACTTCCCCCTTCCAGACGGTACAATCCACCTATGATCCTCTGCATCGACATCGGCAACAGCAATATCGTCATCGGCGTCTACCCACGCCAGGCGGACGCGCCCAGCGCGCCGCTTGCCAGTTGGCGTATCGCCACCGAACGCACCCGCACCGGCGACGAATACCGCATCCTCCTGCGCCAGCTCTGGTGGGAGAACAATTTCACCGCTGAGGATTTCTACGACGCGGCGATTGTCAGCGTTGTGGCTCCATTGACGGATGTTTGGGTACGGATGTTGGAAGGACTGCTGGGCCGTGCCCCGCTGGTCATCCGCCACGGGTTGACCTTCGGCATTCAAATCGGCGTGGCCCGACCCGAACGGGTGGGCACGGATCGGATTGTAGATGCGGTGGCGGTCTATCAGGCAGCGGGTGGCGCAGGGGTTGCGGGTGCGGGGATCGCCGTGGACTTTGGCACAGCCACGACTTTCAACGTCGTCAACACCGCGGGGGTCTTTCTGGGCGGGGCCATTGCGCCGGGTCTGGGCACTGTGACCAACGCGCTCATCGAAAAAGCCAGCGCCCTGCCCCCGGTGGAACTGATCGCGCCGCCCACCGCCATCGGCAACGACACCGTACCCGCCATCCAGTCCGGTCTGGTCTACGGCTATGTGGGGCTGGTGGAAGGGCTGCTGGCCCGCATCCGCGCCGAACTGCCCACACCGGCCCGGGTCATCGCCACCGGCGGTCTCGGCCACCTCATCGCCCCCCTCACCCCCGCCATCGACGCCTACGACCCCTGGCTGACGCTGGCGGGGGTGCGGCAGGTGTATGCGTTGAACCGAAGCCAGGGGGAGGTTATTGGTTCTGCAAAGCGAAACGCGAGGCGTGAAACGTGAGCGCTACCCCGATCTCACGTTTCACGCCTCACGTTTCTAACCCTCAAATTTGACTACTCTATTCAGCATCCCACGGACGAACTCTAATGGCTCCCATCCTCTCCGGCAAACGAATCCTTCTTGGCGTCAGCGGCGGCATTGCGGCCTATAAATCGGTGACGCTGGCCTCTCGGCTGACCCAGGCCAACGCGCTCGTCGATGTCATAATGACCGAATCGGCCACCAAATTTATCGCGCCGGTCACCTTCCAGGCCATCACCCAGCGGCCTGTCAGCACCAGTATTTTCGACAGTTGGAGCGACACGGGCCGTCTGCGCATCGGCCATGTGGCCCTGGCCCACGCGGCCGACCTCTTTATCATCGCCCCGGCCACCGCGCAGACCCTGGCCCGCCTGGCCCTGGGGATGGCCGACGACCTGCTCAGTATCACCTCCCTCAGCTACAAAGGGCCGATGCTGATTGCCCCGGCGATGGAGACGAATATGTGGTACCACCCGGCCACCCAGGAGCACGTAGCCAAGCTGCGGGGCTGGGGCATCGATTTTGTAGGCCCGGCGGAGGGGCGGCTGGCCTCCGGCGAGCACGGCGCAGGCCGAGTGGTGGAGCCGGAGGAGGTCTTTGAGGTGGCCTGCAAAGTGCTGGGTCGGGGCGGTCCCCTGGACGGGGTGCGGGTGGTCATCACCGCGGGGGGCACCCGGGAACCCATCGACCCGGTGCGTTTTATGGGCAACCACTCCACGGGCAAAATGGGGGTGGCCCTGGCCCGGGCCGCCCGGGATTTGGGTGCGGATACACTGCTCATCCACTCGCCCCTCTCCGTGACGCCCCCTGGCGGTATCGAACTGGCCCCGGTGCGCACAGCCCAGCAGATGTACAACGCGGTGATGGAGCATCTGCCCACCACCGACGTTCTCATCGGCGCGGCTGCTGTGGCCGACTATCGCCCCACCACCAGCGCGGATCAGAAGATCAAAAAGCTGCCCGGCCAGCAGATTATCACCCTGGAACGCACGCCGGATATTCTGAATGCGGTGGGCGAGATGCGGGGGCCGGAGCGGGTGCAGCCCAAACTGGTCATCGGTTTTGCCGCGGAGACGAACAATCTGGACGAGAACGCGCTGGGCAAGTTGGAACGCAAGAATCTGGATATGGTGGTGCTCAACGACGTGACCGCGCCGGACAGCGGCTTTGCCGTGGACACCAACCGGGTGACGATCTTCGAGCGCAACGGCGCGCGGGACGACTGGCCGCTGATGAGCAAAGAGGAGGTGGCCCAGGCCATTTTGCAGCGGGTGGTGGCCCGGCTGGGAAGGCGGAAGTGAGTGGGGAATGGGGAATGGGGAATGAAGAAAGCGTATCCGTAGGTTGGGTTCTCCCGGCAAGACGGCACTGTCAGCAGCCCAATCTGTGCCGGGAGAACCCAACTCGCCGGGGAGGGTAAAAGATGCAACGCACAGAAGATCAGAAGCAGCAGATCGGACAGTCGGACAGAAGTCGGTTGCTTGAAAGTCTCAGACCGATGGTAGTTGAAAATGTGCGGCGAGCTTTCCGCCAGATGGAGGACGAGGCAAACGAGAAAGCGGTCGAGCTGCGCCTTCACTACCCCCAATTGAGCTACAATCAGGCCCGGCGGCTCGTGCATAGCCGGGAATGGCCTGAAGAATATATCGTCACTTGCCTCCACAATTTCGCCACATACCGGCGGTCAGAAGATTGGCAGGACCTCCTCACCCTCCTTTCGGTCGTCAAAGATCGCCTGAATCTATCGCTGCTCGCTGAACTGGCCGTACGCTATCGGGTCCAGGACGTCTGGCAGGAGGCGCAGAAAGAATTGACGTAAACAAAGCGGATGGACATTATATTATTTTTGGTATAATTTATCTATGCCTGAACACGACAAACCGCTGTTCTGGCTATACGACCAAATACAATCTCCAGGAGATTCTATGGAAACTACCAAACGCAGTCGATTGGAAGCCCAGGGCTGACAGGTGGGAACGGTTCAAGACTTTCTGGAATTGACGCTGGAAGAGGCCACGCTGGTCGAAATCAAATTGGCGCTTCAGAAAAATTGTGCAGGGTGAGAGAGGCATCAGCGCGGACACGGCGCTGCGGCTGGCCCGTTACTTGAGGATGTCGATTGAATTCTGGACGGGCATTCAGACCCACTACGAGGTGGAAAAAGCCAAAATGAGATTGGGCGACCGCCTGGACAACGAAGTGAAAGTGCTTGGGTTAAGTGTCGCTCCGGCTGGGAGAGGGGTCGGGGTGAGGGAGCGCGGGCAAAATAGACACCCCGCCGCGCCTTGTCGTACAATAGAGCCAGCAGCAGTAGTCGCCGGCCCGTTGTCCGCCGTCGTGAAAAGGAGAATCCGCATGTCCACCCCAACAGCCTACGCCCCCCCACCTGTCCGCGAGCAGCCAACCTGGGAGATCGCCGAGCTCTTCCCCAGCCAGGGGCATTGGAGCGAAGGGGATTATCTGGCCCTGGAAACCAACCGGCTGGTCGAATTTTCCAATGGATATATTGAGGTACTGCCTATGCCTTCCATCTCCCACCAGTTCATCTCCCTCTACCTCTACCGGTTACTGTACAACTTTGTCAGCAGTCTGGCTTTAGGCACTGTCTTGGCTGCACCCGCCAAAGTCCGCCTGTGGCGCGGCAAATATCGGGAGCCGGATCTCTTTCTGCTCCTCGCCCAAAGCGCCAGGCGTATCCACGAACAGTATGTGGACGGCGCAGATTTGGTGATGGAAGTGGTCAGCGGCGGGGCACGGGACAGGGATCGGGATTGGATTGAGAAACGCCAGGAATACGCCCAGGCGGGCATCCCCGAATATTGGATTGTGGACCCGGAGACAGAGACTGTCACCGTCCTGGCCCTGGAGGGCGGCGAATATGCAGAATACGGCGAATTCTGCCGGGGCGAAACCGCCACATCCAAACTACTGCCCGGTTTCGTTGTTCTGGTGGACGACGTTTTCGACGCCCAATAGCCGAAACTACGCCATCATTGCCACATCAAACAAACGCCTGCCAGGCAAAGACAAGAATCATCAACACGGCCGCGCCCATCTCTACAGCCATCGAGACGAGAACACCGCCGATATAACCCCGCACAGCTTGGGTAGCCAACTCCTTATCCCCTTTGGCCCGGTATTCCATATACCAGAGACCGCCAATCGCACCGCCAATTGCGCCCAGAATCGACCCGATTAAAGGAATAAAACTGAGCAGAATCCCGCCGCCGATGCCGGTCAGAATGGAGACGCCGATAGACTTCCAGCCCGCGCCGGCCTTGCGGCTGCTGATCAGGCTGAAGGTAATATCCACCCCCCAGGCGATCAGCGTCAGCACGCCCAAAAAGAGGAGCGTGGGCCAGCCGATGCGAACGAAGCCGTCGCCCCAGGCCCAGAGGAAGACGCCCAGCCAGATAAAGGCCGGCCCCGGCAGCAGGGGCACAACCGCGCCCACCAGACCGAGAAAGATAAGCAGATAACCGAGAGCAGAGAAGATGGGTGTGTAGTCTGTCATAGGGCGGGATGATGGGATAAAGAGAAAGAGACCTGTTCCTGCTATACGAGTAATGGAGCGATTGAGTCGCGACGAAATTCAGAGTCTACCAGACCGGCAGAACGCCCAGTGGCTCTTTGGCATTGGTGTCTGTCGCGCCCCGGATAAAGTCGGCCATATCTGCTTTAATCTGCACCAGCGAGGGCTGATGTACGTACATCATATGGCCCGCCTCGTACCAGGCCATTGTGATATTCTGTTGCAGGCTCGGCTCGATCTCCAGGTGATTGAAGGTATATTCCGTGGCGAAGTAAGGCGTTGCCAGGTCGTAATAGCCGTTGGCGACAAAAATTTTCAGGTATGGGTTCTGGCTCATGGTTTTGCGCAGGGTCTCGGCCACATTCAGATACTGATTCTGCTGTTTGCTGTAGTCCCATTTCAGATAGAGGCCCGTGAGAATTTCGTAGGGCAGGTCGCTCTCGAAGCGCAATTCCCGGCGCAGGTAGTCGTTGAGGGTGGCGGTGTAGAGGCCCTGGGTAGCGCTGATGCTGGGGTCATACTCGAACATCTCGCCGGCCGCGTCCCGATCCGCACCGGTAAAACGGCTGTCGATACGCCCGACCGTGCGCCGATCTTCCCGCAGCAACTCTTTGGCAAAGCGGAAAATGTTCACCCGCAGATTCGTGCGCTCCACATACTCCCGGCTGAGACCGGTAAAACGGGCCAGTTGCGCGGTTACTGCCTTCTGCTCCTCGACGGGCAGGGCCGCGCCTTTCATCAATGCGGCAGAATAGTCGCCCAGGGCAAAGGCTTCGGCCGCGTCCAGCACAGCGCGCAGGGGCTGGCTTTGCAGCTCTGCGGGGAGACGGCGGTGATACCAGGCCGTAGCAGTGTAGGTGGGCAGGAAGAGAATGTAGGGCAGATCGTTGCCCACCACAAAGCGGGCGGTCTGGAAGTTGAGGATCACCGAAATCAGCAGCGCACCGTTGAGCACCATTCCGTGGCGCTGTTGCAAATGGCCCGCCAACCCCGCGGCCCGGGTGGTGCCGTAGCTCTCGCCGATGAGAAATTTGGGCGAGGACCAGCGCTGCATCCGGGTAGTGATCAGCCGGATGAACTCCCCAACCGATTCGATGTCGGCCTCGTAGCCGTGAAACTGATCCGCCTTTTCGCCCTTCACAGCCCGGCTGAAGCCTGTGCTCACCGGGTCGATAAAGACCAGATCGGTTACGTCCAGCAGAGAATAGGGGTTATCCACCAGTTGGTAGGGGGGCCCGGGCACCGCGCCATCTTCACCCATCTGCACAATGCGCGGGCCGAGCATCCCCAGGTGCATCCAGACCGACGAGGAGCCGGGGCCGCCGTTGAAGGAGAAGGTAATCGGGCGGCTGGCCGCGTCTTTCATATCATCCCGGGTGTAGGCGATGTAGAAGATAGAGGCTTTGGCGTCCCCCTCTTCACTTTTCAGCAGCAGCGTGCCCGCGGTGGCCGTATAGGCGATGGAGTGACCGTCGATGACGACGCTGTGTTTGGTCTGGATGCGCTCCTCTTTGGGTTCTTCGGGTTTCTTCGCTTCGTCTTTGCCATTGTCGTTCTTGCCGTTGGCGGCCATACACTCTCTCCTCCGCTGTTCTGAAAATAGAACACGGATGGACACGGAAAGAACAGATTCGCACGGATTCAATCTGCGAAAATCTGCGCAATCTGCGTTCTGATTTTCATTG
>JAANMX010001795.1_pt1 | contig 23256 bp, 9 predicted proteins | sample 7279681 | NCBI WGS metagenome assembly JAANMX01 (sample SAMN14094542, study PRJNA606508) | bioreactor metagenome | isolation source: A lab-scale SPAN reactor treating ammonium-rich wastewater day 351 | place: Ireland: Galway | collected 2018-01-01
CTCCATTGCTGCAAATGTTTCTGCGCCCTGTGGATCCGAGTAGGGTGTTGAAGAAAAACGGAGGTTGTCGATTGGGTATCCGAGGCGAACGGCATCGGTCACGCCGGGTGTGTCCGGGATACTGGCAGCATCGCCCTCATATTCCGATCTCTGATCGAGTTCCACAGCACGCCCTCCTGGGGCAACCCTGGAAGTCAGGGGGCGGTCCAAAACCGGCCAGTGCGTGCCACCAACAAAAGCGAAGGTTTTCATGTCTTCAACTACCGATTCGAGCGGTCCGAAATCGGTTTTCGTGGTCCCTCCAAGGGGATGGTTTTTCCAGCGGTCACGATCCGCAGGCACAAAATCACTGATGACAGAGGCGAATCGATCGATTGCCGGGCAGATCACTTCCTCGGTCCAGACCAGGTCTCGAAACTCACGCAACATGTTTCGGTATTCAAGATAGATTTCGGGTTTGGAATTCGCACCGGCGGTATAGTTGAGTGCTGCACGGCCATCCCTGACAGTCGGATTGATGGCAGTAACAAGCGCCATATCCCAACCCTGATGTGCGCCATTCGGCCCCCAGCTCTGTTCGGTATCCCAGGGCAAGTGCCAGAGTTTACCATAAGGATTGTCATTCGTTGGAGCGAAGAACCATGCCAGGTTTTTCCCTGCATCGCTGTCGTAGGGAGCAGTGCTGTTTTCCTTCTCAGGGTAGATCCCAAGGTCATAGTGTCGAATTGCCTGCTGGACCACTTCATAGCGGCACCATTGATCCCAATCGACATATTGCTTCAGCCAGTCGGCTGATTTCAAATAGTGAAGATTCTGAACAATGTTCGAATGGTCTTCAGCATGGGCAACTGCATCAGGGGCCTGGTATCTGAGTTCCTCGAGGCCCTCGGTTTCACCATCTTTGAGCTTATAGAGGTTCCCTTTGGGCATCCGATGCGCATCCAGAAAACGGGAATCATAATCCTCCATGGCAAGGGCCATTCCCCAGAAATCTCCATTGTACTGGCCGCCAGGACCGTCAGGAGCTTCAACGGCACCATCGATCACACGGAAATGAAATGTATGAACAAACGGTGCTGGAACTCCCATCAGATTAAAGAGGAAAGAATTCATGGTTTCGGCAAGTCCATAATTGCCATCATCTCTCGGCCCAAACATCTTTGATGTGTTGAGGGTGCGCCATTCTGTCGGGTAGAGGTTTCCCTCCTGATCTCGTGCTTTAAGGTAGTGTCCACGATTAAAACGGATCCTCATATTCCGTTTCTGCTGCAGCTGGTAACGCTGATTGTAGCCTCTCAGGCGGTAACGAACATGATCATAGACAATGCCATCGTATATGAACGCACCTTCCCAGTTGAACAGATCGCGTGCGACTTTATTGGTCTTGTCAATCTGAAAACCCGCCTGGTAAGCCATGCATTGATTCATATCCACATTTCGGGTGATCAGGTGGTAAACCGGCAGCGAATTCATGACAGTGGCATCATAGACATGGCCAAGCCCATCCGGGTGCACTGTACGGTCGGTCGGGATATAGGGTGGGACTCCATCATAAACGAAACACGCAAAATTGAGTGATGGATCATCGGCATAAGGAACTTGGACAGATGCCTGAGAGAGAGATTGATCCGAGGCCTGAATTCTGTAGCGGACCAGGGTTCTGTGAGACTGAGGTGGGATCAGGGCAGAATAAATGCCATCTCCGCCGGTTGAATCTCCACTGGCAGCGTTATCCATCATATCGACAGACACCCAGTTGGCGGGATCCTCGAAAGCAGGATTCTCCTTTGCGGGTTGTGATGGATTCGAATTCAGCTGAGATTGGTTCAAAGGGAGTGCTGCAGGAATATAATTTCCTGGAAACACCAGTTGATAGAGCAGCCTGACAGAGGAAATCCCATCCGGATCAGTCACCTTTGCTGTAACCAAGATTGCATCTGCATGGGAAGGCTGTTGCGGGGAATGGCTGACCTGGCGAACCTGAGGGGGGGCATTGCTCGAGAAGACAGGATTTGCTGCTCCGGGTGATGGATCTGCAGACCGCCAGGAGCCCCCAAGGTCATTGTCCAGAGAAGGGTTGATCAACGACATTGCCTGGCCATCACCCGCACAGGCTGAAGGCCATGGAAATCCCACACGGTATTCGACCCGATCATGGAGATATCCATTTTTTTCAAACAACTCGATCGCATCGCCTTCGTTGGAGAGTTTCTTTTCATACGGCCCGAGGGCCTGAATCCCGTAAGTGGAAGAGACTGTCAGAGGGTTTTCGGCAACGACAAGGTATTCGCCGGACGATAATGCAATATTATCAGGGAAGGTGTAGTCGATTGCCTTCGAAAATGACCAGTGCGACAGATCGACACTTTCGGGTCCATTATTGAATAGTTCGATATACTCGCCTTTGGAAGTATTTTCTTCCGGCTCATAATGGACCTCATTGATGACAATTTCGGCCTGGCAGGCCAGGCTGGTGGTTATAACTACAGCAAAGATCCACAGATTGAACAGGATACCGGTTCCTGAAGTGCCCTGCCCTGTTTTCCTGACAGTGGGGGTGTTGGTCTTCATACATCCATTCTCATACCTTCTCGAATGATCTGCCGGAGAGACACTGTGTCATGAAGCCTGCTTAAGGCCAGACCAGTAATCTCTGAAGGTTGTGGCCTGAAGCCCCCGATCCCGGATAGAATCAAAGGTGATTTCAAGCATTTTCATAGCTGGATCAAAGCGGTTCATGCTCCAGGGGTGCCAGATAAATGAAACCAGCGGCATGTGATCTCTTTGCGCACGGTCCAGGAAGGGCTTGTTGTTGAACGCAAACTCTTCCTCTGGTGTGCTGATGTAGCCGGGTGGAATCGCTTCCGGCATGTCGGGAGGGAAAAGGCACAACAGCAGAGGCCCGATGCCGTTATTTCCTTTCAAAAGATTTTCATGCCATCCACAGGCAGGTATTTCCCAGAGGCCGGGATAACCTTGCTCCGAATAAGTGAATGAATGGCGCAGGGGTGCAGGAAGCGAGCCATCCGGCCCCCAGGCGAAACTGCTGATGTAATTATAGCCCGCTTCATTCAGGAGGCTCAGGGCTTCCGGAGCATGAAGCAGGCCATCCGGCCCACTGCAGGGTGGGCGAAAACCGATGATCCGGGTTTCAAAGACATCCTCGATCCTCTTTTTACTGTCAACCAGTTCATACGAAAAGCGTTCCAGCGGGCCTCTGGTGCATATCCTGGGGGCATCCACAATCGGCATGTGGGTGTAGCTGTGGCAGGCGATTTCGAAGAGGGGATGATTTTTCAGGAGGGCAACATACTCATCCAGCTGGTGGTCAAGCAGCCCGGCAACAAAAAAGAATGTCGCCGGAAGCTCGTAATGTTCATGAACACGGACAATCTTTCGGACCCCTTCAAGGCAGTCCGGGGATTCTGTGTCGTATGCTGCAATATAGGCTGTCATCGTGGAAGTACCGTTTCTCAGTTTCTCAGGAACAGGCCAGCTTCCGGATAGGCTGCCGGGCTTTTCCATTCCGGCCTCCAGAACAGAATGGTGACACCTTCACGCGCATCCGAACGATCAAAGTCTGCAAAGCCGATATTCAAATAAACCTGTTTCCAGTCCTCGCCCTGGAGCTTCTTCAGATATGTTATCGGAATCGCGGCCTCAACCTCAAAGCCATCGGAAAGAGCACGGCATTTGCTGATAACACCTTCCGGGATGGCGCCTTCCGAATATTCACTGGACTGTTCAGGAGATATTTCCGGCCCCAGCATGAGAATAAAGGAATTCTTCTTTCGATCGGCAGAACCCGCCGGGCTTCCATCGACACTGACTACTGCAAAGTCTTCCCAGTATTTCCATCCATCGAAACAGGGTTCATTATCACTTGTTTTAATGGCGACATAATAATAATTGTCATCGAATGCTGTGTTGAATTTGAAGTTTCCATCGTTGGGCCCTTTCCAGCCTTTGGGATTGTGCCAGACATCCGCAGGTTGAGTCACAGAAAACGGCAGAGTCCATTCCGAAAGGTCGCCATCAATGGTTACAGGCTGTTTGACCCTGTTAAGCGGAAATGGAGAATCGATCATGATGCGCTTTTCTCCACACAAAATCGTTGATGGCATGTTATCCATGGAATCGAAAGTAACTGTCCAATGGAGAACAACAGGCTGCAGATCGGTTGATGCAATCGGATGAGAGGCGGTGATCTTCAAATCGATTTCAGTTTCGCTTGCTGCCGCGATCGTTGAGGAAAGGCTGCCGGGATTCATCTGGATGCCATCGGGCAGCTCGGCAAGGATTTGAACACGAACCGGCTGATCCGACCGATTTGAAATTTTCAAATGAGAAGTTCCCGCTGAAAAGGTCTCGCCATGGTACAGCACAGGTGAAACAGAAATGGCGCCGCCACGAGCAAATGGAGCGAATTTCGATGCCTTTTCCGGGGTGCGCAGGTCCTTATCGTAAATTCCATCCAGCAGCAGATTTGCAACACGCGGTCCTGTATCAGTTACTGTCACCCAGGCAATCTGATCAAACTCACCGGATCCAGGCCCGAGCAGCGAGCTGCCCCCGCCGGTTGTCGCAAGAGTGATAAAGGAAATTCCATCTTTCTCCTGAGAGAGATAATTATGGGTATGGCCGGCAAAAACAGTGCACCGCCTTCCGGCCAGAAGCGCTTCGATCTTTTTCCAGCCTTCCGCTTTGGAATCGTTCCAGAGCGGTTTGTGCTGGAACACCAGGGTCCAATGAACATCCGGATACTTCGACAAAACACGGGAAGCATAATCCACCTGCTCCTGGCTGATTCCGGTATTCTTCTCAGGACCGTCATTGGTCGAAAGGCACAGGAACAAGACATTTTTATAGACGAAATGGAAATATTCGACTCCAAATCGTTTCCGATAAACCTCTGACCATAAGGGTTTGCCCACATCATGATTTCCAGGAACAAAGAAAAAGGGCATTTCAAGGCCAGCCAGGTTCTTCATGAAATTATCCCACTGTGTGTTGAGCTGGCCTTCGGTATCCTCGTATCCTTCGATGAAATCCCCGACACTCAGGACAAATTCCGGCTGAAGCAGATTCAGCTTTTTCACCGCCTCCATCAATATCCCGGGACGTGGCCCACCGGCATGGTCACTGACCATCGCAAATCGGATCAGGGCCGGGTCATTGTTAATTTTCAGGTGTGTCCATGGTTTGGCTTCTGTAGTTACATCGGTCTGGAAATCGGATTGACCGAAAGAACTCACCAAAGCCGGACTGGAACAGACAACAAAAAGAAGCAGAACGAACACGAAAATTGGATTGCGCACAGGAAGGGCCTCCTTGAACTGACTGTCTTACAATACCCCCGAAAGGGATCGATGAAAAGCACTCTCAGATCAGCATTTCCATCTGGATTCGGCTGCTCACACTGATAACCTGCACACAGAAATATAAAAACTTTTCCAGGGAGGATCAGCCATGAGGCCAGGACATTATTATCTGCATTTCTTTTGTGGACTGCTGCTGTTTGCTGGAATAACTTCCCCGGCACCAGCCAGCACTCTATTCGTTTCACAGCTGGGTGATGATACAGATGGTTCTTCCTGGCAACACGCCTTCCGTTCCATCCAGAAAGCGCTGGATGCCATACCGGACGAAAAGGGGGGGCATACCATTCTGGTTCGCCCGGATACATATATGGAAGCCAACCTGGCCCCCGCCTTTGCCGGCGCCAAAGGGCAATACAATGTGCTCACTGCTGATTCCGATGGCTCCCGGGGTTCTGGAAGGAGCGGGTTTGCAATCATTGATTCCAGCGATCCTTCACGAGGCCTGAAAAGTGTGGATTGGTGGAGCCCATTCAAAGCCAATCCGGAATTCTCCGCAAGTGGATGGGATCGCTGGAAGATCAGCCATATCATGGCGACTGGCGGGGATGCCGGGCTGTTCTGGGATTTCCCTCCCCGAGTGGAGCCATTCAGCCTTACAGTCGAAGACAGCACAGGAATCGGCCGGGCATTCGGGGGTGGCGCGGCCCATTTCCAGGCACGCCCGGATGAACCGGTGATCTTTCGGCGCTGCAAACTTTATTGCCTGGACTGGTGGGGAGATGCAGCAGGCGCTTATGTCCGCGCTGAAAACAGCCAGATGCCCGATGCTCCCGATATCACCTTCGAGGATTGCACTCTGGTTGGTCCAGACAATGCTCTCCAGGCGGGCAACCCTGGATTCAGTGGGCATACACGCATCCTGCTGAAAAGATGCCACCTGATCTCCCAGAATTTTTCGCAGCCCAGAGGAACCCCTGGGTCAGGTGTGATTTACAGCACAATCGAGGGTCGATTCCTGCATGTCGATCTCGAAGACTGCGCACTGATGGGTTACAAGGTATTCGGCGCAGGACAGGGCGAAGTTGGCTATTCGGTTCAGGGAGATGTCAAAGCCTATGTCCAGTTCGAGCAGGCTGTTCCGGCCGGAATTCATCGCCTCAGCCAGTGGCCGGCTGAGACATTTGGTTCAATCGCGCCTCCAGTCATCAGGCCTGCAACTCATGGCCTCACCCTTGAGAAAACACCTGTCAACTCACTGTGTGAAAGTGCACCGATTGTCTGGAAAGACCGCCTCTGCCTGTTCGAGTGTGTCCGTCCAGCCAGCGGGGGGCATTCGAGCGACTACTCCATCCGCCTCACCGATTTCACCACCCATGAAGAGATGGCCCACTTTGCGGAAGGATACGGGCTTGCATGCGCAATTGTTCATCAGGGGGTTTTCCATGTCTTTGCATCCCGGTTCGCTTCCGATTCCAGGACCTGGAATGATGTCACCCACTTCAAGTCCAGTGACCTGAAAAACTGGGAAAGCGAGGTTGTCATCAGGCAGGAAAATGAACACCTGTTCAATTCATCCGTCTGCACCGGCAAAGATGGATTCATTCTGGCGTATGAGAGTGATGACTCCCAGTATCGCCCCTTCAGCATCAAGTTCGCTCACTCGGCCGATCTGCAGAGCTGGAAAAAACTTCCAGAGGCTGTTTTTGGAAAGGACCGTTATACCGCCTGCCCGGCGGTCCGTTATGCGGATGGATGGTATTACCTGCTTTACCTTGAGCAGCGCTCCCCGCGCTGGTTTTTCGAAACATGGATCGCCCGGTCACAAAACCTGATCAGCTGGGAATTGAGCCTTATGAATCCAGTCCTCTCTCCAGGCGATCAGGATGGCATCAATGCCTCTGATCCGGATATCGCAGAATTTCAGGGAAGAACTTATCTGGTTTACAGTGTGGGAGACCAGCTGACCTGGTCAAAGAGCAGGGTTGCAACATACCCGGGTTCAATGAACGAATTTTTCCGAAGTTTCTTTCCGTAAGGCGATGCGAAAAAACTCCGGAGCTCTGCCGATCGCACCCTGTCAACCCCATGAACTCCAGCGACTCTTTTTTCGCGGGTCTAAGCCAGCCAGGAATATCGGCTACAGCAGCGATTTCAAGTGCCTGATGCTGGATTCGGCCTGAGGGACTGTGCCGCATTCAACCGAGAGGACGATATCATTGGGAGCCTGACGGCAGATTTCAATCACACGCTTCCAGTCGATAACACCCTCTCCGCAGGCGCAGCCCACCGGTGTCCCAGTCACTTTCCCGCGTTCGGTTTCCGACTGGCTGACTGAAATATCTTTGGCATGGAGGTGAACCAGGCGGCCTTTCACTCTTTCCAGCCAGGCATAGGGATCATGCCCGCACAGATAACTGTTCCCGGTATCGAAGTTGATGCCGATGGCCGGGCTTTCCACCAGTGAGTAAATCCGGTCAAGGCCATCCGGGTGCTTGCTGTACTGCTGATGCGGTTCCAGGCCGATTTTCACTCCACGTTTTTCCGCCAGGAAAGAAGCTTCTCGCAGGACATATCGCATCAAAGTGAAATCCTCAATTTCGGTTGTCCAGGAGGGTTTCGGGCCTTCATCGGAATTGATCACCGGGGCGCCTGCCTCAGCGGCAAAGCGGATTGCCTGCTTCAGGTATTCTGTGCTGATTTCGGGCTTGCAGAGCGGGCAATGGGCTGAAAGGCCTGATAGCTTCACCCCAGCCTTCTGGCAGGCGTCGCGAAGGCGAAAAGGATCATCCAGCATCGATACGCTGTGGAAATAGCCCGCTTCACTGAGCAGTTCCCGGCCGAGATGGACCATCGGCTCAACATATTCATATCCGAGCTCAGCGGCCTTCAGAACACCCCATTCGAATGACTTGTCTTCGTGGCGTACAAATTCCAGGTTAATCCCGATCGACACTTTTCCCATGATGCTGATCCTTTCTGCCAACAGGTTTCAGAATCCGGCCATAAACAACCAGCCGGAACAGACTCGTCCATGATAAAACAACCGGAGATGATCGTGGAATCCTCTGATTTCACCCTCCATAGTGCTGCCACTGGAAGATCGATGACGACTGCTCTGTTGCCGTGGGGGTCGGTGTGGCTGGTGGAGGCACCGTTCTTGTCGCAGTCGGAGAGGGAGTCCGTGTCAAAGTGGGGGTTGGAGAATACAGGCTTGTCATGGTCGGAGTTGGAGTTTCGCTCAAAGGCGCATCGGCTTGTGGTGAAGGATAGTCCGCAGTCCAGCTGGCCGGATCGTTGCCAGATCCGGCTGGTGCAGAACGTTGCAATGAAAGGCCGGTGCCATCCCCGGCTGAGGTCCATGGGGATTGGTCGAAGTAAAATACTTCATCGATCACACTCCAGCTGGCTCCATCCACAGAGGAGTAGTTGACCGGCTTTTCAAGGGCGACACGTTCCCCCCGGTTCGAGAGGGTTCCTTTCAGAGGGCCAAAAATTCCCGGCCCCGGCTGGATTCCATAGGCTGCGCAGAAGGCATTCAACTTGCCGGTGTTGGCTGGATCAAAGCCAACCAGGACAAGGCTCCTGCCCGCACCCAGGATCACCCCAGGAGGGAAGTTGAAAGTGACTCCGCCATCAATCCGCCAGGTATCGAACTCATTCCACAGCTGAACCGGGTACTCGGTGGGATTGGTGATCTCGAAATATTCTTCTGCGGTATTGTCCCCAGGATTGGCGCTGTTGCTGAGCGGATGATACATGATTTCACTGAGAATCGGATGGAGATCGGGAGGCAGATTTCCGGAGTCTTTTGAAGGTTCGAGGTGAAAATCGAATCGGCTGCCATCCGGATAACGCCCGGTTGAGGTTTCTCTTTCCTGGCCCCTGAAATCGATGCTGTCAACCACACGGTCCTCGGATGTTCCCGGAAGGTTCGAAAGATAGAGGCGTTCACCCGAGCTGCTCAGACCGAAGCCGGTGGTCAGAGGTTGATGGAAATCATTGACTTCGTCGAAGCTGAGAAAGCCGTACCCGGGAATTGTTCCGGCAGGAATCCGCCATTTTTTGAGGTCATCGGCGCTGTCACTCAGGTACCAGCCTGCCAGATCCTGCGCAGTCCCGTTTGGATTATAAAGCTCGATCCAGTCATTCGACGCATATTGTGGATGATTCGGGTCACTGTATTCCGTGTTTGATTTGATCTCATTGATCAGGATCGTGGTTGCCGGGGATGGATCCGCGGCTCCTGGAGATCCTTTGATGTAGGTGCTGGCTCGCCAGTTGCCCCCATAATACAGGGAACCGTAAGGCTGCGCACTTTCAGCTTCCGGTCTGGGAATCAGCGAATGCCCCGGACCACCGGCGGCCAGTGGCCAGCCCCGTCCATCACTATATTCAAATTCACAGATGACCGCCCCGCCACTGAAGGACTGCAAAGTCACCTTCTCTCCTTCGTTGGCAAATCGGCCGCTGTAGCCACCGAGGATTTTGACCCCGGCCGGAATACCGAATCGTGAGCGATACCCCTCGGTATCGGTTGAACGGGTCAGGACAAGGTATTCTCCAGGTTGGAGGATCGTGTTGTTTGGGAAGGTGTAAGCGATCCCATTGGTAAAGGCCACACCCGACAGGTTCAGGGAGAGAGAGGAGGAGGTGTTGTGCAGCTCGATGAATTCATCATCGGTTGCAGTGGCGGGATCATACATGAGTTCACTGACCCTGAGGTTATCGACCAGGGGATCTGAGGAAGTGGTATTGGTGATGGTAATCGACTGTGTGCCGACGACATTGCCGCGGAAATCGATGGCAGACAAAACAAGCGGGTTCATGCCAGGTGAGAGTGTCAGCTGGGTGCGCCAGGTTGTCAGGAAAGGCCAATCCAGCGGCAAAGGCTCCGGCCTGCCATTGATGCGGATTTCACGGATGTTGATCCAGCCCGATCCTTCCAGGAGAACCCGGTTGGTGCTGGTGGAAAAATCCTGCCCCTGGTTGGTGTTTATTTTGAAACCCACCTGAGCCGGGAACTGGCTTCGTGCATAATTTGACCGGTCACGAATGTATGCAGTCAGTGTCGAATTGAAATTAAGCCCGGTCATTACCCCATAGTGTGCAATCCATCGTGAGGTATAGGAGGGGCTGAAGGAGGTATTCAGAATATCATGCATGTGCCCCAGATAAAGCCTCTGGTTGGCCGGGATATTGATCACCTTGCTGAGATTGGAGCCGGCACCATATATCGAGGAACGTGCGTCATAATAAAATGTGTGATCCTGGTCCCAGGGCATCGATAAGGCTTTGTTGGTGTCCGGGCGAATATAAAACTGGATGTTATGCTGAAGCCCATTGTGATAGGTATCGGCAACTCCTCCCAGCACCTCTGAAGCAAACATCCTCATCCACTCATCGATATCCAGCACCTGTTTGCTCTTCTCAGTCAGAGCTCCACCACTCAGGCTGAAACACTTGGCCATTTCCATGAGCCGGCTGTAGTCATCGCGGCGACGCTGGTTTTTGATCAGGTAATTCCAACGGTACTGTTCCTTGTCATTCCCCATATCCTGCAGGTCAACACCCAGGACCGGGAATGTCGGAGGATTGAAATAGTTCGGCGGCCTTTTGAGGCTCTCGGGGTTGCCGTCGACAGTCTGCATGGAATAATAAATCAGCTCGAATTCATAAATGGTTCCATCTGCTCCATTTGGATACGAAGAATCGAGAAACAGGTCCGAATAACGTGACATCATGAGCTGGGCTGTGCTGTCATCGGTGCCGCGCGGCGATATCACATCCACCACATCATCATACATGCCGGGAATACCGCCCGCCCGGTTCACGATCTGCTTGAAAAGGATTTCATGCTGGCTGGCGCCGACAGTTGGAGGGCCGCCATTCCGGTCCATGGAGACACTTCCATGAACACCGCGGAACAGGTGGTCCGGGTTGAAATAGAGAACAAACCCCAGGCGTCCTCCGATACGGCCGAAACCGCTGCCTTTCAGGCGCGCTCCGGCATTGTAGAAGACCTCGTGTTCGTCATAGACCACAGTACAGGGCATGCGCTCATTGCTCATGGCATTGGTGTCACTGTGAAAGAATGTGGCGTCATCGGCCAGCATGAGGATGCGGATGCTGTGGCGCAATGGTGTTTTTGTCCGGTTGTCACGGGTGGTATAGAGCGCCCGTGAGGAGGCTCCCTCAGCGGGGAAAAACGAAGCGGCTCCCAGGCTGTCGGTCCCTTCAATATAAAACTGGACGACTGTTTTCTGGGGCTGGCCGGGAATCGACGCCGAAAAAGTTGAACCATCCGAGCTGGCCATTTGAACCTGCTGCCAATCAGCCCCATCCCTTTTCCACCAGAGTTTCAATGATGCGATCCCATCCGGATCCTCCGATTTGATTGTAACGACCACGGGGATTCCTTCCGCGGGAACCACCGGTTCATGGATCAATCCCTCATAAGTCGGCCCGGCATTCTGGATGTAAACCGTGTTGGTTGCTCCGGGAGTCCCGCCAGTCCCTGCCGGGAGCTCGAGATAGGTTGTTTTCGGAAGCAGATTGAAATAAAGGCGTGAATTGAGCTGATGGGATCCCGCCACCCATCGGGCACGGTAGCTGATTTCATATTCCCTGCCCCGTGTGATCGCTGTATTGCCTGCGAGGGTTGTTTCGGCATGGTTGTGAATATGTTCGGTAGCGCCGGTCGCCTTGAGATGAAGGACCGGGTTGGATGGATTGTCCGGATCGGGAACTACAGCCCCCGAATGGTTTCCGATGATTCGCCATGTGCCTGCACCGGAAGAAAAAGTTCCATTCTGGATGAGCTCCCGGCGAGTCCCCGAGGGATCTTCGATGACACGGATGTCATCCAGGAGAACCTCGCCATCGGTGAGCAATCCCAGGATGAACTCATTCCACTGAACAGGGAAATTGGTTCCTGGCTGATCTTTGGCGATTCCTCTATAGGAATAGGTCTTCCATGAGGCCGCATCATCCTCACGGCTGAAGGACCAGGTTTCAGGCTGGCTGTTATCCGAGTGAGGATCACGAAGTTCAAGAGAGTGTCCTCCTCCATCGGGATAAGAAGGCCACCTCCCCTCGTCGGAATAAAGAACCTCATCGGCAGGATTGCCAGAAGCATCCTCCAGGGTGACCAGTTCCCCACCTCCGGACAAGGAGCCGTCAAATGGCCCGAAAACATGAATCCCCGGGTGCTCCGCTCTCAATGAGGAGGGATCTTTAGCCAGTACAAGAAATCCGCCTGGCTGAAGGACCAGGCCATCCGAGAAGTTGAAACGAATTCCTTTTGAAAATTTCCATCCAGCCAGATTGACTGGAGCAATGCCACGGTTGAAGAGCTCGACCCATCCCTGCTGGGACTCCTGGTAGGGTGTTCCCGGTTCGGTTTCCTGAGTATAAAGGCGAAGACCGAATACGATATCGGTGCTGCCCTGGCCCCTCTGGTGAACCTCAACTGCCAGAACATTCCGGCCATTCACCAGAAACGAAGCTGGCACACTGACAGGCCCGACCAGGCCTGCATTCCCAATGGCACTGACCGCTTCGGTATTATGGGTGATTTCCTCCGGGGCTTCAGGCATGTTGTAACGCAGGAGTTCGTTCCCATTGAGGTAAAAAACCGCCCCATCATCAATGATATGGCTCAAGAGGAGTTCGACTGCACCCGGATCCTGGTTATAGTTGAATTCAGTTCGAAAATAATAAGTCCTGGCCCCCAGGACGAGCGGAGTGTTTTTCGGACCGGGAAGGCTTGCTGATTCGACATACAGCAAACCAGCCCCGGCATCCCAGCCGGAATCCACAAAGTCAGGATTCCGCCATTCCGGCCCATGGGCTGTATTCGACTGGTCATATTTCCAGGTGGCATCATAAGGAAGCAGCTCCACCTCATTGAAAACCGGTTCAGTCGCAAAGGTTGGGCGGGGATGGTACATGATCTCATTGATGACCACCGTGTCATTGAGCAGAAACTGGTTCTCTCCGCCTGGCGTGGGAGCTGAAGGGTAGAGCCAGCGGTCCTTCCAACGACTGCACCTGGCTTTGGCTCGAGGCTCAAGTCTCATGGCATCCACAAAACGCCCCTGAGGATTTTTCAATACGAGAACCGCACCATCCGCAGGTCGGAATCCTGTCTGATTCTGGTCCACAACCAGCAGGCTGCCTTGACTGAATTCCATGGATGGGAATTGCCAGGTATTCGGCGGTTCGGCGTTGTCGCTCAACTGGTAACCCTCCAGATTGATGCCTGGTCCGGCATGGTTCTCGATTTCCAGCCAGAAAGGAGTTCCAGAAGTCCCGGAGTTTTCAGAGAATCGGATGGGCATCAACGGAACACCGGGGCGGGGAGATGTTTCCAGCAGCCTCACCTCCGCACCGAAGAGCAGATCTCCCGGGGTCTCCAGGGATTGATACACCGCAACCGCAAGGACATTGGTTCCGGAGAGCAGCGAAGCTCCAGAATAGACTCTGGAGCCGGTAAAAGAGGCATTGAGGATCGAGCTGGCGGCGGTGGTGGTGTGCGTCAGGTTTCCATCGGGAAGATTGAAGCGCCCCAGCTCAACTCCATTGAGCAAAAGAACCATGGCGTCATTGTAAACGGAGTCGATTAAAAGGCCGGTGCGGGCCGGATCACCGGAAAATGAAAATTCCTTGCGAAAATAGGTGGCATGCAAACCTGTCTGGACAGTGGTCTGCCGCGGAGGGGCGCCTTCCGGCTGCCCGAGGTAGAACTCATCCAGAAAAGTCGATTGATCCCCGCCTGCTGTATTGAAAGACTGAATGACAATCTGATGGGATGTCGATGTCGCGACGAATGGCAGAGAGGTCCTCTGCACCCAGCCGGTGTTCACCACATGCTTCGGTGCGATCACATTTGAATCGATGGAGATCTGGATATCGTTGCCACCGAGCCCGGCTCGGTCGCATTCGGCCCAGTGCAGGACATAAGTTTTGCCGACTTCAAACCCATTGACTGTCTGCCAGACACGAACCGCTCCCTGAAGAACCATCGCCTGGGTGCCCTCATAGGGTGGATTCCCAAAACCGGAGTTGTTGTCCGACAGGACAAACCCACCTCCCTGGTGGCTCCAGGGAGAACCGGCGGGTTCATACACATAGCCGGTGATGTCCGGAGTTTCAAAACCGGGGTCCTTGATCGCTGGCACACCATTGGCCACACGCACCTGATCGAAAAGGGCTGTATTGTCTCCATACATCTCAATCGCGGCTTCATTGCGCAGAACCAGCTCGGCGGTGGTTGATGAGGCTGTGAATGGGTTCCCCAAGGCCAGACGAAAACGTTCAGTCCGCTTTAAATCATGTGATTGAACAACCACAGTCCCGCCAATGCTGGCAGAAGGCCTGGCACGTTCTCCTCCCGCATATCCGCGTTCATTCTCGCGAAAGAGGAGGGAGTATCGTTGTCCCGGGATCAGCCCGGTCAAGGTTTGAGAGAGCTGTCCAACCCCCTGAATAAACCCAACCCGGTTCCCTTCTGGAGGAACCTGTCCATTAAGGAATGCTCCACTTGTCTCATTGTTTCCGATCGAACCGGAGCCTGGCCAGCCTTCAACCGGACCATAACCCGGAGGAGGGTTAAGCGCTCCGTCTTCAAAGCTGGGATTTTCAATATTTAGCATCCCGTTGTTGGGATTGCTGGCGGGATACCCATTTCCCTCGACCAGGGATGGGTTGGCTGAATGGAAGAGAGCATTTCCTGCTGGCCAGGAAGCATCATTGTAGGCCGGGGTACTCCATGCTAGGGGTGGAGCGGAGACCGAATCGAAATAAGACCACTGGGCATCGACCGGTACAAGCAGGCGTGTTGTCTGGGTGGATTGCCCAATCGGGAAATTCACTGTCCCGGGAGTGCCACCCTCTTCATAGCTGGTGCACCAGGAGGCGGAATCACCGGTTCCCTTCCAGGGATAATCCTTCGCCAGGGTAAAACCTGTCCCGTCGGGTCCATCCGGCCAGGGGCTGGTGTCGGAATAATTCAGGCGGTCCATGATACGGCCGCTGTTGTTGTACAAAATAACCTCTTCACCCGCATTGGACAGACTGCCGCTGTATGGCCCGAGAATCCCGGTGAGGCCTGTCGCCGCCTGAAGGGCCGGAGGCTTATTCGAAACAAGCAGATACCCTCCACCCGGGACAACAGTTCCATTCGGAAAGGAGTATTCGATTCCCCCCTTCAGGCTCCAATCCGAAAGATCCATATCCACTGCCATCTGGTTGTGGAACTCGATCCATTCCACCTCATCCCCGCCGGTTGATGGGTGGTACATGACTTCATTGAAAACAACTGTGCTGTCCGAGAAGCAGGCCCAGGAGAAAAAGCAGGAAGCAAGACCGCAGATAATCAATTTTCTCATCGGGCTGAATTCCCTCCCTGTCAAAATCAGGCTGTCAATGAATTTTTCAAAGGTAAACCGTTTGACTGAAGCATAGGGTAGACCTGCAGCACTGTCACGGAGAGTCGGTCAGAGCGGGAAGACCCATCCGGAAAAGACCCCGGCGAGAGCGAATACCAGCACCACAAAAATCAGCCACCAGACCACAACACTGGATCCCCAGGAATCACCGAGGTGATCGAAGATATTCAGTTTCCTCCAATTGAGGGTCATCTGATCGGACACTTTTTCCGCTTCCGGGGGTGATGTCAGCAGGCTGACAACCACACATAAAACGACACAGAACAGCCAGTTGAAGGCAGCCTGGTTCAGGAAAGGAACCAGCCAGGCAGGGGGATTTTCAGCTGTCTGCAGGAAAATCTTGACACCGATTCCCAATGCAAACCCAAGAAAAACCGCCCATGTGGCCCCAGCCGCATTGATCCTTTTCGACAAGATGCCGAGCAGAAATATGGCGGCGAAGGGAGGAGCGAAAAAGGCATACAGGGACTGAATGTAAGTGAACAGGCCTTCTCCCAGGTCATTGATGAAGCCTGCAAGGACCATCGAAATAAACAGAACCGCAGTGGTGGTGATGATCCCGACTCTGACCAGCTGGCTGTCTGCCGCATCCGGCTTGAACCAGCCCTTGTAAAAATCAAGGGTTACAATGGTGGCGGTCGAGTTGAGAACTGAATTGACAGTTGATTGGATGGCCCCGAAAAGCGCAGCCAGAAAAAGGCCTCGCAATCCGCTTGGAACCAGAGCATGAAGCAGGCGTACATACCCTTTATCGGCTTCAGGTTGAACCTGGTCCCAGGGAAGCAGAAGGACCGAGGGATCCCGTGCGAACATGATCAGCCCGGGCAGGACAATAATCACAGGCAGCATCACCTTGAGGAATCCCGCCAGGACAATCCCCATCCTGGCATGCCAGGTATCCTTCGCCCCGAGAACACGCTGGATCATGAACTGGTTGAGGACATTGTACCAGATGCTGATCGAGACAATGGCGAAGATCATGGCAGGCCAGGGCCAGAGGCGATGGGTTATGGGTTGATAGACCGACAGGCGATTGTAGGAATCGGTTCCCGCAAGAATTTCCGCTTTGGATTGAACCGCCTCCTTCCAGGCTCCATCCACAGCCCGATTGGCTGCGAGAGTATTCTGAAGTCCCTCCCAGAGATCCCAGCTGCCTCCTGACACGGAGTTCAATGCCAGAAGTGTCACCACCAGGCCGCCAGCCAGCATGACAATAACAATGAAGAAATCTGTCCAGGCCACTGAAGCGAGCCCTCCATAGATTGCCCAGACTCCAGCCACAAGGCCGAGAGTGAAGATTGAAACCCACATCGACCAGCCAAACAGTTCCTGCAGAGCGATTGCGCCACCATACAGAACCGCCGCCAGGAAGGCGACAATGTTGCTGATAACAGTCACCAGCGCGAAGAACTGCCGCAGAGTCCGATTGAATCTTTTTTCCAGAAATTCCGGCATGGTGAAAACTCGTGAAGCCAGCAGGAATGGGATGAAAAACCAGATAATCAAAGAAAAAGTGAAGACATTGGCCCATTCCGAAAGGGCCACACAGATGCCATAAACATAGGCAGCTCCAATCATTCCGATAAAATGCTCCGAGCTGATGTTCGAAGCGATGAAGGAGCCTCCGACCACATACCAGGGGAGCTGGTGGCCGGCCAGAAAATAAGCATCCGAGCTGGCCCGTTCATGTCGGCCTGCCCAGTATCCGATCACGGATACAGCGACGAAAAAGAGGCCGAATGCGGCATAATCAGCAAAATTGAGCGGAAAGGTTTCCATGTGAGTGTGTCCTGTCAGGCGAGATTGTCCACCAGATGGATCGAGAGAGGGTCCGCTTCCAGGGTCCGGATATTTCCATTGAAGCTTAAACTGAACTTTTCATGGGTGTATCCGAGGTTCCATACCAGAGCGGAGCCAGCGGTGGGATACCAGGCGCATACCGCTGGTTTTTCCTCGAGGATGTACGGGATATTTTTGAGTTTGGGAAGGATGGATCTTCGCCATTCGAACAGTGCTTCGGGTTTTTCCTCAAGGGTGAGAATTCGTGGGCTGGGCTGGGCTGCTGGAATCCGCTGAACCCAGGTGGCCTGCTCACCTGGCACGATTTGGGAGTCCCCCAGGCCCCGGGCATCCGAATCCGAGATGAATGTCCAACCGGAATCCGAAGGTTTCTCGATTACTTCGAAAGGCACACCAAGAGCGAGAAACAGGCTGAAGGGATTATCATCTCCAACCATGCGGCTGTGCTCACCCCAGAAATGCTTGAATGGGCCTGCGGGGGAATGTCCGGCCACTTTTTCATGGAGGGCGGCATTGTGTTTCATGGCCGGGGCAAGGACCTCCCAATGGGTTCTAGGGAAAGGAGTATTTCCGCTCATGAACATGGTATGACGCACATCGGCGATAGTTGAAATCGCGAGCTTGGCGGCCATGTTTTCAGCCGAAAGCCCATCCGGTGGCCAAGCCGTGGTTTCGCTGAATGCTTCCTCCGGAGGGGTAAACCGGCGATGGAACAGGCAACTGAACAGCTCGATAGTCTTTCCCTTGAGAGGGTTGAAGGACTGGTCATTGAACATGCCTTCACCCACCCGAAATGGCATACCAGCATACTCCGGCAGGCGAATTCCCGCTTTCTCAGAGCCGAGATACATCACCATGATGCCCAACCGGGCTTCCGGATGCGCCGCTTCCTGCTGGGCTTTGAAACAAGCGGATAGTTCCCGGCAGGTCTGGTCGATCCATTCACGCAGGATCGGGGTGAGGGTTCGAGTCTGGACTGCATTCAACAGATCCCCCCACTGAGCCTCTGAATATCCATGGCTCTCCAGGAAGGCCTTCTGGTGAATCGGACAGAAACAGCCGCCGATATCCGCAGGAGAAGGGGCCAGACGGAAGTCATCATCCAGAAAGATGATCCCGGGATCGGTTGTTTTGATCTTCTTTACCGCTTCCACATTCTGCCGGGTAGCACCTTCATGGAGTGAAACACCATAGTAGGTCCTGCCATCCGGCCGCATTCCTGGTTTCCAGGTATCCACCGCCACAGGGGGCATATAGTCCGGCGCAGAAGAGGTAAAAGATGGATGACCGAGGGGGATGGTTATCTGCGCAGCCTGCATTCCTTTCTTCTCGATAAATTTGTTCCACTCGAGGACTTCTTCGATTGTGTGGTGCCAGGATCCCTGGAAGAAGCAGGCTGTCCAGACACATTTGACTCCAGCACCAGCAAGGATATCGGCCAGATCCGGGTCCTTTTTGAGGGCATCAATCGAAATGGATGCGTGATAGATGCGGATGGGATTCGATCCGCCGCCGGACACAGCCTTTCCGAATGGATTGAGTAACAGGCAGGTCCCTCCTGCAGCTGTGGTTTTGATAAAAGTGCGCCTGGAGGGCATGAGGATTCTCCTTTCGGGAGACAGGATTGCTCAGACAATTGAAAGAGGATGCTAGGGTGACTTGGGGGGATCATCAAGGTGGCTGCAAACTCGAATTGTGAATTTCGATTCGCCGGTTGCCGGAACAACCCCGCTTGGATAATATCAACTTCTGACAACCTGGAGCACAATGGAGGTTTGGATGAGTTTCCATCTCAAGCGTGTGGGGATCATTGGAAGCGGAGTGATGGGAAGCGGAATTGCCGCCCAGCTGGCGAATGCTGGAGTGGCCTCGCTGATCCTGGATATCGCACCGGCTTCTCTGACAAAAGAGGAAGAAGCGCTCGGCCTCTCCCTCTCAGACCGAAAAGTAAAAAACCGCATCACCGAGGCGAATCTTCAGCAGCTGATGCGTGCTAAGCCGGCCCAGCTTTTTGAACCTGATTTGATCCGCTGGATCGAAGCGGGAAACATCGATGATGATTTCGAAAGGTTGAGTGAGGTCGACTGGATTATCGAAGCGGTGCCCGAAAGGCTGGATTTGAAGCGTGCCACTTTCGAGCGTCTCGAAAAAATCCTCAAACCTTCCCAGATCATCAGTTCCAACACATCAGGAATTTCACTCCGGGAAATGCTGGAAGGCCGATCCAGGGCATTTCGTGAAAGGTTCCTGGTCACTCATTTTTTCAACCCGCCGCGTTATATGCGGCTGCTGGAAGTTATCCCCTGCCCGGAAACCGACCCCGAAGTTGTCGCAACCATTGCAAAGATTGGAGCGAGGGTTCTTGGAAAAGGGATTGTGTATGCACGCGACACACCCAATTTCATCGCAAATCGAATCGGGCTGGCTGAGTTCACACGTGTCCTGCATACAGTCGAAGAGAAAAACTACACAGTCGAGGAGGTCGATGCCCTCACTGGAAAGCTCATCGGGAGGCCGAAAAGCGGCTTTTTCCGTTTGATGGACATAGTCGGCCTGGATACACTGATCAACAATTCAAAGTATCTGGCCGAGAGCCTGCAGGATGATCCAGTTGCACGATACCTTCGACTGCCTTCCTATATCGAAAGGATGATGGAGCTCAACCTGCGTGGGGAAAAAACACAGGCGGGGTTCTATAAACGAGTTGGATCGGGAGCAAAGAAGGAAATTCATTCCCTGGATCTGAAATCATTTGAATACCACCCGCAGGCAAAGCCTTCCCTGCCCTCTCTGGAAACCGCCAAGGGAATCGAAGATCTTCCGGCACGCCTCAGGGCCATGGTCAAATCCACCGATCGAGGCGGTGAGTTTGTCTGGAATCTTCTCTCCAGCACCCTGGACTATGCGGCCACAGTCGCGCCTTCGATCTCGGAAGATATTCTGAATATCGACCGTGCGATGCGCTGGGGGTTCAACTGGCAGCTCGGCCCCTTCCAGATATGGGATGCCCTGGGAGTCAGGGATGTGGCGGACCGTCTCAAATCCGAGAGCAGGCCGGTGCCCGGGCTGGTTGAGGAGCTGTTATCCAAAGGTTATCACAGTTTCTACCAGGTGCATGACCACCATCCCACCTATTTCGATTTCTCTGTAAAAGAACATCGCGCTCTCGACCCGCAACCGGGCGTTATCGAGCTGGCGCATGTTCGGCTCAACCCAACCCATATCATCCGGGAAACTGAAGTGGCCTCGTTGCTCGACCTGGGAGATGGAGTCGCCTGCATCGAATTTCACTCCAAGATGAACACACTCAGCAGCACTGTGATCGATCTCATGCTCTCATCGCTGGATCTGGTGGAGGAGCAGTTTGAAGCAGTTCTGATCGCGAATCAGGGGGAAAATTTTTCCGCGGGAGCCAACCTTGTGCAGCTGTTACTGGCTGCTGAGGAGCAGGACTGGGACCTGATAGACCGGAACATCGCCCGTTTTCAGAACACGAGCATGAAAATCAAGTACCTCTCGAAACCGGTGGTGGCCTGCCCGCATGGACTCACACTCGGTGGGGCGGTCGAATTCAGCCTTCACTGCCACCGGCTCAGGGCGGCTGCTGAAACCTACATGGGGCTGGTGGAGTGCGGGATCGGATTGATTCCCGGGGGAGCAGGGACCAAGGAAATGGCGATCCGTTTCGGTGAAATGATCCCATCGGATATCGAAGTCAACCGATTGCCATTCCTTCAGCGGGTTTTCGAAATGATCGGCACAGCCAGGGTCTCGGGCAGCGCCAGGGATGCCCAGATCATGGGGTTGCTGCGTGACCATGACAGCTGGTCCATGAATCGTGACTGCCAGATCCATGATGCGAAAAACATCGCCTTGTCCCTGGTGGGCCAGGGGTTTCGCCCGCTCCGGGAAAAGCCAGTTAAGGTCCTGGGGGTGGAGGGATATTCTTTCCTGAAAGTCGCTTTGAGAAACCTCCATGTGGCGGGCCATATTACCGATCATGATGTGGTTGTCGGTGAGAAGCTCGCCTATGTCCTGTGCGGCGGCAATGTTCCCTCAGGGACCGAAGTCACAGAGCGTTACCTGCTGGAAATTGAAAGAGAGGCATTCCTCCAGCTGTTTGGAGAACCCAGGACTCAGGATCGCATCCGCCACACCCTGAAGACAGGGAAACCTTTGAGGAATTAAGAGGGAGTTATCCATGAACGAAGCGGTCATTGTTGCCAGTGTTCGAACAGCCTGTGGCAAGGCACTCAAAGGATCCCTGCGGGCTGTGCGTCCCGAAGATCTGGCGGCGACTGCCCTTCGAGGTGTTCTGGATCGCTGTCCGGGGCTGGATCCCCTTCTGATCGAAGATGTGCTTATGGGGTGTGCCATGCCGGAAGGTGAACAAGGCATGAATATCGGACGGATTGCAGCCTTGAAAGCGGGGCTGCCGGTGGATGTTCCAGCCATGACACTCAACCGTTTCTGCTCCTCCGGGTTGCAGTCGATTGCCCTGGCCTCGGAAAGAATTCAGGCGGGAGCCATTGATTGCGCTCTGGCGGGTGGAGTCGAATCCATGACCACCCTGCCGATGACAGGAGTCAAATTCGCGCCCGACCCGGATCTCGCAGACCATTGGCCGGATGTCTATCTGGGAATGGGGCTGACTGCGGAAAATTTGTCAAAGAAATATGCCATCAGCCGCGAAGACCAGGACCTCTTCGCTTATCAGAGCCACATGAAAGCAGTGCAGGCCCAGAAGGATGGCCGTTTTGACCGGGAAATTGTTCCGGTACGAATCCGATCGGTTGAGATCAAGGACAACCAGGCGATTGAAACCGAATCCGTGTTCAGCGTGGACGAAGGGCCACGCGCCGACACAACAACCGAAGCCCTCGCAAAGCTCAAACCCGCTTTCTCTCCCCAGGGAACAGTCACGGCCGGCAACTCCTCTCAACGCAGCGATGGGGCTGCCGCGGCGCTGGTCATGAACCGGAATCTGGCGCAGTCTCTGAAACTCGACAACACCTTTGTGTTCCGTGGATTCGCAGCCAGCGGAGTGGATCCGGCAATCATGGGCATTGGGCCTGTCAAAGCAATCCCGCTGCTGCTCAAAAAAACAGGCCACAGCCTGTCGGAGATCGATCTGATTGAATTGAATGAAGCCTTCGCTGTTCAGGCCCTGGCGGTCATCCGGGAACTTGGCCTCGACCCGGACAGGATCAATGTCAATGGAGGTGCAATTGCCCTTGGGCACCCTCTTGGATGCACCGGCGCCAAACTGACAGCCACTCTGTTTTCTGAAATGACCCGCCGAGGCTCCAGGCTGGGGATTGTCTCGATGTGCATCGGTGGAGGCATGGGAGCCGCCGCCCTGTTTGAGCGCATCTCATAAAGCCATCGGAGCCTGTGTGGATCAACGCGGGAACAATCGACTTCTCTTCGGCATTTTTTTCGGCCTGATCGCTGGAATACTGTTCGGAACATTCTGGATGGGGCATAGAGCCAGCCTCATCGAGCATGAGATCCTGCTCGATTCGCCAGCTCTCATGGGAACCGAGCTCGATCAAGCGGTCTTCGAACAGGCATCCCGGGGGCATGACTACCGGATGGTCAAGCTGCTCGGCGACCTCTTCATCAATGCCTTGCGAATGCTGGTGGTCCCATTGGTTTTCTTTTCAATGGCAACCGGAATTGCCCAT
>JAANMX010001796.1_pt1 | contig 23243 bp, 19 predicted proteins | sample 7279681 | NCBI WGS metagenome assembly JAANMX01 (sample SAMN14094542, study PRJNA606508) | bioreactor metagenome | isolation source: A lab-scale SPAN reactor treating ammonium-rich wastewater day 351 | place: Ireland: Galway | collected 2018-01-01
CGTCGCCGGGCTGCATAACCTGATGTTCTCCTGACCAGCCTGGGGTGGGGGAAACCCCGCCTCAGCATCCCTGCTACCTATTGTGCAGTAAGTCTAATCTGTGAGGTGAGGGAAATCACGCGCCCGCGCCGGGGGACATGCGCGCCTCGAGCGCGCGGACTGCGTGGATGATCAGGGTGGCGCACTCGGGGATCGTCCAGCGCGACGTGCTCAGGATCAGGTCGTACTCGTCCGGAGGGACCGGATCCTTGAGGAAGTGGTCCCGGATAAACCGGACCCGGTCGTGGTCGGTCTGCTCGATCCAGCGCCGGGCCTCCTGGGGGGAGAGCCCGAGGTGCTTCGCCGCCGCCACGACCCGGTCCTCGATCCGTCCCACCAGGCGTACGCGCAGCGCCCGGTCCGGGGGGAGGATCTGGGCCGCACCGCGGCCGACGATAACGCACGCCCCGTGCGCGCCGAGCGACAGGATCGTTTGCAGCAGGTGGTGAGCGTAGGCCGCCTCGCTCAGCTGCGGCACCGCCGCGAACGACTCGATCGCCTCGGTCAGCCAGCCCTTGTGCCGCTCATCGACGCTCTTCAGCAGGTCGGCCCGCAGTCCGGTCTCCCTGGCGATGTGCTGGAGCAACTCCTGGTCGTAGACGGGCCAGTTGAGGCGGTTGCCGACCTCGCGTGCGATCGCCGTGCCGGACGTGCCCGCCTCGCGGCTGACGGCGACCACCGGGGCTCTCCGTTCCCCCCTGGCCTGCGCCTCCCGGCGCGCCTGCCAGTGCCGCTGGGCGCGGTCCAGGTACTCGGCGTGTTTCTCCAGCGAACGTGAGGTAGTCATGAAGCCCTCCCAAGCGACGCGGAAACCTGACCGTCCCCGGCCCGCGCCGGGTCACGGCTCACTGCCCTTATTCTATCCCTCCCCGGCCACGCGCTCATCCTCCGGCGAGCCGCTCCAGGGTCGGCCGGCGCGAGCGCTGCCGCAGACCTGCCCGGTCGGCCGGGCGCGCCGCCTCTTCGCGCAGCAGCGCCTGAGCGTGCAGGCAGGCGCGGGCCGCCACCGCGATCTTCAGCAGGTGAATCCCCGAGCGGTAGATCACCACCCCGATCACCGTCAGCGGGATGGACTCGAGCAGCAGGGAGCCGTCGGACAACAGGACGGCGAAGCAGATGTAGAACACGAACAGACCGAGCCCCACCAGCAGCCAGCCGGCGAGTTCACGGATCCAGAACCTCATGGCCCCTCCTCCCGTCGCGCCTGCCACCACGCCACCCATTGATTCACCTGGCGCTGCTCGCGGCGCGTCTCGCGCCACACCACGTCTTGCAGGAACAGCGCTCCCTCCGCTGCGGTCATCCGCCGCGTGCGCCAGTGCCCGACCAGCCCGGTGACCACGAACCCGCCGACGGCCAGCGCCCACAGCACCAGCAGCACCCGGCCCAGCTGCCACGGCAGTCCGAGGATGTCCCACGGCCGATCGAGGATCATCCACACCAGCTGCGCCAGCAGCGCCGGCACCGGCAGCGCGAGCAGCAGCCACGCCACCTCGTCCGGCGTCACCAGCGCCGCCGACCGGCGGACGCGCGCGACCGGCGGTCGCCGCACCTTCGTCGGCTCGCGCCGCCGCGGGTCGAGCGGGAACACGTGGCGCGTCAGGGACTGCAGCCGGTAGTGGGCGGCCACATAGGCGAGCACCGCGGCGCACAGCCCGACGTCCGCCACTCGCAGCGCCCGCGACCGCACATACCAGCCGCCCCCCAGTCCGATCAGCCGGTGCTGCTCCAGCAGGTGCCCGGCTGCCAGGACGACGAGCACCAGGATCGGCGCCAGCGGCAGACGAGCGAGGACGCCGACCAGCCCGACCACCAGCAGCAGCGGCGTGTACAGGGCCGGCCCCTGCTGAAACTCGATCGCGAACATCGCCGCCAGCGCGACCAGGCACACGATGGTGTACTGATCGAAGAACACCGCCTCGACCGGGCGCGGCTCCTCCGCGGCGGGTGGCGCCATCGCAGTTCCTCTCCTCATAAAGCCCACAAGTGGCGTCCCGTGGGCCAAGGTGCTGGGGATCTGGCCCACGGGACGTGCCCCGTGGACTTTCAAGATTCTGTTGCGCGGCGCTGTCAGCCGCTCCGCGGGTTACGCGGACCGGGGGCGGCCCCGCGCAGCCGTTCCAGGCGTTCCAGAATCAGCCGGATTGGATCCCCCTCGCGGGCACACACAACCGCCACACCGAGCCGCGCGAACGCGCGCCGCAACCGATAAAAGGCGCGGTGAAAGCGCAGGACCGTCGCCCGCCGCGCCGTGGCCCCCACCGGCTGCGTCAGCCGGCCACCCTCGACGCCGAGCACAGCCAGCGCCTCGGCCCCCCCCGGAGGCTCCCGGCGCGGCAGCGGGATGCGCGGCGGCCAGGGGCAGACGAGCATTACCTGATGATGGCGGGCGACGGCCACCTTGACGGCCCCGAGCAGCGGCCCAAGGCGGTCGTCCAGTTCGAGCAGGTCCGCGAGTAGCACGAACAACTCGTTGTCGTGGCCCTTGCCGATCGCACGCAGCAGCGCCCGTGCCAGCACCTCGACCTTGGCCGGGGCGACGAACAGGTAACGCCCGCGCCGATCGTACAGCGGTAGCTCGAACGGGACGTGGTGCTCGGCCAGGAAGCGCTGCATCAGCAGGCCGAACGGGCGGTCCTGCTCCATCAGCAGCGCCAGCCCGCCCGGCGCCAGGCCGTAACGCACCGACAGCACGGCAGCCAGTCGCTTCCGCCACCGCGCGTGGCGGCGCCGCCGGGCGGAGACGAGCAGCGGCAGGAGGCGGTAGAAAAACTCCAGCCGTGCGTACCCGATGGTGAGGATCGCGACGGTCAGGGCCGCCCCCCCGGCGAGGCCCGCGTACAGGCCGAGGGTCTCGCTCGTGAGCTGGAAGACGACGTAGAGGAGCAGCCCGAGGGCCACCCCCGCTGCCAGGGCCGGGGCGAGGACCAGCAGCAGGAACACGACGAGGTACAGGCGCCGGCCCGACGTGGACCGGCGGCGCTCGTAGGTCGGCACGCGCCAGAGCCACGGCAGCCAGAACGGCACCCGGTTCGCGTCCGGCCGCACCAGCTCGGGGTAGACCTCCTCCGCCAGCCCGTAGGCGAGAGGCAGAAGCGGGCGCACCGGGGCCGCGGCGGTCGTGGCCGGAAGTCCGGCCGCGTCGGCGAGTTGGCCGAGGATACGGACGACGTGCCGGCCGCCGCGCGCGGGCCGGAGGTACTCGACGCGCTCCTCGTCGAACAGGCACAGTCCGGGCAGGTCGCGGGCGGCGGCCGCGGCCTGGGTGACGGCCGCGCCGATCTCCACCAGCCGGGTCAGGGCGTTGGCTCCGGGCGGGCCGACGCGGACGGAACCGGAGGTGTCCACGAACAGCGTGCAGCGGACCGGCACCTCGCTCTCGAACTCCTTGGTCATCAGCCGGTCGCGCCGCGCGGACGCCTTCCAGGCGATCATCCGCGGGGGATCGCCGGGGAGGTAGTCGCGCAGGTCGAGTAACTCACTTCCGGTGCCGGGACGGCGGTGGCGGTGGACGCCGGCGATCGGCAGGAGGTTGTAGCGCTTGACCGTCGGGGCGTGGCCGCGCGCATCGGTGAGCGGGGGCAGGATGCGCAGATGGCGCACGGCCGGAACGAACAGCACGTGGTGGAAAAACCCCTGCAGGTCGGCCAGCTGCACCCCAACCCCCTCGAAACGCACGCGACCCGGAGCGCGGCAATGGACCTGGTACGCCAGCTCCAGCGGGCTCCCGCGCCACACGGCGCCGTCGCGCTCCGCCTCGCCCGCGACACGCTCCAGGCCAAACGGGACACGCTCGGAAGCACGAAGGTAAGGCGACGGCAGAGCACCGTCGAGGCACAGGCGGGTGCGCACGCGGAAGGTCCGGCCGGTCCACAGGCTCTCGACCGACCCGCGTTCGTCCAGTACCTCCCGCTCGACGCGCAGGCCAGCGGCAAGGAGACGCAGACGAACCGCGAACAGAAGCCAGAGAGCGAGGAACCAGGACAGGAGGGTCAGGCAGACCAGGGCCACGACAGGCGTGTTCGCCCACAGGGCGAGCAGGAGCAGCCCCAGGACGACAACCAGGAACCACCACCCGCGCGCGGTTAACATGGGTGTTCTGAGAAAGAGGTCAGGGAGGAGGGACGTCTCGCCCCCTCGTCCCTCGCCTTGCGCCCCTCGCCCCTCTACTTCGCGTGTTCCGCCTCGTACTGGGTAATCTTCTGCACCCGCCGGGCGTGGCGACCGCCCTCGAACTCGGTTTCCAGCCACAGCCGCACGATCCGCCCGATCAACTCCTCGCCCAGCAGGTCGGCCGACAGGCACAGGACGTTCGAGTCGTTGTGGCGGCGGCTCATCTCGACGGTGACGCTGTCGTGGCACGGGGCGGCGCGCACACCCTTGACCTTGTTGGCGGCGATGCACATGCCGATGCCGGTGCCGCACACCAGGATTCCGCGCTCGACCCGGCCCTGGCCGACGGCCTCGGCGACCTGGAAGGCGAAGTCGGGGTAGTCCACGCTGCCGCTGCCCTCGGGGCCAGCGTCGAGGATCTCGTGGCCCATCTGCTCGAGGAGCGACCGGATGCGCCGCTTCACCTCGTATCCGCGGTGGTCACTGCCAATCGTGATCTTCATGTTCCCGCCTCTCCCGGTTGGGATCGGGAGACGTCAATGCCCTCCAGTTCCCCGAGCAACGTTTCCAGGCAGTGGGCAATCTGCCGGGCGCACGCGCGGTAGACCTCCTGGTCCCCGCCGATGGGATCCGCCACGTCGCCGTCGGCGCCGGCCAGCAACCGCGGCTGTGCCACGCCGCCCGTGCAGTATGGGGCGAGTGCCTGCTGGTGGCCGCGCGTCATCGTGATCAGGTGGTCCGCCTGCATCAGCAGCTCGTGCGTCAACCGCCGGCTGGCGTGCTCGCTCAGGTCGGCCCCCAACTCGTGGGCGACCTCGACCGCCTCCGCGGCGGCGACGTCCCCCGGAGTGGCCGACAGCCCGGCCGACAGAACCAGGTAGCCGCGCCAGGGCAGTTCCCCGACCGCACAGCCCAGCCGCTCGGCGAGGAGCTTCTTGCACAGCGCCTCCGCCAGCGGGCTCCGGCAGGTGTTGCCGGTGCAGACGAAGACGATGGTGCAGGGGACGAGCTGGGCAAGGGTCTCCTCGTCCACGACGCCGGGCTGGACGACCCCCCACCCCTCACCGTTGACCCGGACGACCGTCGCCGGCTGACCGCACGAGCTGGGGCCGTCGTCAATCACCAGCGCTACCCCCTCGCCGACGGCTCGTACCACCGCCTCGGCGCTGGTCGCGGCGGGCTCGCCCGGGACCGCCGCCAGCACGGGACCGGGAAAGCGGGCCAGTGTGTATAGCAGCGCGTCGTGACCCGGCGCCCGCACGTGCAACGCTCCTTCCGGGCAAACCCTGTGCCGAACCCCTTCCGGGAGCCGGCTGGCGAGCCCCTTTTCGACTCCCTGCGTGAGGAGGAGGGCGACCGGCCCCGGCCAGCAGCGGCGCGCCAGGCGGCGGGCCAGCTGGCTCATCCCTGGCGCCCAGTCCAGCGCCTCGGCGGCGGTGCGGACCGCGAGCATCAGGGGGCGGGCCTCGCCGACCTGCCTCGCCAGTGCCTCGACGGCCGCCGGTGCAAGGCCATTCGCCGTGATGTGGTAAGCTGTCTCGGTCGGGAAGGCGACCAGTCTCCCTTCACTCAGCGCCTGGGCGGCGCGCCGGGCCACGTCTTGTTGATTGGTGCGCTGCCAATCGAGGACTTCGGGCATTGCCTGTGGTGCCTGGAGGTGAAGGAGTATATTCCACGCCGCGAGGCGGTGTATCGCAGGGTTGCAAGTCCGCGCGACCTGTGGCATCCGGCTCGAACTCGCCCCCCCGGCCTGCCGTAGGAAGGGGAGCTATTAATCTAGGGACCGGCAGCGGTTCCGGCAACCACCCGTGATGGGTGGTGGGTAGTAGAGATTCCAAAGCCCACGGGACGCTGCCCGTGGGCTTTCCCTTCTTCACCACCCACCATTTCATGGCTCGCGCAGCACGAACTTCTGCGCCCGCCGGCCGATGATGTCGCCGAGGTAGAGGTTGCCGCGCGAGTCCAGAGCGATCGCGTGGACCCAGTTCACCTCCCCCGGTCGCTCCAGGCCGTCGATCCCCTTCGGCAGGGTGAACAGCTGGAGCAGCCGCCCGTCCGGGGCGAACTGCATGAAGATCTGGTCCTTCGGCGGGCAGCCCAGCGCATTGTCCTCCTTGCGCCACTGCATCGGCGACGATCCGCACACCCACAGTTTGTCGTCCCGAGTCATGTGGAAGCCCCACGGTACGATCAGGTCGCGCCACTCCGCCAGGAACTTGCCCGAGCGGTCGAACACCTGGATCCGCACGTTGTTGCGGTCGGCGACGTAGATGCGTCCCTTCGAGTCGGCGGCGATCGCGTGCGCGATGCTGAACTGCCCCGGTCTGTGACCCAGTTCGCCCCACTCGTTGACGTACTCGCCGGCGCGGTTGAAGTGGACAACGCGGGCGTTGCCGTACCCGTCGCTCACGTAGATGTCGCCGTCGCGCGTGACCGCCACGTCGGTCGGCATGTTGAAGTGCTTCCTGTCCCGACCGGCCTTCCCCCGGGTGCCGAGCACCAGCAGTAACTTGCCGTCGGGCGTGTATTTCTCGGCGACGTGGTTCTTGACGTCCGTGATCCAGACGTTCCCGTCGAGATCGATCTTGATGTGGTGCGCACTCGCGATACCCTTCCCCCAGGCGCGCAGGAACTTGCCCTGGGCGTCGTAGACCTGCACCGGCGGCTCGGCGCGGGTGAAGACATACACCTGATCGCGGGCATCGACCGCCACTCCCGGGACGTGGCTCCAGACGGTGCCCGGGGGTTTGGCCGGCCACTTCGGATCGACCACCCAGGTGCGGGCCAGGTTGACCTTCGGATATTTCGGCTCGCCGGCCGGGGCGGTCCGCAGCAGAGCCCCCAGTCCGACCAGCGCCGCCACGGCGGCCAGCACGACGCGACAACGAACGGCAATCAGCATGTCTCACGCCCCTTCGGTTGGTGTGTGGGAGGAGGGGCCAGGGGTCAGGGATCGGGCAAGCAGGTCCAAAGCCCACGGGTGGCGTCCCGTGGGCTCTGGGCCTTCTTCCCTGATCCTCAGCCACAGTCCCTCTCTCCTGCCCCGCATCGTACCCGGGCGGCGCGGCGGGGCAAGGAGATTTCGCGGCGGTCGCGGGTAGCGCGAACCGCTACAATGACCGTGTATCGGCTATCAGATGTCGTCTTCGAGGAGGATTCCATGAAGGGTGACCCGCAGGTGATCGAGGCACTCAACTGGGCGTTGACCATCGAACTGACCGCCATCAACCAGTATTTCTGCCAGGCCAAGATGTGCGCCAACTGGGGTCTGACGCATCTGGCGCGGAAGCACCACGAGGAGTCGATGGGTGAGATGAAGCACGCAGCGAAGCTGATCGAACGCATCCTCTTCCTGGAAGGCACCCCGGAGATCGCCCGGTACGACGTGATCCGTGTCGGGACCGACGTGAAGGAGCAACTGGAGAACGACTTGCAGCTGGAGATGAAGGGCGTCAAGCATTACAACGAGACGATCGAGCTGTGCGTCCGCATCAAGGACAACGGCTCGCGCGAACTGATCGCCCCGATCCTGGTCGAATCGGAGGAGCACGTCGATTGGCTGGAAACTCAGCTCGAGCTGATCGGGCGCGTCGGCCTGGAGAACTACTTGAGCGAACAGATGGGCAAGGCCGACGAGGACGACGGTGGGGGCGAGTAACTGTACTGCTCCAGGAGCAGCCGAATATCCTTGTGGCAGCACGTGCAACCGCCGCCGGCGCCGGTGGCCTGGCGGACTTCTTTGAGCGTTTGCAGACCCAGCGAGGTGATGGCCTCGACGATCTCGTCCCGGGTCACATTCAGGCAACGGCACACCAGCTGTGCCGAGCAGCCGTGGCGGCTTTCAGGAGCGCAGGGGCGTTCCATGCACGAACCCAGCCTTCTGGGTGGAGAGGCCGCAGAGATCGCGGCAGGCGGGCTCCATCAAGCCACCCTCTTGATGGAAAAGTCCGGATTGCTCCCCGGTTCTGAGGAGCATCTTCCAGGAGCAAACGCAGGCGATCGAGTCGCCGGGTTGATACTGAGACTTAATCTCAACAATATTCTAGCCGGCTGACACAAACTGTCAAGAGAGGTGCCGGACAAAAATTGCCGGCGCGCAACAGGGAGGCTCCCGTGCCGTGGTACGGGAGCCTCCCTGTTGCGCGCCGGCTGCTGACTATCCTCCTACACTATCGCCGCCCGCGCTGGCCCGTGAGTGGCAGAGAGCGTGGCCGACGGGGTGAGCTTCCGCGTCTGTGTTTGCATCTCCTGTTCGATGCGTTGGTGGATGGCGAGGAAGGCTTCCGCGAAGCGGGGGTCGAACTGCCGGCCCTTCTGCTTTGCCACCTCGGCGAAGGCGTCCCGCGAGGGCATGCCGGCCCGATAGGGGCGGTCGGACGTCATCGCGTCGAAGGCGTCGGCGATGGCGACGATGCGGGCCAGTCGCGGGATGGCCTCGCCCGCCAGCCCGTCCGGGTAGCCCTTGCCGTCCCAGCGTTCGTGATGGCTACGGGCGATCGGGATGATCGAGTGGAGGTCCGGCACCTGCTCGAGAATCTTCGCCCCCTTGGTCGTGTGCGACTTCATGATCTCGAACTCCTGCGCTGTCAGCCGGTCGGGCTTGCGCAGGATGGCGTCGTCGATGCCGATCTTGCCGATGTCGTGGAGCGGCGTGCCGGTCCGGAGCAGGTCGAGATCCCTGGCCGGCAGATCGAGGTGCTGCCCGAGCAGGACCGCGTACTCGGTGACGCGGACGGTGTGGCCGCCGGTGTACTCGTCGCGCAACTCGACCGCCTGGGCGAGGATAGTGATGGTGTTGAGGAACAGCTCGCGCTGCCTGCGCAGCAGGGACGCACTCTCGATCCCGGCGGACACGCTGGCCGCCAGGGCGTCGGCCAGGTGCAGGTCGTCCCGGGTGAACGGTTGCTGCAGCGGCCCGCGGTCCAGGTGGAGAACGCCGAGTTTCCGCCGCGGGGTCCGCAGCAGCACGCAGATGACCGACGCCATCGTCCCCTCAGCGATGCTCAGGGCGGCCGCCAGTTCCGGATCTTCGCTGATCTGGCAGAGGGTCGATTCGCCGCGGGCGAACGAACGGTTGGCGATGTTCTGGCTGAACCCGGTGCGGCTGCCGACCTGGCCGTAGGCGGTCGCCAGAGCCCGGAGCTTCAGCAACTCGCCCTGCCCCTCGGACAGGGCGATGGCGCCGCGCTGGGCGTCGAGGGCGCCGACCGCGTCGTTGAGGATGTTGTGGAGCAACTCGTCCTCGCTCTCGACGTGGCCCAGATAGTGGCTGGTGCGCAGGAGTACCAGCAGCTGCTCGCCGGGGCGCGGGCAGCGGTCGCGGTCGAAAACGAGATCCTCGATCGCCTCGTTCCAGCTCTTGCTGGCGGTCGCATCGACCACCATGTTGTCGGCCGTCAGCCCGCTGTCCGTCTCCTCCCGTCCGTCGCACAGCTCATCGACGACCAGGGTGATGTTGCCGCAGCGGATGATGTCGTGGAGCCGCAGCGGCCAGTCGCCCGCTCCGAGGCGGGCACCATTGAGGAACGTCCCATTCGTGCTGCCCAGGTCGCGGACCCGCCATCCGTTGGCCGTCGCCCGGATCTCGGCGTGGTGGCGGCTGACCGACGAGTCATCGAGGACGATCTCCAGACTCCCACGGCGGCCCGCCCGGAGCAGCGCCTCCCCCTTCCACACCTGCCCTTCGGTGTCGCCGTTGATGCCTCGCAAACGAATGTGGCGCTTCACCACTCGATCCCCCTCTTGGCCTGTTCCAGTCGTCTGCTGCCGGGCCGGTAGCCTGTTGGGCATATTCGAGCTTTGGAAGTCTAGCTCACAAGTCGCGACCTTGCTCGCAGCGATTGTTCGCGCCGGCGCGCTCGATCGCTCCTCAATGAGAGAATAGCTCACAGTTTGCGGTGGTGACAGCGTCGCGACACTTACCGGCCGCGAGCGCAAGCGAGTGGGTGGGTCCGTTCGAGGGGTTCGTGTTTCCCGGGAGCGTCGCGGCCGTGTTCCATCGGACCAGCCCGAAGCGTCAGCGACGGAGCCCTGTCACCGCGGGGCCAGTTCTTCGCGCAGACGCCGGGCCAGGATGGCCGTTCGCTCCTCCGTCAGGTGGAGCGGGTTGACGACCAGTTTTCCTTCGTGCAGCAGGCCGTGCCCGACCTGTACCGACGGACGACCGCGGCGCAGCCGGCGGCAGACGTCCATCGCCGCGGCTGGCTCGCCGAGCGCGATCTCCAGCAGCGGCAAGCTCTCTCCGTCGGCCGGCACGCGGACCAGGCACCGCACCGGCAGGCCGTCGAGGGCGGCGGCAACCTGCTCCAGTCGGCGGCGCCGAACCGGCAACTCGGCGTCGTAGGCACCGCTGGCGAACAGCTTGAGGGCCGTCAGCAGTGCGACGATCTGTTCCTTCGACACCTTCAGCGCGCGGCCGATCCCGTGCCGCGGGATGCCGGCGAGGCGGCCCCTGTCGATCAGGTCGGCGGGCGGCTCCCACAGCTCGAAGTGGTCGTCCATGTCGAGCATCTGCACGGCCGCCGCCCCGACCAGGTCGCGCCGGCCGCACAGGATGCCGGTCGCCTGCGGGCCGCGGATCGCCTTGCCGCCGCTGAAGGCGACCAGGTCGGCCCCGGTCGCGAGCAGCGCCCGCAGGTTGGCGCGCGGCGGCAGTTCCCCCGCCGCGTCCACCAGGACCGGCAGGCGGCTGCGGTGCGCCTGGGCCACCACCTCGGCCAGCGGCGGCGCCCGCTCCGGGTCGTGGACGTAGAGCACCCCGGCTGTCAACGGCCCGAACGCCGCCTCGTACTCCCAGACCTCCGTCCGCCGGACGCCGGCGCCCGCCACGATCTCGTTGAATCCGACCTCGACGAGCCGCGCCCCGGCCGCGCGCACCGCGTGATCGTACCCGTTGCGCTGCTCGCGGGCGACGATCATCTCGTGAGGGAACCCGTCGCAGTGCGGCAGCCGCTCCATCCGCCCCAGGTCGTAGCCGGTCAGGATGGCCGCGGTGCCCAGCGTCAGGGCGGCCGCGGCCCCGCTCGTTACCAGCCCGGCCTCCGCCCCCGTCGCCTCGGCGAGGACGCGCGACGCCACCCCCTGCAATGTGTCGAGCGGCACCGTCTCGTGCGCCGCCGCGCAAAACGCTTCGAGGACTGCGTCCGGCATCGGCGCGCCCCCCAGGCGGGTTACCGCGCCGGCGGCGTTGATGATCGGTTCCAGACCCCAGTCCTCGAAAATGCTCATGTACCTTCCCGCTCTGCCAACGCCCTACCAGCCCGGAGCGCCAGCAACGGGCGCTAGCGGGCGCTGCCCCAGATGCGCACCGTGCCGTCGTTGCCGGCCGAAACGGCCCAGCGGCCGTCGCGCGAGAACGCCACGGACCAGACCTCATCCGTGTGCCCTTCCAGCCGGCGCACCTCGTCCCCCGTCTCGACGTCCCACAGCCGCAGCGTGCGGTCCCGCCCGGCCGACAGGGCGCGGTGGCCGTCCGGCGCGAACGCCACTCCCTGCACGTACCCCTGGTGGCCGGCGAACACCCGCACGGTCTTGCCCGTGTCCAGATCCCACAGCCGGAGCGTCCTGTCGGTGCTGCCGGACAGCGCCCGCTGGCCGTCCGGTGCGAAGGCCGCGGCGAGGACCGTGTCGGTGTGCCCGGTCAGCTTCTGCAGCTCCGTCCCGCTCTCCAGATCCCAGACGCGCACCGTCCGATCGAGGCTCGCCGACAGTCCGCGCTGGCCGTTCGGTGACACGTCCACGCACCATACGAAGTGGTTGTGGCCGCGCAGCTGCCGCAGTTCCTTGCCGCTCGCCACGTCCCACAGGCGCAGGAGCCGGTCGTCCCCACCCGAGAGGATACGCTGGCCGTTCGGCGTGAACGCGACGCTGCGGACGTAGTCGTCGTGGCCGGGGAACTGGCGCACCTCGCGCCCGGAGACGGGATCCCACAGCCGGATCGTCTTGTCGAATCCGCCGGACAGCACGCGCCGGCCGTCGGGCGAGTACGCCACCGTCCAGACCGGGCCGCGGTGGCCGTCGAGCCGGCGCAGCTCCTTGCCGGTGCGCGCGTCCCAGATGCGGACGACGCCGTCGGCGCCGCCGGAGACGACCTTGCGCCCGTCCGGGGAGAAGGCGGCGGCGTAGACCGGCCCGTCGTGGCCCTCGATCTTGCGCACCTCGGCGACGATCTCACCGGCCCGGTACTCCTGCGGCAGCTCGGCGGTGATGGCCTTCATGCGCGTCCGGGCGGCCTGGCGCTGCGGGCCGTCCAGGCGGCTGGCCGCGTGCTGATACCAGGTGTAGGCGCGGGCGAGCATGTGGTACTTCGGCGCGCCGGTCTCGCCCTGGGCCGTCTTCCACCACCCCTCCGCGAGGGCGAATTGCTCGGACCCGCTGTCCGCTCCGGCGAGTTCGCGCTTCGCCAGCTGCTTCAGCCCCGGATCGCTCCCGCCGGCCAGCAGGGCCAGGCCGCGCTCCCAGTTGCCCCGGGTGAACGCCTGGTAGCGGCCGACGACGAGCCGGGCCTTGGGGTCGTTGGGCGACTTGCGCAGCGTGTCGGCGAACGGCTTGACCGAGGCGTAGGCCTCCTTGAGCTTATGGACCTCCTGCGCCCGCTTCTGGAGGGACCGCACCAGGGGGACGACCTTGAGCTTGCGCGCCGCCGCCTCGGCAGTGGCGACCAGGCCCTCGGCCGTGTCGTAGTCGTCGGCGCTGACGGCCTCGTCGAGGAGGAGCAGGGCGGCGTCCACCACCGACTGGTAGGCGTCGGGGGTGGTGGTCGCCTGGCTCGCGGTGCCGAGCGCGGCGGCCTTGCGGGCAAAGGCGTCGGCGGGGCTGACGGCGAAGTCCTGCACCGTCTCATCGATCGCCTGCAGGGCGGTCGCGATGTCGCCCGCCTCGGCCGCCAGGCGGGCCGCCTCCTGGTACAGGACGTACCGGCCGGCCGGGTCATCGACGGTGTCGCGCCCCTCGGCGAGCAGGGTCCGGGCGAGGGCGGCCCGCGGCGGCGCGTCCTTCTTCGCCTTCGCGTATTCTTCGGCGAAGACCTCCTTGACGAGGATCAGCGCCTTGCCCTGGGCGGCCTGCGCGGGGACCGGCGTTTTCGTCTTCGCCGGACCCTGGGCGTGCAGCGCACAGGCCAGGCCGAGAACCAGCGCCGCCGGGAGCAGCGCGGCGCGGCCGCGGGGGAGACGGGCGGCGTTCGTATGATGCGCAACCATGAGATCCTCTTCGCGGTGGGGGCAGCTTCACGGTGTTGTGGATCGTTGCGGCGGTCGGCGAGTGCCGGCCGCTCGCTGGGGAGCATCATATCGCCTTCCGTTGCGGGGAACACCCGTCGCTGGTATAGGTAGGACATGGCCGCCGTGGAAATGGAACACGTCACGAAAACCTTCGGCACCCACACCGCCGTCAGCGACCTGAGCCTGCAGGTGCCGGCCGGCGCCGTGTACGGGTTCATCGGCCCGAACGGGTCCGGCAAGACGACGACCCTGCGGATGATCGTGCGCATCCTTCACCCGGATCGCGGGCGGATCCGCGTGCTGGGCGAGGAGACGCTCGGCGCCGCCAACGACCGGGTCGGCTACCTGCCGGAGGAGCGCGGTCTGTACAAGGCAATGCGGGTCGGGGAACTCCTCCGCTTTTACGCCTCTCTCAAGGGGCTGCGCGACAGCCGGACCGCCGTCGCCGGATGGCTGGAGCGCCTGGGGTTAGGAGCCTGGGCCGACAAGAAGGTCCAGGCGCTCAGCAAGGGGATGGCCCAGAAGGTTCAGTTCATCGCCACCGTCGTCGCCCGGCCCGAGCTGGTCCTGCTCGACGAGCCGTTCAGCGGACTCGACCCGGTCAACGCCGAGGTGGTCCGCGCGGCCGTCCTCGACCTGCGCCGGGAGGGCACGACGGTCATCTTCTCGACCCACGACATGGGGATGGCGGAGAAGATGTGCGACTTCATCTTCATGATCCATCGCGGCCGCAAGGTGCTCGACGGCACGCTGGCGTCGATCCAGTCCGCCTACGGCCAGGACATCGTGCGCGTCCGGGCGGACGGCGACGCGCTCGCGCCGGCGTCGCTGCCGGGCGTCGCCCATGTGACCGACTACGGCCAGCTCCAGGAGTTGCGGCTGAAGCCCGGGACCGACCCGCAGACCGTCCTCGCGGCGCTCGCCGGCCACGCCCGGGTGCTCCACTTCGAGGTCGCCCATCCGACCCTGCACGATATCTTCGTCCGCATCGCCGGGCCGACGGCGGTCGGTGTACCCGCGGAGGTCGAGCCTCATGCGTAAGGTTCTCGTCGTCGCTGTCCGCGAATACCTCGCCGCCGTCCGAACGAAGACGTTCGTGCTCGGCCTGCTCGTCATGCCGGTGCTGATGGGCGGGAGCCTGGTCCTGCAACACCTGCTCGAGGGCATGGTGGACACGCAAACCAGGCACTATGCCGTCATCGACCGCACGCCCGGGCAGAAGCTGGCGGGGGTGGTTGAGAAGGGCGTGAGCAGGTACAACGCGGAGACGATCTGGGCCGGCGACACGCAGGTCAAGCCGAAGTTTCTGCTGCACGTCGTCGAACCTTCCACCGCGGATCCGAAGGCGACCGACCAGCAGCGCTACCAGCTTTCCGAGCGCGTTCGCCGCGGCAAGCTGGCCGGGTTCCTGGAGATCCTCGGCGGCGACCCTTACTCGTTCCCCCCACCGGGGAAGGCGGAGGAGCTTCCGCACCTGGCGCTGCGCTACCAGACCAACCGGGCGACCGACGTCGAGTTCGCGAAGCTCGCGGACGAGGCGGTGACGAAGCGAGTGCGGGCCGTGCTGGGCGACCGGAAGGGGCTGCGGCCCGCGGAGGTCCAGGTGCTGGTGGTCCCGGCGGTGTTGCAGCAGAAGGGACTGTCGGTGCGGGACGAAGCCACTGGCGAGGTGCATGAGGCGTCGGAGCACAGCCGGCTGGCGTCGCTGGTCGCGCCGATGGCGCTGATGATGCTGATGTTCGTCGTCGTCCTGATGAGCGCGACGCCGCTGATGCAGGGCGTCGTCGAGGAGAAGATGCAGCGCATCGCGGAGGTGCTCCTCGGGTCCGTGGCGCCGTTCCCGCTGATGCTGGGGAAACTGATCGGGATGACGGCGGTGTCGCTCACCATCAGCGCGGTGTACCTGGCAGGAGCTTACGGACTCGGGATGCAGTTCGGGATGGTCGAGTACATCGGCGTCGAGCTGGTGGTGTGGTTCGTCGTCTACCAGACGCTGGCGGCGCTGATGTTCGGGTCGCTGTTCATCGCAGTCGGGGCGGCCTGCACGGACATGAAGGAGACGCAAAACCTGCTGTGGCCGGTGATGCTGCTGGCGGCGCTGCCGGTGTTCCTGCTGGGCAACGTGCTGCGCGAGCCCAACAGTCCGGTGGTCGTTGGGCTGTCCTTCTTCCCCTTCGCCACGCCGATGTTGATGATTACGCGGATGGGCGTGCCGCCGGGCATCCCGTGGTGGCAGCCGGTCCTGGGGGTGGTGCCGGTGCTGCTGACGACCGTCTTCTGCGTCTGGGCGGCGGGACGGATTTTTCGTGTGGGTATTCTGATGCAGGGCAAGGGAGCCCGCATCGGCGAAATGGTCAAATGGGTGTTCCGGGGTTAGGAGTCCGTTGCCGCGGCACCGTTAACCAGCTGCGAGCGCAAGCGAGCGGTCGGCCCCGCTCGCCGCGCTCTCATTTCGTCAGTCCCCCTGGGCGCCGGTCGAGGTCGGCGACTCGGGCGCCGGGAATGCCTTGCGGATGTTGTTCAGGGTCTGCTGGTAGTCCGCCGGCACCGGCTCGAACGCGGTCAGCCGCCAGGCGAACATCAGCTCGCGGGACCGCGGGTTTTGGTGCGCCCGGAGCAGGCCGGCGCGGAACCGGGCCAGAATGGCGTCGTCCAGGCTGCCCTGCCGATAAGCGATGACGGCGGCCGGAAAGATTGGCGACTGCTGCGCGATCTTCAGCCGAGCGTAACACCCCGGTTTCAGCGCCTCATACGATTCCAGCGAAACGTTGTCCACCACCGCGGCGGCGACCTTCCCGCGCAGGACGTCGTCGAGCGCCTTCTCGATGTCGGGATGGACGACGACCTCCTCGAACATCTCTTTCGGCGTGGTGCTGTCCTTGAGGCAGGCGCGCTCGATAAACAGGTGGCAGTGCTCGCGGCTGCGCCGCGGCAGCGCGACCCGCTTCCCCTTGAGGCACGCGAATCCCTTCACGTCGCTGTCCTGCCGCACCACCAGGCACGCGCGCAGGTGCCGTTGGCGGTTGATGGCGATGACCAGCGGGCGCAGCTCGGGGTACTTCTCCTGCGCCCAGGCGAACTCCACCCCGTGGAACACGCCGAAGTGGACCTGGCCGTCGGCCAGCATCCGGCCGAGTTTCATCGGGTCGCCGGCCACCACGGCCTGCCCACTCAGCCCGGTCTGTTCGCGGATCAGCGCCGACAGCGGCTGCGCTGCGAACTGAACCAGGGCCGGGGATAGATCCCGGAACAGGCTGCTGACCAGCCCGATGCGGATCGCGGTCTCCCCGCCCGCCTCGGAGGTCGCGAACGCCCGCGGCGTCAGCCCGACCAGGCTGGCGACGAGCACCAGCCCGAGGCCGATGATTCTTCGACTCATGTTCCACTCCTCTTCGCCGTTCCGAAATCTATTGCCTCGGGCGAGGCCCGATGGCTGCCTCGTTCAAGTATGTGGTGAAACTGCGCATGCCGTACCGGGCGGGGCACCAGCCCCGCCCGGTACAGTCGCTCAAACCGGCCCGATCGGTCAGCCGTCACGGCCGCGCGGTGAGCGCCACCCGGTACGGCGGGCAGTAACCGCCCGCGGTGATCCGCTCCAGGGCCGCCAGGGCCAGCGCCTGCAGGTAGAGCGCCTCGTTGTACTGCGACTGCACCTGCTGCTGGAGTGTGCGGGCGCGGATAACGTCCTCGCCGATTGCCTTGCTAATGTTCGCCTGGCGATCGACCGCGTCGGCGATTCGGGCCGCCTGCTCGGCCGTCTGCCGCAGGGTCCGGGCGCTGGCCGACGCCTCGCGCCACTTGAGGTAATGGGCCTCGGTCTCCAGCACGATCAGGTTCGTCGTCTTGTCCACAACGGCGGCCGCCCGGGCGCTCAGGTCGCGCGCCCGCTGCATACGGTCGTGGCGCCTGCCGGCAAGCATCGTCGGCATGTCCAGGCCGACGGCCCCAGGGCGGTACTCGCGGTTACTGACGCCCTGCGGGATCTGGCGGGCGTGGATGTCGGAGACGGCTGCGAACGTGCGTTGGGTCGGGCGGAAGAAGGTGGCGCCCTGGGCGTTGATCTCCAGTTCGGTCACCTGGGCCGCCGTTGTCGCCTGGACGATCTCCCCGCGGCGCGTCAGCGCGAGGTGCGTCAGCTGATGCAGGTCCAGACCCTCCACCGGCGGGGGCAGGTCGATGAGGACCAGTTCCAGCGGGCAGTCGGAGGATAGTCCCATCGCCTCCCGCAGGGCAGCCCTGGCCAGCCCGATGCCCTGAGCGACCTCCCCCAGCTTCAGGCCGATGAGCTGGACCTGGACATCGAGCTTGTCCACGTCGATCTTCGTCACCTTCGCGTCCGGGTCGCCGGCTTTCAGGAGCCCTGCCGCACTCTCTCGGCTCGCCTTCAGCTTGGCCAGCACCTCCTTGATGACGCGCTCCTGCTGATGGGCGTACATGACCGAGAAGTAGTTGCGGGTGATGGCGTAAACCGTCTCGCACTCGGCCTGCTGCACCCCGGCAGCGGCGATCGCCACGCCGAGGGCCGCCTGCTGTCTGCGGATTGGCACCTCGCGGCTGATCAGGGCCGCGAGCCGCATGTTCTCCAGAGCCTGGCGTTGCGACTCGGCGGCGGCAAGGCTGGCCTGGGCGGCGGCGAGGGACGGCTGCCGGCCCAGCCCGACGCGCACGCACTCGTCGAGCGTCAGCGGTTGCGGCGCGGGCTGGACCGCCGAGACGACGGGCGGGGCTGGGGGCTGGGCGTCCTGCTGCGCCCGGAGGGCAGGGGGCGTGGCGCCGACCGCCATCACGAGCGTGAGTACGAGACAGCGTGAAAGTGGCGGCAGGGCGCTGCGGCGGGTGGGGTTCATCGAGGCTCCGTCCTCTCGCTGGGGGACCGCAGGCGGGGTGCGGCCCGGAACTGCCTGGAGTCGTCCTCGGGCGGCGGGTGGTGACGGCGCCGCCCGGGAGCATTTTACGCGGGGTCGTCCAGACTCCGCCCGACCCACACCCGGCGAACGCTTCGAGAACTAACATCGGCCCGCGGCGGCTGGGTTCTCCAAACGCGGCGCGGTAAACCAGTCAAGCCGGGCCGATGGTGTTCCTGCACGTCGGCCTGGCGAAGGGATGCCTCCGGCGCGGCCAGCGCGGGTCGGACGGGTTGCGCGGACGGCGCCCCCTGGGAAAACCGCGTGGGCACTGCGACAATAGGCTGTGAAGGCAGGCGGGCGACATAGCGCCCGGCCTGTCCGCCTGCCTTCACGATGGCGGCAGTAACTGCCCACGGCCCGAAGACCACCAAACCCCATGTTCGAGCGCTACACTCCCGCTGTCGCCCGCGCCCTGGAAGCCGCCCTCGCATGGGCCGGCCGCCACGGCGCTCTCGAGATCCGTCCCCTCCATCTGCTGGAGGGCTTGCTCGAGGAGCAGGAGGGGCGCGCGGCCGCGCTGCTGGCGGCCGGCGGCCTCGCCCCCGAGATCGCTCTGACGGCCCTCACGGTCGGGACCGCCGAGGAGGCGCCTCCCGGCGTGGAACTGCCGTTCAGCGCCAGCGCCGAGCAGATCCTGGCCAGCGCCCGCGAAGTGGCCCGCGACCTCTTCGGCGAGCGTACCGTGGCGAGCGAGCAGTTGCTCCTCGCGCTGGTACGCGAGGACGACGACCTGCGCCGCTCCCTGGAGTCGCTGGGGCTGGCGGCTGACCGGCTGGAGGCCGACATCCTGGCGGATCTCGGCCCGCCGCTCCGGCTGGACGAGCCGCTGCACCTGCCTGAGACGACCGAGCAGATCGACACCGCCCGCATCCTCGACGCCTGCGCCAACCGAGCCCGGGAGGCGCTGCGTGTCGTCGAGGACTACTGCCGGTTCGTCCTCGATGACGCCTTCCTCACCGGCGAGCTGAAACGGCTCCGCCACGACCTGGCCGCGGCGCTGGCCGACGTGCCCGGCCCGCTGCTGCTCGCGGCGCGGGACACCCTCGGCGACGTCGGCACCGGGATCGCAACGCCGCAGGAGCTGTACCGCCCGACGCTCGTCTCCGTGGTCGAGGCGAACCTGAAGCGGCTGCAGGAGGCGCTGCGGAGCCTGGAGGAGTACGGCAAGGTGCGCAGCCCCGGACTGGGCCAGGCGGTCGAGACATTGCGATACCGGGCGTATACGCTCGAACGGGCGATCGTGCCAGGCGAAACGGCGCGGCGGCGGCTGGCGGACGCCCGGCTGTACGTCCTCGTGACGTTCGGGCTGTGCGCCCGGTCGCCGGAGTGGGTGGTGCGCGAGGCGGTCGCGGGCGGCGCCCAGGTGGTCCAGCTGCGCGAGAAGGGACTGACGGACCGCGACCTGCTGGAGCGCACCCGCCAGGTGAGCCGGTGGGCACGGGCGGGCGGGGCGCTGTTCGTGCTGAACGACCGGCCGGACCTCGCCCGGTTGGCGGACGCGGACGGCGTCCACGTCGGCCAGGACGAACTGCCGGTCCGAGAGGCGCGGCGCGTGGTCGGGCCGGACGCGCTGGTCGGGGTCAGCACGCACGACCTGGAGCAGGTGCGGCAGGCGGTGCGCGACGGGGCGAGCTACATCGGCGTCGGGCCAACCTTCCCGTCCGGCACGAAGGAGTTCGCGGCATTCCCGGGGCTGGAGTTCGTGCGGCAGGCGACGGCCGAGACGTCGCTGCCGGCGTTCGCCATCGGCGGGGTGACCCTGAAGAATCTGCCGGAGGTGGTGGCGGCGGGGGCGCGGCGGGCGGCCGTCAGCGGAGCGATTTGCGGGTCGGAAGATCCGCGTGCTCTCGCGGCGGCGATGCGGCGCGTCCTCGACGCCTCGTGAGCGCCCACCAGGCAGGTGAACGCGGTCGGTTCGCCGTTCCCCTCTCCCCTTCCGGGAGAGAGAAGTGCTTGGGACTGGCGGACCAAACGCCATGACGCTTCCGGCTCGTCGGCGTCATGGCGTTTGGTCCGCCAGTCCTGACACCGGCTCGCCGTCGATAAACTTCCGGCAGTCGGGCAGCGCCAGCAGGAAGTTGCGGCCGTAGCCCTTGGTCAGCACGCGCGGGTCGAGAATCACCACCATGCCGGTGTCGCTGCGCGTGCGGATCAGCCGGCCAAACCCCTGCTTGAGCTTCAGCACCGCCTGCGGCACCTGATAGTCCATGAACGCCTGGCCGCCCGCCTCCTCGATCGCCTCGACGCGCGCCGCGACGATCGGCCGGTCCGGCACCGCGAACGGCAGCCGGGTGATGATCACGTTCGATAGCGCCTCGCCCTGCACGTCCACGCCCTGCCAGAAGCTATCGACACCGAACAGCACCGCGTTGCCGGCGCTGCGGAAGCGCTCGACCATCTGCGTTCGCGGCAGCCCGTCGGCCTGGGAGAGCAGCGGAAAGCCCTGCTGCGCGAACCACGGCCGCAGCCGCGCCGCCGCCCGCTGCATCGCCTGGTAGCTCGTGAATAGCACGAACGCCCGCCCGCCGCTGCGCTGCACGTACTCCCGGATCTTCTCCAGCGCCACCTCCTCGAACTTCTCCGGGAGAGCCGACGGATCGGGCATCTTGCGAAACAGGTGCAGTTCCGCCTGCGCCTGGTAGTCGAAAGGACTGCCGAGTTGCAGCGTGTCGCAGTTGTCCAGCCCCAGGCGGTGGCGGAAGTAATCGAACCCCTGCTTGCCGCCGGCGCTGAGCGTTGCGCTGGTCAGGATGACGCTCGGCACCTGCGAGTAGAGCTGGTCGCGCAGGGCCGGACCGACGTCGATGGGCGCGCTCGCCAGCGCGACGCGCTGCGCTCGTTCGCCGGTCACGTCGATCCAGTAGACCTGTCCCGGCAGATCCTGCCCGAGCCACGCCCGCAGGTCTGCGGCCAGCCCCTCGCAGCGGGTGGCGGCGGACGTCAGCTCGATCTGCTCCTCCTCCGACTTCACCCGCTCGGCGATCCGGCTGATGAGGCTCCCCAGTTCCTTCAGCTCCGGCGACAGGGTGTCCGCGACGATGCCCTGCGCGCGGACGCGCACCGACTCCGCCGCCTGGCTCTGGTTCTGGCCCCTGGGGCCGGCGGGCCGGCGCGGCTGGGCGAGGCGCCACGCCTGAATGCCGCCGAAGAACTGCTCGGCGGCGGCGCGCACCTTGTAGACCTGCTCGGGTCCGTCCTGGTTGTCGTGGATCGACAGCAGCCCGTGGACCCGGCCGCGCCGCTCGGCGTAGAGGCGCTTGAGGAGGTGGTCGATCTGCCCGCGCGTGACACCCAGACCCATGTGTTCGGCCGCCACGTCCTCCAGGGTGTGGGCCTCGTCGAGGATCGCGACCTGATACTTCGGCAGGATGGACGCCCCGCTGCGGCGCAGGGCGAGGTCGCTGAAAAACAGCGCGTGATTCACCACGAGGACGTGCGCGCCGAACATTCGCTTGCGTGCCCGGAAGTAGAAGCACTGGTCGTGGTCCGGACAGTTGCGGCCGAGGCAGTTGTTGCTGTCGCTCTCGACGAGATCCCAGACGGCGGGCAGCGGTTGAAAGGACAGGTCGCTGCGGCTGCCGTCGTGCGTCTGGCGCGACCACCGGCCGACGCGCAGCAACTGGTCCGCCTGGGTGTCGTCCTCCAGGAGGATGCGGGCGCGCTGCTGGGCGACGCGCAGCCGGCGCAGGCTCAGATAGTTCGACCGGCCCTTGACGAGGACGGCATTTAGCGGCCGCCCCAGAACGCCTTGCAGGAACGGAATGTCCTTGCGGACGAGCTGTTCCTGCAAGCTAATGGTGTGGGTCGAGACGACGACGCGGCATTCCTTGTTGTCGAGGGCGGCGAGGGCGGCGGGGACGAGGTAGGCGAACGACTTGCCGACGCCGGTTCCGGCCTCGACCATGAGATGGCGCCGGTCCTGGATGGCGCGGGCGACGGCGTCGGCCATCTCCAGCTGCTGGGGGCGGACCTCGTAGTTACTTAGCCGGCCGGCAATGGCGCCGTCCGGGCCGAGGATGGGGATGTGCGACATGTCCCCATTGTCCCGAAAACGGGCGGCGCGGGGAAGGTCGGCAGAAACCCGTCCGTTGCGCGGGAAGAACCAGGAACCACACAAATACCAGGAACCAAATCCCAAACCAGGGGCAAGGTGCCTGGGGTTTGGTCCGCTGGCTCCTTAGTCTTCAGTCAGACCCTGATAGTTCCGCATCACGAGATGGCTGTTGATCTTCTGGACCAGATCGAGAGCGACGCTGATGACGATCAGCAGGCCGGTGCCGCCGTAGAAGCTGGCGACGGTGTAGTTCACCTCCAGGGCTGCCGATACCATGCTCGGAATGATCGCGACGACCGCCAGGAACGCCGCCCCGACGTAGGTGATACGCAGGATGACGCGCTCCAGGTAGTCGGCCGTTCGCTTGCCCGGCCGGTAGCCCGGGATGAAGCTGCCGTAGTCCTTCAGGTTGTTCGCCATGTCCTTCGGGTTGAAGGTGATGGCGGTCCAGAAGTAGCAGAAGAAGTAAATCAGCAGGATGTAGAAGATGTTGTAGATGTACCCCTGCCGCTCGAAGGCGTTCTGCAGCCACCACGTCCAGCTCCACTGGAAGGTTTGCGACATCCAGCGGAAGAGGAACATCGGGATGAGCAGCAGTGAACTGGCGAAGATGACCGGCATGACGCCGGCCTGGTTGACCTTCAGCGGCAGGAACTGCCGCGTCCCGCCGTAGACGCGCCGGCCGCGGACGTGCTTGGCCGACTGAGTCGGGATGCGGCGCTGTCCCTTGGTGATCGCGACGACCGCCACCACGACGGCGACGAACAGGACGACAAGAACGATCAGCTTTTCCAGCCCGACGTCCCCGCCGGTCCCACTCCCGCCGAGGGTGAAGATGGACGACTTCAGCCGGCCGCGCTCGAACAGCAGGCTCTGCGTCGCGTCCGGGATGCGGGCGATGATGCCCGC
>JAANMX010001798.1_pt1 | contig 23232 bp, 19 predicted proteins | sample 7279681 | NCBI WGS metagenome assembly JAANMX01 (sample SAMN14094542, study PRJNA606508) | bioreactor metagenome | isolation source: A lab-scale SPAN reactor treating ammonium-rich wastewater day 351 | place: Ireland: Galway | collected 2018-01-01
CCCCTTGATGCCGTCCACTTGCTCCAACTCGGAAGGTGCCGCCGAGAGAACGGCGGCGACGCCACCAAAACGCGCGAGAAGTGCCAGGGCGAGCGGTTTCACATCCCGCCGCGGGATCGCGTACGAAAGCAGCAGCTCCAGCAACGCCACATCGGACAATGCGCCCTCCTCGCCCGCCAGAAACCGCGCACGCATCCGCTCGCGATGCCCCTCGGCCAAATTTGGTGCTGGGGATTCGTCGTTCATTCAACAAGGTGCTCGAAGCACGGGTCCGTCCGACCGGCTCACGGTGGCGTCCGCCGGCCTCGCGGGTTGTCATGTCATCGCGGTTCCCCCTGGATGTACTTTTCCACGGCGTCGCGAACGATCCATGATGCCGAAACCTTCCTCTCTTTCGCCAGGCGCCGGATCACCCTGTAGTCCGGCGGAGGAATCGTGACCGTGATGCGTGTGGCCGAGGGTTTTTGCCGGTCCCGCAGGCCGGCGGATAGAGCGGTTCCCATGGAACACATCATACTGCATCACCCTGATGCGATGTCGATGCATTTCCCGGACGCCTTTCAGAGACTTCAGAGACGATCACCGTTCGGTGAGGCATGGGATGAGAGCGGCGTCAGCGCCCGCTTCGGCGGGAGGGGAGGAGGTTGGTTTGGTGTCCATGCCAGTATTATACAACAGGGGTTGGACACCGGCAGTCCCAGGGAATCCGAGAAACAAGAACGAACCCGTGGCGTCCCGTCGGTAACGCTTCTCAAGCTGGACATCTGAGGCGCAGCGCCGAAAGCGGAACGTAGTATTTCTGGTAGCGTTTGCCATCGCTATATTGGGGGCCGTCGGGCGACTCGACCAGGACGGTGGCGCGGGTTGTGACGCGATTGACGATGCCGTCGAGCGTTCGTCCTTCGAATTCGAACTGGACGCGCGATCCGGGGCGGATGTTCGACACGCGCGCCGCGCGCTCGCGGCGGGTGACCATCTGGTGCTTGGTTGCGGTGTGTCCAAAGTGACGGTTGACGATCCCAAAGAACCTCGGCGCCGAGCAGTCGCTCTCGCCCCAGAGCAGGAACTCGATCAGGTGCGCCATCTCGTGCTCCATGATGCGCATCAGGCAATCGAGCCGATTGTGGCATGGCAGGCCGTTGACGACCACGTCGCGCGCCACGTCACCATGGAAGTTCTCGAACATCACGTGGGTGGAGATCGCGATCTCGTAGTGCTCCACACCGTCCTTCCGCCAATGCGCGCACCGCCCGCCCGCGGTCGTCATCCGGCGCGCCAGGCGGAAGCCCAGAAGCGCCCCGCGTTCCGCGATGGTGCGACGGCAGAGCCCTTCGAAGAAGGCCCCGTCGAGCAAGTCGAACAGGACCCGCACGTCGGTGGTGCTGATGCGCTCGATGTGCTCGCGGATGATGTGCGTCGATTCCTTGAACAGGCGCCCCCGCACCTGGGCCATCCGGGACGCGCGGTCCCCGGGCCCCGGACCGGCCCCCAACGCCGCCTGGCCCAGGGCCGCCGCGGCCCCGTTGCCGCCAGATTCCGCCGCATCGGGCAACGCCATGCTGCCGGACCTTATGCCCCGGCCCCCGGGGCGTGAAGCAAAACACCCCGCACCGGCATCCCTGCCACGGCAAAGATCGAGCGGCCAACCCGCCGTGGCCCCAGATTTCTGCCCTCCTGGTACCGCCGGTGTCCCACCCCATCGGTTACACTTCTGGCACGACGATGAATGTTTCCATTATCAGGGAGGCTTCGGGGGCGGCGGGCGCTTGACAGGCGGCCTATCCTCTTAACGGACATGAGAATCACCTTTGGGATGGGTTTGGACGGCTGGCGGGCGCCGCGGGGTGCCGACGAGATGGGGCACCTAGTCTGCGGGCCGACGGGACTCGTTTCCGCATTGGAATTGAGGCTGGGCCTGGCCGCCCCGGCGGTTTCGCCCGCCCGGCGTGTTGTCCAATACCAAGAGGCACTCGGCTTGGCGCTATCGGGCGGCGAACGATTTTACGGGACCTCGTTTGGCAAAGATCCGCTGAGCGCGGCGGAGACGCTATTGGCGTGGCGCGATGACCTGCGGATGGCCGGATGGCGCGGCGATTGTCTCCCCGATGACCCCCCGCGGCTGCGCGATCTCGCCGAAGTCGAGTCGCACGCGAAAGGAAATCTCGCACCGGGCCTGGGTGACCGGCTCGAGGCGATCATCGAAGCGATGGGGCATCGGTCGCCGCTGATCGAGAGGGTCGAGGTGGTGGACGGCGAGGACCAGTTGCCCGCGTTGCTGCGATTGGTTTTGGTCCGGCTCGGGGCGGTGTTCGGGAGCCATGCGCTGACGCCGTCGGCACCCGCGGGCACGAATCTGCGGCGGTTGCAGGAGGCGCTGGTCTCGGGCACGGCGGACCGGATCGCGTGGAGCCGCGAGGGTGATGATTCGCTGCAAGTCTGGACGGCGGGTTCTGAGGCCACCCTCGCCAGGGCGGTGGCCCAATTGCTGGAGAGAATCCGCGGGGAGAATGCCGCGGCGGTCCTGGTCGCCCCGTCATTCGGGCGGCCGCTGGATGCGGCATTGGCGGCGATGGATGGTCCCGTTCTCGCCATGCCATCGCCTTCGCGGCAGCGCGCGATCCTCCAGGTGCTACCGCTGGCTCTGCGGTTGCGTTGGCAACCCGTGAATCCCGCGCATCTGCTGGAATTCCTGTCGCACGCGGTGAGTCCGATTCGCAACGGCCTGCGGTACGCGCTGGCGCGTGCAGTCGCCGAGTTTCCGGGCATTGGCTCGGAGAAGTGGATTGAGGAACTGCAACACTTTCGGACCCGGATTGAGGAGAACGAGCCGGACGCGGGGCGCCGCGCGGATGCCTTGGCCCGCATCGAACGGGACCTCGCCGATTGGATCGAAATCGAGCGCTTTGATCGGGCCGGGGGCGCCCCGGGCGCCAGGCTGGCAGAGACATGTGACCGGGTGGCTCGCTGGGCCGGGGCGCGTGCGAACACCGGTGACGAGGGACCATGGCGCTCCCACTTCATCGCGGCGGCGTCACAGGCCGCCGAGTTGGCCGATATCCTGCGTGGAACGGGATCCGTGCGACCCGCATTGCTGGAGAGACTCTGCGCGGCGGTCCTCGGCTATGGCGTTTCCCCCGGCGACGAGAAGGCCGAACTGGGCTGTGTGGATCATGTCAGGGAACCCGCGGCAGTTCTCGGGCCAACGCAGCATGTCATCTGGTGGGGCTTCGAGGCACCGCCCGTCCCGAGGACACTCCCTTGGAACGTTCAGGAACTCGAGGCCCTGGCCGCGCGCGGCGTTCAGCCACTTCCCGTTTCGGCTGACTTGGCCCGGTCGAATGCGGCTGCGCTGCGGCCCATCCTCGCGGCTTCCTCCACAATGACCTTGGTCGTGCCACGCCGGCGCGCAAATGAGCCGATACGGCATCATCCCCTCCACGACAGGCTCGATGCCCTTGTCGAACGCGGAATACCGGTGACCGACATCGATGCGCGCATCGAAGCCCAGCCCCCGTGCCTGTCCGTTGTCTCCCTGGCCCACCGACCACTGCAGCCGGTGCGCCGCTGGTGGCGTCTGGCCGACCCATCCAAGCTCGTGCCGCGCGAGGAGGAATCTTTCAGCAGCCTGAACGCGTTCGTGTACCAACCGTTTGCGTGGGTACTGGGGTACAAAGCCCGGTTGAGACCCGGATCGCTCCTCCAGAACCAGATTGCATCGGATCGCCGGCAGCATGGCAACCTCATGCATCGGGTGGCGGAACACCTGTTCGCTGCCGAGTTTGCCATTGACTGGCGCACGGTGACCGAGGAGGGACTCAATCGCTGGATCGACCAGCAATGGGAAACACTGCTGCAGGCGGAGGGCGCCAACCTCCTCTTGCCGGGGCGAAAGGCGGAGGCCATCCGCCTTCGCGAGACGACGGCGAGGGCCATGTGGCGACTGGTCAGCGCGCTGCGGCGCGCAGGGGTCGTGCGCGCGCTCGCGGACGTGAATCCGGGACCGGCAGAGTTCATCACGGGCCGTGTCGGCGGGGTGATCGATCTCGAGGTCGAACGGGCCGATGGCTCGCGGGCGGTGGTCGACCTGAAGGCGGGCGGGCGGGATCACAGGATGAAGGAACTCTCCGCCAACGTGCCTTTGCAACTCGCGGTCTACGGCTATCTGCTCCGGGCGGCGCGGGGCGGAGACTGGCCCGAAGGCGCCTACTACATCCTCCAGAATGCCACGATGCTCGTCCAGAACAGCACCTTCTTTCCCGACGCCCGTGTCGTGCCCCCGAAAGGCGGCAACGGTGGCCTGCCCGCATGCTGGGACGATTTCGAGGCGGTTTGGCGATGGAGGAGAGAACAGATGGATGCCGGATGGATCGAGGTGCCCGTGGATGGCGCAGAACCCACCGATGGCGCGGGGCCAGAGCCCTCTTCGGATCCGCCCATCGCGACTTGGTCACACGACCAGAAGAGCCCGCGGTTCGACGATTGCGCCACTCTGACGGGTTGGGGGCCACACCAATGAGCGAGCACATCCGCATCACGACCGCCGGCGCGGGCTCGGGCAAGACCACCCGGCTGACGGACCTGATTTGTGTGGCGGTGTCGCGGGGTGAATGCCGCCCGACCGGCATCATCGCCACGACGTTCACCAAGGCCGCCGCCGAGGAACTCGCCGAGCGCGCGCGCCGGGCGCTTTTCGCAGCAGGTCAGATCGAGGCGGCCCAGCGACTGGAGGAGTCGCTGATCGGCACGGTCCATTCGATCTGCGCACGACTGCTCGAGCGCTTTGCTTTCGAGGCGGGGATCTCGCCCAGGGTCCAGGTGATCGAAGAGCAGGAGGCCGAGGCCCTCATGGGCGAGGCGGTCGAGGACACCTGCGTTCCGGGCGAGGTCGCGGAGATAGAACGGCTGGCGCGCCGCTTGGGCCAGTACGCTACGCGGGACAACATTCCATACTGGAAGTCGCAGGTCCGGGAAATCGTGTCCAAGGCCAGGGAGAACCGGATCGTGCCCGAGCGTCTCCCCGAGATGGCCGAGCGGAGTGTCCAGGGCCTGGTGGAAGTTCTTCCCCCCGAGACGGGCGACGATCTGGAAGGAACGCTAGGCGCGGCGATAGGCAGCGCACTGGACGCCATACGAGAAAGTGGGGACGCGACGAAGAAGACCGCAGACGCCGTCACCGTCTTGACCGATGCGGGGCGCGACCTGCGCGAAGGCGGCATCGCTTGGGGAGCGTGGTGGAAACTGGCGAAGCTGGAGCCCGCCAAAGCGAGCCGCGTCCTCATTGAACCTGTCGCGCAGGTGGCGGCCAGGGTGGAGGAACACCCGCGGCTGCGACAGGAACTGGCCACCTATATACGAGCGGTATTTTCCATGGCCGCGCGCGCCGCGAGCCATTTTCAGGCGCGGAAGGAAGAGCGTGGGGCGTTGGACTTCGTCGATCTTGAGGCCCGCACCCTCGACCTGCTGGAGCGACCGGATGTCGCGGGCGTGATCGCCTCGGAATTTGATCTGCTGTTTGTGGACGAGTTCCAGGACACGAGCCCCCTGCAACTGGCGCTGTTCCTCCGGCTCGCCACGCTGGTGCGCGTCCGGACGGCGTGGGTCGGTGACATCAAACAGGCGATCTACGGATTCCGGGGCAGCGATCCCGAACTGATGAACGCCGCCGTGAAACTTGTCCGAGACCGCGGGGGCGCGACCGCACCGCTCGATAAGTCCTACCGCGCGAGGCCGGAACTGACAGAGTTCCTCAACACGATCTTCGTCCCCGCGTTTCAGGAGACGCATGGATTCACGCCCGAGGATGTCGGCCTCAAAGCAGCCCGGCGGAGCAGATCGGAGTTGCCCGTGGCGCTGGAGGCATGGACCCTTTCGAGCGGCAAGAGCAACAAAGATGGATCGCCCAAGGCGATCACACACATCAAGACGGCATCCGCGATGGCCGAGGGCATCAACAGGCTCCTGGCATCGGGTCTCATGATCGAGGACCGGGCGACGAAAGTGCCGCGACCGATGCGACAGGGCGATATCGCCATCCTGTGCCGCCAGAATGACCGAGCCGAGGAAGTGGCGTCGGCGTTGGTCGAGTGCGGCTTCTCCGTGACGCGCGAGACCTCCGGCCTGCTGGGAACCCCAGAGGTCACCCTGGGGCTCGCTTGCCTGCGGCGCCTGATCGATCCAACCGATTCGCTCGCGTCGGCGGAGATCATCTCGCTGGAGAGCACGCGCTCGCCAGAGGAATGGATCGAGCATCGGCTCGATTGGGTGTCGAAGGAGACCGGCGATGGCACGGTGTGGGGAACGGAGGGCACGCTGGTCAGCCCGGCGTTGGTGGCGGTGGAACAACTGAGGCCGCGGGCCCTGCTGCTCAGTCCGTCCGAGGCCCTGGATGAGACCCTTTTCGCGGCAAATGTGTTTGGGCTGGCGACGGCCTGGGGTCCCAGCCGTGGCCGCGCCGCCCAGCGCCGGGCCAACATCGAGGCGCTGCGCGGTTTGGCCCGCACGTACGAGGAGGCGGGCCAGGCGGCCGATCAGCCCGCGAGCACGGCGGGATTCATCCTCTGGTGCCAACAGTTGGCCGCCGACGGACTGGACTATCTGGCCATCGACGAGCGCGCGGATGCGATCAAGGTCATGACGTGGCATGGTGCCAAGGGCTTGGAGTGGCCCGTCGTGATCTGCAACAATCTCGAAGAGGAACCGCGACCCCGGATTTGGGATAATGCCGTCGTCATCCAAGAAGGGGAGCTGGATGCAGCCAAGCCTCTCGCGAACCGGACACTCCGATTTTGGCCATGGCCATTCGGCTCGCAGGAGGATGACATCCCGCTCGGCACCCGCGCCGAGGGTGGCGAGTTCGGGTCATGGGCCGCCGGCGTCGCCCGCCGAGAAGAACTTCGGCTTTTGTACGTCGGATTGACCAGGGCGAGAGACGTGCTGGTGTTCGCGACACGTGAGGGAAAGGCGCCTTTGTCGTTCGTTGGGGTGCCCGAACTGAGGCTACCCGAGCCGCCCACTACCGACGAAGATGTCGTCGAAATGGATGGGCTGACGTGGCGACGACGGCGCATCATTGCGCTCGAGTCGATTCCGTCGGTCGACGCGGACGCCTCATTCCCATGGTTCGCGGCCCCGGTGGGCAGAACTGCAAAGCCAGACGCGCACTGCACCCCCTCTGCGGCCGAGGCGCTCAACGAGGCGAATATCGGGAGGACCATCAGGCTGGGTGGACGGCTTCCGGTCGCGGGCCTCAAGGCGGATCAGGAGGAAGCCTTTGGCGACGCCATCCACGCCGTCTTGGCCTTCGCCCTGTTGCACCCAGAAGACGACAACATCGAGGAGGTGGCGCGGCGAATCCTCGGTGCGCATGGCGTGGGCGCAATCACCGAGGCCGCCGAGATCGCGGCGATGGCCGCGCGGTTTAGAGAGCAGGTGACAGCGGCTTTCTTCCCCAACAAGATCGGCATCGAGGAACCATTCCGATCCACGTCCACCCAAGGACAGAGCGTCGCGGGCACCATCGACCTCCTACTTGAAACAGATGGCGGGGTCGTTGTGATCGACCACAAGGCTTTCCCTGGAAAAGAGGCCGATCGGATGCTCCGCGCGCTCTCGCACTCCGGCCAGTTGGCGCTGTATCGAGCGGCGCTTGAGAGCGCGGGCCGCCCGGTGGCCTCGACGTGGATCCACTTCGCGGTCGGAGGCCAGTTGGTAGAGGTGCTGCTGCCCAAGGATTAGGCGAACAACACATTCACGACACAACCGAAAACGAGAGAGGAAGGCACAATGAGCGAAGGTCTTCTCGGCGACAATGCCATGGTTTTTGCGGCGGCCGTGGTGGCGGGGCTGATCCTCGGGGGCGCGGTGGTCTGGCTGATCTTACGGGGTCAGATCCAGGTGGCCGCCGCCAGGGCGAAGGGGGAGGGCGAGGTCGAGCGCATGGGGTTGGCCACCACGCTCCATGCGAGGGATGAGCGGATCTCCGAGTTGGCCACCGTTCTGGACAGGGCCAATGCCCAAGTTCAGGAGGCGCATGCCCGGCTCGATGCCGAGTCCGAACAGCGCGCCATCGCGCAGGAGAAGAGCGCGCGGATTCCCGTGCTGGAGGCCAACATCGCCGATCGGGATGCGCGCATCGCATCCCTCAACGGGGAGATCACTGTTCTCAAGACGGCCCAGGCCGAGCTCAACACGACCATCGAGCAGGAGCGAAAGGCCGCCGCGGAGAAGCTGGCCCTGTTAGAAGATGCCCAGAAGAAGCTCTCGGACGCATTCAAGGCCCTCTCGGCGGACGCCCTAAAGAACAACAACCAGTCGTTCCTCGAATTGGCGAAGGCCGCGCTGGCGACGTTCCAGGAATCCGCCAAGGGCGATCTGGAGAAGCGGCAGCAGGCGATTGGCGAGTTGGTCAAACCACTCAAAGAGTCGCTTGAGAAGGTCGATGGGGAGATCGCCAAGATCGAGAAAGAGCGGACGTCGGCATACGCCACGCTCACCGAACAGGTCAAGTCGCTGGCGACCACGCAGGTCCAGCTCCAGACGGAGACCTCGAACCTGGTCAAGGCACTGCGCGCCCCCCAGGTACGGGGACGGTGGGGAGAGATACAGCTCAAGCGGGTCGTGGAGATGGCCGGCATGCTCGACCACTGCGATTTCACCCAGCAGGAGTCGGTCAACACCGAGGACGGCCGCCTGCGCCCCGACCTCGTGGTGAAACTGCCCGGGGACAAGAACGTGGTCGTCGATGCCAAGTGCCCGCTGCAGGCCTACCTGGACGCGCTGGCCGCCCCTGACGAACCCTCTCGCGTCGCGAGCCTCAAGAGGCACGCCAAACAGGTGTCCGAGCACATCACCAAACTGGGGGCGAAAGGCTACTGGGATCAGTTCAAACCGGCGCCAGAGTTCGTCGTGCTGTTCCTTCCCGGCGAGACGTTCTTCAGCGCCGCACTGGAACAGGATCCGGGGCTGATCGAGGCCGGCGTGGAGCAAAGGGTGATCCTGGCAACGCCGACCACGCTGATCGCCCTGCTCCGTGCCGTGGCCTACGGCTGGCGCCAAGAACTCGTCGCCCAGAACGCCCAGGACATCAGCGACCTCGGCAAGCAGCTCTACGACCGCATCCGCGTCCTGGCCGAGCATTTCGGAAGAGTGGGCAAGAACCTCGACGATGCCGTCGGCGCCTACAACGGGGCCGTCGCCTCCCTGGAGGGCCGTGTCTTGGTCACCGCCCGCAGGTTCAAGGAACTCGGCGCCGGCACGGACAAGGACATCGAGACCATCGACGCGGTCGAGCGGACCACCCGCGGCATCCAGGCGCCCGAACTTGGCACCCTGCCAGCCGCGCCGGACGATGGCGCCAGGTGAGCACCCGTTCGTCCACGCCTCACTCCTTCCGCGGACGCGCGTAGCTTAGGATGATCTCGGCCTTCGCGATCTTCGCCTTGTTGGGGATCTCCCGGCCCTCGAGTTCCTCCAGGGCATCCAGCAGGCGCCGGAAGGCCTCCGGGTTCTGGCGGATCTCCTCCTCGCCGAGGAGCGACACGGCCGCCCCGGGGCGCCTGGCCTCGAGGAGGCGGAACTCCTTGGCCTTGCCGCCGACGATCCGGTGGGCGACCAGCCCGACCGATTCGAGCACGTTGAGGTGGTGGTAGATGTCGTACCGGTTGCGGCCCGTGTATGTCTCGAGGGCGGTGGTCGTCTGAGGGCCCTCCTTGAGGCACTTCAGGATCTGGCCACGCACCGGGTGCGTGGCCGCCTTGATGGCCTCGCCGATGTAGGCCCTCGACGATGTCGATGGCTTGGCCTTGTCGCTGGGGGTGCCCGGTTCCAATCCTGTGTCACCTTCTCGAACGCGCGCCGTGCGTCAGGCCGGCGAGGGCGGCGGCGCGCCATCCTTCTTGGCCTCCTTCGCCTTCTGCATCAAGCGGCGCTTCTTCTCAAGGATGAGAGAGTCGGTCATCGCGCGCGAGCTCAGCGCCGCCTCGACCTCGCCGAGCGATGTCGCCGAAACCCCCATCGCCGCATACTTGGCCGCCAATTCGGGCGGGATGCCTTTTTCTGCGAGGTAGGCCTCCCCCGAGGCGCGCTGCCGCAGCGTGCGGGTCTCGGTGCGCTGCAGGTAGTAGTGGCTGATCATGTGGTAGATCTTCCCCTCCCCGTAATCGAAGGACACGAAGACGGCGGGCTCGCCATACCGGTCCCCCAGTTCCTTGGACCGGACCAGCACCCGCACCTTGTCGGGCGCCAGGACGCGGATCGGGTAGCTGCTGCCCTCCAGCCACCACTGGGGGTCGTCCTCCGGCCCGAGCATCGTCTTCAACATGGGGTCCTCCCCGGCCAGCACCTCGACCCGGATGACCTCGTCGCCCGTCGCCCTCCCGTTGAACTCGACGTATCCGGGGAACGCCTGCTGCAGGATGTGCTTCAGCGCCCAGTCCGTGGTGAAGAGGAAGCCCCCATCCTCCACGAAGGCCTCGATCTTGAGCAGCCCCCGGTGGTCGATCTGCCCGGGGCAGTTGACGAACATCACCTGGTCGGCGCGCAGCTCGGCGGTGGCCAGCGCCCCGGGACTGATCGCGATGAACGGACGCCCCGACGCCCGCAGCACCTGCTCGATGTGGTCGTACTGCCCCCGCACCACCACGATGTCCGACTCCTTGATGTCCTCCAGTTCGCGGGCCGCCTCCGGATCCTCCTTCGCCAGCTTGTCCCGGATCAGCTCCCCCGCGATCCGGTAGGCCTTGGCCATCCCCGGGCTTAGTTTCTCGTGACTGTCGCAACAACCCATGTTTACCTCCTTCGCTTGTGTGAGTATGTACTTACTTATACGATCCCGGCCCCCGCGCAAGGGCTTTTTTAATTTCCCTTGGCGCGCTCCCCCTCCGGCCACCCTGGCGACGGCTGGGGCGGGAGGTTGCCGGTGGCGATGAGTTCGGCGAAGAGCCCGGTCCAGAAGGCCTGGTCGAAGACGCGCCACCAGAGCCGGAGGTGGGTGGCGTAGGTGTGGCCGAGGAGCAGGCTGGGCCAGCGTTCCTCGATGATGGGCAGCAGCCCGGGGTAGATGCGCCGCCCGTCGATCGGCCCGGGGTGCCCCAGCGCGCGGAGCAGCAGCCGGGACAGCCCGAGCTGGTCCTCGTAGGCGTCGTCGCCGCCGACGCGCCGCAGCTCGGCGATGATGTCGCGGGTGGCCTGCGGCTCCTCGCGGACGAGGTCCTGGCCCGACCGGAATCCCTCGATCGCCCAGTGGGGCAGGCCCTCCGTGGAGACGATGTGATTGACGCGATCGAAGGCCTGCGCCGCGTAGGCCCGGATGATCTGCCCCTCGATGGGCGTATCCGGGTAGGCGCACGCGAAGGTCAGTTCTAGAAATGACCTGGGATCGTCGGGCCCCAACACCCACAGCTCGATCAGCCGGTGGAACACCAACCATTGCTCGTGGGCGAATGTTGGCTCCCGGTAGCCGAGCAACGACCCCGCGAGCAACTCGTCCTCCTGGAACGCCCGGACCCCCCACGCGATGGCGGCCGCCGCGTACGAATGGATGGCCTCGATGCCCCGCTCCCAGATGACGGCGGCGCCGCCCCTCGCGCGCGAGTGTCGGCACAGCACCTCGCAGATCGCGGCCCTGACGCGCACCGGCACCGCCAGATTCTGCCTGTCGGCGGCAGCGTACGCCGCCAGCAGGTCGCGATAGATCCGATCGCTCCTGTCGCGGTCCAGCTCGAGCGAGCCGACGAAACCCCTGGCCGCCGCGGCGTCCCACTTGGCCAGGCAGGCCCCCGCGGTCAGCGCCACGCTCATCCACCGGGGCACGGACGCCTCCTCCGAGGGCAGCCACAGGGTGGCCCAGTCGGCGAACAGCCGCTGCAGCACCCGGTGCGTGTTCCAGTTCGCCACGATGGGCCGGGGCGGCGAAGGGCCGACGGATGGCCCCGGTCCGGTCGCCGGCTCCTTCGCGCCGGTCTGCTTCTCTGCTTCAGTCTCGGGTTCCATGGTTCCCCTCCCGTCCGGATCAGTTGGTCGCGGGGATGGACCCCGACGATGCCACGCCCGCCAGCAGCTGGTCCCTCAGCCGACGCGCGGCCCCGAGGCACCGCGTGCCCAGCGATCGCCGGACCCGCTGTTTGGTGAAGTCGTCGCGGTGGACGGTGAAATGCACCCACCACGTGCCGTTGTTGTTGAACAGGTGATGGTCGGGGTTGGCCCCGTTCACCCGCACCGACAGTGTCGCCTGCGCCATGATGCGCCGCCTCCTTCGCGGCAGCGCACCAAGAGTGCGGCCGGGCCCGAATGCCTCGGCCGCGGGAGACTTCCATTCGCGGGCCACTGGCCCGCGCACATCGTCCCGGGCTCCCGCCCGGTCCAAGGCACCTTGGCGTCTCCCCGCCAGGTTGCCGTGTCCCGCCCCATCGGCGGGACCGCTCTTGATGCTGGGGCACCTTACACCCTGGACCACCGGCACCGCAACCGGGATCTGTGTCATAGCCCGCGCGGCGGCGCCCTATGACACGCCGGGCGCTGGCGCCGGCCCCACCCGGCGCGTACCTTCCGCGAAAAACAGAACGAGGAGACACGAGATGTGATACGGAGAAGACAGACCCGAACCCACCTCCAGACGCCAGGGCTGGGAGTTCGTCTATCAGGCGAGCGCCGTGGCCGCGGCACCTCGTGGGCGCACGCCCTCAAGCTCACACTGAACGACCGGCACCAGTGGTGCCCGTCGATCTTGCGAGAATTCCATTACCGGTGCCTGAGATGTAGGCAACCCGGACCCTTGCCCCGCCCGAGTCCCAAGCCCAAACGCTTCTTACTCATGCACGAAGTTCGCCTCGTCCAAGGGGCCACCGTCCCATCGATAGGCCACCAGCGGCCCGCCGCATACCGCGCTGAAATCGAGGCAGACCACGTTACGCCCCAGCGGTTTCCTGGGATGTTCAGGCGGCAGCCAGTAGTGTCCGCAGAAGGCGGGCGGAGCGTCGGCCGGGTAATTCGGGACGCCCACAAGTTTCTCGGGTGCCACGGGCAATCCGAGATCCATCCCCGTCGGCATGGCCAGATCCCCGTAGGTGGCGCCGGGGCGCACGTCCCACCAGCGGGCCCGAATCGCGCGGCGCCCCACCCCTTCCTTGTCATGGAAGACCCGCCCCTCGGGCAACTCGATCTCGGGGCCTTTCAGCACGGTCTCCACTGCCCGGTGCTCAGGGGCTCCCGGCCGGCAGGTCGCCAGCAAGAAGTCCTTGTCCTCGAGACTGCCGTCGGCCAACACCTCGATCCCATCCCCATCCCAGCAGGCGTGCGCCACTCGAAATTCACCAAAATCCAAGGCCATCGGCAATTGTCCCATCCACCCCAGCCAGTCCGCCCACTCGCGCCCCCTTCCCTCAAAGGCCCGCAGGGTGGCCCCGTGCTGCCTCAGATTCTTAGGGCTCCGCCGGCGGAGGTAACCCCCTTGCCCATCGGGGGTGTGGAAGCAGATCGCGTTGTACTCGTGGTTGCCCATGACCGCCAGCGCATCGCCCGCCTCGACCATCCCGCGAACGCGGTGCAGCACCTCCCGGCTCCCCGACCCCCGATCGATGAAATCCCCAAGGAACACCACCTTGCGCCCCCCGGGATGGCGCCGGGTCTCACCTCGCCGCCGGTAGCCCAGATGCTCGAGCAACCCCTCAAGCTTCGCGGATTCCCCGTGGATGTCGCCGATGATGTCGTAGCCGTCGTCCATTCACATCACTCCCAAGCCCTTCGATCGCAGATGGCATCTGATCTCCTCGACCAAAGACTCGACACGCCCCGCATCATTCCTGAGGTCACCGTCGGTTCTCAGGGTGACCGCGCCAAACCATGCGCCCGCGCACTCCCGCAGCGCCTCTTCCATCTTGGCAAACACCGCGGGGCGTTTCTGAAATATGAAATCCTCCGGGCCGAGGTTCTCCTCCCTTCGCAGCGCCAGCCTCGCCTCGCGGGTTTCTCGGGATACCACGCACACGAAGGCGGCGTCGAAGCGCGGATGCAGCGGGCGGGCCTCCTCGAGCAAGGACGGCAGATGCGGCGTGCCGTGCGCGCGATGGTACGCCAGAGAACGCAGAAGGATCGTAGAATCCTGGATGATGTCGCGATGATCCTCGCGATGATGCTGCAGGTCATACCGGAGCGCGGCGTAATAGAGGAATCCCAGGCAGGCCGAGTCCGCTCCCGAGGTGAGTCGCAACCGGTTGGCCAACTCATATACGGGATTGTCTGCCAACAGGCTGTTGTGGCGAATGAGACAATCCCCGCCGATGGCGTCGCGGACGATCCTGCACACCGTGCTCTTGCCGGCGAGGTCGAGTCCCTCGAACAGGATTCTCATGGGAGCACCTCTGCTCGTTTTTCGACGATGACCAGCGACGGCCCCGGATGCCCCTCGGCCTCCTCCAAGACCGACGCGAACCTGGCGGCCTCGCCAGGCCCGCCGCCCAGCCGGCGACAGAATACCCCCTGCGGCGCAGGCTCCAGCTGGCCAGGTATCGCCTGCCCGCCGGTCCCCCGGCATCCGCCGTTATCGATCACAATGACGGTCATGGGCAACCCGCGCGCCGCTGCTTCCTCGAGGGCCAGTTTCCCGGAATGCAGGTAGGCGCCGTCGCCCGAGATGACGAACACGCGCTGGTCGGATGGCGCCGCGCATGCCGCGCCGGCCCCCACCGCCACGCTGGCCCCATAGCAGAGGCACAGATCGATCGACCGGCGCGCGTCCATCGTGAATTCGCCCAAGTCCCCGGACACGATCCTCGACGCCCGGCTTCGGATGGGGGCAAACAGCGGCTCGTAGTCGCCGCGGCAATGGTAACGGCGATTTGGGTGTCCGGTCGCTAGCGGCCGGCGCGCGACCCCAGCCCCCGTCGCGCGCAGGCCCGCTATCATGGTCGCGCCGATGGGGTCCCCGTGCTCGAAGACCGTGACCTGACCGTAGCGCGGCAGAAGGCGCACCAGAAGTCCCTCCGGTAGCGGCAGCGTCCGGCAGAAAAGCAGATCGGCCTCCTGCGGCACGGAGCGCTCCGGTGCCCCGCCGAGAATGATGGCCAGGTGGTCGCTCGATTGCACGATGTCCCCGGGATGCATCGCCTCGACCTGCCGCCTCACGGCCTCGTCGCGCGATCGCTTCCGCTGCTGCTGGGAGGGGATCAGGCTCGGGTGGACGACGAATCGATCGGCATCCCTCTGGAAAGGTCTCCGCGCCGCCCCGGCACCCGCGGGTGGTCGCGGGATATAGTAACCGTTCTTCCGTCCAAATCGCGTGTGAAGATTGGTCAGCCGAATCACCACAGGACATTGGCATCTCTCGGAGGCATCGAAGGCGTCGCGCCCGGCATCATAGGCTTCCGCGGGCGTCCGGGGCTCGATCCAGAGACCGCCGTGGAAGGCGAAGTAGTGGCGGGAGTCCTGGCGAATCTGCGAGTGCTCATCGTCAATGTCATCGAAGACCACCACCGCGAGACCGGCGTTGATCCCCAACAGCTGTGCGTTCAGGAACGGGTCTGCGGCATCGCTCAGGCCAACGTTCTTGAAGGCCACCACCGAGCGGCTGCCGGCGGCCGCGGCCCCCCATGCCATCGAGAAGGCTGTCCTCTCGTTAACGGAGGTGTGCCGGCAGCCAAGCAGATCGGTGAGCACGTTGGAATGAAAACCCGGATAGTTGGCCACGAAAGCCGCCCCCCCGTCGCGCAGCCCGGCGGCCAGCGCCTCTATGGGCGTCTTGAACAAAACTCTCTCGTTGGCGCTGGAATGGTGCATGACGCCCTTCTAGGCCCATGGGTTGGCGGGGGCGACCACCGGAATCCTCACGAACGGGTTTCCGGCCCGCGCCCCAAAAATATGCGATTGATAGACGGCGCTCATCAGTCTCGCGGACATCTCGTGGGAGCAAAGGTCCGAGCGGAGTTCCGAACGGGGCGCGCGCCCGCGGATTGCGTCCAGGAACTCCAGCACGCACCGCTCCTTGATCTGGTCGATCAGCAACCGGGCCGGATCGAAGGGTTGGCACGCCACGAATTCCCCGAGCCGGAACATCGCATAGGGTTCGCCACCTATCATGTCCGCATTGCGGAACACGTGCACGTCGAAGTGGTTGTTACCTCCGGGAAGCAGGTCGTCGGGCCCGCATGTCGCGTGCCTGTCCTTGCTCTGCCAAGAGAGCACCCTCACGCAAAGAAATGGTCCCACGTGGACCAGGTGCTCCTCGTGTTTGACGCGCCCGTTGCCCTTGTACAAGTCGGCGCCCGGCTCCAGCCACGAGCGCCTCGAAAAACCGTTGTGCAGAAGCGACAGCCGCGCCGTTCCGACGGTGAGCCCGCCCAGCTCGAAGCGGACGGCGATGTCCGCGTCCACCTCCCCGAAATGCTCCATCCTCTTGGCGACATCGGCGTCGGGGCCAGGGCAAAACTCCCGGTATCGCTCTCCGAAAAGCCGTCGGTAATCGGCCTGACCCAGCTGCCAGAGCCCCCCCTGCGGCATCACGAAGCTGGAGCAGACCATGGCATCCGAGGGGCATTTACCGCTTGCCGCGCTCGCGTCCCAGAAGCGCACCATGCAGTCGAAGAAATGGAACCCGCTGTGCGAGATCTTTCCGTGTCCATCATAGTAGGAGTGGTGGCTCTGTGTGAGCACCTCGCCGGGCAGGCGCCACTGTCCGTCGCAATGGTAGCTGCTGCTGTGCGTGACCGGGCACCCCGTCTTGCCGCAGACCTCGCGGATGATCTCGATCACCCGGTCGATGGCGGGGTGATGGCGCCGATGCACGCACAGCTCGCAGACCACGCCGTGCCGCTCGGCGGCTTCGCGGTAGCGGTCTCGGAGGTGCAGGTAGTCGTCGAGTATGCCGTGGGCCGCCTCCAGCGAACTGACCGCCGACTTTCTAGAGCTTACCGGCTTGTCCAAGAGCAGGTGCAGGGACCGGCCCAGCGCCCAATCCGCATAGGGCCGATGGGAGGTCGGATCGGTGCAAACGATCACCGCATTTACCCCCTCCTCGTCGACCAGCCGGTCCAGGGTACCCGCGACACGCCCGGGCAGCGAGGTCCCATCGAACGGACGCACCCAGACGTGCCGGCACCGCACCGCTTTCGACTCGCAGAACGCCTCGGTCTGAACACGCCGCGACTCCAGCTCGACAATCCCCGCGATCTCGACCCCGTGCGAAGCCCCCCGCCGCTTCAGGGCCGGCACGTAGAAGGTGCGCCCATGCGGACCGCATCCGATGAGCAAAACCCGGATTGGCCCCTCGATCACTTTCACGGGCGCGGGCACCCGGCCCTGGCAATCGCCGGCGCTCATGGCCTTGCCCCAGTCTGCCAGATAACCCTATCCGCCTGGGAGGAGATCTGGACGAGGCGGCGTGCGTCCCCCTTCTGCATCCCCCAGCCGGTGACCACGACCCGGTCACCCTCGCGGACGAGGTTGGCCAATTTGTGGTAGCTAACCACCTCAAATTCTGTGCCGCCCGCGCCGCGCAGGCGAAAATACGCCCGCTTGTAGGCGGCCGAGGCAGCTTCCGAGACCACGCCTGCCATCTCGGCCCGGCCCGTCGGCCACCATGACGCGTCAAGGCAGGGCACCGCCTCAGACAGGGGGACGAACATGAGCGCGAACCTGACCCCGCCCAAGGAGAGCGTCTCCAGAAAACGGCCCTGGCTTATGACCGCCGCCCGTCCCCCTGGAAAAGCTCGGTCCAGCACCGACCATGTGCCGGAATCCGCCGGGCACTCCCAGCCCCCGTCCCTGACGCGATCCAGCATCACCGCGCGGACCCGCGCGACCTCCTGCGGCGTCGCCCTGATCACCAGATCCCAGTCCGAGCGCTGCCCCTGCAGGCCGATCGCACGGGAACCGCTCACAAGCACCCGCCCGGCGCCCACGCCAGCCTGGCGCAGCGCCCCCTCAATTTCGGCCAAGGCATCGGCATGGAAATCCCCCGTCCCCTTCAACGGCAGTATTCGCCCCATCTCCGAGCGGTGGAGGACACAAGCCACGCCCCCGAACGGCAGGGGGCGAGCCCAGCCCAACCGCACGAGCTCCTCCTCGTACCGGTGGGGATCGGCGAACGAATGCTCCAGCTTGCGGTACTTCCCCCCGCCATCCGGCGCGTACTTGATCTTTGCGAGAACCAGATTCTCGCTCAGCGAGGGGTCCCAAACGATGGCGACCGATCCGTCGGCGAGGACCGCATGTTCTCCGGTTCGGGTCAAACCGGTCGCCGCTCCCGCCGGCGGCACGAGCGTGCCGGCGCGCAGCGTCTCTCGGACGGCAGCCCCCGGGGGCCCCATGCCCCCCACCCCCATCGGCGCCCACGGGCCGGGCAAGAGGTCGCTGACGCGGCACCTCATCACCCCACCCCCATCGGCCCGGCTGATGAACTCGAAATCCCTTCCGGTCCGCTGTGCGTGCTCCAGCATGAACTGCCGGCAGATGCCACAGGGACGGGCGTCCACGGGGGCGGATACGGCCAGCGCGAGGGCAAGGATGTCGGCCTCCCCGGCCATAGTCGCCGCCAATATGGCACCCTCCTCGGCATGGATGTTGGTGATGTGGTTAAAAGAAGAGTACTGGCCGGCCGTAAAGATCCGGCCCGATCGCGATAGCACCGCGGCCCCGTAACGCGTCGCGCCCTCCCTGCTAAGGAATGCTTTCGAGGTTGCCGCAGCAGCGGCATCCAGCAACGCCTCGACCGAAGCCTCGCCGATGCGATCATCCGCGGCGCCCACGGCATTCCTCCACAATCGCCACCGCCAATTCCTGCAGCGGTTTGCAGCACAGTCTGGCGAAGGCGTCGACCCTTTCGCGATCTAGCCCCTTCGCGCGCCCCCTCCAGATCGGTCCTTGCCTGGTGACCTCTAGGGACGGCGCGGCCTGGGGATCGCTGCTCTCAATCACAGCCACGATGCGCTCGCCGAGGCCGTGCCCCTCCAACGCCCGTTGCCAGAGATTTTCGCCGGCGGGATCATGCCCCTCCCCGCGAGGCCTTTTCATGACGATGAAGCCGTCCACCTCGCGCAAGATGACCTCCCGATGCGGCGGAATCGGCTGGGGGGGATCCGCCCGCATGTCTCCACCCGGCAGATCGGCCAACACGAGCTGGAGATACCTCTTGCAATTCCTCAGCTTCTCCGCGACCCGGTCCTCCATCTCGTGGCTCCATGGAAGCTTCTGCGGCCGCCTGATCCTATCCACCTCCGTCCTGCGGCCATCGCGCCGCGCGTACATGTACCAGGAGGGGGTTGGCGATGCCGCATCGCAGTCGAGCTTCCAAGATCTCATCTTTCCCCCCGCGGCTATCGCGCGTTGCAAGGCGTTGCAAAAAACCGACTTCCCGCAGTTCGGATTGCCCACCGCCCCTAGGGCAACGCCGTCGCCACCCCCTCCGAAACCCAGGGCGGCAGCCCAGCCCTCCGGCGGCATGGAGCAAAAACCGGTGTCCCCCTCGGGCGACAGCAACACGATCAACCCATCTGATGGACCAAAATAGAGGATCTCGGGAATCCCCAACTCAACCGCGCGCGCGGCCCACGCCGCACACATCCAGTTGGCGGCGCCGCCGGTGAGGCAGATCGCCCTGCGCCCCTCGATGCGGCGCGAAAGCCCACGCAAGTCCGCGAGGATCTCGGGACCCCAGTAGCCTTGATGGGCGGGTGGTCGCATGGCCACCAGAGCCACGCCATCGCCCAGATCCTCGACATGACACCAGGTGCTCTCGGGACGCCCATCCCCCGGCCCGTCGTCGCGCAAAGGGAATATCGGGACCGGACTTCCGGGGAGCTGCGGCTGGTAGACCGCGATGCTTCTGGCCCCAAGCCGCGCGCACCTCTCCGCGGCGTAGGCGTACATCCACAGCGCCCCCTTGCCCTCCAGCACCACATCCCTGCCGCGGATCGAAGCCCCGTCGATCGGATTCGATCGCAGCACATCGGGCGGCCAGAATCGCGCCGGATGGGACTGAAACTCGACGGCAGTAACCCCCGCCGAATCGCGGAGGGCCCACCACGGGGGGTCACTTTCTGATCCTAGTTTCATCGTGCGGCCCGACCAATTCCAGCCATAGGCACCGGTCGCCGGGAACGTCGCATCCCCTGCCAGAAAACCATCGCCGGGCTGGCCTTGCCAACCCGGACGCTGGGCGGTTCCCGCGGCTGCTGCCCCACCCTTACGGGCAGGCGCCCTTCGCTTCAATCCCGTTTCCTGCACAGTTCCCCCTCATGCCGCACCCTCCAACTCCAATTTCCTCCTGCCCCCGACCACCACACCCCAGCCGCGGGAGTTCCATTCCTTCTTGAAATCGCGCCAGCTCCATTCGTCGGTCGAGAACAGGGGGCTGGTCGTATTGCCGAGGTACACGCGATTGGGTCGCCACCCGATGCCGTAGACGAACACCCGATGTTCGCCCTCTTCGAACATCTCACGCCCCACCGCCACGAGCACGGGGCGGCAATCGCGCATCGGGTGAGGCGGTAGAACTCCCCGAAACCGACGGGAGGCGGGCCAAAAGTGCGCACCACGGCCCCCGCGGCCACCGGCCCGCAGCTCCAGCAGTCCATCTGGCCGAGGCTTCGGATCGGCACCTTGACCGCATTGGACTCGACCTCGTTATCCACAAACAGGTCCGGAATATAGAGCTTGGGCATCTCAATCCATGGGCTGGCGACCGAGGGGTGGGCAGGACAATCGGCGGCGTTTCTTGTCTTTCATGGCATCATAGCGACAGCACCAGCAAGAGAAGGAACAGGAGCAGGCACCCGCAGCCCCCCGAGTTCCCGGAGTCGGTGTTCCACGCGGTCTCGCAATCGTGGCACGTGACACGGGGGACATTGCCCCCGGTATAAAAGACCCTTCCACACTTCGGGCACTCTTGCCTATGGCTCATCTCCCCTCCCCAAAAAAACCGTCACCTTCGCCTCGTCGGCCACCCTTCCCGTTGGACATTTCCCCCGCCATGTCGCGTATCGCCGAGGGATCCATCAGAAGCCGGTCGCCCCGCAGCATCCCGATGGGCCGACGGGCGACCCTCGGGCAGGCGATGGCGCTGCCCATGCGGAAGGCAGCCGGGTACCGCGGTGGTTCGTACTCGCGGTATGCCACCCGCCCGCCGCCATCGCCAAAGGAATTGAGCAGCTTGTTTGCCAACAGGAAAGTGGCGATGCCGGCCAGCGGACCCATGAAGGGGGCCAGGAATCCCCCGCCCTTGACCGCGAAGGCCGTTGTCGTCGCGACCCCCGAGGCCGCGGCGGCGCAGCCCATCGTCCGGGCAATCTGCCGCCCGGGGGCCCCGGTGAAGTAGCCGACGCAGGCGCCGACCAGCGCGGCCAAGAGCACCGCCTGGCCCAGCGCGGGGAAATAGAGGCTCGCCGGGACGCCGACCACCGGCAGCACCGGATCGACGATCGCCCGATACGCGGTCACTGCGGCCACGCCCATCTCGGCGGCCCCCGCCAGCAGCAGGAAGGCATTGGGCGGAAACAGACCAAATCCCAACTCCAGGGCGCCGAGCGTGAAGTGCGTGCCCGCGGCCATGAAGGTGTGGGGGATCGCGTCCGAGAAGCACGCGTAGACATCCATCCCGGCGCACACCAGCCCCAGGCCGCCGCCCAGCACCTTGGGCACGCTGACGCTGAGCAGCTCGCTCACGAAACGCTGCGACATCCCGAGGTCCACCAATCTCTGGCCCACGGCGCTAGGCAGCAATGGGTTCGGGATTCCCCGCGCCGTGAGCGAATCCATCCCGAGGTGGTGCAGGAACTGCCCGAAGTTGAGCTCCGGATTGACCAGCACCTTGAAACCGTCCTCGAAAAGATGGTGCCCGTGGGTCAAACGGTGGAAGGAGCCGCGCACCGCGCCGCCCAGAGCCGTGCTGCCGGTGTCCATCCAGCGCCCCGTCAGCCCAGGAATGTGCCAAGCCTCGTGCAGGCGCGTCAGCGCCTCCAGGGGATAGACCGCGTTGACCACCGGCGGCGACAGCACACCCCCGGCCCGCAACGCGATATCCCCGGCGCCCAGCCCGGTCTGCGCGAAGAAATTGCTCATGCCGCCCCCCGGATCTTCTCTCCTGCCCAGGCCCGTAGGGCCGGCGCCGCCTCCCCATCAAACCAGCCCACCACCGCCTGCTGCACCCGCTGCCGACGCTTCGGTGCCAGCGCCTTCCTCAAGCCAAAGAAGCCCACCACGCCGCCCCCTCCAGTCAACAGTGGCACCACCAGCCATGCCGGGATCCCGAGCGCGGAGGCGATCACCACCGCCAGCGAGACCGTCGTCTTCCACCACAGCATGCCCTTGACTCCCGCCGGAACCCCGAGGGCTAACATCGCCAGCAAGCCGGCGCCCACGCCGGCCGCCGCCTCCGGTCTCGGGTCAAAGGTGACATCCCCACAACAGTACCGCCTTGCGTCTTCCTCCGATGCGCCCCGCGCACGCGCCAAGCCCTCCAGAAACTCATGCTGGAACAGCACCAACCGCTGCCCAAAGAGATCCAGCACCTGACGCAGTCGATCCCCCTGCAGCGGATCGATCTCTGCCAGGCCCTTGAGCAACTCGTAACGCACCCGCGCCAGCGCCGCCTCGAACTGCCGCATCAGGTCGGCACCCGCCAGATCCCCCGCCTGCAGCACCCAGCCACCGTCATCCGCCGCACTGGCCGCACCGGCCATCTCAAACTCTTTTTGTTCCGCCATTCCCCCAGCCTATCACCCGCCCCACCAAACGGGTGCCGGGAGACGTCCGCCGATGTCGCAACCGACACGGCGCACGCCCACGCCTCTCACAATTTGCCGCGGCAGGGATTCCCCCCCACCACAATCGGGGCCGCACCGGCCGAGGCGGTGCTCACGCTCGTGGCGCTCAACGTGGGGGCCGACGTCCCTCATGCGTCGAACGCGCGGCGACAGGGCATGCATCCTTGCCGGCCGTTTTGGGAATTGGCGCGCAGGGATGCGCGCCGTCCAAACGAGGGCATGCGGGGTGCATCCCTGACGAAACGCCTCAAAACCCTGTTAACTTGGCGCCAGCCGCCCCAGACACCGCCTCGTTGCAGCACCCTTAGTTAATCAGATCGGGCGCACCGAATTGGGGGGTCTGAGACCAGGGCTACGTGACAACGCCCTTGGCAATGTCAAAACGCGGTGCGCACCGAATTGGGGGGTCTGAGGGGCCAACCTCGGCCAACTGCTGTCAGCCGGGTCAAAACGCGGTGCGCACCGAATTGGGGGGTCTGAGGAC
>JAANMX010001803.1_pt1 | contig 23200 bp, 19 predicted proteins | sample 7279681 | NCBI WGS metagenome assembly JAANMX01 (sample SAMN14094542, study PRJNA606508) | bioreactor metagenome | isolation source: A lab-scale SPAN reactor treating ammonium-rich wastewater day 351 | place: Ireland: Galway | collected 2018-01-01
CGCAACAAGCGGCAACAGGCTGGTTGGGATTCGGCTTTCTTGGAAGAAGTACTACGCGGTGCCGGCAGTTTACAGAACGTTTGATGCGTCAGCCCTGGGGTTCGACCCGGCGGGGTTCTCCAAAGCCGGCAACGCTACCTGTCCCTTCTGCAACACCGTGGCCGAAAACGACTATGTGAAGGCCGAGGGCAAGGCCGGACGGATCGGCACGCAACCGATGGCGGTCGTCTGCACCCGGCCGGGGGCGCGCGGCAAGGTCTATCTTTCGGTGGAACAGGCCGCTGGCCTGTTGGAGAAAGCATGCACCGGCCAGCGGCCGGTGCCACCGGAGGATGAACTGCAACGCCGCATCGCCGCGTTGTGCCAGCGAACTGGCCTCACCGTACCCGATGAGCCGATCATCAACGACGCCAAGAACGCCAACTTCTGCATCCTGTACGGTCTCGATCAGTTCTCGAAGCTGTTCACGCCGCGGCAGATGCTCAGCCTGCTGACGTTCGCCGCCGCCGTGCGGGAGGCGCACGCGGCGATGGCGAAAGTGGGCGCCGAGCGGGCGAAGGCGGTGGCGAGCATGTTGGCCTGCGCGTTGGACAAGATCATCGATTGCAACACCGCTCTTTGCGCATGGGAACCAATTGCTCAGTGCGCCCGCCACTTGTTCGGAAGGCAAGCGATCCCGATGGTTTGGGATTTCGGTGAATCTGTACCTTTTGCGGGGAGCGCGGGCGACTGGAACGAACATCTTGGGCGTGTACTGGATTCAATCGGGCTCACGGATGATACGGGAACGAGCATCGTGGTAGTCCGTGGTTCCGCAACGGCACAACCGTGGCTCGACGCTTCGCTTGATGCTGTCATTACTGATCCCCCTTACTACGACAATGTGCCGTATGCCGACATCTCGGACTTCTTCTATGTTTGGTTGAAGCGAACCGTCGGGCCGCTCTACCCCGAGCATTTCAGCGGCCAAGGCACGCCAAAGAAGCAAGAGGCTGTTGCCGATGCATCGCGGCATGGGGGCGACAAGCGGAAGGCGAACCGTGTCTACGAACAGATGATGGCCGAGTCCCTGGCCGAGGCAAATCGGGTCTTGAAGCCGGGCGGAGCGCTAACCGTGGTCTACGCTCACAAGACAACACTTGGTTGGGCGACTTTGGTGGACGCCTTCCGCCATGCTGGTTTCACGGTGGTGGAAGCGTGGCCGCTCAATACGGAGAACGTTTCCCGGCTTCGCGCTATGGAATCCGCTGCCCTCGCCTCCAGCATCTTCCTCGTCGGCCGCAAGCGCGATGATGTCCAGGTGGGACAGGCCGCTGGCCTGTCCAGCCCAGGCCAGCGGCCTGGGCCACCAGGCACCGGCTCCTATGAAACCGACGTGCAACCCGAACTCGAAGCCATCGTCCGTGAGCGGGTCGAGACGCTCTGGGACCAGGGCATCTCTGGGGCCGATCTGGTGATCGCCTGCGTCGGCGCGGGCCTGCGGGCCTTCACGCGATTCGCCCGCGTCGAGTACGCCAACGGCGACGAGGTGCCGGCCGAGCGGTTTCTCACGGAAGTCGAAACGGTCGTTCTCGACAGCATCCTCGCCCGGCTTTCCAAGGAGGTAACTGTGGAGGTGGGACAGGCCGCTGGCCTGTCCAAGCCGACGCACAGGCCAGCGGCCTGTCCCACCAAGGTAGGAGTCAGTCTCGCCGGAGTCGATCCCGCCACGCGATTCTACACGCTCTGGCGCTACACCTACGGCGCCGCCGAGCTCGACGCCGGCGAGGCGATCATCTTCGCCAACGGCACGCACGTCGAACTCGATGGCCCGAGCGGGATGTCGAGCGGGGCCGACGCCCTGGTCGAGAAGAAGAAGGGCAAGTACCGCCTCCGCGACTTCACCGAGCGCGGTGACGACGACGATCTCGGCCAGCCCACCGACGAAGGCCAGGCCGCCCCGCTCGTGGACGTGCTGCACCGGGTGCTGTGGCTGATGGAACACCGGCCGCGCGAACTGGCCACGTTCCTCCGTGGCCCAGGCGGCCCGCCTGGGCCACTCGAACAACTGCGACTCGTGGCCCAGGCGCTGGCCGGCCCCGCTCTGAAGGGCGGCGAGCTGGCCGACGTGTCGCCCACGGCCGAGATGGCGGCGCTGGCCAGGCTGACCTCCAACTGGCGCAGCGTCATCGAAGACAACGCAACCACCGTCGAAGAGCGGGCCGACCAGCGGCGCGGCCAGAAGAAACTCTTCGAGTAACCGGCTGAACAGCAGGTAAAATGATAGAAGGGGGCACCTTCTCATCCGCCACAATCGAGAAAACGGAGGAGCCGATGGAATTCGTCGATAAACAGCGCATCACCAAGACACCGGGGACCTGCGGCGGCCGGGCGTGCATCGCGGGGCATCGCATTCGGGTCATGGACATCGTCGCCTGGCACGTCATGCGAGGATACACGGCGGCCAGGATCGTGGAAGAGATTTACCCGTCCATCACCCTGGCCGATGTCCACGCCGCCCTGGCTTACTACTTCGACAACGTCGAGGACATCGACAAGGACTTCCGTAATGACGAAGAGTGGGCGCGCTGGGCCGAGGCGAATTGTCCCTCGTCGATTCCGCGCGAGCTGAAGGAGAAGCTCGTTGGCTGAGCCCATCCGCTACTACTTCGACCAGAACTTTTTCGGACCAGTGGGTCCAGCACTCCGTCTCCTGGGCATCGACGTGCTGACCGCTCAGGACGCCGGCCGGTGCGGGTTTTCCGACCCGGATCAACTCGCATGTGCTCTGGCGGAAGATCGGGTCGTGGTCACGTTCGACACCGATTATCTCGCCCTGCATCAATCGGGTGTCGCTCACGCGGGCATCGTGTGGTGTCCCCAAACCAAGTACGGCATCGGCACACTGGTGCGACTGCTCGAGCTGCTGCATGGGGTCATGGATCGTGACACCATGCGGAATCACCTGGAGTACCTATGACCGCCCCGCTCACGCCGTGGGTCGAACAGACGGCCCTGCACCCGGACGTTCTCGCCGAGAACTTCTCCGAGGACATCTTCGCGCTCGACCTGGGGCCGCTCGCGGATGGCAACGCCAACGTCCCGGCGGTCTACCGTGACGCGGACCACTTCGTCCGCACTTCGTACCTGACCAAGGGCCTGCGCGGTCTGCTCCAGGACGTGCTATCGCGGCTGGAGGGTGGGGCGGGCAACCGGGTGCTGAAGCTGATGACGCCGTTCGGCGGCGGCAAGTCGCACACGCTGGCCTCCCTCTTCCACGCGGCGCGGAAGCGCTCGGCCTTCGACCAGATCCCGGAAGGAGTCGGCCTGCCGAAGCCGGGCAACGTGCGGGTCGCGGTCTTCGACGGGGCGTTCTTCGACGCGACCAACGGCAAGGCGATCCCCGGCGAGAAGTTCCGCGCCCGCACCTTGTGGGGCTGGATCGCGTGGTCGCTGGGTGGCAAGAAGGGGTACGAACTGTTGCGGTCGCAGGATGAGGGCCGCGTCGCACCCGGCGGGGACGAGATTCTCGCCTTGCTGGCCGAGGGGCCGAACCTGATCCTGCTCGACGAGACGCTGCAATACCTCATCAGCGCCGGCGGCATCAAGATCGAGCAGACCACGCTGCGCGACGAGACGCTGACGTTCCTCCAGCGGCTGACCACGGCCGTCGGCAACACGTCGAACACGGCCCTCGTTTTCACCCTGCAATCGAGCAAGCGCGAATCGCTGGAGTACGTCAATCTGCTCCAGACGGTCGATCACCTCGCGGCCCGCAAGGACCAGCGCCGCGAGCCGGTCGAGGGGAACGAGGTGCTATCGGTCATCCAGCGCCGCCTGCTGGCCAAGCTGCCGACCGAGGCACAGGCGCTGCCGGCCGCGACGGCGTACCAGGAAGTCGTCACGCAGATGCGCCGGGCCTACGCCCAGAGCGCGGCCGAACGGACCCAGGCCGAGGAAGACGGGCTGGCGTTGCGGGACCGCGTCAAGGCGGCGTACCCGTTCCACCCGGCGCTGATTGATGTCATGCGCGAGCGCTGGGCGGCGATCCCGGACTTCCAGCGGACGCGCGGGGCACTGCGGTTCCTGGCCGCCTGCCTGCGCGGGTCGCACCGCGAAGGCAAGAGCCGGGCCGTGCTGGGTCCGGGCGACGTGCCGATCCACGATTCCGAAGTGCGGCTGGCGTTCTTCAAGGAAGTCGGCCAGCAGTCGGACTTCCAGGCGGTGCTGGAACACGACCTCGTCGGCGCAAACGCCCGCTGCCGCCGGATCGACGACCGTCGGGCCAAGGAGAACGCGGCCGAGGCGATTCGCCGCCCCGCGACCCGGCTGGCCACGGCGATCCTGATGTACTCGTTCGGCGGCTTGCGCCGCGAGGGCGGCAAGGAAGGCGACGTGCTGCCGCCCGGCGTGACCGAGGCCGAACTGCTGTCGGTCTGCGTCGGCCCTGACCTCGACAGCACGACCGCGTTGGCCTGCCTGAAGGAGCTGAAGGAGCAGTGCCTTTACCTGCACTTCGACGGGGCACGTTACTGCTTCAAGAAGGACCCGAACGTCACCCTGCTGATCGAGCAGGAGGCAGAGGCGGTCGGCCGCAACGACAAACAGGTCCGCGCCCGCGTCAAGGAGATGATCGAGGCGCGTCTGGCCGGACACCGCTGCGCTATCGTCTGGCCGGAGTCGGCCGCCGACATCCCCGACCGCGACCCGTCGTTCCTGGTCGCCTACCTGCCCCTGGAACTCGGCGGCAAGCCGCGCGGCCAGCAGGAGACAACCGCGAAGAACCTGCTGGAGAAGTGCGGCGAGAAACCACGAACGTTCCGCAACGGCGTGGGCGTGGCCATTCCTGCCGGCGACCAGGTCGAGATCCTGCGCCGGGCAGTGCGCTACCTCATCGCCGCCGAGGGCGTGAAGACGAAGGCCAAGCAGCTCAATCTGACCGACGAGCAGAAGGACCAGCTCCGCGAGCGGCAAGCGACGGAGACGGCCGCCGCCGAGTCCGCCCTCTTGAAACTGTACACGGAGATCTGGCTGCCGCGCGCGGAAGAGGGCGGCATCGGCATCGAGAAGGTCGCCGCAGGCGGCCGCCCGCTCCAGACCACGCTAAACGACAAAAAACAGGCGATGATCCACGAGCGTATCGTCGAGTTGATCACGTCGGTCCAGCCCCGAGTGTTCGCCTCTCTGACGCCGAACAAGATCGTCGATCTGTTCCGCCTCGGCGAGGGAACACCCCCGACGCTCGGGATCAGTACGGGCGAGGTGGTGGACGGCTTCTACTCGTTCCTCGGCTTCACGCGGTTGATGACGAGCGGCGTGATCCGCAAGGCCATCGCCAAGGGCATCCACGACGCCCACTTCGGCTACGTCAGCGGGCCGAAGCCCACGGCGGGGCCGGACGGCAAGTTCCAGGTGCCCGTGGCCAAGGTCCGCTTCAAGACGACGGTCGGCGATGACGAGATCGAACTCGAATCCGGCTTCCTGATGCTGCCGCAGGCGATCCCCGAAGCGCCTGTCGTGACCGGGGGCGAGACGCCGGTCGTGGTGACGGGTGGCGGCGAAGGCGGGACTGGCGGCGCAACGACGGGCGGAACGACCATCCCGACCGGGGTGACGGTGCCGGGCGTGACCGTCCCGCCGGCGAAGCCCGCGACCGACAAGACGGTGGACATCACCTTCACCACCGACCGCAACGGCCTGTTCACGGCCTGGAACGCCATCGCCAACCTCGCCGACCTGGCGGGCCAGGTGCAGGTGACGATCCACGCGGAGTCCGAGAAGGGCTTCGAGAAGTCCAGGCTGCAAAACGGCGTCATGGAGCCGCTCCGCGAAGCGGACTTGATTGAGTGAGCGAAGATCCTGGGCACGAAGCCGGTATAATGGAAGTGCATAAAACCCAATTGATTTTGGCAAAATCGCAGGGGGTCACGGGGTCGGTATGGGCGGCATGGGTAGCGGCAACTGGTGGCGCTGGCAGGGGAAGAAAGATACCGTCGAGGATTCCCTCGTCGTCGCGATGAAGGATCTGCGCAAGCGGCTGTTTGCCGGCGCGGCTGGTACGCTGACCTGGACCTGGGGAAGCGGCAGCAAGTCGAGCATCGGCTACTACGTCACGGGCAGCGCCGATTGGCCGACGGTCCACCTGCATTACCGCTGGCGCGACACGGAAGACGTGAACATCCCCGTTCGCCTGGAAGCGACGCCGACACAATTTGGCGGCCGGCGCTGGTGGTTCATCTGCCCGCTGATCGTGCGCGGCATCGTCTGCAACCGGCGGGCGGGCAAGCTGTACCTGCCCCCTGGGGCGAAATACTTCAGTTGCCGCAAGTGCCACGACCTGACCTACCGAAGCTGCCAGGAAGCCCACCAGACCGAGCGGCTATTCGGCCGGCTGGGTTTCGATGCCGAAGTCGCGAAGATGTGGGAGCGAATGCACCGAAACAAGTAGACTGAACCTACCGGGACGGTTCGTCGGGTTGCAAACCGGCGGGCCAAGCGGCCGGGACCGGCGCGGGAGTTAGCCTTTCACCCGCCCGGCCCCGTCCGGCCCGGAACCGAAAGGCAAACCGATGGCGGACACTTCCCCGCCACTGAGCGCGGGCGGGCTTGCTCATTTCGACCTGCCAACCATCTTCCGCTGTGCCGTCGAACTCGCCGAAGCTGCGGCCGGTCTATCCGAAACGGAATGGGCCGACTTGCCCGCCGATTGCGAGGGACCGACATCGCCAATTTTCGAGCGGCAGATGGAGGCGTCGCGCCGATTACGACGCACCGAAGAGGAAACGCAACGGTTGAAGCGATCCCTGAGAGCCACGGGGCCGCTCGAATTTCGTGGCAGCAAAACGGACGGCGGCCCGAGGTGGGAGAGTTACGACCAGCGATTCAACAATACGACCCACGACAGGATTGTTCGCCTGGCCCTGACAAAGCTGGCCACGGCCGCGATTGACCTGTCCGGCTTCGCGACCTGGCGCGAATGGCAATGGTCCATGCGGGAAACGGGGCTTCGTCTACTCGCCTGGGGACTGGCGCAGCTCTGGGAAGGCATGTCCGAAACCGAGCGGTCACGAGTGCGGGACCGATTGTCACGCACCCACAAGGCGATTGGTTGGCCCGCGAACCCTGCGACCGACCCGCCCGCCTACGACGGCCCGGACGAAATCCCATTGCCGGACCAGTATCGCATTGTCGCTAACTACATCTCTTGCCATCGCGACTACCCGGACGACGTACAGAAGGCCGGCAACAATCGCGTCAAGCAAGGACAGGAAAAGTTCCTGCGCCGTGCGACGCTGGTACAGTTTGTCGAGACGGCTGAACGGGCCGAGCAAGCGCTCCAGGCGATGGCCAAGCGGGACTTCGATTCGGCGGTGGAATGGGACGACCTGTACACGAAAGCCTTTTGGTCCCTGGCATGTCTGCGGCGAGCGCGCGAGATTCAACCCCGTGAAGCGTGGCCCGTCCCCGCACTGGAACAACGCAAACTGCTGGCCGACGCAGCGGACATTCTCTTGACGGCGGTTGGCGGAACGCCAGAGGCCAAGGCCGGTTTGAAGCCGGCAGATGTTGACGAAGCATTCAGGCGATACAACGCGGCGCTCGGCAAACTGCGGGAAGCATCGGCCATGTCTGCCGGCCTACCGTCATACAAGGAGGACGCCTATTGGCGCGATCCCTTCACGCTGGAACACCTGATTTACGTCCTGCGCGTGTACGAAGAGCTGAAGGCCAAAGACGCCGCGCCGGGCCGCGAAAACGCTGTGCAATACGGCAGCGGGCTGGAGAAGCCGAGTGATCCCGCGCCGGCTGTCGTCCAGGCCGAAGCGACGACGGCGGCCGCGCCGGGCAGCAACGCTTCGCTTGCCCTGATGCGCGTATTCACGAACGGGATTGCTGACGACCGCATCGAAAAGGCAACCCGGTTGCTTGGCGACAACAAGCTGACCGTCAATGAGAAGTTGACCAAGATTGACGCCTTGATTCCCTTCCCCGCAACTTCGTCGGCCGAGCAATTGGGGGACATGCTGGGCGTGACGAAGCAAGCGGTTCTGAAAACCGACTGGTGGATTCAGAACCGCAAGGGCGAGAAGGACAGCGAAGTCGGCCGGCGGCGAGAAGGCCATCGCAAACGGGTCAAGTACTACGAAGCCCCCGGCCCGGACGAGGACGACGAGTAGCGAAAGCCGGTTGACAAGGCGCGGTAACTGGTTGCCATCGAGTTACCGCGCGAGATTTTTCCAAACTTTTTCAAGCCGCCAGGTTCCAGGCCGAGCGGCTTGTTTCGTTTCCGCGAAGTTACCGGAACTGGTTGCCATCGGCGGATTCTGGGTATGCAAGCCGCGCTTTGCGGCGAGCGATCCGCTGGAGCAACGATCATGGTTCCGACCGATCTTTCTTCCCCCCTCGCCCTGCGGCCGCGCGAGGCGGCCAAGGCCCTGGGCATCTCCGCACGGCACTTGTGGCAGCTTACGAAGGACGGCCATATCCCCTGCGTCCGTGTCGGCAGCGGCACGCGCAAGACCGTGCTCTATCCCGTGGCCGAGCTGCAAGCCTGGTTGGCCCGGCAAACGGCGGCGACGGAAGGGGGCGACGAATGACCCCCATCGAAACCCTGCTGGCTCGGTTGCCCAGCGCGAAGAAAGCCGGCAACGGCTGGTCGGCCCGCTGTCCGGCCCACGACGACCGGCGGGCCAGCCTGAGCATCGCCGAGGGCGACGACGGCACGGCGCTGCTCAAGTGTCACGCCGGTTGCGATACTGCGGCGATCCTGGCGGCCGCCGGCCTGAAGCTGGCCGACCTGTTCCCGCCGAGGGCCGCCCCGACACCGGCGCGCAACGGCAAGGCCGTCTCCGGCGGACGGACGTTTGCCACGGCCAAGGACGCCGTTGCCGAGCTGGAACGCCAGCACGGCCAGCGGTCGGCCCTTTGGACCTACCACAACGCCCAGGGCCAACCCGTCGGCGTCGTGGTCCGCTGGGACAAGCCCGACGGCAAGGACATTCGCCCCGTGGCCCGGCACGCCGACGACTGGCGCATCGGCGCGATGCCGGACCCGCGCCCGCTGTACGGCCTGCCCGACCTGGCGGCGGCCAGGCGCGTCATCGTCTGCGAAGGCGAGAAGGCGGCGGACGCGGCCCGGTCTTTGGGCGTTGTCGCCACGACATCGGCCGGCGGTTCACAGGCGGCGAACAAGACCGACTGGCGGCCCCTCACCGGCAAGGAAGTCTGGATCATGCCCGACAACGACGCGCCCGGCCGCAAGTATGCGGAAACCGTGGCGGGCATCCTGGCCAGGCTGACGCCGGCCCCGATGGCCCGCGTCGTCGAGTTGCCCGGCCTGCCCGTCGGTGGCGACATCGTGGACTGGATCGACGCCCACGGCGACGCGGCCGAACCCGGCGCTATGCGGGCGGAAATCGAAGCGCTGGCCCAGACGGTCGAACTGTGGCGGCCGGCCGACGCCGACGACCTGGCCTATCGGCCGTTCCCCGTCGATGCCCTGCCCGCACCGATCCGGGGTTTCGTGGATGCCGGGGCGCGGGCCATCGGTTGCGATCCGTCCTACCTGGCGCTGCCCTTACTGGCGGCCATTGGGGCTGCCATTGGCAACACGCGACGGCTGGAGCTGAAGCGCGGCTGGCCGGCCCCGCCGATCCTATGGGGCGCGATCGTCGGCGAAAGCGGCACGGCCAAGACGCCGGCATTCAAACTGGTAATGCGGCCCGTCCGCGAACGGCAGCGCAAGGCCCTGGAACGCCACGCCGAGGAAGTGAAGCAATACGAAGCGGACCTGGCCCGGTGAGAAAAGGAAATGGCGGCCTGGAAGCGGGACAAGGACGCGACGGGCGAGCCGCCGGAGAAACCCGACCCGCCCCAGGCCGAGCGGTTTATCGTTTCGGATACGACTGTCGAGGCCCTGGCCCCGATCCTGCTGGCGAACCCGCGCGGCCTGCTGCTGGCCCGCGACGAGCTGGCCGGCTGGATCGGTTCATTCGACCGCTACGCGGGAAAGGGCAAGGCTGGCGCGGATTCGGCGAACTGGCTGAGTATGTTCAACGCCGACAGCATCATCGTTGACCGCAAGACGGGCATCCCGCGCACGATCCACGTTCCCCAGGCAGCCGTTTGCGTGTCGGGCGGCATTCAACCGGCGATCCTTCAGCGCGCCCTTGGCCTGGAGCATCGGGAATCCGGCCTGGCGGCCCGGTTGCTGCTGGCATGCCCGCCAAGGAAGGCGAAACGCTGGACCGAGGCGGACATCGACCCCGGTGCGGAAGCCGAGCTGGTGAGTCTGTTCGACCGGCTCTACGAGCTGCAACCCACACCCGGCGACGACGGCGAACCCCGGCCCGCGCTGGTGCGATTGAGCGCCGACGCGAAGACGGCCTGGAAAGGCTACTACAATGCCCACGCCATCGAGCAAGCCGACCTGACCGGCGACATGGCGGCGGCCTGGTCGAAGCTGGAAGAGTACGCGGCCCGGCTGGCGCTGGTCGTCCATTTCACGCGCTGGGCGGCCGACGACGTGGACGACGAAACGCGGCTGGACCTTTCGAGCATGAACGCGGGTATTACCTTGGCCAAGTGGTTCAAGCACGAGGCCCGGCGCGTCTACGCCATGCTGGATGAATCCGGCGCGGAACGCGACGAACGCCGGCTGGTGGACTGGATCGGCCGCAAGGGCGGAACGGTGACGCCCCGCGAAGTGCAGCAAGGATGCCGTTGGCTCAAGGAACCTGGAGCGGGGGAAGCGGCCCTGGAAGAACTGGTCAAGGCCGGGCGCGGCACCTGGCGGGACGTGCCGACGACGGCGAAGGGCGGCCGGCCGGCGCGGGCCTTCGTGCTGTCTACACTGTCTACGGTCTACGAAACCCCTGCGAAACCCAAAGAAACCGAGGGTTTCGTAGGCGTAGACAGCGTAGACAGCACGAAGATAGAAGGTCCGCGAGCACGGGGCAAGACGGCTTGTTTGGCAACCCGACGCCGACCGGTCCCTACCGCGATGGATTCTGAAGGGCAACGATGCTGGACAATTGGGCCAGTATTCCGTAAGATGGAAGCATGACGAGAAAGCGAGCCAACCTGTTGACCGACCAGCTGCGGCAGGCCATCGACGATTCCGGCCTGACGCGCTACCAGATTGCCAAGGCGACCGGCATCGACGAAAGCGCCCTGGCGAAGTTCTACAACGGCCATCGCGGACTTTCGATGGACGCCCTGAACGCCCTGGGCGAGTTCCTGCAACTGACAATCATCCTGGGCCGCAAGCCCGACAAGAAAGGCGAGTGAAACATGGCGAGCGTTGTCAACGATCCAGGCGGCCGGCGGCGCATCCTGTTCGTGGCCCCGGACGAAAGCCGCAAGACGATCCGGCTGGGCAAGATCGACCGAAAGAGCGCCGAGGCCATCGCCAGGCACGTTGAAGCGCTCCTGGCGGCAAAGATCGGTGGGCAACCCGTCGCACGGGACACGGCGGCCTGGCTGGCGAACATCGGCTCGAAACTCCGCGACAAGCTGGCGGCGGTCGGACTGGTGGAAGCGATCAAGAGGGCGGCCCTGGGCGAGTTCCTTGACGCCTTCATTGCCAACCGCAAGGCCACGGCCGCGCCGAACACCATCACAAACCTGGAGCAAGCGAAGCGCCGGCTGGTCGAACACTTCGGCGCGGGACGCGATATGGCCAGCATCACGCTGGCGGACGCCGAGGGTTGGGCGGCGGCCCTGGCCGAGAAGTACGCCCCGGCGACGGCAGGCCGCACGATCAAGCGGGCGCGGCAATTCTTCAAGGCGGCCTGGCGCAACAAGCTGGTGACGGAGAACGTCTTCGTGGACGTGAAGGCGAGCGGCCAGGCGAACAAGGACCGACAATTCCACGTTCCCCGCGACGTGATCTTCCGTGTCATCGACGCCGCCCCCGATGCCGAATGGCGGCTGATCATCGCCCTGTCGCGTTTCGGCGGCCTGCGCTGCCCGTCGGAACACCTGGCCCTGCGCTGGCAAGACGTGGACTGGGAGCGCAATCGCTTCCGCATCGATTCGCCCAAGACGGGCGAACGCTGGATTCCGATTTTCCCGGAGCTGCGCCCCCTCCTGGAAGAGTGCTTCGAGCTGGCCGAGGAAGGCGCTGTCCACGTCATCACTCGCTACCGCGACAGCAACGCCAACCTGCGGACGACATTCACGAAGATCATCCGGCGGGCCGGCGAAAAGCCCTGGCCCAAGCTGTTCCACAACCTGCGGGCTTCCAGGGAAACCGAGCTGGCAGCAGAATACCCGATCCACGTCGTTTGCCAGTGGATCGGCAACACGGCGGCGATTGCGGCCAAGCACTACCTGACCGTGCGGGAAGAGGACTACGAACGAGCGGCGGGCCAAAGCGGCGCAGAATCCGGCGCACAAGGGGCGCATTTTCCGGCGCAGCGGATAGCGGCAGGGAACGGCAAGGACAAGGATAAAACGACACAAGCAGCAAGCGACACGAAACTTATGCCGCTTGCTGCTTGTCGTGGCGACTACCTGCCGTTATGTCCAGTACCCCCAAGGGGACTCGAACCCCTGTCTTAGCCGTGAGAGGGCTATGTCCTAGGCCACTAGACGATGGGGGCAACTGATTACCACAACCAGGTTCAGGTCAACCCTGGCGTATTCCTCCCACGGACCTCTGCGCCTGTCACTGCATCCGATATACCCGATGAAAAGCCGGGACGTTGCGCGCGTCCCGGTTGGTGAACACAACCACTGCGTGCAGGAAGCGCTGCCGTGTTCAATGCGTATTCTATCACGTCTGCTGACCGCGGCAAGCCCATCAAGAACCTGCACCCTCACCTGGGCTGCACCTGCGCGGTTTGGACCGGCCATAACGTGCTCGCGCCGGACAGATGGTTCCGGGAGCCTGACCTTTCCCGCCGCGGGGTGCGGGTGCGGCCGATACTGAAAACAGTCTCGACATCCGGACAAACGAGGAGGCGACGATGCGCACCGGCTGGTTGGCGGTACTGGTGATTGGGGGTTGGCTCGTCGGTTCGCCCGGCGCCGGCGCGGGGTGGTTGTTCCACCGCAACTGTCCTCCCAGTTCGTACTCGCCGCTCCACTACTGGCTGCCCGGTGCCTATACGGCGCGGGCCAACCTGCACCCCCAGCGCGGCATTCACTACCCGACCGACCACTACCCGGGGCTTCCGGTGGCGGTCACGATCACCGGCTACCCGTGCCCCCCGGTCAGTCCGGCCGCGCTGTACGGGCACTCTCCTTACGCGATTCCGGTTAACTCCACACCAGTGCCAACACAGACCCCCGCGACGGAACGCCGCGACGGCTCCGCGGAGAAACGCTGAAGGTCCGTGGCAGTCGGGCGAAGCGGGGTGCAGCGCGATTGTTCACCAGCCGCGAGTGCGAGCGAGCGGGACACGGCGGGCCGGCGGACTACACTGTCAGCGAGGCACTTCCTGCTGTCAACTGGATTGAGGAGTCCCCGATGCGACCGACCTCCGCCGCTCTCGCGTGTGGGCTGCTGCTCCTGAGCACCATCGCGGCCCGCGCCGACGGCCCCGGCCTGGTGCTGGCGGCCGACGCCATCCAGCCGCAGGTGGCCATCGACACAAAGGCCAACATTTACGTCACGTTCCTTCACCAGGGCAACGTCGTTGTCTGCGCCTCGACCGACCGGGGCAGGACGTTCGGCCCGTCAGTAGTCGCCATTGACGCGAAGGGAACGGCCCGCGGCGGCCGCCAGCGCGGCCCGCGCGTCGGCGTCGATGGCAAGGGCACCGTGGTCGTCACGGCCCCGCTGACGTTCGACGCGGCCGAGACGGCGAAGAAGTACCCGGTACGCGATCTGTACCTCGTCACCTCGTCGGACGGCGGCAAGACGTGGACGCGACCGCTGCGCGTCAACGAGGTGCCGCGCCAGGCGCCGGAGGCGCTGCACTGGTTGGCGGTCGCCCCCGATGGGACAGCCCACGTCGCGTGGCTCGACCGCCGCGACCGTGCGGAGCAGCCCGGCCAGGATCTCTACTACGCGAAGGTGGTCGGCGGCCAGGTCGGCAAGAACGTCCCGATCGCCAGCGCGGTCTGCGAATGTTGCGCCCCGGGGCTGGCAGTGGACGCGCGGGGCAATCCATTCGCCGCCTACCGTGAGGGCGACACCAGGGACAGCCGTGAAATCTTCGGCCTGCCGCCAGGCGCTCCGTTCGCCAGGGCGGTCCGCCTGAACCGCGCGAACAGCAACGAGACGTCGTGCCCGATGTCGGCGCCGGCGGCGGCGCTGTCCGCGGACGGCAAGACGTTCGCCGCCGCGTGGATGGACAAGCGCACGGGAGAACCAAACGTCTACTGGACCGTCGCGGACGGCCCGGTGTTCACACGCGACAAGCTGCTGCACGACCGCGAAAAGGGCAAGCAGGACCACCCGGCGCTGGCGATCGACGCGAACGGAACGGTGTGGGCGGTGTGGGAGGACGCCCGCACCGGGCGGCAACGCATCCGGCTCCGCACGTCCGCCGTGAGCAGTTCGGACCGAGAAGTGAGCGACGCCGCCGACGGCGAGGCCGGCTATCCGTCGATCGCCGCCAACGCGGGCCTGACGGCCGTCGTGTACGAGGCGCGCCAGGGCGGCCGGGACCGGGTGGTGTTCCGGTTGGTGGGGAGTCGGTAGCGCTTAACCACCACCCGCTACCCCACCGCGAACGGGTCGGCGAAGGTGACGCCGAGGTCGTCGAGGTAGTAGTGCGGGCAGTAGCCGAGGACGCGGCGAGCCGGTTCGAGATCCCAGATCCGGCGCGAACTGTCGCCGACCACCGTCACGACCTCGTACCGCGCGAGCGGCACGGTCAGGGCGAGAGTGAACGCCTGGGCCAGGTCGGTAAACGGCACCTGCTGCGGGCGGATGGGCCGCGCACGCAGGTCCGGCGCGTCGGGGTCGAGCGGGGCCGCGATGCGCATCACAATGACCTCGAGCGGGGGCCGCGCATAGTGGGCGGCGATCTGCTCGGCCAGAGCCTTCGTCAGAGCGTAGGTGCCGACCGGACTGGGGGGCGCGTCCCCGGGCACCATCCCGGAACCCGCGCACCAGACCGCCAGGCTCTCGCCCCAGACGACCATCAAACTGCTGACGTGGACGACACGCCGCACCCCCACCCGTCGCGCCGCCTCGAAAACGTGGTACGTCCCCTTGACGTTGACGTCGAAGCGGCGGTCGTTGAAGGCGTCCTCCTCGTAGGCGCCCGAATATCCGGTGGCGACCGCCAGGTGCAGCACCGCGTCGGCCCCGCTCATCGCCCGGGCGAGGGCGGGTGCGTCGAGCAGGTCGGCCTGGACCCGCCGCGGGTCGTCTCCGGGCGGGTCGAGCGCCAGCAGGCGCAGGTCGAAGCCCGGCCCGAGCAGGGGCAGAACGCCGCGGGCCACCTCGCCGGTGGCGCCGGTGACAAGTACCGTTTGCATCACGCGCTCAACCTCGTGTTCGCGATGACCCACACCCTCACGATCGACGCTCCCGACCCGGAAGCCACCCGCGCCTTCGGCCACCGCCTCGCGGAGGTGCTATTCCCCGGCGCTGTCGTGGCGCTGGTCGGCCCGCTCGGCGCCGGCAAAACGCAACTTGTCCGCGCGATCGCCGAGGGGCTGGGGGTCAAGGACAGCCGGGTTGTCAGCAGCCCGACCTTCGTCCTGATCCAGGAGTACGAGGCCCGCCTGCCCATCTATCACTTCGACGCCTACCGCCTGCGCGGGCCGGCGGACTTCTTCGACCTCGGCGCCCACGAGTACTTCGAGGGCAACGGAGTTTCCCTGGTCGAGTGGGCCGACCGGGTCGAGGCATGCTTGCCGCCGGACCACCTGCGCGTGACGCTGGCGGTGACGGGAGAGACGTCTCGTCGCCTCGTGCTGGAGGGGCGCGGCGGCCGGTACGAGGAGACGCTCCGTCTCCTCGGCGGACACACCGCGTAGGCGGGCGAACGTTCCCCCTGCCTCGCGGGTCCGAAGGCTTCTGTCGGAGGCTGCATTCCGAGGTATAATACCACTGCAAAGTTGCGGTCTGTCGTTTTTCTTCCAGGCGGGCCGCGAGCGCCGCTGAGGGCCGGTCCATGCTCGCCAAACTGATCGAACATGCGGACAAGCCGAGCGAAAATCGGGAGATCCCGATCACCAAGGAGGAGTTCCTGATCGGCCGCGGGGCGGACTGCGACCTGCGACTGGGCTCGTCCACGGTCAGTCGGCACCATTGCATGATCCGCGTGCGCGGGCGCGAGGCCGCCATCATCGACCTGGGCAGCAGCAACGGCACGTTCCTCAACGGTCACCGCGTCCGCAGCCAGGCGCCCCTGTACGATACGGACGAACTCCGCCTGGGAACGTTCGTCTTCTCGTTCCGGCTGGGGTTTCAGGACGGTATCAACTGGCTGGCCGATCCGGGCAGCGACCCCGGCGCCGCCACCCTCAAGTTCAAGGATATCATGAGGGCCGCGAACGAAGATCCGCTGGAAAAAGAAAGGGGCCACCCGCCGGGGGAAGCGGGTGGCCAGGGGGATAGTCCGGGCAAGGAGTCGGGGTAGGAAGATCGGGGGGAGAAGCGCGGCCAGCGGATTCACCCTGGCCCGCGAGCGTTGTGGGTCGGGAGGTCGGGGGAACCTCCAGGGGCAACGCTCACGGGCCGCTGCGGCCGGGGGAAGCCGCCGGGGCCATCGGGGGAAACGGTCCCGCGCGAATCGTTGACCTGGCCTCGCTTCGGCATCGCTCGTCAGGTCGTCTCTTCTTATTGCACCCCTCGTGCCAAACCCACTTGCCCGCCGTCACATTCACGCACCCCATTGCGGCGACAGGCTTTGCGATTTTCAGCTCTCGGCCTGCCACGTCCTCCATCTCAGAGAAAAAGTTACAACCGCTGTAAGTCCTACCGCGCGCTTTACCAGTCCGGAGCGCCCGCGACGGGCTTCTGGCAGCGCCCATCGCTGGCGCTCCGGGCTGGTAAAGCGCGCGCTCGTTTCGCGAGGCTGTTGCTCCCGGGGCCGCCGCGCCGGACAATGACGGCACGGCCTTTCCGCCCCTCCCGAACCACCACGGAGCGAACCGGCCATGCGTCTCCCCTCTTACCTCCTCTCCGCCGCCGCCCTGCTGTCCCTGGCCCGCGCTCCGGTCGCCGCCCAGGTCGGGTCACGCGGCGCGGACGATGAGAAAATCCTTCGCGCCGCCAACGTGGCGGTGGACGGCCCCGGCCTGCTGGCGCTGCTGCGCCGGCACGTCCCGACGAAGGAGGACGAGGCGCGCATCGTGGGCCTGATCCGGCAGCTCGCGGACAAGGTCTTCAAGGTGCGCGAGCAGGCGGGGGCGAAGTTGATCGCGGCTGGACCGCCCGCGCTGTCCGCCCTGCGCCGCACGGAGAAAGAAGGCGACCTGGAAACGCAGCGCCGAGCCCAGCGCTGCATCGAGGCCATCGAGCGGGCTAGCTCTCCTCAGCTGCTCGCGGCCGCCGCGCGCCTGCTCAGGCAGCGCCGCCCGGATGGGGCCTGCGCCGCGCTGCTGGAGTACCTCCCGCTCGCCGCCGACGCGGCCGTCGCGGAAGAGGTGCTGATTGCCATCTACGACCTGGGCACCAGGACGGGCAAGCTCGAACGGGCGCTGGACGCGCTGTTCGGACTGGGCAGCGTCGGGCCGGTGGACGAGGCGGTGCTGGCCGCGCTGAGGGCGCCCGAGCCGCCGCGCCGCGCCGCGGCGGCGCTGGTCGTGGGGCGGTTCGGCACGCCGGAGCAGCGCCTGGCCGCGCGGCGCCTGCTGGAGGGCGACGACGCCCAGGTTCGGCTGCGCGCGGCTCAGGGGCTGCTCTGTGCCCGCGATCCGGCCGCGGTGCCGGCGCTGATCGCCCTTCTGGGCAAGGGTCCGCTGCCGTTGGCCCAGCAGGCGGAGGATCTGCTCGCACACGTCGCGGGGGAGAAGGCTCCGGCCGTGTCGCTGGGAGAGTACGTGGTAGCCCGTGCGAAGTGCCGCGAGGCGTGGCAGGAGTGGTGGCACGCCAACCGGGAGAGACTGGACCTGGCGCGGTCTGACCTGCGGTCGCCGTTCGCCGGTCCGACGGCCCTCGCCCGCACGATGACGCGCCGCTTCCTGGACGCGCTCGGAAAGGGCGACACGAAGGCGGTCCTGACGCTGGTGGACATCCCGTTTGGCGTCGATGCGGTCGCCGTCTTTCGGACGCGCGCCGAGGTCGAGCAGATCTTCCGGCAGGCGACCACCAGCTCGCAGAAATATACCTTCACCATCCGGGAAGTCCTGCGGATGGATGAGCACATCCGCCGCGTCGGCCGGGAGCCGATCGAGTTCCTCAAGCAGGTGCCGAAGGAGAGCCTCCGCGTCGTGTACATCGAGGGGGCAACGAACGGCCGGCAGGAGCGGGCGGCAATCCTGATCCGCTTCCAGGGTGGGAGGGCGCGCGTGGTGGGAATCGGGCAGGGAGACGTGAAGGAGCAGAAGAAGCCCGGGTAACCGCCCAGCGCCGCGTCTCGGTTCCGATACGAGCTGTCATCCGAACGATACGGGCCAGCCGAGAGAAAAAGCCCACGGGCAGCGACCCGTGGGCGTTCCTTTTGCTGACCGCGCTTCCGGCTCGGATTGGGTTATCCGGGTGCGGCGCTCACTTCTCGGTCGGGATTCGCCACATCGGCACATGCGGCGGGAGCTGGCCGGTGTAGAAGGCATGCGGGCCGACGAGATCCCGCAGCTGCTGCAGAGCCTGGCGGCGATACGTGATGTAGTAGTACTCGCACCGGGCGTCGCGCACCATGTCCCAGACGCGGTACAGGTAGTCCGTCTCCGTCAGCGCCGCCCGGAGTTCCTCCGCGTGGATGGCGTCCAGGGCGAGGCGGTTGCTCAGGGTGTCGCGGTAAGCCCGGTTGAACGCCAGCAGATCGCCGGCCATGTCGCGGTTCGGGAACCGGCGCGCCTCGGCCAGCGGCGGAGCGGTCGCGAGTTCCTGGTAGCGGCCCTGCAGGAGCTTCAAATCGCTGAGAAAATCCTCGGCCTTCGCGAGGACGTACCCGCCCTCCTTCGGGTCGAGCAGCTCCAGGTGCAGCGTGATGGCCCGCAAGGCATCCCCCAGCGGAGCGTGCAGCTTCGACGGTTCGGCCAGGTCGAGCACGTCCGGCGGGGTGGACAGCAACGCGAACGCAAACAGGTAATTGAACGTGGACATTGCCACTTTCCTTTCGGTTATATGCGCAGCGTCTCCGCGGGCCGGCGCGCAGCGACGACGGCATGAGACGCAGGGAGGACCGGAGCCCTCCGGGGTCAAGGGTAATGCCGTGTGACCGCGCCCCCGAAAGGGGGGCGGAGCCGTTCGAGGACCGGCAGGCCTCTGAGGGGTGGATGGCCGGGGTTGCCCCTTCTCTGTTCGGCCTCCTCCTGCCGGATGCTCCGTTTCCGGAGCCTTTCGCCGGTGAGTCGCCGATGTCCCGAATCGGCCGCTCACCAGGCCTCGACCCCATAGACAGCATCTCCCGTGCCACACCCCGACTTGAAAGACTATTTCGAGTCGAAGAGAACACTTTGCACCTTCGCGCGGGATGGTAAGGAAATGGCTCCTCTTTTTCCAGCCGAATTGGGGGCTGTTTTGGCCGGCGGGCACGCGGCGCCGGCCGCTGCCGTAACGGGTGCCGCACTTCAGGTTAGGGGCGATCCGAGGGCCGGCCGACGCCCCGCCGCCGCCCGGTCGGAAGGCGCGTTTCCACCCGCTGGCGGCGGCGCAAGGGACGCGGGCGCGGCGAGAGACGGCGAAGACGCGGAGGGCACGGCGTGGGCCGAGTGCCGGGCGGACGTGCAGAGTTTGACCGGGTTTGAGGCAGGTCGGCGGCGGGCGGCGGAGCGGAACCAAAAACGCGAACGGGGCCGGCTCGCCGTGGCGACGAAGCCGGCCCCGTTCGGGGGCGAGGTGAATCCCCGGGGGCCGGGCACGAGGCCCGGTCCCCCGGTCACAGCAAGCTCCACTGCGAAGCTCCCACTGGAGTGGCCGACCCAAAAACCACTTGGTCCAGCGAGGTTGGCGCCTCTACCCAGGAGGGTGGGTAGTGCCGGGTTCCCGCAATTCCGGCACGCAGCAGAGCTCAGTTGTACGCATCCATGCGGTTCGAGGACGGCATCCCGGGGTGGCGTCCTGCCGGTCCGGGGATAGGTGGCTCGCCTGCGGGCGGGCGGCCGTCCCTCGAAGAACGAGAGGGGCTATAGCGAACCGACCCGTCGGTGGGAAGAGCACTTTTCTCGCCCCCTGTCGCGCGCCCTTCGCCCGGGACTCCACGCCGTTCCGGGGCGCGGACAGGGGGCTCACTCTGGATCGACGTAATCGAGCGGCGCGTCCGCCCCGGCGTCGCGAATCCGCAGGGCGCGGCGGCCTTCCAGAACAGCCCGCAGGTGCGGCAGGACGTGGGCGGCGCGCCAGCCGCCGGTCAGCGGCGAACGTTCCGGCTCCTCGGTCTGCAGCCGGGCCCGGACCAGTCCCTTGACGTCCTGGGTCGAGGCGACCAGTCCCTGCGCCAGCCGCTCGCGGGCGCAGAAGTCCCCCAGGGCTGCCATCAGTATCCCCACCACCATCGCCACCTGGGGCAGATCCTGCTCGCGCTCGGCCACGGTCGGGTAGTCTTCCACCGGCAGGTTGCGCGCCCGCTCGACGATCTCCACGATGGCGTCCAGGTCGCGCTTCGGCAGGCCGCGTACCACCTGCAGGTCGCGTGGTCTGGCCGGGTTGCGCCGGGCGATCTCGACGAGCAGATCGTCGCGCACGATCACCCGCGGCGGCCGGTTCGTTCGCGCCGCCATCTCCTCGCGCCACGCATACAGTTCGCGCACCACCGCCAGCCGGCGCCGGTCCAGCGCCCCCAGGCCGCGCAGCTTGCGCCACTTCTCGACTCCGGCGAGAGTGCCGGACTCGTGCGGGGTGGCGCTGACCGTCAGCCGGGCAAACTCCTCGCGCGCCCACCCGACCCGGCCGAGGTGGTCCAGCCGGTCGGCGAGGCGCTGGTGGACCGGCAGCAGGTAGCGGACGTCGTCGAACGCATACCGAATCTGCGATCGGGTGAGGGGGCGCGTGCGCCACTCGGTCAGCGTCTCGCCCTTGGAGAGGCGCACGCCGAGCACCTGGTGGACGAGGTTGCCGTGGCCGAGCGGATAGGTCAGGCCGGTCAGCCCAGCGGCGATCTGCAGGTCGAACAGGTTGGCCGGGGTGCGCCCGCCGAGGAGGTGGCACAGCCGCACCTCCTCGCGCCCGGCGTGAACGACGACCACCCGGTCTGGGTCGAGGAGGACGTCCCAGAACGGCTCGAGCGGGCCGACCGAGAACGGGTCGATGAGAAACAGGCCGTCCTCGGTCGCGATCTGGATCAGGCACAGGCGCGGGTGATAGCTCTCCTCGCCGACGAACTCGGTGTCGAACCCGAGCCGTTCGCAGCGAGCGAGTTGGGCGCAACAGGCGGGCAGTTCGTGGGGCTGTGTGATGACGTGTTCTTTCAAGCCGACGACTCTTTCGGAATCCTGGATGGCACGGGTCGTAGCGGGCACAAGATATTTTAACCCACGCCAGCAAGAATGGGTATCTGTCTTGAAAGGCCACGGGCGCCGCCCGTGGGCCGAGCGCTGGGGACCTGGCCCACGGGACGCCACCCGTGGCCTTTCAAGAGAGGGGGCCAGGACGAGCCGACCTTCTACAACGAAGAAGGGCAAGCAGTGAGAGGAGGGACGTTGGCGTGCAACGCATCACGAGAGAGCAGGCGCGGAAATACGCTTTCGACTGGGAGGACGAACCGCTGCTGCGGGTCCGGCCCGGGGAGGCGTTCGAGATCGAGACGTACGACGCCAGCACCGGGTACTTCAAGACGCCGGACGACAAGGCGATCCCCGGCCGACGGCCCGGATTCGACCGTACCCCGCCGCAGGCCAACCCGATTGGTGGGCCGGTGTACGTCGAGGGCGCCAAGCGCGGCGACGCGCTGGCGGTGACGATTGAGGCCATCACCGTCGAGGACTACTCGTGGATCGCGGTCGGTCCGCGGCGTGGCCCGCTGGGCGAATCGACGCGCTGGCCGGAACTGTCAGGCGAGTACACGACGCGCATCTTCCGCCACACACCGGGGCCGAGCGGGACGATGCGCGATGGGACGCTGCACTTCAACGACCGGACTGCGTGGCCGATCACGCCGTTCGTCGGGACGCTGGGGGTGGCGCCGGACCGGGAGGTGACGACGAGCCTGGACGGCCAGGGCGAGTGGGGCGGCAACCTCGACGTGCGCGACGTGGCGCCGGGGAATCGCATCCTGCTGCCGGTGTTTCATCCCGGGGCGCTGTTCTACCTCGGCGACGTCCACGCCAGCCAGGGCGACACGGAGTTCACCGGCACCGCCGCCGAGACGCAGGCGACGGTACGGCTGAAACTGGAGGTGCTCGAGGGGAAGCGTATCCCGTGGCTGCGGATCGAGAAACCGGCATCGCTCGTGTCGGTGTATGCGTCGCGGCCGCTGGAGGTGGCGGTCGAGACGGCGACCGTGAACCTGATGGACTGGCTTATCACCGAGTACGAGTTCACGCCGACCGACGCCTACTGCCTGGTGAGCACCTGCCCGGATTTCCGCATCAACGTATATCAGATGTGCAAGATCGGCAAGCTAAGCTTCGTTGCCGGGGCGGAGTTGCCGAAGCGATACGTGCCAGGAAGCCGTTCCCAAACGCCGTAGGAGCCGGAACCGGCCCCCGAGCCACCTTGAAATGAACCATCGGGGCTGGCGTCCCCTCCCCCGGCCTCCGCTCCTTGACTGGCGCGCTGTCCACACTAAGTTAATGGCGGTGCTGGAGTACCAGGCGGCCCGTCGGGCGCCTTCCGTATCCCGTGTCCACCGAGGTGTCTTTCATGATCCGTTTACTCTCACAACCACGCTTCTGGGCCGTTGGAACGCTCGTCCTGTGCCTGCCGTTGGCGGTTTTCTCGCAACCGCCGGCGGAGGCTCCGGTACGGATCACTGTCCGCCTGCCCGCTGACGCCGCCCTGACCTTCGACGGGACGCCGACACGTCAGAAGGGCCCCGAGCGCTACTTCCAGAGCCCCCCGCTGCCGCGGAACCGGAAGTTCAGCTACACGCTGGAGGCGACCTGGATGGAGGGCGGGCAGCCGAAGGCCGTCCAGCGCAAGCTGCGCGTCGAGGGCGGTAATGAGTACACCGTCGATTTCCTCAAGCCCGAGAATGGCGGCCCCACTGAC